>Ga0257114_1000133_pt1 | contig 58284 bp, 33 predicted proteins | sample SI112_10mmetaG_FD_190149 | JGI IMG/M metagenome (GOLD analysis project Ga0257114, IMG submission 190149) | Marine microbial communities from Saanich Inlet, British Columbia, Canada - SI112_10m | ecosystem: Environmental > Aquatic > Marine > Inlet | place: Canada: British Columbia | collected...
CGACGCCTCGATGCGCGGCGTACGAAAGAATCACATCTTTTCGCGCATCCATGTTTGGCTTGCGCACTTCAAAGTCGTACTCGAACACGTCTTGCTCTCGAAGCGGCTTGCATAGGGCGTCTCGCTCACTCGCCGTCGCTATAAACGTCACCTCGTCTGCATCCGCCATTTCGCTCATCGCGTCGGCGATAATACACGACAGATGATAACTATCGCTACTCTGACCTTCTTCGTCGGCGTCGGCGCCGCAAATTTGCTCAAGATTCAACAGATAGCATATCGACGGTTGCCTCGATTTCGCGGCTTCGAAACCAGCGCGCATCGCCTCCAACGCTTTGTAATGCGGCTTTGGAAGCTCGTCACACTTGATTTCGACGACGCCGCTCAATGCCTTGACGTCGGTCGCCAAGTGCTTGCACAACGACTTTACAAGTCGCGAGCGTCCGCGACCCTTGGATCCAGTGACGAGCGTTCCTGCGCACATACCGATACCATATTCGTCTCTGAGCGCGATGGCGTCGAACCACAAGCTCGTCTTTAAATTTTTCAGAACGTGGTCCGTGTGCTCGCGGAGCACCTCGCCCGGGATGTGCGCAAACTCGTCGTCATTTGGAATAGTCGGCCAAACCGTCACGCCCGGAGCTGGATTTCTCGTCGACGTCTTTCGAGGCGTTCGAATCGGTTCGCCGAGCTCGACGCGAATCTTTGACGACGGACCGGCCAAAAGACTTTTAAGCGACACTAGAATCGGCTTTTCGGGATTGCTCACTCGAGCCGAAGCTGGATACTTCAGCTCGACTTCGAAAATCGCGTTCGCGCGATCGTCATTGTCTGGGACGTTCACGGCAACTCGAGTTTTTGAGTTGATCACGACCGCGCCGTCGACGCCGTCTTCCCGATCCAAAGTTGATTGCTCTCTCAACCACGCGATGAAGAGCGCTCGTGCGCTTTCGTCGTAAAACTCCGCGTGCGCTTTCGAGTCGAGATCCGCTCCGGGCGCGTTGAACCCGAGCGTCACTGCGTACACTGGTCCGAGTGCTCGAGCTATCGCGAGAATAGATCGCCTTTTGGTAAAAAGATCGTCGCCACTCGTCGACGCGGCGTTTTTGTCATCCGTGGTTTCGCTCGGAAACGCGGGCAACACTGGTCGCAGACGTGCGGTGAACGCTGTCGGTTCGTTCACGTCGTCTTCATCCACTTCTTTTATGCGAATCAAATCTCCCTGGAAAAGTTCTAGCGCGTGCGCCGCAGCTGCGCAAATCGCCACGTGTTGCGGAGCGACGACTTTGTCGTCGTCGACGACGATGACGCGCAGGAACAACGAAGTGACGTCGTCGTCTGTGCGGGAAAAATCAAACTCGCGCTCGAAAGAGTGCTTAAACGCACGCACGAGCGATCCGTGACGAATCTTATGCTCCTTTGCGGTCGCGCTACCCACCGCAATGGCCGTCGAGCGCGGTATTTCCAACTCTTGTTCAAACTCACGGCGCTCGTAGGAAACCACACGTCGATGCGCGTCCAAAAGCTTTGCGCACGCCCCCGTGGGATGTTGTAGCCGCAATACCGTCGATGTTTTATTCTCGTCGAAGTTCTCTAACCACTCGCGCAAATCCAAGCCACCTACGAGATCTTCGTCGTCTGAATCCATCGTCGTAGACGCGCGCCACGGCTCGACGATGAGCTCGGTGTTTGCGGCTAAGCGCGCGACTTGAGCGCTAGCGGGAGCAATCGACTGCACGCGCAAGAATAATGGCTTTCCTCCTCCGGGACCGTAAAATGGAACGGTCTGCCCGATCGCCGCAAGACCTATTTGCGACAACAGCGTGGCCTCCATCGCCTCGGCTTGAACGACGACAGCTTCCCAGTCGTCTGACGACAACGGCGCCACGGACACGCTCTCTGCCGTCGGAAGATCGGCGTTGAGTTCGTTGCCGAACGCAAAGCGGGCGTCGTCGCCATCCTTAATCCCGAGCGAGCTCGCCAAAGCGTGCGGCACGCCAATCTCTCGCGCGCTTTCGCCGCCTGGCGTGACTCCTCCAGCCCAAGCGAAGTGCAACACGCGACGGCGTCGGCGACTCGACTTCGAGTCCTCGAACTCTAAGACGACGTGACGAGGAAATTCGCCTCCGTGTGTTCTCGATCGCAGCGTGGCGGAGACCACGTCCGCGGGTAACTGCACGAAAGCGGACCTGTCGTGCACGATTTTGACTCGTCGACGGTCGTAAGCGACGTCGTACCCGGCAAAAGCCACGTCTCCACCGTCTTCCACGCGCATGAGTGCCGAGTTAATAAGACCACGTAGATGCGTTCTTCTCCGCCTGCAATTGCGCCGGCGTCTTAACCACCGAGTTAATAAGACCACTTAGATGCGTTCTTCTCCGCCTGCAATTGCGCCGGCGTCTTAACCACCGGTTTCGCGCGTTTTTTTGGCTTCGGGCCGCGATTCGCTTCGCCGAGCTCGACGCCTTCGGGCGCCTTCAATAAGCGAAACGTCCCCCCCGACGCGGTCGCGCGTCGACTGAACTCGAGCTCGTTCTTCTCGTTTACTTGCCGGGTGATGTCGGCGTTTTGCTTGTGCCTCGAGACTACCGACGCCGTGCTCGACGGCGAGAAAGCAAACTTGCCCTTCCTTTGCTTGATGATTTTACCGTGTCGATTCGCGGCGACCTTCTTCGTTTTGCCCGCCCCGACGCGCCCGGTCGCTCGCTTCGCCTTCGACTTTAACGTCTGTCCTTGCGGCATCAACGCCAACGTGAACCCACTTCGCGGTGTGACGCGCGCGAACGACTCGAATCGAATCGTTTCGAAATCGCTCCTGATTGACGCGTTCGCTTTTTCGCTTGTTTTTTTCCAGCCGCCGCTCGGGTCGGTGTTCGGGCGCACCGCACACGACGACGCGCGTGACGACGACGACGCGCGCGAGTGCGTGGTGACGAGCATCGTCGTCGACGTCTGCATCCGTCCATCGGGCTTCGCGGCGACGCGCGCCGCGCCGGGAAACGTGCGAATCGTCGTCCAACGATCCGCGTCAGGTCGTTGAAGAGAAAGGCACGTCAACCGGGCGATTGAATCGCGCGCGCGAGCGACAGCGTCACGGACGGTGGTCGTGATGACGAAGACGACGCCGGTAATCATGGAGACGGTGAACGCGACGAAAGTGGCGCCAACGACGACGCACACGACGAAAACGAAGGCGCAAAAGGCGCGGAAAACGACACAGACACAGAGGCAGACGCAGTCGCCGGCGACGGGGAAGCGACGACGAGGAAGACCACCGACGAGCACGAAGCGAGTGATGATCAACGATGACTTGGGACAAATGAGAATCGGCGCGATGTTACCGATGGGAATACCAGGGATGTCCACGCCTCTAACGAACGCCATGATGGCGTCGGCGGCGGCGGCCTACGCCAGTCAGTTACAAGCGGCGTTTAGCGCTTCGACGAGCTTTTACGCGCCGCACGCGGGAGCGTTTCGGTCGAGTGCAGACGTGATGGTGAACGTGAATGGAACGTGCGCGACGGATGATAACACGTCGATGAGAAATCATTACTTCGCTTCACCGAACGGGGATCCTGTGAGCGCGGCCGCGACGTTCGCGCACAGAATGATGATGTATCAACGCACCGCCTACGGAACGCTCGGTCAATACTACGCCTCCGAGGCACGTGCGATCCGCGATGCGCGAGGGACGTACGCCCAGTCGCACATGAACCAAACAACGAATCGAAATGCGGCGCAGCTTGTCGCTGCGGGCGAGTGTGCTAGAGGACGCGCCTCGATCGCGGGCGTCGATGGTGGCAAAGGAGAGCCCAGCCCGTCACAGAAGCAATGGCCGATCGTTCCTCAGGTATCGACTGCTATTTGCCCTCCTAAGAGTGATCTCGTTCGATCAACGCCACCGGGCGCGTTCGGTCGTCCTCAAGCGGTGAATGCGGGCGTACAGGAAGCGTCTGCGGCGAAAACAAAGGCGAAGAAGGCGGCTGAAGAGAATGCGAGCGGCAATGAAGACTCGCGGTCGTCCCGAGACGACCCTGAAGCCGCAGCTGCGGCTGCTGAGGCGGTGGTGAAGCGCGTCAACGAAGCGAAAGCGCTTTTAGATCCATCGGCGGAGTTATATCGCGGCGAACACGCAAAACTTCGATCGCGTGGGCAACGTTCGAGCGCGCCGAGTCCTGAATCTAGTCTTGGCGCGCCAGTTGCCGACGGACAGCCTGAACACTCCGAGGCGCTTGGATCGAAAGGTTCGAAGAGTGCCGCTGCTTGAGCGCTTCGATTCGCGCGACGCGCTGGAACGAATGCAACTTTTTGCAGAGCGCGCGCAAATAACAGCGAACGGCTCCATGTACACTATGTTTTGTAATATTCAGGTACTTATTACTCGCCGTTCGAGCGCGCTATCATATACACGCGTCGGTGCGTTGCAACGCGCACGAATCGCAAAGTAATCTGCGCGCGTCTGTTCTGATGGATTTCACCTCAGCCTCACCAGTCGTTGTAATGAGGGGCGGCCGCCACTCGACGTCGCGCCCGACGCCACGGATGACGACCACCGATCGCGTCGCGCCCGGTGGTGATGCGGGCACGGCGAACGCACCGACGAAGGACGCACGTTTACGCGCGCGAATCGCCGAACTCGCCGCGCTCGGGCGCGCGAACGACGTCGATGGTTTCGTGGCAAAATTCGTGCCGAAAGACTGTGAGGTCGAGGACGTGGTGGAGTTTACTAGATCGTTGCGCGAGGATGGCGAGCGGTGGGAACTTTTACGTAGCGAGATCGATGCTATCAACGCAGGCGCGCCGCGCGCGCGATTGATCGCGGGTGATGAGATGAAACGCGCGGAATTTCGGTTTGAGATGCCAAGGCGAGACGGAGAAGACCTGGTCATCAATCGCGAAGTCGCGTTCGTCAACTACGCCGAAGACGGCGAACCGAGCGACTGGCGAGCTGAGGGTTGATGGATACACGGTACCGGTATCTTTCTAAATAAAACACTAGCTAGCACTCTGTTTCGTTCAAAGGTTCGGATGCGCGACGTGAAACGCAATCGGCTCGAGCTGACGCGTCGGATCGAGAGAGCGCGCTAGCGGCACCGCGAGGGTGTCGTAGTTGTGCTTCAGCAAGCTACCCACTTTGCGAAATTCTTTTACCCACGCCGTGGCGGCGGCTGAGATTCGCTTGGCCTTTTCAGGGTCATCCCTCACTTCTTGAACGAGCTCTTCAAAGTTACTGAAGTCCTCCTTCAAGGGATAGTAGTGTTCGTACGGCTTGAGCAGATCAAAGTACGAATCCTTCATCGACGTGACGTGATGAAAGAGGACCCCGGGCATGGCAAGCTTGGGGATGACTCCACTCCACGTCGTCCCACCGCCGCCGCCAAGATCTAACTGATAGCGATACTTGCCAAACGTATCTTCTTCGATGTGCTCCCTCGTGTCCAAATCAAGCGGACCGGCAGCGTGACCCCCCCCCCAGTTGAAAAATTTGGCATCGATGAGCGATGAGTTTAACTTACTCATGAGCACCGCTTTCATTCGCGGCCCGATTCTATTGCCGGCGATCAAAGATTTCATTTTGCCTTCCCTGTCTGCCGAAGACGCGATTTCGTTGAAGAAACTCTCCCCTTCCGGCTTCGAATTTGGCCATTGACCAGAAAGGAATACGTAATCGCTCCCTCGCCAGATGGCTTTGTCGATCAAGTTGTCCCATTCGTAATCACTCTTATTCTCCATGGCATCAATATTGAAAAGCCCGTAGTATCTGCAGTCCAAACTGGCCGCACTGCTTCCAGCACTGCGATCGCACTTCGACATGTCGTCTTTCGTCGACGCCATCTCCAAAAACTCGCACGTAGGTTCCATATCTGGCGTAACATCGAGAGTAGGCGACGGTCCCAACGTCTTATCGATGTCCATGCAATCGATCAGTACGAGTAAAGTCGCCGAGTGCATCGTCGGAAGCGTCGCGTTGTTAACTGGAGAACTTCCGAAAGCGTATATCGTGTCCCACTTTTCAAAATCACAGTGATCCTTCGCATATCCATGCGCACTGCACGGTGTGTGCGGACAATCGGTAGATGTGAAGAGTATTTCGAACGGCGCCGATCCCGGGGTCAGCCTCGACGGGTAATACCTTTCGATCGTTCTTTGTAGTAGAGCACCGGACCCCCTGTCTCGAGATTTTCCAGCCCCTGGATGTGTGCGAAACCCGTTCGTCGGATCCCACTTCAAGCTCCCGAGTCCATTCCCGTACTGCCGAACTGTAATGTCACGACACCCACCGCGCAATAAATTGGACGTCCCCGCGTACGCGACGAGCGCGGCCGAAACGAGCGCAGACGCGACGTTCAACACCCTTCGGCGTCGCGCGGAAACGAACGCGCGCGGACCTAGGACCGCTGCATCCAAAGCCGACGAAGAGGCGCGCGTGTTAGTAGTGTCATTCTGCGCGTCGTCATCGCCCGTTCGCGACCGCGCGACCAAAGGTTCGCGCTCGGTGACGTTCATTGCGCGTCGGACTCCGAGCGAGGCTGTGAGTGTGGTCGGTGGCGACGTTGAAGGCGACGCGAGGCGAAGGGAACGAAGGAACGACCTTTATTACACATGAAACGAAGAGCAATGGTGTTGTACAGGATTCAAATCGCACCGCGAGCGTTCGCGCGCCCCGCGCGCCCGGTCGCCGCGACGCGGTCGAGAGCGCGTTCACGTCGCCCCCGCGCGTCCCGCGGCGGCGGCCGCCGTGGCTGTCGTCGTCGCCGCCGCCGACTTTCCGAAAATCGTCCAACCTCCCAATTGTGCCTTCACGTGATCTTCCACAGATTTCGCATTCGTCGTGAGCACGTACGCGAGCGTCAGCATCGAAGCCCCGACGACGGCGGCCAGGATCAGGCTCACCGTCAGCGCCCACGCGGCTTCGCGGCGGCGATTCTGAAGTAAAGGCGTGGACTCATCGCGCCCGTCACCGCCGATCGCCGCCGCGAGCGTGCCGTAAGATTTCTTCATCGCTCCCGCGCGCGCCGTCCTCGTTCACGCGCGCCGTGGCCGCAGATCGTCCACGCGTGTGTGTTCTTCGACACCCGCCGATCGGGGTGTTACGATGTTCTTCGACACCCGCGGCGCTCGATGCGCGCGGCTTCGCGCGCGTTCGCAGCACGCCGCGCGCGCTCGAGGGATCGCTCGTCGATCGCGCGCGCCGAAGCGTTCCGCGTCGTCGTCTCGCGCGCCGCGCGTCGCGACGCGCGCGTTCGGTCGTGACGTCGCGACTGTGAATATACACGGTGCGTGACGACATCGCAATACGTGCTCCGTTTCGATAAAAAATCCTAGGGTTCGGCCAACGCCGGGACGCGCTCGAAATCGCGATCGCGCGCGTTCGTTTTCGTTTTCGGTTCGATACGGTGTATCTCTGCGCGCCGCGTCATACACGCACTCGACGCGCACGATGTTCGCCGCTACCTCGCAGACCACGATCCTCCGCGCGGTGCGTAAAACTCGTTCCCTCGCGTCGACGCCCCGCGCGCGAGGCTTGGACGCCGCGCGCGCGCGCGCGACGAACCCGAGGCCGAGACGGTTCGACGCTGCGTCGGATCGCGCCTCGATCGACGAGTGATCGCTCGGCGAGCGTGGGCGCTTTGATGGCGCTGACGACGCGCGCGATGCTTCGAACGCCGACTGACGATCACTACGAACGATGTTCCGAACCACAGACGGCCAAGCCGACCAACGCGCGACGCTCGCGCCGCGTCGCGACCGCGGCCGCGGCGGATAAGCAGGAGTCGCGCCGCGCGGCGCTCGTCGCCTTCACCGCGGGTACGTACGATTGTCGCCACGCGCGCGAAACTCGGCTTTCGACGCGATGAAAAGTTTGAGACGCCAGAGTGCGCTCGCCATCGACGAACGAAGGCGATGCTCGAGTGTTATATCAACGACTGACGACGAACTCGACGTTTCCTCGACGCAGCGGCGTCCATGGCGGCCAAGTCGGCGTTGGCCATCACCATTCCGTCCCAAGCCAGTAGCGGCGGTCTCGGCCGCGAATCCGGCATCGCGTTCTCCTCCACGCAAGCGTCGAGCTCTGGTTACACGTTGGAAGGCACGAAGAAGACGGGCATGTCGGTGAAGACGAAGCGCGGCACCCTCGCGTCCGTCCGCGCGGCCGCCGAGGCGGAAGTGAACGCGCCCAAGGCTGCGGCGGCGAAGCCGGCGAAGGGTAAGAAATAAGAGGATGGTGAGGACGGTGGTCGCTACTACGTCTTTCCACTTAGATGCTACAAAAGACTATGCTAATGTTTGTAGGAGCAACAGGCGTGACCTAATAAATATTCCTCATCACGACGCCGTCTCGGACCTAATATCCGATACCCCCGTCGTCCCGCGATCCACGCACGTGCGCAAGTAATGAGTGTACCGCCTCGCACGATGCAAAAATGCTCGCATGAAGTGGAAACGCGCGGAGAAGCGCCATGTTCAAGCCTCGAAACAGCACCATCGGTCCTTCGCGCGAGACAGATTTCATCGCGCAATCGAGAACGCCTGAGTACACACCGGGCGCCGCGGCTTGAATCCTACTCTTAGTGACATCCAGCGGATACGTCAAGAGCCATTGGACCGCACCGGCGCTTCCGCCCGCGAGCACGATAGCGGCGGCTCGCGTCGACGGCGGCGCGTCTCGAGCGTCGACGCCATCTCCGCACAACTTTCGCATACACACGCTCTTCAAACGGTCGTACGTAAGAAAGTACACAGCACACTGAGGGATCTCTCGCGCGATCGTCGCTCCGGTACCGGCGAATATTCCCTTCATCACGCCGTGTTCTCTCGCGAGCGTAAACGCCGTCGAAGTCGCGCTACGATATCGCCCGCTGTCGCAATCCACGACTTGTTGGATCGTTTTCAATCTCTCAGCCGGGCCGCGCACGAAGCTTGACATTAAACCCGCAGATGCTCCGCTGACCACTCCTGCAAGCGTGGTAGATGCCGCCTCGGCTCCGAAGGCTTCTTCTATCGAGTCACGTACGTACGCGTTGGTGCTAAACGCCACGGCGTTGATGGCGCCGTACGCTAACATCGGCGCCGTGAGACCGCGATACAGACCACGTGCACCGTCCTGTGCCACCAAACTTTTCGCCACACACATCGCTCCCCTCGTCGTGTTCACCATCGCCGTCGTCACGGCCGGCGCCGGCGCTTGGAGTCGCGCCTTCACAGTGTCCAGCGGGTGCACCAACGCCAATCCAACCATGCCCGCAACTTGCCCGGCGATGGCGTGATCGTATGCGCTCACGTGTCTGTGTTCCATCTTTGGAGACTCAGCTCGCGCACGTGCGCCGAGCGTGGAGGTTGATGCGTCCGACGTCATCGACCGTCCGGCGGCGCGCGCGATGTCGTCGTTGAGCGTCAGTTCTCGCGTCGTCATCGACGCTGACGTCGACGCGGACGAAACATCGATCGCAGACATGTCGCGCGCGCGAGCACGCGTGTGCGCGCGCGAGCACGCGACGTTCGCGCGTCGCGATGCGGCCGATGGACTGCGAGCAGGCTCATCTTGAATCTCTCGATTTTATCCTGTGCCCCGAACAGGTGGAGGTGGAAGTATTACATGTATTGCACGTTTGTGTTGCACGCGTCGACCCACGCGTCATCGTTCACGCGCGACGCGCGTTTCGCACTCATTCTATTCAATCGTCGTCGCATCAGAACGTCGTCTCCGGAGGCCCGCCGCGTCGGAGGAATGACAACCAACGCACCGACTCGAGCCTCTTGACGAGGGAAGCTTCAAAAGCGCGCTCGCCGTGATTTGTCACGAGCGACCACGAGCTTTCGTCCGGGATGATTTCTTGAAATAAAAGATCGACATCGCCCTCGTTATCAACGACGCGCATAGACTTGCCCTCGATCTCGCTCAACGTTTTAATCTGCAGCGACATCTTCTGCGAGCCGGGGCCGAAGACGCACGCGACGTCCGCCTTCGTGGTGTGCGCGGGTACGCGAACCTTAAGAGTCACTTCTTCGTCGTCTTGACTCCATTCGAAATCCTGGTGCGGACCCGGGCGCTGTGAAGGATCTAAGGGCGCCTTGGGCGCGGCTTCGGCGTCTAAGTCTACCGCGCCTTTGGCCTTGAACTCGGCCATGGTGCGCGCGATGTCGCCGACGTTTTCTTGGCGTTCGACCGCCAACGTCTTGGCCTTCATTATCCACGCCGCATCGCTCGAGCACTCGTCCAACGTGAAATCTAATCTTTTGAACTGATCGTCGTCGTCGAATATCCGCGCTATGAACGCGTCACCGAGTACTTGCTGCGGTGACCCCGCCTCGGCGCTCATGCGACTCGCTCGCACGTTGGTCGGCAAACCTTTGGATATTCCTCGATCGTCCACGTACATGTTCACGTGCACGAACCCGGTTTTTTTCGACCCGGGCAATAAAGGCACGGGTTGCGCCATCTGCATCGACAGCGCTGCCGCCATCATATCGTCCGACAGCGTCTTCGCGCCGCCGCCGCCGCCGCCGTCGCCGTGGCTCTCCAGCTGCGCCTTTAGTATTTCCTTTTGTTTCGCCTCGTCTCGTCCGTGCGCGCCGTCTTTCGCGCCTTCGACGCGAAAGTGTAGGCGCAGCGCGTCGAGCAAGCACTCCATCTCTCGTTCGCGCGGGATGACCATCACGCGCTCCTCCATAGCGCGCGTCTCGTCCCACGGCACGAACACGTAGCGAAACGCCAACCGATCGACGCTGACGTCGTCGTTCGCGGTGCCGAGCAATCCGCGCGCGATTCGATCATCGCTCGCGTTCGTCGTCATCTTCACCCCAGCGCGTCGCGCAGTGTCGCATCGGTCCGTCGAGCGTCGCGTCCGCGCACGGCGCGCAGCGGCGCGGGCGAGCGTCACGTCGCGACGCGCACGGACGCGGCACGCGCGCGCGGTGCTCGGACGGCGCCCGGACGCGACCAGACGCGCGCGACCGCGAGTCTCGTCGTAGTCGCGCGAGAGAGAGAGCTCGAGCGCGCGCGCGCGTTCGCGTGCGCGGTCGTTCGTTCGTTTGATTGATATTTGGATTAGATTCGACGTCGGTCGTTTCGTCGAGGCGCGCGCGCGACGACGACGGCGACGAACAACGTCGAGCGGTGACGATTGATCGCTCGAGCGGACGCGGGACGAGCAGCGGGAGTGCGGAAACGCGGCGAACGAGCGCGATGGCGTCGGCGAGCGCGAACGCGGGCGCGGCCGCTGCGCCCGAGCGCACGCTCGGAACGGTATTTCGCAAGGTATTGAAGACGCTTTGGGTGCTTTTGTGCGCGCTGATCGTTATAGCTCTGCCATTCGTGTCTTACGACATGAAGAAGCATGATTATCAGACGCATTACATCGCGTGGTTCATCGCGTTTGTCTTCGTCGCGTTGTCGTTGCCAATCACGCTGTACGAAGTGACGCAGCACCTGGAGAATTATCGTGCGCCGAGATTACAGCGACACGTGATCAGAATATTGTTCATGGTACCAATTTACGCCGTGAACGCGTGGTTGGCGTTGAGATTCAGGTCGAACACGATTATTTTCGATACGGTTCGCGAGTTTTACGAAGCTTACGTCATCTACAACTTTTACACATATTGCATCGTGTATCTTCAAGAGTTTTGTTCACCTGGGCTGTCGTACATCGTCGCGCGTAAGGCGACACAGCCGCACATTTGGCCGCTGAACTTGTTCCTGCGCGCACCCAGAATGGGTGAGCCTTTTCTGCGACTTTGTCGGCACGGGGTGATCAACTACGTCGTCGTGCGACCGGTGACGAGCGCGGCGGCGTTCATAGCCGACGGCAATGGCGTGTACGGTGAAGGGCAAATCTTGAATCCATGGGTGGCGTATCCTTACTTGGTTTTCATTAACAACTTGAGTCAGGCGTGGGCGATGTATTGCTTGATTTTACTGTACAAGGTGATGTACCGAGAATTGGCCCCGATAAACCCGTTTTGGAAATTCGTCAGCGTCAAAGCCGTGGTCTTCTTTTCCTTTTGGCAATCCATGGCGTTCGCGGTGCTCGTGAAGACGGGGATTATTTCCGCCGACGATCAAGCGTGGGCATCCGATTACGACGCCGCGGAGTTGGCGAACGGTATTCAGGCGTTTTTCATCTGCATAGAGATGTTCTTCGCCGCCATCGCGCACTCGTACGCGTTCCCACCAGAAGAGTACAACATGGGCCAAGCCGCGGCTCCACAGAGGAAGTTTAGCGAAAACATCATCGAACTTTTCGATGTGCGTGATGTGTACCAAGACATCAAGAACTTTTGGCAGCAACATCGAGATAGACTGACGGGAAACTACAATCCTGGTGTCGCTTCGCCCGTACCGTTGCATCGATCGAATATCGCTCGAGATCGTAGGCACGAGGATCAAGGTGATCGAGCGATGATGGACATGAGCGCTGGACATGGTAAGTCACTAGAAGAAATCGAAACCGAAACACTGCTCTCGCACGCCGTCGGCGACGATCAGTTTGAACTCGTTGTGAGTAGCGGCGTCGATGGTGACGAAGCCATCGTCATCGACAGCGTTTCCTCCGACGGAGGATTACTTCCACTCCACGCCGAGCGCGCTCGTTCGCACGATGCCTAGGATGAATCGTAGTTCACGCACCATTAGCACAATTAATGTAACTTCTAGGCTCAGCATTCTGTTCCATCTGACAACTGGAGAAGCCAACCTCTAACCGCCGAGGCGCCGCACTCCATGACTGGTCACACCGACGCGGTCGTGGAGCGCAATTTCAACCGATGGCTCGAGCGCGTCCAAGATAACCCCGTGCGCTTTCTCTCGCGTGCCGAGAACGACGAAGGTTCGGGCGTCTCGCGCGCGTTTTTCCTCGACGTCCGCGATGCTCAGCACTTTGCCTCGACTCGACTTCGATGGTCCTCCAACGTCCCTCTGCGCGCGCTAGACGAAGGTGCGGCGTATTTAATACCTCCTCGTACCGCGCGCTTCGCGCTTATTTGCGACGCCGACGCCAACGTGGACGAAGCTGCGAAGAAATTCGAGAGCGACTTCAAAGGCGTCGCGTGGTCGCTCGAAGCTGCGTTCGCGGGGACACCGGCGTTCTTCGACGCGTGTGCTGCGATCGACGAAAGCGACGCCACAGAGTCAAAATATAATGGGTTGTTTGAAGTAGTTCGCGGCGGTGGTACGCCCGCACCTCGCGATCGACTTCGACTTTGGCAGCCGTCGCCGGAACTCGCGAGGTGGTTGCCGAGCGTCGAGCGCAAGATGGATGCTTTCAAAGACGGTAGGCGACCGACGTGCTTGGACGTGGGATCAGGCGCGGGACGAGATGCAGTGTGGGTGGCGAGTCGCGGATGGAACGTCGTGGCGATCGATAACGATAAAAGGGGATTGGATCGGTGCCGCTCTTTGGCAGAACGACACGGCGTGGAGGCGAGCGTTCGAACGCTCGATTTAGATTTGAACAAGCGTGCGTCCGAAGAGACGCTCGCTACAATCGACAAAATACTCGCACTTGAGTCATGGTCGCCCGTTTTAGCCGTATACGCGGTGAGATATCTTCATAAACCGTTCGTACGAGACCTGCCACGGATGTTGCCGAACCGAAGCGCGGTGTTGTGGTTTCATTTCATGCGGGGATGCGAGCGCACATCCGTCGGACGACCGACGAAAGACCGCGATTTGCTCGAGCCAAACGAGCTGCGTGACGTATTCGCACTCTGGGATGTCATCATCGACGACGTAGTGGAGCTACCAGATGGGCGGCCGGTGAGCTCGTTTGCGGTGGTACGCGGTGCAAAGGAGGTGTAAATTTACAAGGTGTAATGAACGGAAAAGTAGCTAGCTTGATAAAACCTTAAGTGAACCCGAAGCGTTCTCCTCGCCCGGCAATCGCTTCTCGTTGTCGTGCATGATGAGCACGAAGAGATTACCCTTGTCGCCTCGCGAAACGCGCACTTCGTCGTCGACGTAAGTAATGTCCAACGCCCCTCGCGCTCGCTCGGGTGCGGTGACTTTAATCAAACCACCAAACACAAAAAACTTCTTAAACTGTACCTTGACCGCGGAATCGCTCGTGGGCGTCAACTCTGCGGCTACGGCGTTGTAAAACGGCCACGTCTCGCGATTTCGAGCGCGCAACGACTCGGCGTCGATTGTTTGGTAAATCTTCCCGCTCGGGCGTAAAAAAGCCGGCTTTTTCGTACCTAAAATGCTCGCAGACGTCGTGTAAACCAATTCCCACTCGCCGTTGATGCACGGTGCGGCGAGTGATTTCGGGTTTGGATTGAGCGCTTCGAGCGCTGTTGCCAGAGCGTCCACGTGAGCTTTTTCCTCATCGCTCGCCTTCACCCCGCGCTCGAGCGGTTCGATCGCGCTCAGCAGCGCTCTCTTCGCATCCTCTCGCGCTTGCGCGTCGGGCGCCGATGCAGTCGCTCTCGTCAACGTCTTTCGCGCCGTCGATGTTGTCGAAGTCGTCAACTTCTGCGTCAACTTCGGCGTGTTGGCCGACGACGAAGACGCCGTGCCGCCACGCGTGCGCGCACCGATGGAGCGTGGAGCGACGTTCATCGTCGTTACCGTCATGGCGCGCATCGTGCTCGAGCGTCGCGTTCGACAGTGAGGAACGGCGTGCGGAGCGGTGCGGTGAGGATAATCTTCTACTTCGTGGTATCACACAAGAATTGGTTAAATTGATTTTACGTCACGAGCGGCGAGCGAAAAGCGAACATCTGTCTAGCAACAATTAAGCTTCATCGACGCTCATCACAACGCCTTCGGCGGCTTGCATCTTCTCTCTGAACTGGCGACCCATGTCCTCAGCGGTCTCGAACACCGCGGCGGGGTTGCGAAGCATGTCGCCGTGGTTTTGCTCAAGCTTCTTCGTGCTGAGCGACAAACGGCCTTTCTCGGCATCCTTGGACATGACCAACACCTTGATGCGGTCACCCGGAGAAAGCACGTTTTCGACGGCGACGATGCGCTCGTGCGAAATTTGAGAAATGTGCAACAATCCACTCTGACCGCCGACGTCCACAAACGCGCCGTACGGCTTCACCGCTTGCACCATGCCCTCCACGACGTCGCCAACCTCTAAGCCTTCCGCGGACACCATGTCCGTCGCCAACCGATGCGAAAGCACGAGTCGGTTCTTCTCCTCATCAACCTCGATAAACTTGAACGGCAATTGTTGACCGATCAACTCCTCGCGGTTGAGCGTCCGCACGCCGATGTGGCTTTGCGGCACGAAACCGCGAAGCTTTTCAACTTCAACGAGCAAACCGCCACGGTTAACGCTCAAGACCTCACCAGTGAGTGCGGCATCATCCGCCTGCGCCTCGCGGCAGCGATCCCAAGCCTTCGCGAGCTCCATGCGGCGCACCGAGAGCGTCATGCAGCCCTCGCCGTTGTCGTCCTGAATGATTTCGAAGTCGTAGTCGCAATCGATGTCGAACACCGCCGCAGCCTGCGTTTGCACAAAAAACATCGCGCGCGTGATTCGTCAGTCTCGGCGTCCCTGGTATCGTCGCAATTTCTCCCTCGTTCGCGCTGGATCGCCGTCGTCTCTCTCTCGCGCGGCGACCTAAAAGCCCTAGGTTTTATCCCGTGCCGTCGCGTCGCCGTCGTTCGTTGCGATACGATGCGATCGCGCCCGCGCGCGCGCGTGGCGACGAATAAAATGAATATATACTCACGTTGCGCACGTTTCCGAGCGATGCCTCGGACGTCGGGCACAAAGCCTCGCTCTTCGCCCCGATTTCAACCCACGCCCCTTTCGCGTCGCACGCCTTGATTTTCCCGCTGATGACGTCCCCGACCTTGTAGTTGTACTGGTACTTGTCCAACAACGACGCGAACTCGGTGTACGCCGCGCCGGTCTTCCCGACGTCCACGTCCTCGCTCACGATCGCCTTGCGAACGATCGCGCGCGCGGGCGCTCTTTGCGCGCCGTGCGTCGAGCGCGACGAGACGAGGCTCGCGCGTCGCGCGCTCATCATGGAGGTGTGCGTCGTCGTCGTGGCGAGCATGGCTGATACGAACGAACGAAAACTTGTTTCGATGTGCGTCACCGCGCGCGGCGAGGCGTCGACGTGTGCCGACCGCGCGGGCGCCGAATCGCGTCCTCGCGGCGGCGAGACGTCGAAGCCCCCATCGCGGGCGGCGGGGATGGTGGGGGAGTGTGATGGCTTTATTTTGTGTCATTATGCGTACACGGAGGCGATCTGTGAGATAAGTACGTCATAAATCACGTCACGACTGAATACACACATACGCGTACAGACGTCGTTATCGGACATTCGGCGCGACAGTGGATTCTCGCCTCGACGCAATCGCGCGCTGCACAGGACGAAGTGCGTCGCACGTGAAACGCGCGAGATGTCCACGGCGGCGGCGCGCGCGCTCGCGGCAGTCGTCGATGCAGAACGGAGCGGTACGTCGAGGGCGCGGCGCGACGCACACGCGCGATGTGCGCGCGCGATGAGATGAAGGAATCGCGTTTGGATGCTGATGCCGATGATTGACGCGACGAACGATGGATGGCGGACGCGTCGACGCATTCGACGACGACGCACCGCGAACGAATCGATCGCGATCGATGCGCTCGTAGACTGACGCGGGTGATGACGCACACGCAGTGACGAACGTGGCGAAAGGGCGGGTGTTGAACCGAATGGAGGAATACGTCGACGTCGAGCGTCGCGAAGACGGCGAAGACGCGAGCGCGTTGGAGGTGCGATGATGACGACGCGCGCGAAGTGACACGAACTCTCGCGCGTGAAATGACGTCTGATGCGTCGCAAACGGTCCGAGACTGACGATTCTACGGTGCGGATGCCGACGACGTACCCAATCTAGGTGGCGCCGATTACCGTGTACGAGACAAAATACGTCGAGGCGCAGTTGCGAATGATCGCCGTGAACGATGCTTTCATATGTTACGGTATTCGAAACGGGTTGATTCGAGTGTTTTCTAGAAAGTCTGGCAATGTGCGATCGTTGCTTCGCGGACACTCCGATTCAATCTCGACGCTCAAGTTTTTGGCGAACACCGACGTGTTGCTCTCGGTGGACGTGCGGGGACGGGTGATGGTTCGCAAGTTGAGTTTACAAGGCGCCGACGATGGGGCCTCGATCGATGTGAGCGACGATAACGATGCGGGATGGACGATCGGTTCGCAGAATTTGGTAGACTTCGACTTCGCAGTGGACACCCCGGACGGGCACCTGCCGCCGTCGGCGTGCTGGCTCCCGCTAGATTCGCGAAAACCCGGCAAGTGTGAATTCGCCCTGAGCGCGGGGACGTGCGTGGTGTGCTACGAGTGCTCGCTGATGAAGAAAGGGGATGCAATTGCGGCTGAGATCGATCTCAACGCCCCGCCAGCCATGGATGGTTTACAGGTGATCGAGTTTGATGCCCCGGTGTCTTGCGTGGACAGCGCCCCCGCGGGTCGCAAGCTCGTCGCCGCGAGCGAGGGCCGTGCGTACGTTTTGGTGAAGGAGGACGGTGAAACGGAGTTTGAGTGCACGGATACACTTCCATGGACGGTGGAAACCGCCGTCTTCGCCTCGGCTGAACGCGTAATTCTGGGTAACGATAATAACTCAGAGTTGATCGTCGTCGACGTGACGCAAGAAACTCCTTTCGCGGTGCAGCGCGTCGTCTTTAAGTCAGACAGCGACAAACTTTTCAATGTATGCTTGCAGCATAACCCCGAAACAGGAATCGTATTGCTTTCGAACACGCGTATGAACACGGTGTACGCTTTACACTTCGAGAAGAGCTTTGATTACATTGCGCGCTTTGAGGCGTCGCAACCGATTTTGAGCTTTGACTCCCACGTGAAGTACGATGGCGACGGCGGTGCGACGATGCAATTGTTTTGCTTACAGACGCAAGCGATTCAAACCTTGTCCATGCCGGTTGAAGCATGCATTCCACCAGACGGAGCTCTCGAGGCGCTCGGCTCGTTGGGTACGCCCAAGACGAAAGGTTCGCTCGAGCACTCATCTTCAGCTACTCTGCTCACTCCGGATATGTTTGGCGGCGCTGAGCTCGCCGGCGATGAGGAGGACGAAGAGGAAGAGCGTGCAGCGGTAGTTCCATCGAAAAAGGCTGCTGCGGCCCAACCAGCGTCGTCCGAAGAAAGCATGGGCGAGTCTGGTGCAGAGGAAGAAGAGGGAGAAGATGAAGAGTTTGAGTCTGCCAACATGAGTGAGAGCGGCGCTGGTGCGATTCCCGTCGCCGCCGCGTTCGATATGAAGCAGTTGAGAGCGACTATTCGTAACGAAATGCGCGAACTTCTGAACGAAGTTCGCGATGAGCGTCGTCTGGCTGCAGAAGAGCGCAAGGCAGACATGGAACGCGCTCGTAAGGCGAACGAAATCGCGGCAGCCAACTTGAAGCGAGACGTCACGAATGCTATCGCGGCTCTGTTGCAACAACATTCCGTGGACAATGCGAAGACTTTGGAAGCTGGCATCGGACGCGCTCAATCTGTTGCTGCAACAAGCGCGCAAACTGCGATGAAGTCCATCGTCGGTCCATCCATTGACGCCGCTGTTCGAGCGCAGATGGAAACCTCCGTCGTGCCAAAGATGGAAATCGCGTGCTCGACGATGTTTACGCAAGTCAAGCACACGTTTGAACGAGGTATGGCTGACTTGAACACCGAGCTTCTCGCTGCGAGAGAATCTGCGGCAATTTCTCAAGCGACGCCGTTCGTCTCCGGTTTGCGCCAGGCGACGACCGAGGTTCGCCAAGCCGCAACAGCTTTGATGACCGATATCCCAAATCAAGTTGCGCAAGCCATGGCGAAGGTCACGGCGCGCGCACCTTCGGGCATGGGCGCACCTCCCGGGATGGCCCCAAAGAGCGTGACGCAAGGTAAGACGCTCGCTCAAATCGAACAGCGCTTGGACCCAACTGTGGAGATCAGCAAGTTGCTACAGGCAAACCAAATCGACCGCGCGTTCAATCTGGCGCTCAGCATGAGCAAGGTTGAAGTCGTCATGTGGCTCGTCAACCAAGTTGCGAGTGATCGAATCTTTGGCCAAACACCGTGTCCGTTGTCGCAAGGTGTGCTCTTATCGCTTGTTCAGCAGCTTTCGAGCGATTTGACGACGCCAGACGCGCCCAAGAAGCTCGATTGGATTCGAGATTCTTGCCTCGCCGTCGATCCGGCGGATCCCGTGTTGCGGCAACACATGCGGCCGGTGCTCAGCACGGTGCACCAGTCGCTCATGGCTGCGGCCAATTCACCGACGAGTGCGCCAGAAGTACGCGCGGGGACACGATTGTGTATCCACGTCGTGAATTCCATGTTATCTTCTTTGTAAGCCAAGGATTGTTATTTTCATCTATCGCTTCCACGTGACCACGCGAGAGCATCTCGAATTATTCACACGCTCGCGCGTACTTCGCCGTAACGCTCAAAACTTCGACGTCTTCCAACGCGCGTGCGTACAATCCATCTTAGTTTGCTTGTTCATGTCGTCGTCGTCATCATCGTGGTCTAGAGATCCCTTCCTTGGAATGCTTCCTCGCTCGACGAAACTCATCCCCAAGGTGTCCATTCCCACGGCGATCGTTGAAGACGTCATTTCGCCATGGCGCGCGCTCGACGATCGATGCAAAACGTCGCCGGAATCACGGGCATCTATTGCGGTCGTAGACTCTTCGTCGCGTGGCGTCGATGCTGCACATTCCGTCGTCGAGTTCTCCTACCGCGCGCTCCGTCTCGAGGCGAGGACGCTCGCTTCGCAGTTGGAGCAAAATCACGGTATTCGAAAAGGCGATTCTGTGTGCTGCTTTCTAGATAACACAGCTGCATCTATCATCGCGTCCTATGCTATCGCGGGACTCGGAGCGCGACGAGTCGACATCAATACTCGTTTGTCAGCTCGCGAGACGGCTTCACGCTTGAAGGTGGCAAACGTCAGAGTAATAATTGCTGGCGACGCTTACGCGAATAAGATCGCTTCGGCGGTCTATTCGTTGATGATCGACTACTCCGATCTCAACGGTACTGACGAGCCGATGTCGATTTTGTACGCCGCAGCGCCCGGGGCGTCTTCTATGGCGGAACTGGCGCTGCCGAACTACGACACAGAGCAACTCGCAGAATTCATGGACATGATGGTCGAATCGACGCGCCTGTGCTTCGACGTCTATTCTGCACATCGAGGTGGTGTCGACGTCGTATCAGGGGGTGGTACCGACACATACGATGCTTTCTTATCCGAGTCTGACGAGCCGTGTCTGGGTCTACTCTCTCAGCTTGAGCGAGGCGACGCGCTGTGCTGGACGCCGCGTCTGGCGGAAGAAGCGCTGCTTGATTGCGATTTTCAGGTCATGTTTACGAGTGGAACGACGGGTGCACCAAAAGTCGTCACGCACACTCAAAGGCAAGTGATGTTACACGCGAAATCAGTCGCTCAGTGCTGCGCGTTTGCAAGCCACGACGTGTGGCTCCACGTGGCTCCGCTCTTTCACGCGATGGACGCCTTTGCGATGTACGCTTGCGTACTCGTCGGCGCCAAGCAAGTATGTACAGCCAGCGAAATCTTCGATGTTAAAACGACGCTGCAAACGATGAAAGATGCAGGTGTTACATTGACCGCGCTCACTTCAACGCATTTGCGAATGCTCGTTTCCGATCCAGCCTTTGCTGTCTCCGCAAAGCACTTGCGGATGTTATCTGTCGGCGGTTCGGCGGTTCCAGTAGACTTGGTGGCGTCATTAAAGTATCAGTGTCCCCAGTGCACGTACTTTACCGACTACGGAGCCACTGAGGCTTGTGGTAAGATTTGTACGACGCTCGGCGCGCCCTCGTCGTCCATTGAATCGCTCGCGCGGGCTGGCCACGCTATGCCCCTTTTCGACGTCTGCGTGGTCAAAGACTCGACAAGTATGGAATCGGTCGAATGGAACGACGTGACGAGAGGAGAAGTGCTTGTTCGAGGACCTACAGTGATAGGAACTTTTGATGGAAAATGGCACACCGTCGGCGACGTCGCCACGGTTGACGCGAGCGGCTCGGTCAAAATCGTAGATCGCTTGTCTGATATCATCATCGTCGGGGGAGAAAACGTGTACTCGAGTGAAGTTGAAGCTGTGCTACTTGAACGTCCTGAAATCGAGGAATGCGCTGTGTTCGGTATGCCTGATAAAGTTTTGGGAGAAGTCGTGTGCGCTGCGATAGTGCTCGATTCGCGGCAGGCTTCACTGAATTCCAGTGAAGTCGCAAAGCACTGCTCGTCGCGATTGGCCGATTTTAAGCGTCCACAGCGATTGACGATTGTTGAGTCTTTACCGAAATCGCCCACTGGGAAAGTGCTGAAGCTGAAATTGCAGGCACAGCTTGCGACTCGCAGCCATGAGGACGGGACCCGTCCTCATGCGGAACTCAGCGATGTTGTTCGCCAAGAGTTTATTCATGCGATGGATTGGAACGATGACCGTGAGATTGATACGAAACAGACATTTTCGTCACTTGGCGTGCGATCAACGCAAGCCGTGTCTTTTGCGAGTTTATTGTCTGATAGACTTGGACTTGATTTACCGTCGACGCTGATGTTTGATCATCCCAATCTCAATAGTGTCATCAACTTTGTCGCCGGACGTACGATGATTCGGAGGAGCGCCTCGAGCATCACTCAGAAGCACGCGCCGCTATCGTTTTCAAGCGTCTTCGTCACCGAAATCAGCGATGAATTTCCACACGGGGAGATCGACGCTCAGACTGTCATACCGCTTCGCCGCTTTGACGTCGAGCACCACTTTTCTTGCGGCGATGATTTCGCAACAGCGCCTCTTGGTAGCATCGACGTTCGATTTGCGGCGCTGCTTGCAAACTTTGACGAAGAAGACTTGCTTGCTTGTGAATTGTCGCCCGTCGAAGCCTCGTACGTGGATCCGCAGCATCGCATTTTGCTCCGTCAAACGCTGCCTGTGCTTCATTTTTCAAATCAGAGTGCCGACGTCGTCACTGGCGTATTCGTCGGTTGTATGTGGGCTGACGATTACTCGAACGTTTTGTCGTCGTTTCAGTGTGTTTTCGTCTCGCCCAACGCCACTCTTGGCATTGGATCCGGATTGGCTTTCCTCAGTGGTCGCATTTCGTTCTCCGCGAATTTGTCTGGGCCGGCGATCGGTTGTGACACGGCGTGCTCATCTTCTCTTGTTGCGTGCTCTCTTGGTCTGAGCTCGATGATGAAATTTGAATGCGACTCATCGCTGTGCGCGGGCACGAATCTTCTGCTTTCCGTAAACACGCATTCAAAAATATGCCGATTAAACGCACTTGCCATGGATGGTCGCTGCAAGACACTGGACTACGCTGCGGATGGTTACGGACGAAGTGAGGGCGTCGGTAGTTGTCTACTATCGGTTGAAAATGGAAATCCGTGCCATGGGACGTTGATTTACGTCGGAGTGAACCAAGACGCTCGTAGTGCTGCGCTCGTCGCGCCCCGCGGCGCCGCTCAATCAGCAGTCATAGCAGAGACGTGCTCGAGGTGCGTCGGGCAACTTACCGTTTACGAACTGCACGGTACTGGTACACAACTCGGAGATCCAATCGAAATCAGTGCTCTTCGCGAGGCGCTCGAGTGTACGGAGATAGATCTCGTGGCCATTTCCATCACGAGCGTGAAAGCTTCGTTTGGACATAGCGAAGGCTCGGCTGGGATCGCTGGGCTTCTCTCCGCCATCATCTCCGACAAAAATCGTCAACGAATGCCGATTCATCATCTGATACATCTTAATCCTCACGTAGCAGAGATCTCGAATGGGTTGTCGACGCCATTTTCCTTTGGTCGAGTTTTGAGCGCCGGCGTGCGGATAAATCAGAGGAACGGTCGCGGTGAGCACTCTGGCGTGAGCGCGTTCGGGATGTCAGGCACGAACGCGAGCGCACTACTTCGGTCAGCTGTACGTAGTGAACAGATAAAGCGCACGAATCGAAGAATTCTTCTCGATCTCGCGACTTGGTGCTCCATTGATCCGCCCACATTCCCGGCGCTGTTCAGCTTTTGCGTCGCTAGCGACAATGTACTCTTCCAAATCCGTATCGATGCTCGCATTTACTCAGGAGCATTCGATATGAGCATTCAACACATGAAGTTCTTCCCTAGCGCACATTGCGTTGAAACCGCGCGTCAGTGCGCGTCAACGCTAGGGCAAAGATCAGCCGTTGTCAACAGCTTCACGATTCATTCGCCGTTGCGCTTGGCTGAAAATCGCGGCACAGACGTCGTCGTAACCGTTGACAAAAGGTCTGGCTTCGTAACGACGGGATCAGCAGACGCATTGGTGAAGTATGCAACGTGTCGGTTTACAATACCCGTGCATTCAATTCCTCCCAAAGGCGCGCGATGGAACGCTGTCAGAGCAACACCGCCAACCACGATCACCGCTTCGATTCAGCGCACGCAAAAGGTGCGCACCGATTGCATCGACCCGATCTATCTGGAATCTTTGTTTCAGATAAATTCAGCTTTGCGGCTCGGTGCGACACTGCTAGGATCTCTCAACGCGTATTGCACGCTGACGCGATTTCCTCCGCACGGGCATCTCAGCGTTACCATGGATGGTGAATGCGGTAACCTTGCGAGTGCGACGCGTATGACGGGACTCACGCTACATAGAGTGCGAGCAAATGCATTTACAAGCGCGCGACGAATATCTGACATGCTCTATCACGTATCTTGGTGCGCGGCTGGTGTCGCGACAGCGAGCGGTCGAACTCATCAATCTTTGCGATTAATCAACCTCACGGCGAAAGCTTGCGATGCCGTCTGCGCCGGGTTGTCGGCGATTCAGTCTTTCGATGACGCGTCTATCTCAGCTGTTTCGGCGCAAGTTATGCCACTCGCGTGTCGCGGCGACGCGTTGCTGGCGCTTGTGCGTACCGCCGCACAAGAGCTTCCTACGATTCGATTCGCTGGCATTCGTTGTGCCGAGAACGCTTCTTCCTATGACGCACGCGCAAAGTCGTACGCCCCAGGTGCAGCATGTGATATTAAAATCGACGCCCAAGTGGTGTACGAGCAACGCCTTTCTCGCGTCAACATGGAATCGTCAACAAGTGAGAACCAAACGTCGTACGCCGTACTCATCACCGGAGGTCTCGGTGGCGTTGGTTTTCACATGGCTAAATGGCTACTTTCTCACGAGAGTTCTTCATTCACCAACTTACTGAGCCGGATCGGCCGTCAAAATGTGTCATTCGGCGATATCGATGGCAAGAGCGCGCTCATTATTCGTAGATGTGATCTCTCTGATCACGAAGACGTTGTCGAAGTTCTCAAGTCGACGAAGATGCGGGCTCCTTTACGAAAGATTTTACACGCGAGTGGGATAATTCTCGATAACACACTCGCGAAACAAAATCGCGACGGCGTAAAACAAGTTTTTGCTGCAAAAGTAAGCGCGTTTGAAAACATCGAAATGTGTGTCGGGTGTCTGGAGGCGGTTCACACGAGCGTCGTTTGTAGTTCGATCGCTTCAACTTTTGGCTCACCTGGTCAAAGTAATTATTCTGCCGCAAACGCCGTCCTCGACTTTTACGCGATTTCCAGTCAGTATCACGGGCGACCACTTTCTAGCGTACAATGGGGTGCTTGGTGCTCCGTGGGCATGGCTTCGCGAGGAGGTTCATACATCGCTCGGGCTGAGCGCGTCGGTTTCGGCACAATCACGCCAGACGAGGGTGTTGACGTCCTACGTCGAATTTTCACTGGATGGACGACTTCGATCGTCGCAAGCCCATTTGACTGGAACAAAATGGTAAAGAACGCTCCGATGTTCACGATGCTCGAATCTTTTTTGGGAACAAGTGGGCACAAAATCGCCCAGCCAAAAGTCATCGAAGACAAAGAGCGCATCCGCTTCCGAGTCCGAAGTATTGTCGAGAGCATTTTGGGCGGCAGCCCAGATGCAGACGCTCCACTTGCATCATCCGGTTTAGATTCACTCTCTGCGAACGAGCTGAAGATGGAAATTGACGCGGAATTTGGCGTACAAACTCCGGCAACTTTGGTGTACGATTATCCATCAATCAATACGCTCAGCGCGTGCGTTGCTTCAGTGCTTCAGCCATCGATAAAGCTCGTGGAAGAATATCACTCGCCACAAATGAATATGACTGCGCAGACCGACATATGTGGTGTGATTTTGGGCGGTGATATTCGCACCGCTGCAACCATGCGCTTCCCTGTAGATGCGATTTCAATCGCGCCATATGGGCGTTGGGACAACAACTTTTGGATGGATGCCAGAAACATGACGTTTCCTTTTTCTAGCGCATTCATGGTGCACTTCACAGAGTTTGACAATGATCTATTTGGCATTCCAGGCGTCGAAACACTTCTCTTGGATCCTCAGCAAAGAACGTTACTAGAAGGTGCCTTCGCGGTCGTCGACATCTCATCCCAGCAAGACGATACAACCGTATGGGTTGGCATCACCGTGTCGCAGTATAAGACCGACGTAATCAATGTGTACTGGGCACCTGCATTTCATTCATCCATGGGCACCGGAAGCTTACCAAGTGTGGCTGCGGGAAGATTGAGCTACGTGTTTTCGATGTCTGGAGCATCGATAAGCGTCGATACCGCGTGTAGCTCATCGCTCGTCGCGTGTTCTCTTGCGTTTGACTCGCTGCGTGAGCAGTGTTTGGGATCATCTGCTTTGGTGTGCGGTACAGTGGCTATGATGTCTGTTTCGGGCACAATTGATCGCCATTACGCAAACATGCTCTCCGTGGAGTGTCGTTGCAAGACTTTGGATGCAAGCGCGGACGGTTTCATTGAAGGTGAGGCGACTGGAATTATGAGTATGACGAGTGCCCTGAGAGCTTCTGGTGAAGGCGTTTCAATCAGTGGCGCTGCGGTAAATCAAGATGGGCATAGCGCGTCTTTGACCGCTCCAAACGGTCCAGCGCAGACGCGCGTCATACGAGAAGCGCTTTGTTCGGCAAACATGCAAGGCGAAGAAATGGAAAGTATTTCACTGCACGGCACGGGAACGCCTCTCGGTGATCCAATCGAGCTTGGTGCCGCACTCGGCGCTCTTCAAGATTGCAAAAAACTGATGTTAGACGCGGTCAAGTCGCACGTTGGTCACTGCGAAACCGCGGCTGGCATCGTTGCTTTGTTGCGGGCACACGCGACGGTTTCCGATTCCATCGCTCACCCGGTACTGCATCTGCGTTCGCTCAATCAGCACTGTTCGTCGATAATTCAGACATCTGATACGAACGCACCAATCGTTTTACCGCGTCAAAAGGTGGATGCGAATTTCAAGACGATGGGGATTTCAGCCTTTGCGTTCCAGGGTACGAATGCGCACGCAATTCAGCGTTTGAACAGCGGCACAGAGCGAGCGGCGGTATCGAGGTTTGCGTTTCATCGACGTGAATTTTGGCCCTTGCCCACTCTACATCCACATATCTTATCGTATACCGCTTCGACGAGTGATTTCGCGCGGTTTTGTGGTCGAGTAGAGCCTCGCAGACACGCGCATTTGCTCGATCACGTTGTGGCTGAACGCCCGCTGTATCCGGGTGCTGGTTTTCAAGAACTTTGCGCGGCTTCTGCGCGTCTGATGTTCGCAATCAACGTCGTAGTCGTAGAATCAGTTGTTCCAGCACCGCTCGTCATGCGCACGCGGGAGTTGACGTTATTCACGGTGTCGACTGAGCTTCGCAAGGGAGAAATACGTATTCAGACAAAGTCTGGCGCTGTGACGCACACAAAGTGTTTCGCTAGACGAGCGTGCGCTCAACCCCCGCAACAGGCATCGCTTAAGCTTCTTATGAAAAGTGTCATGCCAAGATCGTGTGCTTCCATTCACGTACCAGACTGGCATTTGGGTTACGTGGTCCATCCTGCCTCGTTAGACGCAAGTTTGCAGTTGGCCGCCGTCGTAGATCTGACAAACACGGAAGTCAAGGTCCCGGTGGGCGCCAAGGCGTATGTTTCGGTAAAATCTTCATCGAATGCGCCAACACACTTCGCGTCGTTGCTCAAGTCGAATCATTCACTCGAAAGATCTCGCATCGTTGGCCTACAAGTGAAGACGATGAGGCGAACTGCTTCGCGGGCGGCGGCGCACACGCCGGCTTCAAAAGACACCTACACACTGCGATGGTTTGTCGTGCGATCTACAGGAAGATCAAGCAAATGCGTTCACTTGACACTACGTAAATGGATTGTCATAAAGTCCGTCACGTGTGCGACGATCGGGTTAGCGCAAAACTTGGCATCTTCGAGAGCGGCCGCGCTGAACGCGGACCGCGCTCGAGCGATGGAAGCCGTTCGAGCGATCGTTCGCACGGTGGCTCAAGAAGTTCAGGGAGTGCAATTCGAAAGCACGCGACATCGTGCGGAAGATTCACACTATGTCGAACGTTCATCGACCGCAGCGTTCGTTCAGGGTGCGCCGCACGAAGTCTCCGTAGATGCGCTCGCTCTCAGCGAACCCAGGCTTCGTCGTGCGGTGGTTGTAGATAAATGGTCGAGGAAACATCATTTGAATCAACGGATTTTCGCGCGTGGGGATACAAGCGAGAAGTACATCTTCATTACAGGCGGACTTGGGGCCATTGGAATGGAAGTAGCTCGAGAATTTGAGCGTCGTAGTTGGCGCGTTGTCCTATTGTCACGAAACGGCCGCGCTCAAGCCTTCGGAGAAAGGCGAGGATCGCTAGTGAACGCCATCAAGTGCGATACATCTTGTTCGGACAGCCCATCGATTAGATCATGCAGCTTATTTTGTGTCGATAACACGGAGCGCTACGTGCTGCACGCCGCTGGCGTCTTATGCGACGCCCTTCTGAATCAAACGACCGCTCGGTCCGTCTTCGCGACGATGGGCGCCAAATTGCTGTCTTCCAATCTTGCTTATGCCGAAGTCACGCGTGCGGTCGTGCTTTGCTCGTCCATCGCGGCGTTGACGGGCAATCCTGGCCAAACGAATTATGCAGCCGCTAATGCTTTACTCGACGCGGACGCCAGAGAGCAACGTTCTTTTGGAGATTCGTATTTCTCTGTGCAATGGGGCGGATGGGCAAACGTCGGCATGGCAGCAAGCAATCCGGCGGTTGTTCAGCGGTTGGTACGCATCGGTGCGGGTGCCGTAGATCCCAAGTTTGGGGTTGACATCATCGTTAAAGTCTTTCATGGGTTGATTCCGCACGAGTCCATAGCCGTGAGTCCGTTCAACTGGCGACAAATTTCAAAGTCTCTCCCGGCTTTCGGAATATTCAAGGATGTCGTCGAATGCGCTCATTCAACTACGACGACGGAAGTTAAGCCCCCTCGTGTCGGAACGAGCGCACTCGCGATGCAAACAATGAGCAAACGAGATGTCGAGATAAAAATTTCTTCCTTAGTGCGCGCGCTAGTCGGTCGTGAGGTGGCGGTAAACGCCCCATTGATGGAAGCCGGGCTGGATTCGCAAGCAGCCGGAGAACTCAAGAATGAACTTGACGTCGCGTTCGGCGTCGAAGTCCCGGCTGTGGCCGTTTACGACTATCCTACAATAGCGGCACTGAGCTCATACATCGCGAGCGGCACGCAAATCGTGGAAAACTTTGAAAGTAGTCCCACAGCAGCAGAGCACTTTTTGAATGACGTCGTCGCTCACATCTCTGGCGCTGAATTATTAGTACCGACGCACTCGGGCGACGGCATTACACGCGTGCCGATGCATCGTTGGGACAACTCATGGTGGTGGGACAGAGAACAGATTTTCATACCTTCTTTCAGTGGTTTCTTGATCGGTTACGAGCTTTTTGATACGACGCTTTTCGGCATCGCGAGCACCGAGGCTTTGTTGATGGACGTGCAGCAGCGCTCCATTCTCGAAGGCGTCGCCAGCACGAGACTTGCGAGCCATGAAATCAAAGATGATGCGTTAGAAGGTGACTCGTGCGGAGTATATGTCGCGATATCATCCATGCAGTACCAGGTCGAAGTGTTGGACAATTTTTGGAGCAACCAGTTCTCTCCGTACATTGCAACAGGAAATACGCTTTCCGTCGCTGCTGGTCGTGTGTCTTTCATATATGGCTTGCGAGGTCCCTCCTTCTCTATAGACACCGCGTGTTCAACGAGTATTGTAGCGACGCACTTGTGCGTCGAAGGACTTCGATCGTTCGACTGCACGTCAGGGATTGTGGCCGGCGTCATAAGCATCCTGGGACCAGGCGTGACTACAATTTTCTTCTCATCGGGTATGCTCTCACAATCGGGGCGGTGTAAGACCTTGGACGCCAGCGCAGACGGTTACGTGCGAGGCGAAGCTCGCGGTGTGTTCTTGGTTCACGGTATGGAGTCGCACGCAATATCATCTGGTGTCGCGATTGTCGGCTCAAGCATCAATCAAGACGGGCGGTCGAGCGGGCTTACGGCACCGAATGGGCCATCTCAACAGGCAGTCATGAAGCAAGCACTCCGAGTGTCGCGAGCAAATGGCGCCGAGATCGACAAGTTACAAATGCACGGCACAGGTACGCCACTAGGGGACCCCATTGAGGTTGGAGCCACCGCAGCGGTGCTGCAGAGACAAAGTGGCGACCCCCTTACGCTCGAGGCTATCAAATCGCACGTGGGACACACGGAAACGGCGAGCGGAATGGTCGCATTAATGCAGCCCTTGCTTTCACTCGTCGGCTCTGACGTTGAGAAAATTCTGCACTTACGATGGGTAAATCCGCACATAGCATCTATCGTCGGCAAAGGTGCGTTCGTCTCTTCGCCGCGACAGAACTTTCCGAGAAACGCAAAGCTCGCGGGTGTGAGCTCGTTTGCCTTTCAAGGTACTAACGCGAACTCGATCCAACGCGTCACGATGGGAGACAAACTTCGACATCCAATCGTCTCACCGGCGTTCGTCAGAGAAACGTTTTATCCACTTCCAAAGTTACATCCGCAGATTCATGCGTTTTCAAAGACTTTCAAACGTGGCGACACGTTGAGGTTTTGCGCAAAAGTGAACGTGCGCACCCATGCACACTTACTCCACCACCGTGTGTTCGACAGAGCACTTTATCCAGGCGCTGGATTTCAAGAACTCGCGGGCGGCGCGGCGCGCACCTTCGACGCAAAGAGCGCTACGATACTGAATTCAGCCGTACCGGCGCCGTTGCAAATGTCTCTTCTGAAGGGCACCGTGTTCGACGTTCGCATTCTCGCGCCAAGCGGTCGCCTGGATGTCCACAGTGTAAACATCATTTTCATGAAGTGCTACGTGCGTTTGCACGACAACTGCAGATGTGAAAGCGTTACTACTTCGTCTAAGTCGTTCACAAAGCGTGCCAAGACGACAAAGATATCGCTCGCCAAGATCCATTCGCTCACAACGGAGCGCCACGTCGAATACTTCGTGCACCCGGCGTGCTTGGATAGTACGCTACAACTCGGTGCAGTGATGAACGCGGGGTCCTCCGAGACAAAAGTTCCCGTGGGTGTGCACGCGTACGCTGCGCAGCAAATTTCTGTCAAACGGCGCAGTTTACACGCAAGCGCGAGCAATTCGAGTGGAAATTATGTACTCGAGCGCGCAAATGTCGTCGGACTCGAGCTCAAGCCCATGCGCCGTGGAAGAGCACTCGTGACAAAACAAACGCGCATGCTATACGCGCTTCGTTGGTTTGCTCTACAACCGTGCGTTCCTGGTCAAAAGCGCACGGTGAGCGATTTAGAATCGTGTGCCACGTGTGGCGTCTTGACAGCCGCGTGCGCCGTCCAGTGTAATACGGCGACGGGTATCGAAGTTGAAACCATTCGCACAACAAGTAACGATGCCCTGCACGGCTTTGCTCGGACGGTTGGACAAGAAATAAAGCAGCTTCGTACGGAGAGTGTTAGGTTCGACGACGCGCGCACGCGGTACGTTGCGTCCGCAGATGCTTCGTTAAAGTTTGTCGGCGAATCGTATGATGTCCTCGTGCAGGCGAATATGACGTACGAGTCACGTGTACGCAAGGCGCAAAATGTCATCAAACCGCCTTCCCGAAAGTCTCTCACTCTCGAAGTGCGTATCCCCCGTCAAGCTCCAAAGACGCTGCGCGTGATGATCACTGGTGGCTTGGGCGCCATCGGTGTCGAGTACGCGACACATGTGAACTCATCCACGATTGACGCTCGCGTGCGTCTTTTGGGTCGTTCTGGGCGCGGAGCGGAATTCGATGGACGTACATTCTCTTCGGTGCACGCGTGCAAATGTGACGCGGGATTTAGCGAAGATGTCAAACCTGTGGTATATCACCAATGCGATGAGATTCTTCACGCGGCGGGCGTGTTACGTGACGGGTTAATTCGTTTTCAAAGTGCACTGTCAGTAAGAGTTGTCATCGGTGCGAAAGTTAACTCTTGGCAAACACTCGAATCACATCTCGTGGGTGCGATGGTACGACGCATAGTGCACTGTTCTTCGATCGCAGCTCTCACAGGCTCGAGTGGGCAGTCGAACTATTCCGCCGCGAACGCGTGTTTGGATTCAATCGCCGACTTTGCGAGATTTCGAGGCGACTCTATCAGCTCAATGCAATTTGGAGCGTGGTCGAACGCCGGTATGGCAGAGGCGCGGGTTTTAGAAAAGGTTAACTCGATGGGTTTCGGTGTCGTCACCCCTGAACTTGGCATGCGCGCTCTGGAGAGAGTCATGTCGAGACAAGGCATCGGTAACGTCATCGCGACACCGTACGATTTCAAAAAGTTTGCAGAAGCTTTACCCGTCATACCGAGGATGTATCGAGACGTCGCCGTGAAGCAAAAACAGAAAACATCGAAGAAACAGCGCAAACACGTGGGCGGAGGCGCTGCGCGCTTGAGCGTCGCCGTCGTTCGTAGAAAAATTCAGCAGATTGCGACGCAAGTCATCGGAAGAGAAATAGGCTTGGACGAACCTCTCATGGACGCTGGGCTGGATAGTCTCGGAGGGCAGGAAATGAAGGCGCAGATTGAAGATGAATTTGCCGTCGAACTTCCCGCGACGGCCGCGTTTGATTACCCCACGGCTTCAGTGTTGGGGGATTTCGTCGCAGGGGAACTGGGCGCCGGCGATGTTGATGAAGATGAAGACACATCGGAAGGCCCTGGAATCTCAATCGCAGACGTTCAATCGCGCGTACTACAAATTGCCTGTCAAGTGATCGGTCGAGATGTTGACCCGAACGAGCCGTTGATGGATTCGGGACTCGACAGTCTCGGCGGTCAAGAGATGAAGCAACAAATCGAAGATGAATTTGACATCGAGCTCCCACCCACCGTGGTATTCGATTACCCGACCATTAAAGACTTGGCGACGTTCGTCGCTGACGAAATTGGAGCCACGGCTGCGACAAAGAAGTCACCGACCATCGTCGTCGCGTCGTCGTTGAAACACGTTGCAGTGCGGAACTTTGATCTTACCGCGCCTCACCCTCCCGATGCCGACGCGATTCGTCGCGTTCCATACCACAGATGGGATCACGACTTTTATCAAGAAGCCGTGCAAGAGTACCACGCCTCTCGCGTGAGCGGCTACAACTTGCACGTCGCTCCGTTTGGTGGATTCATGACCAATTATATCTCGTTCGACAACCGGGCATTTGCGATTTCGGCGTTAGAAGCGCTCTACATGGACGTTCAGCAAAGATCTCTTCTAGAAGGCACGTTCCAAGCCACGACTGCTGGAACTTTCGCCGTCACTAGCGAAGACACGCTCGAAGGCTCGCTATCGTCTGGCGTCTGGGTCGGGATCGCCGCGTGCGATTACGCAGATGAGGTATTGCGAAGGTATGAACACGCGCTTCATCCGTATTTGGTGAGCGGTACTTCTCTCAACGTCGCCGCTGGACGCATTTCGTACGTGTTCAACTTTAAAGGGCCCTCTGTGAGCGTAGATACTGCGTGTAGCTCCTCCATTGTCACGACGCACTCGGCGTTTATCAGTATGAGATCTTCAGAAATCGGTCGAGCAGTGTCTTGCGGAGTGCAAGCGATTCTCAGTGAGCACATCACTGGTGTTTTCCACTCTTCAGGAATGCTCGCGCCTGATGGCAGATGTAAAACGCTTGATGCGAGTGCCGACGGTTACGTCAGAGGCGAGGCTCGAGGCGTGCTCGCCCTCGAAGCCGTTGACGCGAGTGAAGCGGTGAATGTCACGAATGTTTTACTAGCCGGAGCGGCAGTGAATCAAGACGGGCGGAGTTCTTCGTTGACTGCTCCAAATGGACCGACTCAGAAGACTGTCATTCGCGCCGCCATTAGTACAGCTTCCGCGATGACGCGAGACGTGGACGTTCTGCAACTACACGGAACTGGCACCGCGCTGGGCGATCCAATTGAGATTGGAGCAGCGCTGAGCGCTCTCGAAAGATTACCTGCAGATCGCGCTTTTACGTTGGAAGCAGTAAAAACGCACGTCGGACACACTGAAACAGCGGCAGGGGCGGTATCGTTGGTGCAAGAGACGAAAAAGTTGGCCGGCTGTGCTACGTCGCTCGTCGCGCACTTGCGCTTGGTAAGCCCACATTTGCTGGGTTTGTTTGCCAGTGCCCAAACGAATGGCACACACATCGCCCGACAGTTTTCAGCTCGTTTGGCATCACTCGTTAGCGTTTCGGGCTTCGCCTTTCAAGGCACGAACGCAAACGCTGTCCTACGATTGAACTCTTCAAAATTGCCCGCGCCGCGTCATTGTCCCAAAGCCATCTTTCATCGATCGCGCTTCTGGCCACTTCCAGAGCTCCACGTCCACTTGAAGACGTTTGATGGCAGCAACGATGCCGTTACTTTTCGGTTTACCGCGTGTGTTGACGCGAGATTACATTCGCATTTGCTCGGTTGCAAAACTTCCGCGCGAGAAGCCATCTTTCCGAGTGCCGGTTTCCTTGAACTCGCGTGCGCGGCTTCACGAATATTCGATCGCGAACCCATGGCGTGCGACGCGGCCGTCTTCGCACCTCTAGCCTTACGTACGAATGGCGTGTACTTCTTCACAGTGACCGTGAACGCGAAATCGGGGGAAGTCGAGGCGAAGGAGTCTTTGGACCAAGGCGAGGCGTGTATGCAATGCCGAGTTCGTCGCACAGATTTGGCGTCGAGGCGAACAGCCCCCGGTCCCGTTTCATCATTGCTCGTCGGGCGTTCGGATTCATCGAATAGAACTGTTCGAGCACGCGTCAAGGCGAGGAGCGAGCAATCGCACTTCGAATATCGCATAGATCCTTGTGCGCTCGAGAGCTCGTTCGCCGCGAGATCGGCGATGCGCGATCCGGGCGTGCTCCGGGCGTGCGCTAGGTACTACACCACGCCTCGGACGGCAGCGATGTCTATGATTGCGACCATATGTGATCATGCACACACAATGAACGAAGTTTACACGATCGGTGTCGTATTCAAGAGGCCGTTTGATCGAGTTTACCGACTCATCAGACAAACGTTCGCGGCGACACCCGAAGCGACGACTTCACTTCGCCGTGAAGTTGTGGCGCCGTTACCGCCGCTCGAATCGCTCGAATCAATCCAGCGTAAAATCTATGCGCATTGTTCGCGAATTACAGGCGCCTCATCGATCGCGGGCGGCGACGCGCTCGTCGATCTTGGCATGGATTCCTTGGCGGCGGCGGAGTTGCGTGCGGCGATTCAAAACGAGTTCGGAATGTTGCTCCCCATTCACGCCGCGTTCGAGTGTCCCACCGCCGATGCACTCGCGAGTTACATCGTTCGCGAACATACAAAAAAGCGAAAAGCGGAGACCGCGGGCGCAACGCGACCGGCGTCGACTGTTGAAGGCGAGACGGTTCGTTGGCTTGTCGTTATCGCGGTTATCGTCGTCGTGATGGTTTTACACATCGTAAAGTTGACGAGACCAGTCTCGCTCGAAGATGCTTGATCGAAATGTACGCGAAAATGTTCACAACTCCCATGATCCTCCTGCAAAACGCTGCTTCCGCGCGCGCTTTGAGATTCGAGGCGTCTGCGGGCTCTCAATTTCATCGCCAGAGGATTCGCGCGCCGTCTTCGTCATCGACGAACTCGTCGTCGTCGGTTTATATCTCTTCGTCGTGACGTTGATCTTTTCACGAACATCGCGAATGAACGATCTTCCAAACTTGAATTGCTTAGGCGGCTGCGCATTTGGAAACAAAGTTTCCCACTGCCGCTTACCGACGTCTCGTATCGTCTCATCGCCGACATCGGACGCGTCCACGGCCCGCACCGTCGCCGCGTCCAACTTCGCCCGCATCTCTTCCCACGTCATCTTGCGTTCGGGCTTTTTCGTTCGTCTCGCGCGCGGTTTCTCCGCGTCCGCATTCGGCGCAAATTCTCGCTTGACCACGAGTCCGAGTCCGAGTCCGCGTCGATCCGACGTCGTCTCGTCGTCCGACCACCCCGCGGCCAGCGCTTCGGCATCGCGCACCATTCGCTCCAACCGCTCCAACCGTCGTTTCGCGCGAGAGATTTGTTTCGAGAGCAGCTTCTCGCGCTCGACGAGCGATTCGCGTTCGCGTTCCAGCGAGTGTCTCGCCGTCGTCTGTTCTCGCAGCGCCGCGCGCAGCGCCCTCGCCGCGACCGCCGCGTTCTCGCCTCCACGCGCACCGCCCTCGTCCACGGGCACCACGAAAAGATCATTCGCGACGTCTTCCTCCGCGATCGCGGGCGCCGTCGCCTCCGCGTCCGCGCGCCACACGGCGTCCTCGAGCAGCACGGCGAACTCGGTCGCCGCCCCCATGTCGGCGATCGGTCCGCGCGTCAGAGTGATTGACCTCGATCGATCTTTCCCCGAGATCGATCGATCGACGGTGCGAGTTTCGTTGAATTTCGATGACCCAGGATTCGACCGACAGACCGAGCCCGCGCCTGCCGACGGCGACGTCCGCACACCCGCGCGACGATGTTCACCGTCTCCGCCCCCACGCACGCGAGCCTTCGGGCGTTCAAGCCGAACACGGTGCGTGCGAATGAATTCGTCGATCGCGCGCGCGCGATGGCGCGACGACGCGCGACGACGCGACGACGCGACGACGCGTCGCGATGCGTTATCGGGGCGCGACGCGCGGAGGGTTTCGGAAAGAATTCGAACGCGACCGGACGCGCGAAGACGCGGCGTGGACGTCGAGCGCGGGCGCAGGGACGCGCGTTAAAAATTTATGCGCGCGGTGCCGCCGTCGATGGCGTCGAGCGCAGAGCGCGCGCCGGAGGGGGGCGCGCGGGGCGATTCGGGTCTGGGGGTGTAGGGTTTTCGGGAAGCGCGCGTTTCCGCGCGCGTTTCCGCGCGCGTGCGTGCGATGACTGACGAGTGATACGACGCGCGTTTTGCGATCGGTAGGTTTCGTCCAAGACCACGGCTGCGGTTCCGCGCTCGAGCGGCCGCGTCGGTCTCGTCGTCGAGGCGTACAAGAGAGCGGCGAAGAAGACGAAGGCGGTGCTCTTGAAGACGTCCGACGTCGGCCAAGAGGGCGACATGGTCGAGGTCTCTAACGGTTTCTTCCGCTCGTACCTCGAGCCGCAAGGTTTGGCGACCAAGGTGAGCCAAGAACTGATGGCTGAGTTCGAGGCGAAGGCCGCCGAGGCGGCGGCGGCCAAGGCGAAGGAAGTGCAAGACGCCAAGGCGCTCGCGACGGCGCTCACGACGATTGGCAAGTTTGTGGTGAAGAAGACTGTGGGTGAAGATGGCAAGATTTTCGGCTCCGTCTCGGCGGCTGATGTGGTCGAAGCGATCAAGGCTCAAACTGGCAAGGAGTTGGAAAAGAAGGCTTTCGACGTCCCCGACATTTCCGCCGTCGGCGTCTACGAAATCAACGCCACGTTCCACAAGCAAGCGCAGTGCAAGTTCCAGCTCGAAGTTGCGAAGGATTAATTCGATCGATCACACACGATCACACATCGAATTCTTTTTCAAAACATTGTTTGAGTGCGAGCGCGCGCGGAGGGGAGGATAGAAAATCGCCGGCGACGACGAGTAGGATAATTCAACGATTTCATGTAAAATGTTGGCTTCATTAAAACGTACAACCATTCATCTAAGCGTTAACGTCGGTGAACTCGCTCGCGACCGTCTCGTATTCGTCGTAATCATTCTCGGCGTACTCGGCGGCTCTCGCGTTGATCTCGTCCACCCAGCGGAATTGGTGCGGGACCAACGCCAGGTCGACGATGGCTTCACCCAGATTGTACAACGCGTCGCGAAAGGGAACCATGGAGTATCGCACTGGTGCGAGAAACTGTTTCAACGAGCGCTTGTGCGCTTGAATCTCGTCGGCGTCCGCCGTGGATGTCGCTTCGACCCTTCGACTCGATACAGACGCCAACACGCACAACGAGACACAAGCGATACGAGCAGTACTGCGTCGCGCGTGACGACGCTTACCTGCGTCAGATCGCATCCGACGATCTATGGCCCTGAATCGCTGTCCCTCGCGAGGCTGAAAATGCGACGCGCGCCTTGAAACCGCGCGCACGCGAGCTCTCGGACCAACAAACTCACGAAAGTCGGTTGATATCCCGAGAACGAAGAACACGCGTCATCTCGCGCCTCGCGGGCGTTCCTGCGCGGTGCGCGACGGCGTGAAACGAGAGAAAGCGCACACCCTTCACATCTCACGCCGCGCGGTCGTCACGATCATGGTCTCGCGACGCGTCTTCTTCACGCTCGTCTTCTTCGCGCTCGTCGCGCGTCGCGACGCCGACGCCGCGCGGCCGCTAACTGAAGGCATCGACGCCCGCTCGCTCGCCGAGCTCGAAGATATCGTTCACCCAACGGTTATTTGGTCCGAGATCGAGCCCTTGTCGCCCGCACCGACTCGGCAGCGCGATCGAGTCGTCGTCTCCGCCGCGAGCGGCGTCGGCGACGTCGTCGTCGCTGCCGCATTCACGCCGTTACGCGCTCCTCCACCGCCACCAGCGACGATGTACGCATCATCAACGTCATCGTGGTCATCCGATGTCGTGGACGCGGACGTTCGCGCGTCCATCGTCCGCGACAGGCTCGCGCGCGCGTTCGACGTCTCGGGCCTCTCCGACGAGCGTCTCGTCGCCGCGCTCACCGGCAACACCGCCCTCACGTCGGTGTTATTCGACCCATCCGTGGCGGCTTACCTACTTTCCATTTTCAACGGCAACGACGGCGTCGCGACGAGCGTGTTCGGGTGACGTGCGAACGCCCCGCCGAGCGTCGCTCGCGGCGAGGGGTAACAACCGGCGTTTTGAAACATCACATCGCGCCTCGTCCCTCGCGACGATGGCGAACGTCCCGAGGCGCGCGCCGCTCGGGACGTTATCATTCAATCGCGATGACGACCATCACACGGTCGCGTCGACGTCGTTCGCATCGCCGGCGTCGAAATTCGCCGGTCGCTCGACGGCGTCGCTCGACGACGACGGGGACGCGTACGCCGTCGCGAGCGTGAACACGCCGGAGATGTGCGCCATGGCCGACGGACGCGTCGGGTCCAGTCACGAGATCGCGCTGTCGCTCGTCGTCGAGCGCGATCGAGCGATCGAGCGCGAACTGGAGATGGCGGCGTTCGCTCGCGCGGAGGCGCGGCGATGCGACGAGACGACCAGGGCGTTGGTCGCGGACGTCGAGGATTTGACGGTCGCGTTGGGGGAGACGGACGCGCACGTCGCGCGCATGCGGTGGTTGTGGGCCATACGCGCGGTGGTGAGCTTGGTGCGCTGGGATCGTGAGCGGCGGGAGGCGAGGAAGGCCAAGGCGAAGGCGCGCCGATTGGCGACGCAGTTGGCGCGGATAGAAAAGTACATCGCCACGGCGGCGTGTGATTTCGACGATTTGAACGCCAAGCTCGCGAAAGAGGCGAATGATGCGAAGATGGCGCGCGCGGAGGCGCGGGAGGCGTGGGAGATGCTCGCGCGTGAACGCGCGGCGCGCGCGGAGTCGCCGGCTGAGTCTTCGGCGGCGCTCGCGCCGCCTGCGAATTCGTCGACACCTCCGGCGCGGCGCGCGGCGAACGCGCGCAGACGTGAGGCGAAAGATGCGTGCGCCTCGGTCGCGGCGCACGTCGAAAGTCTTCTCGCGAACTCACCTTCAAAGCAGCTGAATCAGCTCGCGCTCGCGCAGCGCGAAGCCGCCGACCGCGCTCGCGCGACGCTCGCCGATCACCCACGCACGAGTGACGGTGCGTTAGACCCCAAAGACGTCGTCGCTCTCATCGCCGTTCACGCGCTCGAGCGGTGCGCCGAGCGCTCCTCGAGCGACGGTCGGCGCGCCTTCGCCCGAGCCGCCAAGCGCTTCGAAACCGTCGCTCGCGCGTGCGTCGCCGGCGACGACGCCGCGCCCCTCACCGCTGCCGCATCGTCATCGCGCGAAACTTAGCTTGTATAACGTCATCGATTAGCCCGCGCCTCGTCGTCCCGCGCGGAATCCGCGCGTCGCGCCGCGGGAGCTCGAAACTAGATACCTTTTCGATTCACGACTCGTCCCGAGTCCCACCGGAACAAAAATTCAATTTTTTTCCCGCGCTTTCTCCCCGCGTCCCATCGGACGCCGGTCGACCGACCGACCGCGAAACGTCGCGTCTCGTATACTGCGACGAAAATCGCCATCAATTTAAAAATGGAACCGTGTGGGTGCCCACCAGCGTGGCGCGCGCGCGTCATTCGTCGACGCACCGCGTCGCAACACACGCGTCACTCGTCGCGTCGCATCGCATCGCGCGATCGTTCACGCGCGCGCGCGCACGTTCGCGCGCGCGTTCGTCCCGCGTCGACGCGCGGACCGTCGTCGACGTCGACGTCGTTCGCCCAATCGCGCGCGCGGTCGCGCGGCATCTTGCGCGTCGATCGAGGCGTCGTTCGCGCGCGGTCGACGCGACGCGACGCGCTGGCGATCGTCGACGACGCGCGTAGATTTACGCTTCGTGCGTTCACGCGCGTTCGTGGACTCGAGCGCGCTCTCGCGCGTCGTCGGACGGCGACATCCATCGGTCGACCGTTCGACCGTCAACGACTCGGTCGGTCGCGGCGCGGTCGGTCGCCACGCACCGAAGGGACACTTTTGAAGTTTGATTGATTGATTGTTTGATGATGACGGCGCCGTTCGCCGCGCTGGGATCGTCGCCGGGCGTGCGCCGCGCGTCGCCGATCGCGACGGCGATGCACGGGGAGAGCGCGAACTCGATCTACGGCCACTCCCCAGGGTCGCTCGGGTCCGTCATGGGGGCGAACGGCGCGCTCGCGAGTTCGCCCGCGGGACGCGGGTCGCCCGCGGGACGACCGCCGACGATGGGGACGGCGTCGGCGTCGGCGTCGAGAGCGTCGTTGCGATCGTCACCGATGTCGGTGTCGCCTGGGATGCCGCCGTCGCCGGCGAGCGTGTCGAGAGCGAATCCACCGCTGACGCGCACGACGAGCGGGGAGCCGGCGACGGTGAAGATTGGGTTCCAAGTCGGAGGAGGCGCGGGGAGCGAACGCGCGTCGGCGAAGCCGCCGATCGGGATGCTTCGCGCCGAACTCGCGGGTGAGTTTACGTGCGATGTCTTCGATAGCGAGGCGTATCGCCGCGCGTTGACGACGGCGCCGGAAATTTTCGCCGAGCCGACGGTGCGAGAGGCGTTTGATTTCACCGCCAAGTCGCACGCGGGGCCGGGGCTGGGACCGCACTTTGATCGATGCGTGGACACCGCCATCACGCTCGCCAAGCTCGGTATGGACGCTAAAACCGTGGCCGTGGGACTGTTGCACGACACCTTGGACGTGACGTCGAGCACGAAGGAGGACTTGCGCGAGAGATTTTCAGACGAAGTCGTCGCGTTGGTCGAGGACGTCACTCGAGTACACCGCGTTTCCAAGCTTCATCGGGCGTCGGGGCGCGTGTTGGATTTCAACGAACGCGCGCAGTTCCGCGCAATGTTACTTGCGATGACAGACGCGCGCGTGGTGATCGTCAAGCTCGCGGCGCGTCTGATAAAGATGCGCAACTTGGCGAGCGCGCCTCAGTCGCAGCAACAAGCCTTTGCGGATGAGACGCTCACCATTTACGCCCCTCTCGCCGCGCGCCTGGGGATTTTCAGCGTGAAGAACGAGCTCGAGGATCTAACATTCAAGTGGATGAATCCGCAAGCGTACGCAGAGCTGTCTCAGACGCTCGATCAGCGCGAGTCAATCGTCGCCGCGCTGAACAAGCTCGACGAAGAACTCTCGTCCCGCCGTGCGCAAGTCGTCGACTTGTGCGGACGTCAAAAGTCAGTGTATTCGGTGTACAAGAAGATGCTATCCAAGAACCAAAAGCTCGAAGACATCATGGATTTGCGCGCCATTCGAATCATCGTCGCCGACGGCGATAACGACGCCGAGTCTGAGCAAACGTGCCGAGAGACGCTTGAAATCGCGCTGTCGACTTTCCAGTCTGTCGAAGGCAGGTCGAAGGATTACATCGCGAATCCGAAGGCGAACGGGTACCAATCCTTGCACGCGGTCGTTCGAGACGAAAACGAAACCACGTTTGAGATTCAAATTCGTTCTGCCTCGATGCACAGAACCGCAGAATTTGGCGTCGCCGCTCACTGGCGTTACAAGGAGCACGAGAAATCGGCTACGAGCGCCAAGGTGGATCAGCAAATTCAGTGGGCGCGCTTCATGTTGACGTGGCAAAACGAACTCGATGACCAGCAAAAGATTCGTCCCGCGCGCGTGGCGCACGCCGTGGACTGCGGTGCGGCGCTTCGACCTTGCATGTTCCCGACGCACTCCGCCGACTGTGCGTACAGTCGGGAGGAGGGCTTTTGCCAGTCGTGCGAAGTGGAAGACGACTCTCCGAACTACATCATCACCGTCGTCGACGGCGCTGTGGCGGTTCGAGAGATTGCGCAAAACTCCACCTTGGCTGATCTTAAGCTCGAAGACGCGCACGTCCCTGGAGGGGCGCGATCGAGTGAGTTTTACCGCGTCTCGAGCGTGCGCGTCAACAAAAAATCCATCGCGACTGCGAACGCATCCTCGACGACCTTGAAAATGGGTGACGTCATCGAGGTAAACCGCACGCGTATTTTGTCGCCAAACAAAAGCTGGGACGAGGCGGATGACGTGTCTGTGTTCGAGGATTTGAACCTCGAAATTCACGCTTTGCCGAAGACGGACGCCGTCGACAGGACCACGGTTCGGATGATCTAATTCCCCGCGCCGCTGTTACAACAAATTCTTTCACCACTGTTGTACTAATTCAAAAAATGAACGACAATCATCATGTCAGCTGTTGTACTTTAGATCTTCAATGTGAATGAAATGTATAATATCACACTAAGCTTCGCGCAGCTAATGAATTCCTATAGACCCCCCGGAAGCTCGGCGAAATCTAAAACGCCCGACGGCAAACTGGCTACGGCAGCGCACAGCGCCATGCGGTTGCGCTTCAACTCAGCATCATCCGCCATCACAAATACGTTGTCGAAGAATGCTGTCGCGGCGTTGTCCATTTCGCACACGGCGGAGATCATATCGGTCACCGAGCACCCGTCGACAATTTTGGCTCGAGCGGCGACGTACGCCGCGTGCAAAGCTCGCTCTTCTTCGCACTCAAAGCTCGCTTCGTTGATACGCAAGTCCGCGTTGGCGTCCATTTTGCCTCGAACCAAGCGGGTTGGTCGGCTGAGGACGCGCACGCAAGTCTCGAGCGCCTTCCCGTCCACGGCGACGAGCTCAGAGATGGACGCGCTCGCCAGCGCCGGACTGCCGCCGCGTTCCTTCAAAACGGCACGCACGCACTCGACATCGTTACCAGCGTCGATGAATAATTGCTCCAAACGACGCGTGATAAACGTCACGCACTCCTCGATGCGCTCATTTGAAACCTCCACTGGTTGCTTCGCCGCAGCGAGTTCGATCAGCGAGCGCAAATCACACGTCGCTCCTGAATTCACGATGGTTTGAACCAAGCCGTACGCCGCGCGACGAAGACCAAAGGGATCGGCAGAAGCCTTCGGGCCACCGACCACGGCGAACAATCCAATAAGAGTGTCGAGACGATCGGCAACGGCGACAGTGATCCCTGCTGGGGTACTCGGGAGGGCATCGCCCGCGCTTCGCGGCAAGCACGCTTCGAAGATGGCTTCGCTCACATTCGCGGGCAAGCCTTCTTTCTGCGCGTAATGACGGCCCATCGTCCCAGCCAACGCGGTGAGTTCCATCACCATGGCCGTCGCCAAGTCTGCACGCGCTAAACCCGCCGCCACCGTGGCTGGAGCGACGACATCAGGTCCGTATCCGAGCGCTGCGGCGACGTCCGCGACCAAGCCTTCGACGCGTTGAGTCTTTTCCAACATGTTCCCGAGTTCTTGTTGGAACGTGATACCACTGAGCTCGGGCTTGAACTCAGCCAACGGTTTCTTCAGGTCGGTCTCGTAGAAAAATTTAGCATCTTCGTACCTCGCTCGAAGCACGGCCTCGTTGCCGTGCTTCACCACGCCTTTGTCGCAAGAACCGTTGGCAAAGGTGATGAAGTGCGGCTTGAGCGCTCCGTCCGCGCCTTCGACGGGGAAATATCTCTGGTGTTTGCGCATAACCATCACCAACACTTCCTTTGGGAGCGTCAAAAACGCTTCTTCGAAATCTCCCATGACTAAATTGGGCGCTTCGACCAAATTGGCGACTTCCTCGAGCAAGCCCTCGCCGGCGCTATCGGGGATTTCGCCGCCGACGGTTTTCGCTGCAGCTTTCGCCTCGCTCCAGATGCTCGACATACGATCTTCAAAGCTCAGCACGATCGAATCCTTCGCCAGTAAGGCGTGATATTCCGCTGCATTAGCCGCAGAGTATGTGTCGGTTACATCGCCTCGAGTGCGCAACAAACGCGTCGTCGTTCCGCTGTGCACGCCGAGAGCCTCAAACGTCAGGTGATGGTCGCCGTGGACGCCGAAGAGCCAACGGAGCGGCCGCGAGAACGCAGCTTCCGAGTTCGTGGTCCATCTCATGGCACGTGGGAAGTTGATCGCCGCGATAATCTTCGGCAAAGCTTCTTCGAGGACAGCAACGGCTGAACGTCCTTCCTTCTTCACCACGGCCCACACGTATTCGCCATCTTTTTCCAATGCGCCGGCGTCCACGCCATTCTTTTTGCAAAATCCTTGGGCAGCCTTAGACGGAGTCGTACCGTCTTCTTCGAACGCGCGCGATAACGGCGGGCCGCGCACGCGTTCCTCCACGTTCGCTTGGCCTGCGCTCAGGGCTTTGATGCTCAGCGTGAATCTTCGCGGTGTGGCGCCGACGGAAATGCCCGCGTGCGTCAAACCCTCCGCCTTGAGCAAAGCATCGACAGCTTCGTGAAACTGACGAGACGTGCTCGTGACGTCCTGAGGTGGTAATTCTTCAGTGCCGAGCTCGATGACGCAATCCGCCGGTGCGGTGGGGATCGCACCGGTGTTCTCGACGAGAGACTTGGCCGGCGGCGCCTCCGACAGGCCGAGTGGATACCCGAGCTCCTCGCGACGCGCAACCCAAAGCTGCGCGGTTTCGCGCGCCAATTTGCGCATCGACGCGAATAGCTTTTGACGCTCAGTTACTCCGACAGCTCCTCGCGCATCGAGTACGTTGAACGCGTGCGAAGCCTTTAACAAGTTGTCGAACGCTGGCAACGGAAGGCGCGCCTCAAGCATGCGAAGCGCCTCCTTATCCGCCAACTCGAACCGCGAGCGGTGCGTCTCCACGCTCGCCTGATCGAGGTTGAACACGGACATTTCATATTCCTCTTGCATGCGCATCTCGCCGTACGTCATCATATCGTTGTATGCGATATCCTTGAAGTGATCGACACCCTGCAGCGCCATCAAAATCCGTTCTAAACCGTACGTAATCTCAACCGCTGTCGGCGCCACTTTCAACGAACCACACTGCTGGAAGTACGTGAATTGCGTCACCTCCATACCGTCCATCCACACCTCCCACCCGAGCCCCCACGCCCCGAGCACCGGGGACTCCCAGTTATCCTCGACGAAGCGCACGTCGTGCGCCCCGGTGTCGATACCCAACGCCTCGAGCGAGCCCAAATACAGCTCCTGCACGTTCTCCGGCGCCGGCTTCAAGATGACCTGAAACTGCGTATGCTTTTGCACGCGGTTCGGATTTTCACCGTATCGCGAATCGTCCGGTCTCACCGAGGGTTCGGGATAACACACGTTCCACGGCTCGGGTCCGAGCGCTCGCAAAAACGTCGCCGGGTTCATCGTTCCCGCCCCAACCTCCGTGTTGTGCGGCAGCACGATCGCGCACCCACGCGAGCTCCAGTACTCTTGCAATCTTAAAATCGCATCTTGAAACGTGGGCACGTCTTTACGCGCCGTCGTCGTCGCGCTTTCGCCGCTCGTCGCCGGCGCCGCGCTCGTCCCGCTCGTCGTCGCCGCCGAGCGCCTGACGACGCGCCCGCGCGCCCGCGTCGTTGATGTCGTCGACACGGGCGACATGAGCGCCCGCACGCCTCGCGCGGGCATCGCGCGCGCCTTATCGGCGCGCGCGTGCGCGCTAAAGTTTCCAATTGAAATCGCCGACGCCGAGGCGCGTGCGAACGACGACGACGTCTGACGCGGCCTGATGACGACGGCGTGCGCGCCAGACGACGCGCGGCTCGCGCGAGGGGCCCAGAGGGCGCGCGCCGCCGCGCCGGGGCGGATCGTTCGCGCGATGACGCCCGACATGGTGTGCGGCATGACCTCACCGCGGAGAAACCCTCAGCGGCGGAACAAACGTAAAGAATAAACAATACAACGCTGGTGCGATGCGACTAAGGCGAACGCGATGGTGAACCAAATGAAAGACTTAGAAAAATTCCTCCGTCCACGGCTGCATGGCGATGCGGTAGACGTCGACCTCGACGGGGCGACCGCGCGCCTTGACGAAGGTCTCGTCGGCGTCTTCGCCGCCGCCAACGGCGACCAAATATTCATACACGGTTTGCGAAGCGACGATTTGGGGACCTGATTTCGCTTCCTCGGGCGTGCGCCACTTGTACTTTGTGACGATGCGCGTCGATTTCACGCGCGGTTCGGCGCCGACGCGACCACGGTCGACGACGATTTGCGCGAGCTCGGACGTCGTCATCGTTCTCGCGTCGTCGTCTCTGTCGCTCGACCGCGCAGTGACTTTATAAAACACGCTCGCACCGTCCCCGGTGACGAGTTTCAACACATTCGGGTCGTCGACGTTCCATTCGATCTCACCATCGAGCGCGCGCTTCCCTCCGGATCCTCGAGACGCCTCCGCCAACGCTCTGACGTTGAACGCGCGATCGAACACCGTCTCCCCGCGTCCATTCTCCATGAATCGCACCGGGTACACGAATGGTTCGCGCGCCGTGGCGTCCACTTCTCCTTTCAATCTTTCAAACGCGTCGACGTCGCGAATGAACTCCATGCCGAGCGGCGCGTCCACGCTCGCCGTGCGACTCGTCGTCAACCAGTTGCCCTCAAACGCGCGAGGGAAAACCAAATCGCTCGGTGCGCCCGTGATCGCGCCCCACGCGTCCGAAAGTCCACCGTTGGGCGCAGCGAACGACGACTGAGCGATGCACGCGCTCGATGCCGTCGACACCGCGCACGCGAGCGCGCTGCGGCGTCGTAAAACGAATTCGTTCGCGTCATCGGTGTCGTCGACGTCGACGTCGCGCACGGCGTGCGGCGCGCGCGAGAGAGGTCGACGACGACGACGAGCGCGTCGTGCGTCGCGCTCGAGCCGGCAATCGAGCGCGCGCGGCGTCGGAGCAGATCTCGACGCCATCGTCGCCCGTCGTCGCGCGAGCGCGGATGTGCAGCGAGTCGACACGCGCGTCGCGTTCATTTTACACGTTCTACTTCGCGAAGACTCGTGGGTAAAGTCGTCTCGTCGAAAGTATCGAGTTTTCGTAAGAATCGCACGGATTCAGGGTCGCGAGTCCACGGGGCGACGAACCCGCTGGCGAGCAAATCCTGCTCGTCCTTGCGTTCTTGCTCGGCGTTCTTCTTCGCTTCGCGTCTCTCGCGCTTCGACTCAGAAGACGCGAAGAGTTTGCCGAATAAACCGCAACGTTTCGGAGGTTTCGATCGCTGCTTTTCGTCGTCTGCGGCGTTATCGCTACCGCTCGAGGAAGCGTCGAAATCGAGACGATCCGACGCGTGTTCATCGCCGACGCCCGCGGTGGCAACCTTCTTCGGCGCGTTCGCTATGGCAGTTGACGACGTTTCGCTCGCATTATCGCTTTCGATCGAACTTCCAGCGCCTCCAAAATGCGGCCGATCGCTACCCGTGTCGACGCGCTCGAGTATCGTTGCGGCTCTGAACATTCCGCCCATCGGCGCGGCGAGACGTCGGTAGAAAAGTGACTTGACGTTCTCCGGCGTGTCTGGGTCAAACTGTAATCGCTTGATGGAGAGTTTCGCGGACGCGTTCGCGCGCGACTTCTCAAATTGGATCTCGTCAGCGATTTCAGGGGCTTTCTCAAGAGACAATCGTCGAACGCCGACGACTCGATGCCCTTTGTGAGTAAACTTTTGCACCCCCCGTGTGTTTAGCGTCGCTCGCTTCTCGGCAAACGCAAAGTCCTGCTCCTCTTCCGTCATTTCGAACATGATGAGGAGTAGATTGGTAAAATAATCTCTCGCCACGTTCATTGGACGCATGTCTTCCGGTGTCGCCAAATCTACCGCCGATGTGTAGCGCTCGAGCGCGTCCTCGGCCTCGTACGCCTCTTCGAAAATCTCCATACCGTGCTCTGATCCCTCGTTGTTATCCACCGAGTACGTATCCGCCTCTGGATCCCAAAACCGTTCGCGTTCGCCGTAGACGCCTTCAAAAACTTCCGGTCGCCCGGGCACGTTTTTAGACGCCGGCTGTTTCTCGAACCACTTCTCTTCTACGAGCAACATCTTGGCTAATTTCAACTCGACGTGTTCTTCGTGCGTAACGGTTCGTTCGGCGACCGCGTTGAAGGTCGGCGCGACGGCTTGGGCCGCGCTCGTGAACGCGGCTGGTACGAACCTTTGCATAAATTCCATCGCTTCGCCGTCCGGGTGATCCCACGTCGTTTCATTCGTCTCCTCGTCGACGTAATAATACTCTTCCCGCAGTTTGTCGTAATACTTCGAGTACCGACGCCCGTTCGTCGAGCTCACGAAAGATTCGCCCTCGTCCCGTCCGTCATCGCTTCCCGATTCTGAGTCCGACATCACGTCGTGTGCGTTCGGATCTTTGATCGTTTTCCACGACGGCCATTTTGAATCCTCGCGATCCTTCGTGACGGGATTATAGTAGTGCTTCCTCCTGAACTCTTTATCGACGCGCGCGTACCAAACGTCCCCAGTCGTTTTACAACGAAGCGCGGCGACGACTTCGTACCCATCCATGTCTGTCCCGATCGCGTCCATCGGCGAAGATGCCTTCGACGGGCTCGATTTACTATCCCCAGCCTCGCCCGCGTCTCGCTCGCCGTTCGGCGACGACGGCGTCGGCGTCGTCTCGGCGCGCTCGGGCGTCGACCCCGACTCGGCCTCTCTTCGCGCGAGCGTTCGCGACGAGAACGCCACCGCCGGTGCGTCCGTGATCACCGGCGATTCGGGCATCGCGAGCGCGTCGTTCGCGCGCGTGTACGCGTCGCGCGTCGGCGTAACACCACTCGAATCAATTCAGAATTCCAACTCACAACGCCGAGGCTTCGCGACGCGCGCCGTGGACGCGTCGCGCGGCGGACGGGGTCGCGCGCGCGCGAACGCCGCGATGCGTGCCGCGCGGTGCGCGCGAGATCGGCGCTCGGTGCGTCGAGGCGTGCGGTCACTCGGTGTTCTCGTTCGCGAGGCTACAACTTCTACGCTAGTCGCTAAAACCGTACTTTTCGAGCGTTTGCCCGAGCGGGGCGATGAGAATTTGCTTTTTGCGGAGACGGAATTCTACGGCGAGGGCGGTTTCGGGGGACACGTTCGGGTCGGCGAGCGCGGCGACGTCGTCTTTGATTTTGGTGCGAAAGCGGCCGCCGACGAGCAACGCGCGGCATCGAGAGGCGACGACGTCTAACCACGGAATACCGAGAACATCATCGCACGCCTCGATCAATTTTTCGTCGACTGAGTCCACCTTGATCTTCACGCGCGCGTCGTCGCCGAAGACGTCGCGTAGGCGCGCCCGCGTGGTCGCGTCGAGGTCCCGCCTGAACTCGTCGGCGACGTGCGCGACCAATTCGTCGACGTTTTCGAAAATAACGAACGTGTCGTTGACGTTGGTACCCCTCGGGATGAAACCGAAATACATCAACCACACGTCGTTAGGGAACGAGCCGTAGGAAATTAAAATTTCCTCGCCCGCTTCCACGGTTTCGCCATCCGGGTCGACGACGAGCTCGAAAAACTTGTCCATCGTCGACGACGGCGCTATCTCTGCTATTTCTTCCGTCGCAGCCGCTCCCTGACACGTCTCCGGCGACGTCACCACGCGCACGATGGCGTTAAAGCGCGCGGCGTCGTGATTACACATGTCCACGCCCGGCACCAACAGTCGCGTCGCTCGCTCCGCCGCGCCGTCTCGCCGCGTGAACACTCTCGAGTGCACCACCGCGGTGGCCCACTTCAAATCCTCGACCGTCGCCCCGATCGCGGCCAATCGCTCGCCGTACGCCTCGCGCGCGCGCTCGTGCGCTCGCCGCACGGCCAACGCCTCGTCGACGACGCTTTCGTCTTCGATTTCCCGCAGCGCTTCGTCGTCGAAATCCAACGCCGGCGTCTTCGGCGCCGGTCTCGGCAATCGCGTCAACCACGCCGCGCGTTCGTTCGACTCTCCCTCGCTCAGTTCTTCCAAGAGCGTCATCGCCATCGCGGACGACCACCGCGCGTCGTCGTCGCCGTCGTCGTCGCCGCTCGCGCTCGCGCTCGCGCTCTCCACCACCAACCCCCAGGGCACGCGCAGCAGCGTCTCTCCCGGCGCCAGATCCCGCACCGCCTCGACGCCGCGCGTCCCGAACGCTCGTCCGCGCTCGGTCAGCGCGATGCGCGTCGCCACGCCGTCGTCTTTCGTCGCGCGCGCCAACCACCGCGCGAAGTCTTCGTCTTCGTCTTCGTCTTCGTCTTCGTCTTCGTCTTCGTTCGCGCTCGCGCGCGCCCTCGCCCGCGCGCCGCGCGTCGCCGTCGCGCGTCGTCGTCGCGCCGTCGCGCGCGCCGCGCCGGCCGCGCCCTCGGCCGCGCGCGGCGCCGCGCGCGCCATCGAACGTCGCGACGCGCCGACCGATGCCGCACTCGGCGCCGCGATGGCGACGCGCCTTCGCGCGCCTTCGCGCCCGCGCGTCGCGCCCGCGCGCGCGTCGCGACGTTCGCGCGTCGCCGCGCCGCCGCGCGCGATCGGCGTGCGCCAGGTCGCGGGCGAGGGCGCGGCGCTGGTGGACAGACTTCGCGCGTGCGCCGAGGTCACGGCGGAATCGTTCGGCGCGGACGAATCGAGCGCGGTGAGCGTGCTCGATGGGCTCGTGCGCAAGGTGAGGTACTCGGGCGATGCGTTCGCGCTGCTCGAGGCGTACGACGACGGCGCGAGCGACGGCGAGGAGGAAAGATTGTGCGGGTGCGCGGACGTGACGGCGCTGCCGGCGTTCGGGCCGCGAGCGAGCAAGGAAACGCTCGTCGCGAGGGTGCCCATCGCGCTCGGACTCACGGAACAGAGTAATTACGCGTATCTGAGCGGAATGTGCGTGCGGGAATCGCATCGACGACGAGGGGTGGGGGTGAAATTGTTGGAGGCGTGCGAGACGTGCGCGAGGAAGATGACGCCGACGCCGGCGGCGATGGCGTTGCACGTCGATAGCGATAACGAAGGGGCGATCGCGCTGTATGAGGGGTGCGGATACGCGCGTGTGATCGAACGCGAGGTCGACGACGCGTTCGGGCGGATGTCGCGCGCGCTCGGTGGACTCGTGGGGGGGAAAAAGAAAAAAATATTAATGTCCAAGTGGTTGAGCTCGCGCGAGTAGTCTTCGTCGGTCGCGGATGTAATCGAACGAGGACGATCGGTAGTAGCGTTGGTAGCGTACAATTCAAAGCGATGGTGTTACATGAGTATTGTTACTGTTTTCGTGTCGGTGTGGGGTCAAAAACTCAAAATTGTGTGCGTCGCATGTCTCGCACGAAGCGCGCGAAGCGGTCGAAATTCTGCGGCTCGAAGAGCTCGTCGCACATCCGCAGGTACGTGAACGATCCGAGAACGCACGCGGTATCGGGTGACGACGACGAAGTCATCATCGTATCGTCGCTCGAAAGTGAATTCCGCGACTCAGCGCCGGGTGAGCTGACGTTTTCCGCGCTCATTGAGGACGAAAGTCGCGCCAACGGCTTTGCCGGCGACGGCGAAACGCCCGCGTATCGTTCGTACGTGCGAACGATTTGCGCGAACGCGTCGTCATCGAATCTCGCCAACGCGTTTTCTCCGTTCACCGTCACTCCGGCTTCGGCCGCTTCTCGCAGAACTTGCGCCAACAAGCCTTCGGGCGAGCACATGTGCTCCGACGAGTGCTCGACGTCGCGCATCTCCACGCACGTAAACGTAAGCTCGACGCCGAATCGAGCGCACAGGTCGATGATTTGCGAGTATCCTCGCGGTTCACATCCTAAAACCATGTCCACATCGCCGTTCCCGTCCGCAGGCGGCGAGGGCGTGGCGTTGTAATACCCCGCCGTGCACTCCGCGGCGCGACTGGGGTGACCGTGCCACCAATGCACGCCCGCGCATTTGATGCCGAGCGAGGCGTCGACGCCGTCAAACTCCCGCACCGCGTGTTCCAAAACGCGCTCACCGTGCGCGACGAGTTCGCGACTGTACCACGACAAGAAAAACTTACCGTACGGCGTGTTCCAATCCCCCGTTCCGTCGGCGGCGAAGAAGCTCCTCGACGCGCTCTCCGGGGCGCACGAAAAGCTCGCGCTCGTCAGGCTCGAATTCGACGTGCTCGCCGTCATCGTGTGACGTCGCTTGGCGTCGGGTTCATCCTCACTCGTTCGTCTGATCGGTGGTTCCAACACGTTTCCCTCCGGATCGCAGTTGTAGCTCGGCCCGTTCACCGGCGGGTGGCGTCCCCACTCGGGCTTGCCGCACGCCGCGGCTTCGTACGCCAGGGACATGCGCGCGCGCTCGTCAAAGGCTTGGAACTCACCGACGCCCGGGAAGTGCCATCCATCACCCGCGCGATAAGATGGATACCGAAGTTCACCGCACGGCCCGAGACCTATGATGACTTGCGAAATCACCGGCGGCGCGTCTGCGGACCCGGTCAAAAACGTCGCGAACGCCGCGCGAAACGCCGCCATGAAGTCGCGATAACACTCCAACGGCGATCGATCGCCTCGTCGCGCGTCCCGCGTTTCGTCCCCCCACAGCGACAAGTATTCCTCAGTGACGTTCCCTCGTCGATCGGCGTACATGTTTTCCCTCGCCGGCTCCCCCCGCGCCCACTCCGGCAAGCCGATTTCGCACCCCTCGTCCCCGACCGAGTCCCCGCACGCGTGAAACGACAGCACGACGTCCACGCTCAATCCAGCGTCTCGACACATCTCGCACAGCGCGAGATATCCCCGCCACTCGTACGCTCTCGGTCGCTCGCCCTCGCACGCCCCCCACCAGCAATCCACCATGACGCCGTCCGCGCCCGCGTCGGCGACGCTTCGCAGCGCCTTCGCCAGCGTCTCCCGCGTCGTCCTCGTCGTCGTCCTCGCCACGCAATCCAGCGGCAGCATCACCCGCACGCCGCGTCCCGCGTCTCTTCCCTCGCGTCCGTTCGCGCCGTTTCCTCGCCGCATCGCGTCCCGCGCCCTCTCGCTCGCGTCTTCTCTTCTCGCCGCGCGCGCGTTCGCCGTCGCCGCCGTCCCGTCGCGTCGCGCGCGTCCCTCTTCACCGTCTTCCCTCGTCCCGTCGCTCGCTCGCGCTTTCGCCACCGCGTCACCGCGTTCGCGTCGTCTTCTTCGCGTCGTCGCGTCGTCGTCGCGCGTCCCTCGTTCGCGTCGCGTCCCTCGCGCGTGCGTTCGTGCGTTCGTTCGACAGTCTGGCGACGGCGCGCGTTCGACGCGTCCGCGTTCGCGCCGCGCGTCCTCGCGCGCGGTCCGTTCGACCTAAAACCGCGGTCACGATCACGGATTCCCGACCTCGCCGCGCGTCGGGCGTCGCGCCTCGTCGCGTCGTCGACTCCCGCGTCGTCGACGCGCGCGCGCGCGATCGGCGCTGTCGCGAAAGATTTTTTCAGCCTCGGCGTGTACCCCTCGTGCGGGGGGTACACGCAAATCATCACTCGTCGATGTATCGATCGGTCGTCGTGACGCATTCAAGCGGCGTTCGGCGCCATGAGCGCGCGCGCGCGAGGCGGCGCGCGCGTCGAACGTAAACCGACCGACGCGCGCGCCGCGACGCCGAGGCGCGGCGGCGACGGCGCGCCACTCGACGCCGCGATGCGCGCCATGACGTCGTCGCGATCGACGTTCGCCGCGCCGATGCGCGCGATGCAAAACGCGAAAACGCCCGCGCGTCGACGCGGGGGGGCGTGCGCGACGCGCGCGCGCCTGGACGCGGGCGTGGGGGCGTTCGGGAGCAAGGCTGGGATGACGCAGGTGTTCACCGACGACGGGCTGTGCGTGCCGGTGACCGTGATCGCGGTGCGCGACGGGAACGTCGTGACGCAGGTACGGGAAAAATATCGAGCGAACGCGGGATGGCCGTCGGGGGGTCGGCGCGCGAGGGCGCGCGAGACGCGGCGAACGATTCGACCGACGCGCGGGCGCGCGAGGGTTGGACGACGGGGTCGATGGATGGGCGCGGCGCGCGCGATGCGTCGACGCGCGCGGCGCGTTCACGATGGGCGAACGATCGGGTGGTGTTATCGTCGATCGCGCGCGCGCGCGAAGGGCTCGGATGGGGCGGGCGAGGCGCGAGGAGGACCGACGCTTCGCGCGCGCGGGGAGAAGCCCTAGGGCGAGGTTACCGTCGCGACGCGCGGGCGCGGGCGCGACGGACGGATGCGTTCGGGCGCGGCGTGGAGCGACGAAACGCGAAGGAGAGAATCAGAGACTGACGATATCGCGATTCGCGCGCGTTCGTGAAACACAGGTGAAGACTGAGGCGACGGATGGGTACAACGCGGTGCAAGTCGGCTACGACGCCGTGCGCGACGACAAGCTCACGAAGCCCGAACTCGGGCACTGCAAGAAGGCGGGCGCGCCGGCGCTTCGACACCTCGAAGAGTTCCGTTTGCGCGACGCTCCGACGTACGAAGTCGGGGCGCAAATCAAGCCGACGGAGTTGTTCAAGGAGGGTGATAAGGTTGACGTGCGAGGCCGCACGATCGGTAAGGGGTTCCAAGGCGCCGTGAAGCGTTACGGTTTCTCGCGCGGTTTGATGACGCACGGTTCTAAATCGCACCGTCAACACGGTTCCATCGGCAGCGGTACCAACCCGGGTCGCATTTACCCGGGTAAGCGCATGCACGGTCACATGGGCAACGAGATGGTGACGACGAAGGGCTTAACCGTCGTCTCCGTCGAGGACGACTGCATCATCGTCAAGGGCAACGTGCCGGGCAAGAAGGGCGCTCTGTGCAAGGTGACGCCCAACAAGAAGGTCGGGGACGCGCGCTGGAGTCCCACGTCCGCGTGAGGTCACTTTCGCGTCACTTTCGCGTCGCCGCCGCGCGTCTTGTAGCCAATTTATAATTCGACACTCCGATTCAATCGCACGAACGGACGACCGGTGGTGCACGTCTCGACCGTACAATCTCGACCGATTCCACCATGTTTCGACGATTTAGTTTGCCCGCACACCCGACCGCGCGTCAACGGCACCGCACCGTTCGTCGCGTCGCGCGCGCGGCGTTCGCGCGTCGCGACTCGGCGCGTCGCGCGCACCGAACGCGCGCGCGCGCGCACGCTCGCGCGCGACGCGCATGGAGGGCATCGCGCGCCGATCGAGCGCGCCGCGACCGCGCTCGATCGCGACCGCGCCGACGCGTCGCGCGACGACGACGACGCGCGGCGCGCCGAACGACGACGCGGGCGACGCGCGGTACGCGATCGCGCGATCGGTGGTGCTGAACGCGCGATCGCTGACGGAAACGAAGGCGACGACGAGCGAGCCGAGGACGAGGCCGAGGACGAGCGGGACGAGCGGGCGCGGAGACGCGAGCGGGCGCGAGAGAGGGCGAGGGTTAGCGTGCGATCGAAGCGTGGGCGATCGCGTGCGAGCGAACGGAGGGGCGAAGGTGAAGCACGTGCATCCGCTGCCGCTGTCGGTGACGCACGACGATGCGTTCGCGGAGAGGTTGGGGAAGTTGAGAGCGCGCGCGAGCGACGCGGAGGACGTGTACGACGCGCTGCGGAGACGGAAAGAGGAAGGATCGCGACCGGGGGCGAGGACGGATGAGTTGAAGATTGGACTCGTGGTCGAGGGGGGGGGGATGCGAGGGGTGATCAGCGCCGGCGCGGCCGGGGCGTTGTTAGAGGCGGGGTATTACGACTGCTTCGACGCCGCGTACGGGTCGAGCGCGGGGGCGATGAATTTGACGTATTACCTCTCAAAGCAGCCGGAAGGGATTTTTGCGTACGAGGAAGATTTATGCGACGGTTCGTTCTTAGATTTAAAGCGCCACGTCTCGAGGCGGATGACGGTGATTAAGGAGGCGCACATCGATTTGGTGCGCCCCTTCGTGCGCTTTGGGCGTCGCTCTCGAAACGCCCTCGCGGCGAGAAATGGCGCGAGCACAATCGAGACGGCGACCATGGCGGACGTCGGCACTTTAGCAGAAACGCTGAGCGACGACGATGGGGATTCAAAGTTTGCCGTGGATCCGGCGATGAATGTGAATTACTTGCTCGAAACCGTCATGGGCGGCGACACCGGACGTCCGTTGCGATGGAAGGACGTCATCACCTCCTCCGTACCGCTCAAAGTCGTCGCCACGTCGCTCGACACACTGACAACCGTTATTTTGGATGACTTCAAGGATGAAGCCGATCTAAAAAAGTCGTTGCTCGCGAGCGCGCGCGTGCCGGCCCTCGCGGGTAGCTCCCCGGTGACTCACAGAGGTCATCGACTGGTAGACGCCGCCGTGCTCGAGCCCGTGCCCGTGCACGCGGCGGCGCACGACGGATGCACGCACATCCTGGTTTTACTCACCGCCCCGCACAAAGTGGACACCGAAGCGGACGTGACGAACACGGAGAAGCGCGAGAACAGACGATTTCTCGGGCAGATTCGCGAACGCCTGTCTCGCGTGCGGCGATCCAAGGCGCGAGACGTCGTCGCGGCGGCGGCGAGCGACACCAACGACAGCGATCTGAACAAATCCATCGACGACCTCGAGGCGAAACCAAAACCGGCGCAATCGGCGCTGTATCGGGCCATACGCAACTTGCTCTTTGCGCCGTCGTACATGGGCGCGGTGTGGGACCTCCACGATTCCTACGCCGCCACCCTCGACGCCCGTCACGGCTGGCGCGCGCGCGACGTCTTCATCCCCTCCACCGCTCCGAGCGCATTTCATCCCATCAAGATCGCCACCATCGCTCCATCCGGTCCGGCATCCAAAGCCATGTCCAGTCTGTGCGTCGACGCCGACCTCATCGCCGCCGCTCGTCGCGAGGGCGCCGCCGCGTGTTTCCGCGCCCTCGGCGTCGCCTTCGACGACACCGCTTCGCAGCCCAACGTCCCGAGCGCCGAGCGTTCGCGTTAACTCTCGAAGATCGATCTCCAAGCATTTATTTATGTAACGAAAGCGTCGTCTCGCGCGTCCCGTCGGTCGCGGGCATAAAGTGCTCAAGTGCGGTACCCGGTACCGCGCCGCACTTCGCGCCTTCCCCGCTCTCTCTCTCGCGCGCGATGCGCGAGCTCCGCGTGAAACACCAAAACTACGCGTGGGGCGCGCGCGGGTCGAGCGCCGTGCGCGCGCTCGCCCTCGCGAACGCGCAGCGTCACGACGACGCGCGTCCCGAAGACTTCGACGACTCGACGCCGTTCGCCGAGCTCTGGTGCGGCACGCACGCGTCTGGAATGTCCGACGTCGTCGGGGAAGACGGCGCGCGAACGCCTTTGATCGAGCACGTGAAAAGCGCGGCGAACGCGACGCTCGGAGAGCGCGCGGTGGCGCGATTCGGGGACGACGTGCCGTTTTTGATGAAAATGCTCAGCGTCGCGCGGGCGCTGAGCGTGCAGGCGCATCCGGACAAGGCGCTGGCGGTGAAATTGCACGAGAGTAATCCGGAGGCGTATAAAGACGATAATCATAAGCCCGAGATGGCGCTGTGCGTGAGCGAGACGTTTGAGGCGATGAGCGGGTTCGCGAACGCCGACGCGGTTTTAACGGCGACGAGGAGACACGAGGAGTTCGGAAGAGTGATAGGGGATGATGATGCGATCGAAGCGTTGCGAAAAGCGGTAGAGAGTGGGCAGAGTAATGAGAGTGCTGCGTTGCGCGACGCGTTCAAGCGCGTGTTCACGGCGTTGATGACGGCGGAGAAGGGAAAAGTGGAGACGGAGCTGCGCGCGATGGAGGCGCGCGTGCGCGACGAAGGGACGACGGCGACGTCGTCGTCGAGCGTGGAATCGTTGTTTCTGCGGTTATGCGAACAGTATCCAGGTGACGTCGGCGCGTTTTGCGCGTTCGTGTTGAATTACGTCACCCTGCGCCCCGGGGAGGCGATTTACATGGCGGCGAACGAGCCGCACGCCTACCTCTCGGGCGATTGCGTCGAAGTCATGGCGACGAGCGATAACGTCGTGCGCGCCGGGTTGACCCCTAAATTTCGCGACGTCCAAGTGCTGTGCGACATGCTGACGTACAAGCTCGGCGCTCCCGAGATATTGACGGGCGACGTCGTCGACGCGTGCACGCGACGATACGTCCCGCCGTTCGACGAGTTCCTCCTCGACGTCGTCACCGTCTCTCGAGGCACCGCGTACGGCGTCGTCGCCAAATCCGGTCCGAGCGTTTGGATCGTCCATCGCGGTTCGTGCGCGTTCGCGTCCGCGAAGGATTCCAAAACATTCGCCGCCGAGCCCGGCGCCGTGTTCTTCGTCGACGCCGACGAGGAGTGCGGCGTCGTCGTCCCCGACGCCGCCACCGACGATTTCGTCGCCTTCGTCGCGACGACCAACATTTGACCGACGTGATAATACTATTTCCTTTCGTCTCGCGCGTCGGTCTCTCGCCGGTCGATCCTCGTTCGGTTCGCGTTCGCGTTCGCGTTCCGCCTCCTCGTCTTCGCCGCACTCTCCGTCGCGCCGCGCGCGCTCGCCCGCGCGAAGGATTCCATGTCCTCTCGCGCGTCTTCCTCGCGCGCGCGCGCGCTCGGCAGAGACGCCTTGGCGCTGACGCTCGA
>Ga0257114_1000134_pt1 | contig 58160 bp, 94 predicted proteins | sample SI112_10mmetaG_FD_190149 | JGI IMG/M metagenome (GOLD analysis project Ga0257114, IMG submission 190149) | Marine microbial communities from Saanich Inlet, British Columbia, Canada - SI112_10m | ecosystem: Environmental > Aquatic > Marine > Inlet | place: Canada: British Columbia | collected...
TGACCCCACTGCTTCTATGGCAATTTCTTCCAAGGTCTCCACACAGTCACTCACAAATCCCGGGGTGGCTATCATGATTCTGTAACAGTTCTGTCGGGGCAAGCTCTCCAGGGTCACATCAGTGTAGGGTTGAAGCCATTCTTTGGGACCAAACCTTGATTGAAATGTGGACTCTATGGCAATGTCTTTGTGGGGCCAGGATTCCTGTATCAATCTGGTGGTCACCAAGCACTGACAATGATAGGGGTCACCCTTTTCAAGATACTGTTGGGGCACACCATGATAACTCAGGATGATTCTTTGAGGGTGGTTCTCCAGACGTTCCAGTCTGCGTTCCAGTTGTGCCACCAACATCTTGATGTAGTCAGGGTGGTCATAGTATCTGGGCACAATCTGTACCTGGGGTTGCCATCTCATCTTCATGAGGCTTCTAAAAACTTCGTCACACACAGTGGCAGTGGTTGCCGCACAGTATTGAGGATACAAGGGCAACACCACAATGCTTTCGCACCCTTGCTGTTGCAATCGTTTCAGTCTGCTGTCTATGGATGGGTTACCGTATCTCATGGCCCAGTCCACAATCACTTGAGGATCGTCTATGCGTTGATCCAACAGTTCTGCTTGTCGTCTGGTGTAGTACCTCAATGGAGATTCATTGGTTTCTTCTCTCCATATCTTTTGGTAGGCACGTCTTGTTTTGAAAATTCTGGTGTTGAGAATGATGCCTCTCAGTATGGGTTGCCACACAATTTTGGGTAATTCAATCACTCTCTGATCTGAAAGGAACTCTTTGAGGTAACGTCTTATGTCCCACAAACTGAGGCTGTCGGGTGTGCCTAGATTAACCAGTAACACACCTTGCTTGCCATGATTGACTTTGGGATGATCCTTAGTCTTCATCTTTTTCCTTTTTGGTCCAACTCCACTTGTCGAACAGTGCCTTGAGATTGTATCCTGCGGCTTCGCCAGGTTTGTCTACATAGTCTTTTCTTAGACTGAATCCAATTCCCACTTTACTCATCTTGTGTATTTTGGGATCGAACTGTGAATATTTTTGTTCCTGTCGTTCTTTTTTCTGTTGCCATCGTGGTTTGGACTTGCGAGGGGAATCTTTTTTGTTCATTGTGTTTCCTCATATTACTATACCAATTCAAGAGCCTTTAAAACGTCATAGACCCCTGTAAATCAACAAGTCCTTGTTGTTCTTATATTGTAGCACATCTGCCCAATAGTGTCAACAAAAGACCCTTACAATTGGTATCTAGTAGGTTGACAGATTTTGGTATTCCTGCTACTATATTACTTAACGCGGCTATATATTATATAGACGAAACTGAAAGAGAGTGTATGATCAGATATGGGATTACATTGTTGCTTCTTCTACTTACTGCTCCAGTCCGAGCAGACATTCAAACACTGACAGGCAAACAAGGCATAGAACATCTAGCAGAACATTATCTAAAAAATCTTGTGCCAGACAAGTTCAAAGACATTCCCATGCCAGACATCAAAGGAGATGTCAGCATAAAGAAGTTCAAGCATTTCAAATACACACCAGACGACAGCAACCTCACTTGGGATACCAACATACAATCACTGGATCAATTGGGTATCACTCATCAAGGCGAAAACCACAATTCATATTACAGCATTGATGAAGATGGAGATTACCAATTTCAGTGGAGATTCAAAAAGACTTTTTAGATTCTAAAAAACAATTAAGTACACATATGAACAAAGTTTACATAGTGGGAGACAGTTTCAGTTCCCCAAACCAAAAAGGTGATCCATATCATCCTTGGTATATTCAGTTGGGACAACTGCTTCGCATTAATGTGGTGAACAAAAGCATGATTGGTGTCAGTCAAGATTGGTGTTGGTGGAAGTTGGCACAAGACTTGCCAAACATGACTGCTGAAGATCAAATTTTGATTGTGATGACACACCCAGGAAGATATTGGTACTTTGATGACAAACCACAAATGACCAATCCCAACATTGTGAACATTGACAGTGAACTTTCACCTGACCAATTACAAGCAGTGCAAGGTTACATGACGCAGATTCAAAGACCACCATTGGACATTCAACAGATGAGTCATAGACTGGGTTGGCTACAAGCACAATGTCAACAATACAGATTAAAACCTGCACAGATTTTGTGTGCGTTTCCTTTGTATATCAAATCTCCGTATCCTATGGAAGAACACATCAATTGGGAGACGTACAGTCATGTTAAAATTAGTAAAGGCGATCTATTAACTCACGTGGAACAACCAGAGGTAGTGAAAGGTTTGAGTGAATATGACTTATGGAAAGGCTGGGACTGCAGATACAATCACATGATCAAATCTAATCATACACTGTTGGCTGAAACAGTTGCTAACGCCATCACTGATCAAACACCCATCGATCTCCTAACTCCAAACTGGACCACAGGTGTGTTGGACAACAACACAATTAGTGATTCAGAATTTATTGAAAAAGAGTTAGACAGCAGTTCTGTTGAGAAGAGAAAAACTTATCTAAAGACAGAGTTTCAAAAACCCTGGGCTCATCGAACCGGCTTGTTTGATTATTTCAAAAAGAAAAATCTCTAATCGTATTTCTTATTTTTATCAAGAAACATAATACTGCTGGAAGTTCCTAACTGTCCTGTAGCAAATGAATTGAAAGCAAGACTGTATCTGTTCTTGCTGTCGTGTATGTTTTGATTCACACTGTGATTAAGATTGCTGGGAAACATTATCAAATCCCATTGTTCCGGACTGACATTAAGTTTTCTTTGATGATACAGATATGATTTTTTATTGGTATCTAATTCTTTCTTGTGATCTATATTAACTGTGTCTGAAAATATATTATCCAATCCTTGTCTTTTGTAGAACACAATATCAGAAGTGTCATCACAGTCTTCAAAATATAATACTCCACTCACCAAACTGTTGGAATGATAATGTAGATCGGACCACTGATCCTTGCTGTATCTGTTCATCCAACTGGTTGTCATATAGAACTGATTTTTTTCTAAATCAACATCAAGATAATCCAGATACTCATACATCTTACCCACCAATGCATCTTTCAATGGTTTGCAAATGGGATCGTTCAACACATGTAATTCTTCAGAGTTGTCTGCATCTGAATAATGATTTTTCACAAACTTTATTTTGTTTTTCAAATAGTCTTGTATCTCTGCACTGGGTTCTTCTATTTTGGTTTTGCACAATGGCACAGCAAACAATGGTAGTACATTACTGTCATCAATCATTTTTTTTCTCCTGTTTGGGTCTTTGGAATCCGTGTGGTATTCCGCCATGAGGTCTTCCGTCCCACGGATTGAACAATTCACCTTTTACATCTGTATAATGATAAAACACCTGTGCCGCTGTTACTCCGTGATATGATTCTCTCCAATGTTCGACTTCACAACCTTTATAGATCATGGCGTCTCCTTGTCTTAATTCTATTGCAGTTGTCTTACCATCTTTATCTTTTAACCATATGGGCCAAGGTGTACAATGTTTTTCACAGTTGGAGTCGTCCCAATCTATACACACCGTGGCACTGATTTCGCAACTGGGTCTGTCTTTGTGCTTGTGCAACACAGCACCGTGAGTATACATTCTCCAATAAGTGTATGACGGAGCCAATTCCATTCCGGTTGCTTCTTCAAATATCTTTCCATGTGACATCAACATACTGTCCATCAACGGATCTCCATACTGAGAATAGTTTCCTGGACACTGTTTATCTTGAAATGTTCCGTCCCATGCTTCTCTGTATTTTTCTTTATCGTTGTGTTGTTTTAGTTCACAACGTGAAGCAGAGTATCTACAATAGTCGTAGAGAGTTTTGCACCAGTCTGAACTAATCAATCCTCTGATGATCACATAAGAATCTTTATCAAAATTTGTTAATGTATCTTGTTGCATATTATTTAAAAGTTGGTCCTGTAATCCAACCCACCACACTTTGTCTTGTGCCTTCTTCAACAGGTTCAACACCGTGCATAATAAATGGAGGGAACACCAACACAGTGCCTTTGGAAACTTCAACAGTGTGCTTCACTCCTTGCAGTGTTTGGAAATAAAATCCTCCACCCTTGTAATCGTCGTTGAGATAACCCATCACTGTGAGTTTGCGACTGAATCCGTTGTCGTATTCAACTGTGTCCAAATGTCCATCATAATGATCACCTTGTTTGTCGTAGTGTAACATTTCAAACTGACAAGGACCTCCCAATTCATATCTAAACAATGCTTGATTGGCTTTGACTGCCAACCCAAACATAAAAACTCCAATGGGATCGAATTCATCAAGCGGTGTTCGTTCCACACTACGAATTTGTTTGTTCACAGAACCGTCCATCACTTTGCCGTCTTCTCTCTGTTTGGTGTTTGCTAATCTGGTTGTGTCTTCGATTAACACATCTGGAATAGTGCCTGCTGGAAATTGCCAAAAATATGGTTTCTCTATTGGTTTCATTTGTCGTCTATTGTTGTGTAGTTAAAAGTTAATGTAATTCTTTTCTCGTGTTGAGTAGGAGCAGAACTTGAATGATAGTGATTGCCATCAAACTGATGCCAAGTGTTAGCCTTGGGTGTTAATCTTTCTTTAATTGTGTATTCTTTTGACTCTTCAGTTTCATTGTAAACCACAGTGTCGCCATCTGTTTCGTTTAGGTAATATAATCCTGTGTGATGAGGTTCTGAGTGATCTTTGTGTGGAGCATGAACCACTTGGTATGGTGCTCTGGTTACCAATCCCATTCTGATTCTAATTAATTCTTTCAATGTCTTTTGTTGTTGATCCAACGCCGCCAATAGAATTGGAAACGCACATTCAAACAATTCACTAATGGGTCCTGCATCTTTTTTAAACATAAGATGACTGAAACTGCTGTTGTAAGGTAATATTTTATCAAAGTAATTGGCAGTTGTTTCAGTATGATACCAAGCCACTCCAGGTGTGTCCAATTTGTTCAACACATAACCGTATTGATTTGATCCTAATAAATTTTCTATTCTCATATACTATACTTAATTCCTTGACTGTTTTCTAAAACGTTTTATGACTTCTACCAAAAATGCCACACTGTCAACAGGTGTTTCTTTGATCACACCATGCGACAGGTTCACCACATATGCCATGTCTTGCATTTGTCTCAGTATGGGCAAGGTGGCATTCATTATGGCTTCTCTGTCATAATCAAGCAGTGCTTCGGGATCTATACCTCCTTGCAGTGCCATAGTGCCTAGATGCTTGTACAAAAATTTGACAGGCACATCTCCACTCAAACTGACACAATCAAGATAAGGATCACACCATGCTGAAAAGTTTTTTACTTCTCTGCCAATCAGTCTAGGAAAGCCAATGATACCTACATCTGGGTGTCTTGTTTTTATTTCTGATACAATTTGTGCTGTGGGATCAAAACAATAATCAATAATAAAGTCTTCTCCAAGATCACCTGCCCACGAATCAAACACCTGCACAGTGTCACAGCCTGCTTCAATCTGTTTGCTGAGATGTTCCACACAAAATTTAACAAGACTTTGAATATGTTCTCGCGATGTGAAAGGATCCATGCTGGCAACGTCATTGTTGCCTTTCATATATCTATACAGTGTCCAAGGTGCTCCAACAAACCCAATCAAACTCTTGCTGGGATCCAGTTGTTGTCTAGTTTTTCTTATGGCTTCGTACACTGGTTCACACTTTTTAAAAAACGTTTCCAGATCAGTGTCAAATATTTTAGGATCAAACGGATCCAATTTGGGTGCTGGAACATAATCTAATCCTTGACCAAGTGCATAAGGTATTATCAGTATGTCAGAAAATATAATAGCGGCATCCATATCAAATGCTTTGATAGGTTGCATGGTGATGTCACTGGCTTTGACAGGATCCAATGCCATGTCTAAAAATCCTTTGCTGGCTTTTTTAATTGCCATATACTCTGGCATGTATCTTCCTGCTTGACGCATTAACCAAATGGGATATAGATTGGGTTCTTTGTCTACGATAGTTCTTTGTAGTAGTGTTCTCATATGCCTTTTATCCTGTACTGATCATTGTGCCAATTTAAATTTTCATTGAATTCTTTAGGTGCTGTGTCAATGATATCGTCTGGCATCTGTTTGATCTTTTCAATAAACTCATTTGTTTCATTGAAGTTAAAATTTTGTTGCAACCACTTGAGATACATTTTAGAGGTTGGGTGCATGTCAACTGTTGTTTTTGTTATTAACTTTTTGATTGTAGGATCCCATATTCTTTGTTTGTGAGCAATGCCTTGGTATTTTTCTTGAGCACAAAAACTTAAGAAGTCTTGTTTCCATTCAATCTCGTCATCGAACAATTTCATATAGCCAGGGTGGAACTGTTTAATGTCATCACGCAGATCAACCATGCTGGTGATGTGAAATTTACAAGGCAACGATTTCAATAATGCAAGTGCCATAGTGATAAAGTTGCAAGTGTGGTACACATAACTGGACTCACTCCAGAAGTCTTTGACCCACTCCATTTCAATTTCTTTAACCCAGATGTTGCCACCCAGTCTCCAATTAGAAATGTTGTTTGGTTCAATACCTTGTTGATGAATGTCGTGACGATGAAAGTCTGTGAACTGCACAATAATGGTATCGTCTTTGGTTAAGTTGTTGTGAGTAACACATTCACTCAATCGTTCCACAATGGCTCTATTGCCGTATCCACTACATGCCCAGTTCTCATAATGATCATAAGTTGATCCCAAGATGTCTGCCCAAGTGGGCCAAAAGAAATGTGTGAATGAACAACCAAATGTGTACAATCTTTTTGGAGCAAAATATTCGGGTGTGTAACTTGTCATATCTATACTTACTTTAAATTTTGGTGGACTCGACAGGATTCGAACCTGTGACCTTCTGTTCCGCAAACAGATGTGGTATCCAACTCCACCACGAGTCCGTATTAGTCTTCACTGATAAATTTGTGCTTCTTTTTATCGTTGAATGCATCTACAAAATCCTCCAACAAGCGAGTAAACTCCATAGCCGCTTGTTTTTTTTGTGCTGGAGTTAACTTTTTAGATTCAATTGCCTTTAACAATTTTGGGTACTCGTCATTTAAATCTTTTTTAATTTCTGCCAATGATCTTTTAAACATATCAGAGTTGGGGATATTATCAGCAAGTGCATCAGTCCAGTGTTTCTTAGTCAATTGATGCTCCGTTGGATATGATTGATCTTAACAGTTTGAATGTTTTCTTTTTGTCATGTACTTTTTCACAAACGTCATCTGTTGTACACCGCATTGATGTACAGTTGGTCAACGTCAGTAATAGAATTGCACAAAACACTGTTTTCATTTTATATTTTCTTCTAATAATTCTACTACAACTGCTTCTGCTTTTCCATGATAATCATATTTTGTGTTGTAGTATTTCCATATCTTTTTCTCTAACATTGTTGGACTGTGTTTTACAAATGTGGTTATCTCACAATACTTCATTGGATCATCACTGCTGTATGTGATTACTAATTTGTACAAGTCCTTCATTAAGATATTTTGTTAATCATCAAGTTAATCATCTCGTAGAATCCTGTTTTTCTATTCATAGTCAACATTTCGTCCAGTTTAATTTCTTTAAAATGATCCTCAGTGATTTGTTTAGATTGTTCCAACGGTAAAGAGTTAAACACATCCAACAAGATATAGGCATACCCAGCCGCAATCATGCCATTGCTCCATGCTTTGAACTTGTTGTCTTGCACATCAACAAACAGATCAAACTGGCACTGTTTAATTTTGTTTTCAACTGTTCGTTTATCTTCTGATAAAGCATCATCATTTAACTTTGCTCCTAGAGACATCATCCAATTGTAAACTTCAAGTTCGTCTATACTTTTTAAAGTTTCGATGTGTTCTTTGTATTCTGCTAGTTTTGTTTGGATTGTATTTTCCATAACTCCTCAGGGTTCTTCATTGTTTTAATTTCCATTGCGTTGCCGTGTGGGTCTGCAAAAAACATTGTTTCTTGTTCTATTGCTTCTCCTTTAAATCTCACATAAGGTTCGTCTATGAATTTTACATTGTGTTCAATGCATCTACGTTTAACTTCGTCAAATGCTTCTTGAGTAAGATGCACACCAAAATGAGGCACACTGACATTTCCCATGTCAACATTGTGTCGCTCTCCTTGTTTCTTTTGTGTGGGATCTGATCCATGCAGAGTGAGTTCATTGCCCCAAAAATTTATGTCAACCCATGCATCTGGATATTTGAATTCGCTGTTGTGTTTGGTACAACCTAAAACATTAACATAAAAGTCTACTGCTGTTTTAAGATCACCTGCTTCTATTGCCAAATGGAATCTATTCATTACACCAACTCCTCAACTATTCCGATGAGTTCTGCTACTGCCAACGACACTGCCAACAATATCACAGAGCCAGTGTATGCCGCCACAGCACAACCTATTATTCTAACTGCACTCTTAACAAGGCTGACATAAAAATGTCCTTTGCCAGGATCTTTATTTGCTACTTCCATTACTTGTACTCTCCTTTTCATTTTTAGTTTAGTGGGGGTGCCTAGTACACCCCCCACTAGGATCGATGGTACGGATGGTGAGATTGGGTACTCACAAAGCCAGTCTCCCGGCACTCTACCTTTTGGAGTAGAGATGTGTTTAGTTCCACCACATTCGCATTTATTAATATATTACATTTTGTCATGTTTGTCAAGTGTTGACATTGATACTTTTTCAGTGTATACTGAGAACAATGTTAATTATTGGCCCTTGGTGAAATGGTATCACATCTGTTTTTGGTACAGATATTTGAGGTTCGAGTCCTTGAGGGCCAGCCAACTAACCAGCCAACAAAATAAGCAAAGGTAAATAAAAATATGTTTAATTGGATTAAAAAAATATTTAAAAACAACCACGCACTTGTTCTAAGACAAGAATGGATTGTGGGCAACCACGAGTTCCAACAACCGCACAAGAACATAAAAAAGAAAATTAAGAAGAAAACTAAAAAAGGAAGATAAAATATGTTTAACTGGATAAAAAACTTAATAAAAACAAACACTACTCTACTATTAAAATCAGAATGGGAAGTAAAACCTAAACGTGCTAGATCAAAAGGCAAATACAAAGCAGACGATAAATCTACAAAAAACTACAACGAAGCATGGGTAGGTGGTAAAGCACCAAAGAAGAAGAAGAAGAAAAAGAAAACTAAAAAAGGAAGATAAAATATGCCAAAACACATGGGAATTAATAGAGCCTACGTTGCAGGAGACATTGAAAAATCACCTGCAGAAAAACAAGCAGAACTGGATGCCAAGATGAAAGAATTTTTAGCAAAAGGTGGTAAAGTAGAAAAAGTTAAGGCACACAAACCTACCAAACAACAACAGAAAGATTGGACAATATAAAAAACATATAATGAAGATGATTATTCTTGTATCCATTTTAATTTTGTTGGCAGGCTGTGCTGTAAAAGATTGCAAACTAAAACCGCAAATAAACATTGAATCAACTTCTAAAGAAGCTCAATCCAAATCTGACAACAAAGACAAAGATTCCAAATCTATTTTACAATCAGTAAAAACCAATGCACAAACCAGCGGACAACTGGCGTGTAAATTTTAATGAGCGAAACAATATTAATATTTTTCCTACTAGCCATCAAACATGGTATTTGTGATTTGGCACTGCAGGCGTTGTACTGTCGTCCCAGCCATAAACACATTTACCTAGCACCCAAAGCCATGCTACATTCATTACATCATGGTGTAGGCACTTGGGTTGTGTTGATGATGTTTACCAACTATCTCACAGCAATCAGTTTAGCCATACTGGATCTGTTGTTGCACCACCACATTGATTTTGTAAAAAGTTCTATTGTGAAAAAGAATGATTGGACTTTGGCAGGCAAGTGGTATTGGGTAGCAACCACTGTGGATCAAAATTTACATTTCTCAGGCTACTTGTTGATTATTTCTTTATTGTAATTTTTTAATTTATCGTGAAAATAGGTCCAATGCGGTTAGCAGTGAACCTATTTTATTTTTACTATTGAACTGAAATGTTTACAGCACTTGGACCTTTCGGACCTTCTTGTGTTTCAAACATCACAGTTTCGCCTTCATTCAACTGTCTCAAGCCTGCGGCTTCAACTGCTGAAATGTGTACAAAGACATCTTTGTCTTCACAAGCGATAAATCCAAAGCCTTTAGTGGCGTTGAACCATTTTACTGTTCCTTGTTTACTCATGTGTTTTTACTCTTTCTTTTGTGTTAATAATATTGAGGAAGTTTATATCTAAAATTAGGGCGGGAGGTTTGTTAATTCTTCTGCGTGTTATCTTATTATTCTTGTCTCGTATGTATTTAGTCAGTGCCTAATAATAGTAGTATTTATTGATGAGTTTTCAAAATATTAAATAATACTATCATATAACAGTTTTTATTAAGGAAATTAGAATGGCAACAGAAACGAAAAAGAGTTGGTTGAAGAGCAACATTGTGATGATCCCAGTGGTGGCATCAATCTTGGTTGGGTCATTCACGGGTGTTAGGTATGTGGTCACACTGACCGACACGATCAACGCAAACAAGATTGAGATAATGAACATGCAGAGAGACATGACGGTGATAAGGGATTCAAACACTGATCTGAAACAGCGTCTGGCAAGGGCAGAAGGTACCTGGGAGATGGCAGAGAACCTGTACAGAGAACTGGCGGAGAAGGTCAGAGACATGGCATGGGACATCAAGGACCTTAGCAGGGAAGTTAACGGAAACTAGAATGGATACTCTCAGGATGGCTCCAAATAAATTTACACTGCTGTTGTTAGCCTTGCTCATATTATTTGCTGTGTTGGTTAGACCTGCTCAGGCACGTAACGAATACCTCAACAGTTACTCAAATGCGTGTCAGTATGGTTCTGTTGACCTAAGCACCAGTTACTCACAGGACGACACCGACTACAGACACTACTCGCCCAGCAACGACTACGACAACTTCTCAGACAGGAAAGAACTGAGATTGAGTTTCAGGAAGTACTTGGGTGTGAGCAAAAAGATGTGTGATGAACAAAATAAAGTATTACTAGAGAATGAGAACCTGAGACAGGAACTGGAGATGCTGAAGGTGTGCCAGAAGTACGCGGACAGACCATTGCCGCCACAGTTCGCCACAGTGGAGAAACACTGCAAGGGACTGAGAGCAAGACCTGTTAGAGAAAAAAGCGAAGATCCTTTATGGGACGAAATGAAGAAAGATTACCTAAAGGCTAATCCTAAAGCAGACGTTTACAATCCACCCAAAGACAGTTTGAAGATTCCAACAGATAAACAAATGAACGGCCCTTTACCAGAACCTAAAAATTAATATTTTTTGTTTTGAGTGGTGGAGGATACAGGGATCGAACCTGCTACCTCCTGAATGCAAATCAGGCGCTCTCCCAGATGAGCTAATCCCCCAGTTAAGTATGGTGCCCCTTGTCCGAGTCGAACAGACCACCTACTGATTACAAATCAGTTGCTCTACCAGATGAGCTAAAGGGGCATTAAACTATGTTGCCTGACACTGTGATTCTGTGTTTGTCCGATGTGTAAAAAGGTGTAACAGAATGATTCATGTTTCCAGGAAACAATACTAATTTACCTTCAAAAGTTTTATCCACAGGCAATATTTGGTTTCTAATTGTTCCCATAGCATCTGTGTAATGAAAGTTAAATGCAGGCAGTCGTTCAATGTTTCTGCCTGAGTAATTCACATGAGCTTTTTCTTGCTCCATGGTGTAAGGCACTTTGACCCACAAGGCAAAACTAAACTCACCATTATGAGTGTGTGTTCCAAAATATTCGTGTTTGGATTGATAATTGACCCAAGCGTCTTTGAGTGTGTAGGTATTTTTTAATTTGTCTCCATAAGCAGAGTGTTCACAATACTTTTGACACAACGGTGCTATCAAATTTTCTAAATGTTTAACACAATCTTGTAGATAGAATTCGTTTTGTAAATTGCTGGCATGACCTAAATCATTAATTGTTGCTGAATCAAAGTCTTTTTGAATTTTGTCTATTTCTAACTGGATAGGTGCAAGTTCTTCAGGTTGCAGTGTGGCTTGTACATAGCCTTGATTTGGAAAAGTTCCGTAGAAAGTGTCGATCATATATTAATTTATCATTAGTCGGAAACACACTTACTGGAAAAAGGTTTGGAAAAGCCTTAAGTGGGTTAAAGACTCACGTACTCTAACCCTTCTTATTAAGAAACTTGGGCTTCTCCCGCCACCTTCATTCAGTGGAGTTTCCGACCCTCTATGAGGAGTTATATAAAATAAGGCCTAGGTCGGCGCTTCATTTTTTACTAATTGACCTAGTCACCTTGTTGATGGTTTCCATCAATATATCTAATATTGCGTACACCAACATTAAGCAAAGAAATATTACTGTTATTGAACCTATTAAGGCCCAATGAACAATGTTCCCTGCAAAATCTTTTAACTTATCAAACAAAATACTGTTACCGCTATTACAAATAGAGCAAATACGAAAGCAATGGTGCCTAAGCAACTCCATTCAACACGTTCTATTCTATTTTTTGGTTTGCGTATTTTAACTATTTTTACCATAGTGTTCCTTTTATTATAGTGTCGATTACTACCAAAGTCAACACAAAAATTTGTTTATTGCATTTTTTATAGTTTTTGGTAGATAATCCAATTCCATATGCTCCAACACTGCATTAGATTTGGCATAAGGACCTTTGTAGATTATTTGACATTTGTCGTAGAACTCTTTGTTTTCGGATGCTCTTTCAAAGTCGTTGCATATTTTTTTAATTAGATTCATTAAGTCTTTCTATGTGTACAGGTATCACTGGATAACTGTTCTTTACCATTCGTTCTTCATCATAGGTTATTGCTATCGGTAATATAAACGAGTAGTTGACTTTTGGAGCACAACCTACTATAATAACGAATAATAATAACACTAATTTAAGCATTAGTTGTATTTAATAAATATGAGCATGAACAAAAGACTAGAAACGGCAGTAATTTTGATCCTAATATTGATATTGGTAGGCATTGGTATCAGCAGTTGTGCCAAACCCAACACAGAACGCACAGCAACCCCTACAAGCAACATATTGATACATAGTGGATCCATTGGTAAAATATTGGGTTGTATGTTTGCTCCTGGAGAATGCGACAAGATGAAAAAGAACAACAAAGAACATGATTCTAGTGATATGACCGAAGAGTTTGAAAAACTTGACGAACAAATGGAAAAGGAAAACAAATAATGTACAAAATTTTAATACTTGCATACCTAATAGGACAGTCGCCGATCGAAACACAAAAAACATTTCAAATGGGACAAACATTTGACACAATGGAAGAGTGTAAAAAAGAACTTCTTCTTATGGATCCAGACAGAGGAACGTATGATGTACTTTGGGACTTTGTGAACAACATGAACTTTCAATACGATTGGTTGATGGCTGGTTGCAAGAATGATAAAACAGGAGAAGAGTTTCAAATAGAACCTTCTTATCCAAAAGGTAAACCACTTGAACTAGAAGGTTTACAATTAGACGGACAATTAAAAGTATAATATAATTTCTTCGCATAGGTGCTATTAAAAAAGCACATATAATTTCTTCATTGATGCATCTAAATACTATTATGAAATGGTTTATAATAGTTTTAATGATGGGTGCATATCCTGACGGAACTAAAGATATGTTCTGGTATGACAAACCTCAATTCAACACCGTTGAAGAATGTCAACTCTATGTAACTTTTAATGCTGACAGTATCAAAATGAATATGGCTGGACAGTATGGACCACAGCCAATAGAGATGGTTTATTGTGTCAGAGAAGATCGCCTTAGCCAATTTGGTGTACCTGAAAAAGTATAATTACTTAGAATCAATAACGTCTAGTTCAACACTAATCCCATTACTTTTAATAACCTTCTCGCTCATCACAGTTACTTGAGTGGGTTGTAAATGTTCAGAATCTGAACTCATTACTTGATGAAAATCTTCAGACACATTGGTTGAAAACTCATCTAGTATTTGTTGTTGTGTGAATGTTTGATTGTGATCAACTGTGATTCTTACAGTTGCTTCTATTTCTGTTTTGAATTGTGAAGTGTTCCTTTTGCCTATCATATTACTATAATACAACAAAAGGAAACTTCTGTCAATTGTTATTTCTTATCTTCTTCTTTGGGATCAACTTCTTTAAAGTCAGCGTCTACAATATTTTCTTCTGTGCTTTCGCCTTGTTGTTCCGACTGTGCTTGTTCTTCTTGTGCTTGTTTGTACACTGCTTCGCCCAACTTCATACTGGCTTCTGTGAGTGTTTTGATTGCTTCTTGAATCTTACTCACATCATCTGTTTTGGATGCGTCGATTAAAGTTGCTTTGGCATCTTCAATTGCTTTCTTTTCCTCTTCAGATATCTTGTCGCCATGCTCTTTGAGTTGCTTGTCGATTTGATGTGTCAGTGTTTCAGATTGGTTCTTTGTTTCTACCAACTCTCTTTTCTTCTTGTCTTCTTCTTTGTTGGCTTCTGCATCTTTAACCATCTGGTCAATGTCTTCATCTGAAAGTCCACCCGATGCTTGAATAGTGATCTTCTGTTCTTTGCCAGTGCCTTTGTCTTTGGCACTCACACTCAAGATACCATTTGCATCTATATCAAATGTAACTTCGATCTGTGGTAAACCTCTTGGAGCAGGTGCAATACCTTCAAGGTTAAAGTTACCCAGCAATTTGTTGTCCACTGCCATATCTCTTTCACCCTGTGTAACTCTGATGGTCACTGCCGCTTGGTTGTCTTCAGCAGTTGAAAACACTTGACTTTTCTTTGTGGGAATAGTTGTGTTCTTTTCTATTACTTTGGTTGTTACTCCGCCCAGTGTTTCAATACCAAGTGATAAAGGTGTAACGTCTAACAACAATACATCTTTGACATCGCCTTGCAGTACTCCACCTTGAATAGCGGCACCCAATGCCACCACTTCATCTGGATTAACTCCTTTGTGTGGTTCTTTGCCAAAAAAGTCTTTGACTGTGTCAAACACTTTGGGCATTCTAGTCATACCACCTACTAACACCACTTCACTAACATCTTTTGCTGTGACCCCAGCATCTTTCAATGCCTGTTTGCAAGGAGAGAGTGTTCGTGCTATAAGATCACCAACTAAACTTTCCAATGTTGCTCTAGTCATCTTTATGTTGATGTGTTTAGGTCCTGTTTTATCTGCTGTGATAAAAGGTAGATTGATGTCTGTTTGTGCGGTACTTGACAATTCTATTTTGGCTTTCTCAGCCGCCTCCCTCACACGTTGTACAGCCAATTTGTCGTTGGCTAAATCAATACCTTGATCTTTTTTAAATTCACTGATGATGTAATTTGTGATTGTAGCATCAAAGTCTTCGCCACCCAGTGTTGTGTCACCATTTGTGGATTTAACTTCAAACACTCCGTCACCTAGTTCTAATATAGAAACATCAAATGTACCTCCACCTAGATCGTACACAGCAATCGTGCCTGACTTTTTCTTATCCAGACCGTATGCCAACGCCGCCGCAGTTGGTTCATTGATAATTCTTTCCACTTCCAGTCCAGCAATCTTACCTGCGTCCTTTGTAGCCTTACGTTGACTGTCATTGAAGTACGCCGGTACAGTGATCACTGCCTTTGTAACTTCGGAACCTAGATATTTTTCTGCTGTTTCTTTCATCTTACGTAAAACAGAAGCAGAAATTTCAGATGGTGCATATTTTTTGCCATTGGCTTTAACCCAAGCATCACCGTTGTCTGCTTTCACAATTTCGTAAGGAAGTGTTTTGATATCTTTTTGCACAGCATCACCGTCGAATGTTCTACCAATCAAACGTTTCGCCGCAAATATTGTGTTGCTTGAATTGGATACTGCTTGTCTTTTTGCAGGCATACCAACCAATGTTTCAGAGTCTGTGAATGCTACCACACTTGGAGTGGTTCTTGCTCCTTCTGTATTTTCAATAACTTTTGCGTCCTTACCTTCCATCAAAGCAACACAAGAGTTTGTTGTACCCAAGTCTATTCCTATTATTTTACTCATTTTAGTTTCTCCTTGTTAAGCGAGTTTTTTTTATTATGTAAATTATATAAGCACTCTTTGTCAAATGTCAAGAGTTTTTGGTAAACTAATCGTAGAAATCCCCAGATTTCATGTTAGTATTTTCCACAGGATCCCAATCTTTCTTAACAGACTCGGGTTCATCAAACACTGACGCTCCTGTTGTGATTAATAATCCAGCAATACTTGAAGCATTTATTAATGCTGTTTTTGACACTTTGGTAGGATCGATAATACCCAATTCCATCATGTCACCAAAATCACCTGTTCCAGCATCATAACCAAAGTTACCTTTACCTTTCAGTATTTCATTTATAATCACATCTGGCGATCCGCCTGCGTTCGCAATAATCTGTCTCACTGGAGATTCGAGTGCTTTCAACACAATCTGTATACCTGCTGTTTGATCTTCGTTGTCTCCTTGCAGATTTTCAATGTTTTGTTTGGCTCTTAAGAAAGCAACTCCACCACCTGGCACAACACCATCTTCAACTGCGGCTTTGGTAGCATTTAAGGCATCTTCAATTCTGTCTTTTTTCTCCTGCACTTCAACTTCAGTTGCGGCACCCACTCTAATCACTGCGACTCCGCCTGTAAGTTTGGCTAATCTTTCTTCTAATTTTCTTTTGTCATCGCCACCTTCACTCATTTCAATCTGTTTTTTAAGCTCTGCAACTCTGATGTCTATTTTAGATTTAAATCCCTTGCCACCTATGATTGTGGTTGTGTTTTTGTCTACAACTACTCTTGATGCTTGTCCAAGGTCTTCCAATTTGGCTTTTTCTAAAGTTAATCCTGTGTCGTCTGATATCACTTCACCACCTGTTAGTGTTGCCATATCCTGCAACATTGCTTTTCTGCTGTTGCCATAACCCGGAGCATGAACTGCCGCACATCTAATTGTGCCTTTGGCATTGTTCATCACTAATGTGGCTAGTGCCTCTCCTTCAGCATCTTCACACACAAATAAAAACGGTTTGTTCTTTTTGGCAAGTTCTTCTAATAGAGGAACAATTTCTTGAATAGTTCTAATGTGCTTACCTGTTAATATAATATAAACATCTTCCAATTCCACAAGTTGTTTTGCTGGATTGTTAATGAAGTACGGACTCATATAACCTCGATCAAATTGCAATCCTTCTACAACTTCCAGTTCATTCTTCATGGTCTTGCCTTTTTCAACAGTGATAACACCTTCTTTGCCAACCTTTTCCATAGCCTCAGCAATCATAGATCCTATGTCTTTGTCTGAGTTGGCAGATATAGTTCCAACTTGTTCTATTTCGTTCTGTGTTTTACATTGTTTTGATATTTTAGAGAGTTGTTCAACCACTACATCAGTGGCTTTGTCCATTCCTCTTTTTAAATCCATTGGGTTCATGCCGGCAGTGATATACTTAACACCTTCATTAACAATTGATTGAGCTAACACTGTGGCAGTGGTTGTTCCATCACCTGCTTCTTCGTTGGTTCTGCTGGCAACTTCCTTAACCATCTGAGCACCCATGTTGGCTAGATCATCTTTTAATAAAATTTCTTTTGCTACTGTGACACCATCTTTGGTTATTGCTGGAGCACCCCATGTTCTCTGTAGAACAACATTTCTACCTTTGGGTCCTAGAGTTATTCTCACAGCATTTGCTAGAATATCTACTCCTTGAATTAGTTTGCTTCTGCTACGAGATCCAAATTCTACTTTTTTTGTTTTACCATTAATTGCCATGTGTATAATACTCCTTTGTTAATACTATGCTAGTATATAAGCATTTGTGTGTGTTTGTCAAGTGGTTTATGAATATATTTTAATGTATGGCTTCGGCAACACTGGCACACTTGTGTTCCTCAACAAATTGGACATCGTCCAGTTTGATTGTTGGTTCATTTTCCAACAGTGTTTCGTAAGCATCTTGAAGATCCATGGCATACACTTTGAAACAACTGTCGTCATCGGTGTGCATTAGATAAATTTTGACAGGGTATTCGATAGTCCTCATACCAACTGTTTATGCTATTGTTGTGGAGTTATTGTTAAATCGTGAGTAACAAACAGCAGGCAAGTGTCTTCGCTGATTGGGACATTCATTGTTGCCGCTGTGCTGGATCCATCTGAACTAATAAAATATGTGAGTAGAAACACAGGTTCGCCTTTGGGATCGGAATTAGTTCTACCCAAACTCATATTCACAGCCACAAAACCTTTTGCTGTTAGTTCTTCGAAGATTGTATTTCCTTCAGCACACACCATAGGCAACTTCTGCCAATGGTAACCTGGAGTCAATGTAGGCAAAGTGGCATTTGGTGTTTTGGGTGTTTCAGGTGTTTCGGATGTTTCTTCTGCAGTTATGCTAAAGTTTAATAAGAATACAGCAATCAACATTCCCCAAATAAAGTTTTTCATGCTAATATTTATTCTAAAAAGTAGGCTAGTTACTAGATTTTTTAGATTTTTTAGATTTATTTGAGTCTTTGGTTTTTTTACTACGCCAAGTTTTTGGAGTAATTGTTGTGGGAGGAATCCAACCTGCATTCTGATTAGACATACCCATTTCTTGATTAGTAACTCCGTAAGGAACTTTTTCAACTTTGCCACCTTTGGCAAGAAACTCTTTCATAAGTTTTTCTCTTTCCTTTGCTTTCTCTTCCAAAGTTAATTCTGGTCCATCAGGCTGTTGCAGTTTAACAACTTTTTTGAATTTTGGAGCATTTTTAGGTCTCATCATTTCACACTCCTCCTGTGTGAGTCTTGGTTATTACAGAAAACTCTTATCAACCTAGACACATCAACTTCCTCAGTCTTCAAAGACCTTGGATTTGTGAATCTAACGATACAATCGTTAACCTTCAATGTTGCCGAGTTAGTGTCTACAACGACTGCGTCGTCTGTGTTCTTTCTCCAATCGTGTGATGAGTATTGTGTCATTAAATTATCTCTTTCTCTAATAAAACAAACAACTAAAAGTTATCCGTTTTGTGCTGATTCAATTATTGAATTATACAGATTGTTTGCATATTCAGTAATGGTCGATGCCCACTCTGGTTGTACAAGATATATGTACATTCCAATTGCACCAATTATTATGCCTTTGATCATATTGCCTTTCCTTTTTGCCTTTTTGTTAATAATATATTCATTGTGTTAATAAGTCAAGTATTTTGTTTTGTACCATTTGTAAAAATCTTTGTTTGCAAAGAACTTCGCTACATCACTGGCAGGCACTTGATCACTTCTGATACAGTCTGCTATGTTTTGATATTCTTCTACCACAGCGTCTTTGTTAGAGCCTTTCAGGATGTCTATCAATTTCTTTTTGCTCACTTTTCTAACCATTAGTGTACAACCTCTTTCTTATCTTTTTGAAAAGGTTCAATGTCTACTGCTGATGAACAAACATCATCCAGTAATCTTTGGAAGTCTTCTTTGGGTAAACATGAACGATACATTTTCAATCCCAAAGCAAGATACACACTGGCTACCATTTGATGATCATTGTCTATTCCTTTTTCAACCATCTGCTCAAAGATTTCTGCGTACAGTTCTTCGTGATGCTCTGCAATTTGAATTTTCTTTTTGATATCGTCTGACATTTATACTCCAGCCCAATGTTTTAATAGTCCCAAACCAAGCAGGGCAACACCAATACTGTTTAGCACAATCAATGCTCTGTCATGCCAAAGTATTCCTACCCACAGCCATCCAGCAACACCAGTCATTTGTACTGCTATGTTGTATGGAAACAAATTGATTGATTGCAACATCCAACCTGATATAACAAAAAACACAGACACCCACTTCACATACCAACTTAGGTCATGCAATGGAGTGATCTTCTTGTAAACTCTTGTGGAGTTCAATGCTTTGATCTTGTCGTTTAATTTGATATGTTTTTTATTAGTCATGTCTTTTGTAAACTGTTAGTAGATGATTTAAAACTCCTTCCCAATATGATTTAAACCAAGGATCCTGTGCTGAAAGCATAGAGTTTCTAGCATTACGAATCAGTCTTTCTTTACTGGGTTCAAACATTTTACTGAGATTGTTCATCATTCACCTTTTCAATTTCACCTTTATCAGTTTCTTTTAGATAACCCATTGAAATCATCATGTCTACTGCTCTTGCACTGGCTAACATTGTGCCTCGTTCTTTGCCTAGTTTAAAACTGATATAGATTATTGCACCAATACTCAGTCCAAATATTAAAATTTCATTCATGACATTATCCACGGTCCGAACAGGATCAGTATCAACATGATGGGCACCACAATGGTCATGGGCCAAAAGTTCAACAACTCAATCCAATCCTTTTTGGTTAATTTGTATTCTTTTTGTTTTCTTTGTTTCTTAATCATACTATTCTAGTACCTTGAGTTAATTTTTTGATAGTATCTTCTATTTCATACAGTTGTTCGTCCAATTCAATAATCTTTTTTGTATTGGTTTCAAACTCTAATTGGTCTTTCACTGTTATTTTTTGACGTTCTAAATCAGCAACTTGTTCTTTGTTTGATTCTGTAAACATTTTTCCTCCTTAAGTTATCTTATTATAACACATTTTGGTACCACCTGTCAACTGCACAGAAACCGCAGTTTCATTGACTTTTCTACCAAGGCAGTTTCACAGTGTCCGAGTTGTTATAATAATCAGTTTCTTCTACAAATTTTGACCAACTGTATGGTTCGTTTGGAAAAAATTTAATCTGTTCTCCACACACAAAACAAACATCGTGTGCTCTGTAACCAGGAGCCTTGGCACCTTTTTGCCATTCTCCCATTGTGGCCGAACAGCCTTGAAGCAACGTCAGTAAAATAATTGTTGACAATATTCTATTCATACTTTATATTACAATAAAACAACCGAAATGTCAATGGTTATAAAGTGCTAGTTTTATTGGCTTTTCATAAATATAGATTGAATATGACAAAACTATTAGAACACAAACACATTATAATAAGAGCAGAAGCAAACAATCCTCCTAAGGATGAAACATTTGCTATCAATTCACTTGCTAATTTAATCGAACGCATTGATATGAAACTGTTGATGGGTCCGTTTGCCAAGTATGTTGAAATGGAAGGCAACCGAGGATTAACTGTTGCCGCAATTATAGAAACCAGTCACATTGTATTACATAGTTGGGACGAACCATCGCCTGCTATCATACAACTTGATGTGTACACTTGTGGAGCATTTGATCCCAACACAGTGTTTGAATGGTTACAACAGTTTGATATAGGTAAAGTAGATTGGAAATATATCGATAGAGAACACGGTTTACAAGAACTAGATTACACCCCTCCAGCAAGACCCTTGCCAACACACAATTACACAACCACAGAAATTGTTGAAGCAATGGACAGCATACTTTCTAGATAAATATGTTTATCACACAACCTAATGGAGGTGAGCATGAAGTTACGATCCATTCAGATAAATCTAGCACTAGGTCAACAGATTCTAGTTGGTCACAAGGAAGAAAAAGCAACCATCACAAAAATAGAACATTTTGAAAAGTCTGGAGATGTGGTTATAAAGACCACTAGAGGCACTAGGAAGGCACTCACTTTTAAGATGTTACCAGAGGTTCAGGCGGGCAATTCAGCAGACAAATATCGCTAAATATTTTTATGAAAGTACAAGAAGTAATAATATCCGAAGCAGGGCCTGCCAGTAAAGCATTGTGTAGAAGCAAAAAACCTGATCATGCACTGGGTGCCAGTCAGTTGGCAAGTTGTAAAAGTCAAGGTTACAGAAAACGTTCAGGAAAAAAATCTTACAAGATTGGCAAGAAGAGAGTTTATGTTTCTGGAAAGAAGATTAAAGGCGAGCCATACGGCGGACCATTACCATTGTATAGTAAATGAGAACATCGATAACAGGATCTAAATGGCAAAATAAGATACTAATCTCTACTCCCAAAATGGGACAGGATAGTACATTTGCAAGAAGTGTAGTATTTGTGTATGAAGAGTCTCCGCAACATGTGGCAGGACTTGTTATTAATAAACCCACAAGAACAAAATTAAAAAAGATATTAGAATCTAAAGGATTTGCAACAGTTGACATGAAGGACCTAGTTTACCAAGGTGGACCAGTAAACCAAGAAAGTATTTTATTACTACACACAGACGAATGGAGTTGTAAGAACACTCTTAAATTGGGTAACGGATTCAGTTTAACAAGTGATGCTCAGATGTTAAAAAAATTACACGAAGAAGATTCACCAGACGAATGGAGATGTTTTAGTGGATTAAGTGTGTGGTCACCAGGACAATTAGAAGGAGAAATCAACAGCAAGTGTTGGTTGACTGCAGAACCATCAGAAGAATTGCTTTTAAACACTCCTATTGAACAGATTTATGAAAAAGCAATTAAAATCTGCTCACAACAAACATTCAACAAATACATAGATTAAACTGAGTAGTTAACTAAATACTGATATGCTTTCAGTTAATCCTTTTCAGGACATCATCAACAATCTCAAAGAGTCTGGAAATTACAGAGTTTTCAATGACATTCTTCGTGAGAGAGGTGAATACCCAAATGCTATATGGTATGGCAAATACAATATTAAAAATATTGTGAATTGGTGTTCAAATGATTACCTAGGTATGGGTCAACATAAGGTGGTTCTAGATGCTATGCATACTGCATTGGATCAAACAGGTGCAGGCTCTGGTGGGACTAGGAACATAGGTGGAACCAGTCACTACCATGTAGCACTTGAAATTGAATTGGCTAAACTGCACAGCACTGAGTCGGCATTACTTTACAGTTCTGCCTACGTTGCAAACGAATGGAGTCTAATTGCATTAAAACGCATCATTCCTGATATTGTGTTTATTAGTGACAGCAAGAATCATGCTTCATTAATACAAGGTATCAGACATAGTGGTGCTGAGAAACATATTTTCAAACACAATGATCTCGAGCAATTGGAATCTATACTCAAAACTTGTAAAGGCACACCTTGTATTGTCTTTGAATCTGTGTATAGCATGGATGGGTTCATGAGTAAAATTACGGAAATCTGTGACCTAGCAGAAAAGTATGGTGCTATCACATATCTTGATGAGGTTCACGCAGTCGGCTTGTATGGAAATAAAGGCGGAGGTGTTACTCAAAAATTAGATCTACAAGATCGAATAGATATTTTGAATGGTACACTTGGTAAAGCCTTTGGCACACAGGGAGGTTACATCGTTGGTAAGTCTATTGTTTTAGACGCAATACGTTCTGTTGCCTCGGGCTTTATCTTTACAACTTCAATGAGTCCTGTGATTTGTGCAGGTGCATTGGCAAGTGTCAAGTATGTTGCAGACAACAACGACTTAAGAATAAAACATCAAGAAAGAGCAAACAGACTTAAAGAAATTTTTCGACAGAAAAACATTCCAATGATTGAAAACGAAACTCACATAGTTCCGGTTCATGTTGGAGAGGCTAAGAAGTGTAAAGCAATCAGCGATACACTGATAAATGAATATGGAATATATTGTCAAGCAATAAATTATCCAACAGTTGAAGTAGGCACAGAGCGACTACGTTTTGCACCGACACCGTTCCATACAGATGCAATGATGCATGATTTAAGAGACGCTCTAGAAAAGGTACTATAATGAATAAGATAAAAAAATATTTGTATCAAGCATTGGGATTTCTATGTGTGGGTATTGCCTACATAGGTTTTGTTACTCCAGGAATACCATTCTCGATATTTTTAGTGGTTGCCGCTTGGGCATTTGCAAAGAGTTCACCTAAGATGGAGGCTTGGTTGTATAACCATCCATGGTTTGGTAAATTCTTAACCAACTGGACAAAGAAAAGAGTATTTCCTATAAAAGGAAAATACGCAATGATATTAGTAATGAGTTCCACTTTAGCATTTACTTGGTATTTCACAGGTAATATGAAAGCAGTATTATGGTCAGGCATATCCATGGCACTAGTGGCTGTTTGGGCATGGCGTTATCCTTCTACTGTAGAAGAACACAATGCCAGAGTGAAAGCAGGCAAGAAGATTGGTTGGCTAAAATAATATGTGTTTAAAAGAATAGAAAACGTATTATCAGAAGCAGACTACAATCAATTACACGATACATTATCATCGTTCCAATTTGACTGGCACTACTTGCCATCGTCTGTTCCACCAGATGTAATAGATGTTGTAAGTAAATCAAACTCATTTAACTTATACGAGCCTGGACAATTTGTTCACATGTTCTACGATCAAAAACCGTTGAGTCCTTATTGGAAGTTGGTCGAACCTATTTTGAAATCACTAGATAAACCGGTGGTAGAGATGGGCAGAATCAAAGCCAATTTATTGATGCAGAATAACAGCGATAATCATGCTGTGAATTGTCCACATGTGGATAGAGATCGAGAAGGTTGGCACAGTTTAATATATTATCTTAACGACTCCGATGGTGACACTGTATTGTTCGATAAAAAAGGCAACAGCGGATGGGATAATTTACAAGTTCAAGACACAGTAACACCTAAGAAAAATACTGCTGTGCTGTTTGAAAGCGATCAGTATCATGCTGGAACGAATCCTGTTGACAACCCTAGACGAATTGTGTTAAACTTTATTTTAAAATTTAAAAATGACTGATAAGAACTTTAATATGATTCCGTTGTTTGGTATACCTTTGTATCAAACTGTGATAGAACCTGGTGTTAGCGAAGAAGAATTAAAATTTATCAAAGAACAAAAGTACGAAAGATTTGCCGCAGACAACGGATTTGGTTCTGTGGATAAATTTTTGTTAGACAATCTAGAATTAAAACAGTTAAAACAAAAACTTTTACATAAATGTGAACACTACATTCACGAAGTGTTAGACATTGATGAATCTAAAGCAAAGTTTGACATCACAAATAGTTGGAGTGTGAAACATATTAAAGGTGATGAAAGCGATGCTCACACTCATGCAGGTAGTATGTTCAGTGCTGTTTACTATCTTCAAACAGAACAAGACAGTGGAGAAATTGTTTTTCATAAAGAAAAAACAAACTACAATGTCTTGACACCAACGGTGAATGTGCCATACAAAAATAAAAACTTTAATATCTGTAACTCAGACGTATTTGCTATGCCTCCTCAAAATAATATGATGGTAGTTTTTCCTTCAACATTACCACACAGTGTTGAGCCTAGTAAAAGTAACACAGAACGATTTTGTATTGCTTTTAATCTATTTGCTTTTGGCAAATTTGATCAAGGAGGAAGATCTCAATTAGGTTTACTCAACATTACAAAAACATAAATATTAGCATGGATGATCGTATGCACATGGAAGAAATTAACCTAGTCGATTTATACCAAGAAGAAATTGATTTTCTTAATCAACAAAACAAATCGTTAGAAAAATCTACAGATCCTATAGACCAAAGACAGTGCTGGAAAAACGAAATTGTGATTCAATATTTCAAAAGAAGAATTGATGAAGAATTAGATATACAAGGTCAATTCAGAGCTCAATTGCCTAAAACTTTACATTAATTGCAACTGCTGATAACTTTAAGATACATGGAATCGTATTCCCAGTTAACACCGTGAACTTCCAATAGATATTTTTTTTGAAGTGGATATATTTCTGCTTCAGATTGTGCCATACAATCAAACTTGGTGCCCACAGCATCATTCAAGTCGTGTACATAATGCATTAACTCATGCATCAATACACCTTTGTCAAACACATTGAACATATTAAAAGTGTCTTTAAGATATATGGTGTCTGTGCTAGGATCATACAAAGCATGGATCTCACCGTCTGGTACGACATCACCAAAGTGCATTTGATTTAAACTGCTTTGACTCACCATCTTTATTGCCGGATGTGGAATCAGAGTGTTGTAATCTGTTTCTGCACCAATCCACAATAATATAAAAGCAACCAATGTTTTCATGCAAATATTTAAAATAAACAAGGTGTTTATTTTAGTGTCTTTTAAGTTATGTGAGTAGTTAATACTTAATAGTATCTGATTATAATAACAGCATACTTTATTAAATATTAGTATATTAAAAGAGGGCAACTACATGGCAATTTTTACAGATCCGTTAGCAATTGGAAAAGTTACCACAGCCGAACAACCGTTCACAATTCAACGTGGTAATGAAACGATAGAATTAAGCGAAGGTGATTTCATCTATCTAGATGACATGATCAGTGCTGGCGGAACTGCTGTGGGTATTGCTTTCGCAGACGAAACCACAATGTCTGTTGATCCAAACAGCACCATGACAATAGATGATTTTGTGTACGATCCCGAAAACCCCACTGTGGGATCCATGAATGCCAATGTATTAGAAGGTAACTTTTCTTTTGTTTCAGGACAGATCGCCAAGACAGGTAACGATGCTATGAAAGTCACAACACCTGTGTTGACAATAGGTGTTAGAGGTACACAGGTTGCGGGTAAAGCCAACACAGAAGGCGAAGACAACGAGATCGTGCTACTGCCCAACAGTGATGGTTCAGTTGGACAAATTTTAATTGCCAACCAATCAGGCGAAGTGCTACTGACAAAACCATACGAGGCCACTATTATTGCAAACGCATATGTACCACCAACAGTTCCTGTGATCCTGCCAAAGGCAGAAGTGCTCAAGAAATTTGCTAAAACTATCTCCACAACACGTAAGACGGAAGCCAAAGCGGAAGTGGAAAGAGAGACAGAGGAAGCCACTAAAGAAAAAGCAGAAGCAGAAAAAGAAGGCGAGGAACTGGAAGAAGAGAAAGAACAACTAGAAGAAGAAAAAGAACAACTGGAAGAGGAAGCCGAGGAACTTGAAGAAAAATCTGAGGAACTGGAAGATGAGGCGGAAGAACTTGACGAGGAGGCCGGAGAGCTGGAAGAAAAAGAAGAAAAGGTTCTAGAAGAAAAAGAAGAAAAACAAAAAGCCAAAGAACAAAAAGAGAAGGAAATTGAAGAACTAGAAGAACAACTGGAAGACATTCCTGTCGAGGAAAGAGAAATGATCGAACAGGAACTGCAACAGTTGGAAGAAGAATTTCAAGAGATCGAGGAAGAGGTACAACAGATCGAACAAGAGATCGAAGTGATCGCCCAGGAGAAAGCAGTTGTGGAACAAAAAGTTCAAGAGATAGAAAAAGAATTTGCTGAAATCAAAGAGGATTTTGCAGACATAGAAGCCAAAGTAGAGTTTGTAGAAAAAGAAGTGCTACAGGTTATCGAAAAGGAACTAGTGATTGAGCAAAGAGTTCTGGCTGTGGAACAAAGATTCGAAGCCATCGTACAAAACTTTGAAAAATTCCAAGAGGAATTCGTACAAGAGTTTGAAGAATTTATACCAGTGGAAGAAATGCAACAGTTCAAAGAAGAAGCACCACAAGACATGATGCGTGATGTACAAGAGAACGTCATGGAAGAATTTAATGAAGTGGTGGAAGCACCACAAGAGATCATAGAAGAAGAACCCAAAGACATCTTTGCTGAGGAGAACGTGGAAGAGCAGATGCAGGAGATGGAAAACAACGAAGAATTCCAGGAATTTGAAAAGATGATGGAAGAAGAAATGGCACCAGAGGGATTCAATGAGGACAATGACGTGTTCAACGTTGCTGAAGAAAATCAAGTGGATGATCAAGCAGTGGAACAGTTTATACAGGAAGAAAAACAAAAAGCATTAGCAGAAGCCCCCATAGCACAAGAGATAGACAACTTCTTACAGGAGATAGATCCTGACAATGAAATGATTGACCAACAGGTCCAGGACATGATTGTGATAGAATCCCAGCACATAGATGAATGGTTTGATGGTGCTGGTGCAGGCATCAACAGTGTTGAGGATTTTTACGCCCTAGAGGAAAACGATTATTGGGATGTCATAGACAACAACGAGGATGCCTATAACGATTCCATGGAGGCAGATTACATCATGGATCAGTTCATATACGAAATGGCAGAGGAACAAAACATCAACGTGGCTCCTTGGTTGGACATGCCAGCCGCAGTCACAGGTAATGAGAACACAGCAGTTGGCACAACACTGGGTTACGTGTATGGTTCAGATGCCAATGGCGATCAATTGACTTATTCTATATTTGATGATCCATCAGGCAACATTGGCATAGACGGCAACAGGTTGTACCTGGCCAATGCTTTGAGTGTCACTGAAGATGTCACATTCAATGTGCTTTTGAAAGTGCAGGATCCATACGGAGCATCAGACATAGACTCATGGCAAGTGACTGTGGAGAACAATCACTCACCTGTGATATCCAACACCAGTGCTGTGTCATTGGCAGAGGATGTCAGTACAGGCACATCAGTGGCAACAATATCTGCCTCGGATGCAGAGAGTGAAGCAATCACATATTCAATCACGGCAGGTAACACAGGCAACGCATTCACAATCAACTCCAGCACAGGTGCAATCACCACAGCGGCGGCACTGGACTATGAGACCACAACCAGTTACAGTTTGACAATCACAGCCACAGACGCATTTGGCAACGTGACCACTACCACGCAGACTGTGAACGTCACAGACGTCAGCGAGGGTGCCAGCATACACGAAAACATATTGGACTTTGAAGACGTACACTCCGGCAACGACGGTGGCGAGATAGCCTACAAACTGAACGTGGGTTACTACGACATGGTCTCAGGTCAAGGTGACACAACCAATCAGGCGAGGATCATTGAGAACACAGGACACACAGCAACCAACCTGACCAATGTTCGAACTTCCGATCTTTCGAACATAGACATCCTTTATGCACACAACGGAAGCAACAGTTCCTATTCCTCTGAATGGTTCACAGGCACTGGTCAGTCAAGTGATAGTGCGGCAAGTAGTTCCAGCAGTGCCATATGGAGTTGGGTCAACGATGGTGGTATACTTTTGGTACAGGACAGACACGTGACAAACGCAAACGCGATGTTGTTGGGTGAGTCAGCCACAATCACAAAAAAACTTGGTTCTGGCCTAAACGATGACACAGACTTCAGGACGGAACTGAACGACACCCTATTGTACAACGGTGCGGCGGGCACACTGACCAACAACACCCTGGACGGTGGTGACCACACTGACCACGGCCACATCACCAACCTGGGCACAGGCGAGGTGGGCATAGGACACAGGGGATCAAACAACGCCACTCCAAACGGTGAGAGTTACAACAACGCATTTGCCTACAAGTACGGTTCGGGACTGGTGTACTACGACACATATCCCATGGACCTCTGGGACGCATACGGTGTCAACGATACATACACTGCCAACAGCCAATTAAAAACAGGTGGTGCACAGACCTACAACGAGAATCTCATACAGTGGGCGGCGTCGCTGTACTATGACGGGGCATCACAGATCAACGGTACCAGCAGTTCTGAAACCATATTTGGAACCATGGGTGATGACACAATATTCAGCAAGGACGGCGCAGACGAACTGTGGGGCGGTGCGGGTGCGGACACCTACATATACAAACAGGTTTACCAGTCAGATCCAGGTGGTGACGGACAGCAAAACGACACTATTATAGATTTCAATTACAGCGAGGACAGGATTGACATCAGTGCTATAACGAATGGTGCAAGTATTTCAAGGACCTTAGTCAACAACACACTGTTCAAAATAGACACCGACAACAACGGCAGTTATGACATGCAATGGGATCTGGACGGCTACACAGGCACAGCAGACCAAGTAACTGTGGTAACATAAATATAGGTATATAATGAACAAATTCGTACACTACATTTTGATAGCAATCATGTTCAACTGGAACATAGCCGTCTTTGCGGAAGACAGTGGAGGGTGTGAATGGGAAGTGGTGGAAGTAACTGAAACTTATATTCAAGAGAAGTGTGGAGACAATCAAGTAAGAATTAAGTCCAAACCTATTGAAGGCATGAACATTGAGATAGTTGAAGCACCCAAAAATAAAAAAAACAATCCCATAAAAGAATTCAAAGACAAAGTAGAAAAGGCTCCCAAAGTTATTGAGAAAGTTGAAAAACTTGAGAAGATAGAACAGGAAGTCATAGCCACAGAAGATAAAGTTAAAGAACATATTGAGAAAAAGAAACTGGCAGAAACACCTGTTGCAGAAACAACAAAACCCAAAGTTAAAAAAGAAATTGCTAAAAAACAAGTTGATGCCAAAGCAGATGAAAAACTGGTAAAACAAGCCACAGAAAAAGCATGGTCAGATGTTGACGCTGATCAAAAAATTACATGGATGCAGTTCCATGAATTGCTACCAAGACTGATCGTTGAGAATGAAAAGATCAAAGCGGCTGAACTGGATTACGAAGCGGCTGTTGAAGCATTAAAATCAGAATACACAGCATACTATCCTCAGGTTTCTGTATCAATTGGCAACAACTGGGAAGATGATAGAACTCCTGCAAAAGGTACATATCCCAACAACACAATCACACACGATTCTAAACAGGGCATACAAAAATCAATCACAGTCACACAGATGATCTGGGACGCAGGCAGAACCACTGCCATGATAGACAAAGCCAAAGCAACTGCTCAACAGGCACACTATAGATTGGAACTTACAAAAGAAGATGTTGTAATAGAGGCAATCAATGCTTGGTTAAATTTACAAAAGGCTTACAACACACACGAAGCGAATAAAAAAATAGAAGCCAATGCTAAAGTTACATTGTCTATGACAATAGAAAAAGTGAAAAAAGGCGAAGGTTCTAAACTTGAACAATTACAAATTGAACAACAGTACAGAACATATCAAACTCTTTCAATGACAAGTAGATTGGGATTAGACAGTGCTATACAAAGATTTCAAAACGTTTGGAGATTCAAACCACACAACATCGCAGGCATGCCAAAACCTTTGGCAGACGCACTGGGCATAATTCCTGTACAAGGAACTCCAGTGTCCAACAACACAACACTGCGTATTGCCAGCATGGATGTTACTATTGCTCAAGAACAATTAAATTTTGATAGAGCAGAATTTAAACCAAGAGTGGACGGCAAACTGTCTTACACAGAGAAGGACGGTGAACTGGCAGGTGGATATGATACAAGTAATTCGCAGAAAGAAGAATGGAGAGCAGACATCACCATGACATGGAAGTTATTCAATTTCAAGAACAGACACATGACCAATGCAGACCGTTCTCGTTTGAATGCCGCTAACTTTAGATATTCTAATGTGTTAAGAACCACACAGGAACAGTTCAACAACGCATGGAACAACTACGTGTTGGTTGAAAAGAATCTAGCCACTCTGAAGAGAACAGTTGAGATAAATCAAGAAATGTACAAACTCACACTGGCAGACTTCCAAGCAGGTAACTCACCCATAATGGCGGTGTTTGGTATGAAGACAGCACACTTAATGAGTGAGGTTGCGTATCTAAACGCACAGATAGATTGGCAGATAGCAAGATATCAACTGCACAAGGTGTTAGGTGTTGTAGACCCACTTCTATAATATTGTCAAATCAATTAAATACTACTATATATGACAAGTTTTTTACGACAATTATTCCGCGATAAATCAAACGCCATAATGCTATTAACAAGCAGTTTGATCATTGCCATCTGTGCGTTGGCTCCGGCCTTGTTTGTGATTATTGTGTTGAACAAGTATCTAGCATCTGGAGTTACATCCACCCTGATATCTTTGGGTATGGGTGCCATACTATTGTTGGCATTTGAATTTGGTTTCAGACAGAACAGAGCAGGCATGATACAGCAGTTGAACATTAGGATATTCACTCCATTGTTGAATGCATATGCAAAAAAGATTAAAGAAACTCAGATCACAGGAGAACAGTTTAAAAGATTAGAAGTTGCAGGTGGAACAATTAAGGGTGCAACCGGTTCCAGCATTACTGGTTGGATATTGGATTGGCCATTTGTGTTGGCATTTCTTATTGTGCTACTCTATATCAATTGGACAGCGGCTTTGATTGCTGGGATATTCATGATCATCATGATGGTGTTAACAGCACAGAGATTGAATCTCAGTCTACAACAGGACAGCACAGCAAATTTAGAAATATTTTTAACAGGACTAATGACAGTGGTCATCATGTCAGTGGGTGCGACACAAATTATCGCAGGTTCATTGGACGTGGGATTATTAATAGGTTCCAACATATTGGCGGCAAGAGCACTGCAAGGTGCTAACAAATATGCCAAAGCAAAGGAGGCAATAGAAAAACGTGACCGAGCAACAGCAGAAATCATCAATTTCATCAAACAATAAATTCTTTGGCTTGTTGACAAGTCTATTTGTTGTGTTCTTTGTATGGATGTCATTTTCCAAAGTCGATATAACTTCTGTCGCCAACGGACTGGTAATACCTGAAAAAAATATCACAACACTTGGCACAATGGTTACAGGAGAAATTGTGAAAGTGAACCACAAGCAAGGAGACGTGGTTAAAAAAGGCGACATCATAATCACAATTAATCCTGGAGTAGGATACGAACCTTATCACATACGAGCAAACATAGATGGGAAGATACAACAACTTACATTTAAAAATCCAGGCTCTGTGGTAAAACAAGGTGACGCACTGGCAGTGCTGGTACCCCTAGATCAAAAATTAATTGTTCAAGGACAATTGCAAATAAAAGACAGAGGCTATGTAGAAGTAGGACAAACAGCAAAAATTAAATTGGCAAGTTCAGAAGCATTCACATACCTTCCAATAGTAGCCAAGATAATTTCCATATCTCCTGATGCTGTACAAGGACAAGCAATGTCGTTCTATGAAATAGAATTAGAATTAGATTCACAGGCTTTTGCCAACGGAGACTTGCAGTACAAACTAGTGCCTGGTGTACAAGTACACGTGTTTATCTTGACTGGAGAACGTACAATATTGAGTTACGTGACAACACCCTTTCACAACAGCATAGGCATGGCACTACAGGAGAGATAACATGGAACAAAAGAAATTAACAATCAGGGAAAGATGGCGTAAGGCTATGACTGCGGACAACATGGTTGATCTCAGTGTTGACATCTTCCTCATTGTGTTCGACGTGTTGAGCTCTCCCATACTGATCGTCATGAGAATTGTGCGTTGGATATTGGCCAAGTTCGTCAATGACCATGTAAAGAGTTTTATCAAGAGGATAGTGCATTGGTTCTTGGACAACAGGAAGATCAGACTAGAACGAGGACAGAACATATTCCGTTACTACTGGTACCTGTGGATGTTGAGTCCTTTTATTGTTTTTGCGTTGTGGATGCTGATAGCAGTCACAATAGGATTAAGACAAGGTGCAGGACTGTAATGAAGATATTCACAAGCATATGGATGGTGATAGTGTTTGCGATTGTGCTGACAGGAATCAGGATAGACAACAGCGACACAGTAAAAATTATTAGATATAAGACTTGGGACAAATTTCAAACAATTCAACCAAGACAGATGGTAAGTGATTCTGTCACTGTTGTAAACATCACAGAACAAGATATTAAGACGTATGGACAATGGCCATGGCCCAGACATGTGATGGCTATGCTACACGCAGAGTTGTCTGATGCAGGTGCAATACTTGTGAACTACAATATAATGTTTGCTGAACCAGACAGAATGAGTGGTGTTGAATATCTAAAATCAATGCCTATGACCAATGATTTGCGAGAGCAATTGGGACAAGCATTGTTGGACACAGATGCAATATTCTCCATAGTGTTGAAAGAATCTAAGAAAGCCATTTTAATGATGAGTGTTAAAAACACTGCTGACACAAACTTACCCAGCACAACACAGATCATAGAAAAAGGCAACGTGAAGCCATGGTTATACGAGTATGAAGGCATAGTGTCCCCAAATGCAAAAGTTTCCGTAGGTGCAACAGGCATGGGTGTGAATGTTACTTCACCGGAACCAGATGCTGTTGTGAGAAAGATGCCTGTGTTAATACGTGTGGGAGATAAGATATATCCCTCTATGCTACTAGAGAATGTTAGACTTTTAAATAAATCAAAAAGAATCAAAGTCATAGCAAAACAACACGGCATAGACGAAGTGCTTGTGAGCAAGAAGGCAGGTATACCTGTGAATCATAATGCAGAAATGTATATCAACTATGCAGACCCTTCAATGTATGTTAATGTGTCAGCCACAGATATACTGACAGGCAATTACAACGAAAACAAAGTTAAAGGCAGAATTATTGTTATAGGTTTGGATGCCGCAGGATTGAGTGTGTTGAAATATACACCGCATGGACTTACAACAGATCAAATGATTACTGCCCAATCATTGGATACATTGTTAACAGGCAAATATTTGTTGCGTACACCACAAGCAGACACATATGAAATTGCGTTCCTGGCGTTGTTATTATTGCTGTTGATATTAGTACTGCCTAGAACCAGTGTGTTGTTGGCTGTACCTCTTTTATTATTTGTGGAAGTAGGTGTTGCCTACGGAGCATTCACGGCATACACTAACAAAGGATTTCTTGTAGACCCATCTTGGATAATGTTGTCTGTGTTTTTAATTTGGTCTCATTCTGTGTACAACAACTTTGCGACACAGAGCAGATTGAAACAACAGATCAAGAAACAGTTTGAACACTACCTTGATCCTGGCATGGTTAAAAAATTACAAAAGGATCCCAGCCTACTTAAACTGGGAGGCGAGACAAAGAACATGACTTTCTTGTTCTGTGACATCAGGGGCTTCACACCTATCAGTGAGAAGTACAAAGGCAATCCAGCAGGACTCACAAAACTTATTAATAGATTCTTGACACGCATGACAGATGTTATAATCTCAAATGGTGGAACAATAGACAAGTTTATGGGTGACTGTATTATGGCATTCTGGAACGCACCTATTGAAAATAAAAAACACAGAGAACTAGCAGTTAAAAGTTCTTTGGAAATGACTGTGGCATTGGCAGAATTGAATATGCATCTACAAGCAGAAGGACTTCCACAGATCAACATAGGAATAGGAATCAACACAGGCGATGCATTGGTGGGTAACATGGGATCGGAACAGAGATTTGATTACTCTGTGATTGGCGATGCAGTTAATCTAGCAAGTAGATTAGAGAGCTCATCTAAAACATTAGGCAAAACCATAGTGATAGGTGAGAACACAAGACACACAATAGAAACAGTTTACCCGTTTGAGTACATTGACAGCATCACAGTCAAAGGTAAGACTGAAAATATAAAAGTTTATACTATTCCTTTATAGAATCTTTATCTATTTCTTTTACAGCAACAACTTCTTTGGGTTCATATGTTTCGTCCCAGCAACAGTCATCTCGGGAAACACACGTGCTCTCTACATATACTTTTTTGCTCTTCTTTTGATCTTCGTACATTGTATTCTCCTTTTGTAAAATAATACTTGTAAATTTACTTATAGTAAACTTATAGTAAATTTCGTCGAAAATCAATGTCTAAGGTGTAAATTGTGTTGAATGTTTGTAAATTTAAATTTACAAAATTTACAAATAGTAAATTATTTTTTCTTTTCTCTAGCAGTTTTGACTTTGGTCTGTAATCTTATCAAATCGTTGTCGAGCAACCTTATCCTATCTATGAGTTTGATTAGTGTTGCTGACGTAGAACTCAACTTGGGTGTGATTTCTGTTGTAATAAACTTCCACAGGAAGTAAATGAAGTATGCTAGAAAGAATACAGCAACAATAGGAAATCCGTAATCGTTTATGAGTGTAACTATGTCCATCAGTCTTTCCTCGCATCTGTCTTGCCGTCTGCTCTAGCCACCCTGTCTGTGTCTATTGGCAATCCTAGTTGTTCGGAAACTTCTTGGTCTATTTTAAGTATGTCGTTGTTCATGGTCTTCACCCTGTTGTCCAGTTGTGAGATCACAGTCTCGATGAACTTGATGGAGTTTACTATGCCATTCAGGATGTATTTTATAATGAACAGTATGAATACACCCATTCCCACTGTGGCGGCAATTGGTAATCCTAGCTCTGCTACTAATTGAAAGAACTGTGTCATTATGTGTGTATTTATAGGCAGTTGTACACTAGGAATTAAAAGATTGACAACCAAAAATACACCTGCTATACTGTGACTGCACAGTTTAATATTAGGATTTAATCGGTAAATACTAAAAAGTAGGCTAGAACTATGAAAAAACATACCAGAAGCATATTAGACGAATTAAGAAACATTGGCAGAATTAACAATGTTGAAGCCTTTATTGAGACCACAGGCTCAAATATCATCGAAAGTGCAGTGAATCTGCTCAATACTATAAAAGAAAATTATCCAGAGGACACAGCACAAGAACTGGAGAGAAGATTTTTAAACAGTATTCGTAACAAAGAAGCCAAAAAGTTTCAAGTTGGTGTGAAGAAGATAATTGAAAGTAAAAAATTAGATGACAATTCTTAAAGAAGGCGGCAACATATTCAAAGACCCCAACGGAGAACTAGCCACTCAGAGAATTAATCAAGCAGATGTGGCTCCCACACTTGCCTGGTTGGAAAAAATCACAGGATTAGACCTACAAAGTAATATGTTGGGCACAACAGGAAAAGCACCAACATCGGGTGACTTGGATGTTGCAGTGGATCAAAGTAAGATTTCAAAAGATCAATTGGCAGACACATTAACACAATGGGCTATAAAGAACAAACAAGATCCTAAACTGTGGGTAAAGAAGAGTGGCATCAGTGTTCATTTTAAAACTCCTATCAGAGGCAGTGCAAAGAATGGATATGTCCAATCAGATTTAATGTTTGGAGATCCAGACTGGATGCGTTGGAGTCTTCAAGGTGGACAACCTGGCTCACCATACAAAGGTGCAGACAGACACGTGATGATGGCATCAATTGCCAAACCACTTGGATTCAAATGGAGTCACAAAGCAGGATTATTAAACAGAGACACAAATGAACCTATCACTAAAGATCCTAACAAGATTGCTGAACTGTTATTAGGCAAAGGTGCAACTGCAAATGATTTAAACACAGTGGAATCTATTCATGCAAAAATAAAAAATAGATCAGACTATGATACGTTGGTTGCTGATGTAAAAGATTCATTTGCTAAAGTGGGTAAGACATTGCCAGAAAGTATTAAAGATCCAATTGGATGGTACAGAGCAATACTAAACAAAATTAAAATATGAGACTAGTAGAATTTAAAGAAGTTGACAAAAAGAATGTCGCTCTCAAAGAATCAAGAATTCAACATGCAGAAGATTTAATTTTCTGGGAAGGTTCTAGAGGAGCCATAAGAGCAATTGAACAATTACAATCATTAAGCAAAAGCACACAGTCACTCACAATTAAATGGGACGGTTCACCTGCTGTGGTGTTTGGCAGAAATCCTAATGGAGAATTTATTTTTACAGACAAGTCAGGCTTTGTGGCAAAAGGTTATGACGGTAGAGCAACTAACTCAGCAGACTTAAAAAGTGCTATTGTGGGAAGAGGAAAAGATCCTACAAAAAAGAAAGCACAGGCACAGTATGCTTCTAAAATGGCATCAGTGTTTGATACTGTGCAACAAGCAGTGCCTGAAAACTTTCAAGGTTATTTTGTTGGAGACATGTTGTATTTTCAAACTCCTAAAAAAGCAGGCGGCAAATTTATATTCAAACCCAATGTGGTTCAGTATGCAGTGGATGTTAACAGCGAGATAGGACAACAGATTGCCAACAGCAGTGTGGGTGTTGTTGTGCACCACAGAATGACTGAAGACGGTAAAGTATTACCTATTAATGATTTAGATATGATTCAAGGCAGTGTGTTGGCAATACCACCTACAACACTCAATAAGAAAGATCCAATACAAGTAAAAGGGTTGGATCAATTAAAATCACTAGTCTCCAACAGTGGAGCAGAAATAGACAAATTGTTGAACAAGAACAAGATAGCAGAAATGAAACTGACTGATCTACCCAACATTTTATACACCTACACCAACAGCAAAGTGGACACAGGATTAAACAGATTGGGTGAAGATTTTTTGAGATGGTTGGCGGCAAGTGCTGTGAGTCAACCCAAAAGAATTAAAATTAAAGAATATGTAACAGCAAACATACAAGCATTCAGCAAACTGTGGATTTTGGTTGGCGGAATAATGAAAGTCAAAGATTCAATCATCAATCAGTTGGATCAAGCACAAGGCGACATAACAGCAACAATCAACGGCAAACCAGGTGGTGAAGGCTATGTTTTAGGCTCTCCAGAGGGTAATATTAAATTAGTGAAACGTTCTGGCTTCACGAAAGCCAACAGAGCGATAAATAGATAGGGAGAACAAAATGAAAGCAAAAGAATTTATTAGAGAATTTAGAGACATAGATCCAGCAGATGATCCAAATGCAGGTATGGATCAAGAGTTCAAACAGGATCCTATATTTCATCAATTGGGTAAAATATTAGACAGCAGAGGCAATCCAAATCCTTTAGACACAGTGATAACAGATGATGGCAAAAAATTTAAAGTAACATTTAAACAAGCCACAGTGTTGAGAAGATTATTAACTGCACCCAGTGTTAAACCTAATACTAAAGCACAGTTTACAAAAGATCTTCAACAAAGTCAAACACTTGAAAAGTATTTACAAGCAGATGACATGGTAGAGTTGTTTATTTCTACGTATAATCCAGAAAAAACAGAACCTAGTCCATACACCAAATACGAAAACTAAGACAGAGGATTTGTCCGTTTCAATTATGACGACAAAACTATCAACACACACTGACACTTCACTGGACTTTCTAAGTTCACTGTTTGAAGCACGTATGACTCGTGACTCACAGGATCATAAAGTTCTTACCTACACAGATTGTGCTGAAAGATTGTATATCACACTGTTGATACTGCAACTGTTGAATCAATATCCCACATACAGACAACTGGCTTCCAAGTATTCCAAAGACACAAAACATTCAAACTACGATAGATTCAGAATGTATTCCACAGACCTATACAACTTTGTATATTTTGTGACAGGTGACGAAGAAGCAATGAACAAATTAAAAAATCCAGACAGTGCCAAAGCAATGAGAAAGAAAAGCAGATTCCCCACAATGGCATTCAATAGATATTTGTCAGCATTACAACAAGGATTGATAGCACCCAGCATCATGCAGGTGTTTTTAAATATTGAATCAGGACTCAACATACAGAACACAGACTACAAGTCAATCAGAAGAAGTCTATTTCAATTCAGCACACTGTCTACACGTGACAAACAAAATCTAGTCACAAGACTGCTTCATGCCGCCAGAGCCAAATTGAGAAGTTCAGACAGCATAGAGCATTTGGAAAAATTAGCCTCAGACAGAAATCTTGAAACAGGCAGAGTGAACGATGCTGAACCAAAAGTGAGTGTGCCAGATGTGAGTACTCAAGGCAAAGACCTTGCACTGTACAGATACATCATGGGTGGCAAAAATCTTGTGGCAGTGAAACGTTTTATAGATTCAGCACTGTCAGGCAAATCAATACCTTCTGCGATTGTGCAGGCATATCTACCAGCAATTCAACTGATAGATGATATTGTGAAAGCAGGCCCTTCTTATGTGAGTGTGCTAAAAGCACTGCAATCTAGAGCCAAAAAGAGCCGTAAATAATATAGTATCACACAATTACTACCAAAACCTTATAAATAATTGCATATGCACTTCTGAGCGAAGTGTGTGTCATTAAAGAGAAAACAGGAGAAAAACAATGGCAACATTAACAAAAACAAATCCACCAGTAGCAAACGCAATTGGTGAAATCCGTAACTTCGGAAAAGCAATCACAATGATCGCAATAGATTGGGACATTGATGCAGATGCATCAAGAATCGCAATGGAAGCCTTACACAACACAATTATGACAAGAGCGACTATCTTAGCCGCAGGTGCAGTGTATGACACAGGAACAAAGCAAGACTTTATTCTTGAAGGTGATTTCCCAGGAAGTGATTACGTATCAGAAGACGGTACAGTAACAGGTACATTTGCCGCGGCATTAGTAGAAGACATTATCAACTTGGCAACAGTTGATGGCGTTAACTTTGCGGCAGGCACAGTAGCAGTAACGGAAAAAACAACTTTAAAATTTGCTTAATAGTTAATTTTCAAGTAATATTCAAAAGGGCGGCTTTATGTCGCCCTTTTGTTGCCTTAACCCATTCTTTTTTACCAAAACTTTATAAATACTAGCAACATACACTTCGGAGCGAGGTGTGACCATTAATAGAAAACAGGAGAAATAAAATGGCAACAATAGCAGGATCAAACGGTAAAACAGTAGCAAACGGCGTTGAGTTCTTAACAAAGGACATCGAATTCTACTCTTTCACTGGATACACAGGAGTACACACAAACCCAGAAGCGGCAGATTCAGTATTTCACAAATTAGTGAGAGCAATTGCATCTGAGGCTAACATCGTTGTATTAGGAACACCTTTAGCAAACGACCTAGTAGTAGGTTTAGAAGGTGGCTATGCAGGTAAAGGTGCAGTAGCGGCGGCGGCTCAATTAGAAGCAGTTGCAGATGCAGGTACTGGAGTTAACGGTGCAGTAGCGGCAGTTTCTATACAAGGTGATACTTGGGCATAATAAGGTAAGCGAGATAAGACTTCTTATCCTATTAACAAGAATACAAAAGAGCGTTCAGGAAACTGGACGCTCTTTTTTTACGACTTATAAGTACGTATGCTAGGAACAACAGCATATGAGATACAAAATATTATCACTGATAGATATCACAAAAACAAAGGTTCGTCGTGGACAATTTGAAGACGTCAAAATTGTAAACCAGTTTAGCAATTACATGGCATTTGAAAATTCGTTGCTGTTGAGATCCAATATGAATTCAATATCAACCCCTACATCAGAAATACAAGACATCACCAATTTAAAATTTGGAGACAACTATGTGGGAGAACACATGGTGTGGACAACTGTGATAGAACCAGACTTTCCTGATGCTGTGAGCATTGACACACTGCAAGAGGATTTTGATTTGGTACCCATGTTGATTGGGTTGAATGAAACTGTCAACATCAAAACTGGTGTGTTTAGAACCAAAGATTTGGATTATACCAATGTGTTGTTCATTAAACAGTTAGATAATTGAGACTAACAAAGAATAAATAAATGTATAAGGCTTATTGAGACATAAAATACAGGCAACAACTTCCAAGAGAAATAAAATTGATATAATAACCGGAAGAGAGAGAAAATGGCTACAGAGCTAGAGAAACAAAATTTAGAAGCACACGTTGATTTGTGTGAACAAAGATACAAAAACCTTGAATCTCGTTTGGATAAAATCGAGGAGAAGGTGGAAGATATCCACACAGACATTCAACATGGCAACAAAAGCATGGTGAAAGTGATCATTGGTGCCACAGGCACAATAGTTGCTGGACTGTTATCCACTATTGTTGTGTTATTATTAAAATTCCCAGGTTAATTCAAACACCCTCCACAACTGCTAAATATTCGTACTAGACAGGGTAAAGCATGAAAATTACAGAAATAATTACAGAATCAGTTGTTCAGATTTGGTCACGTACCAAAGCAGGTCAAATGGTTAGAAAGTACAGATGCACAGCAGGACCTAGAAAAGGTCGTGTGGTCAGTTCTCCTTCTGTGTGTACACAGCCTAAAAAAATGTCATCAGTGATGTCAATCAAAAAAGCCAAAGCAAGATCTGGATCCACAATGAAAATTAAGAGAACTAGAACAAAGAAAACTGCTGGAGCAAGTATTAGACTGGGCAAACTGAATAGACCCAGTACATCAAGAAACAGACCAAACAGAAGAAGTGTCAGTAGAAAAACATTCAAAAGAAGTGGTGGCGGAAAAAGGAAAGCAATCAGCACATGAAGATAAAAGATATCACAGAAACGCCGTACCTACAAAAAACACTGAACACATTGGGCAGTCAGCAAAGAACTGGAGCACCCATACCTCCAAACAAATTACCCAAAGGTCCAATTAAATCAGGATCAGTGAAAGCACCACTGAAACAAACTAACACTCAAGCACAGCAACAGATAGTGAAGCCAGGTAAAACTGTGCCTATGCCAACAGGAGCAAACAAAGAAACGGATTATGAAGTGGACAAAGTCCAAGGTGATCAAGTCACAATGAAAACCAAAACTCCGTCAGCTCAATCACCTCAATCAATCACAGTGAATAAAAAAGATTTAGATCCTGTGATCACTAATCTACAACGTAGACAAAAAGCAACACAATAATGAAAATAAACGAACTTGTACAAGATTTTGTAATTCAAACTTCCAATGAAGAACAACACATATTGGATAAACTAAAAGAAATGACAAATATGGATAATTTTTTAGAAAGAGAACAAGAAGTGATTCGAAATCTTATTAACAAGAGTTTAGTACGTCGCATTGAACGTGGCAATAAAACATTGGTGGTTGCAAATGGATCTACAGAAACTATCTAAAAAACTTAAATTATTCATAGACCAACAAGCAGAGCAGATGTGCCTACCCATTCAGCACGGCAACAGTCTGCGTATCAAAAACTTTGTGGTACGTGAAAACAGCATGGGATTTTTGTTGTACGATATAAAAAACCATAAACAGGTTACCACAACATTCACAAAAACAGCGGCACTGGCTATGGCAAGGCAGATGTCCCAAAACAAGCAGGACAGTTTACAATACATAGGATCCACAGATGATCGAATACACCACAAATACAATGAATGTGTGTTTTACAAGCACACAATAGCCAGAACCGATGATGATATCAAGCGAGAATCTGCTAAAATACGATACGATATTGCATGGGAAGATTTACTCAAGTTAAGAGACACCCTGGACGACTACATATTTGATAAATAAATTAACAAAGGAACACATTAATGAAAATAGAGCAATTTAGACACCAAGCAACAACTGAACAGTTAAACGATAGACTGTCAAAAGTGTTTGGATCAGCAATCAAACTAGAACAATTCACAGATGCACAGTTAGAAACTGCTCGTGCAAGTGTGTTAGACAAGATTGCAAATCTAGAACAAAATGAGTCCTTTGATGGGTTAAGTCACAACGAAGACTACCATAAGCAAAAAATGTTTTTAGACGTAATAGATTCTGCCATCAACGACAGAACAGTAGAAGCAAAATTACAAAACGATATTTTAGTCCAAGCAGATGAAATAATTGGTGACTACATTGACATGGACAAAGAAGCATTAAAAATGAACAAGCAGGCTGTTATTGCTGACATAGAAAAAAGACAAGCAACAGCACAAGGTGACGAATCATCTGCTTTACATTATGCAAAACAAAAAGTAGAACAAGATTTCGACGATACTGGAGCAGAAATTGAAAAATCAAATGAAGGTAATCAATTTGCACAGGCAGTACAAAAAGCCAAAGCGGCAGGCATGAAAGCAGGCGATAAATTCAAAGTAGGCGATAAAGAATTTACACTGCAAGATGCAGAAGAATTATTAGCAAACACAATGAACGAAAAATCAAAGCCAGACTTCCTAGACATGGACAAAGATGGTGATAAAAAAGAACCTATGAAAAAAGCAATCAAAGACAAAAAGACAGCAGTTAAAGAAGGTGCAGAAGAATCTGCTCAATTAGTAATGGCATCCAAAGACATGGTTGATAAAGTTACGGGTTGGATGGAAGACACAGCATCTATGCAGACTGAAACTATGTTAGAATTAGCAGACGCTATTAGAGATGAAATGGGCGTGGAACAATCAGAAGCATTTACAAATTCAGTGAAGCCAAGTTTAGAATCTTTATACACTTCACTTGAAGCAACAAGAGAAGCACTAACAGGTGGCGTAGCCATTCTGACAGGCGAACAAGCACCAGACACAATTGGTGCGGATAGCGATAGTGAAGAACCAGCAATGGAACCTACAACAGATGATGATGCAGATATGCCAGATCAAACAGATGATTTTTCAGCAAGCGAACCTGCAACAGGCGGCGAGGAACCAGCAGACAGAAGTAAAAGAGAATCATTCATTCAGATGTCTAGAAGACTAGCAGAAACACTTTCAACAAAGTCAAAAAAAAAGGCTTAATTTCTGAAGCCTCTGACACAGAGTTAATTCAAGTTCTTAGAAATTTAATCAGCAGTGCTGATTCACGTGATCAAAAAGCATATTTGAGTTTTGATGCGTTGAACAACATAATGACTAATGTCGGAGGCTTCTCAATCAATCACGACAGTTTTAAAAATCTCTACAATAAAAGTTCTTCAATCAAAAAAATGATTAAAACTTTCGATAAGTCAGGCATCACTCTTGATACTGATGCTGAAGAACCAAACATTCCCACAAAAAAAGGTGATCGCTCTGCTGGTTTAAACACAATGGCAAAGAGAGCAACCAAAAAACGCACTTAATACTTGACTTTTCACCAATAGTATTATAATATTAAGACATGGATAGAACCAAAGAACAAATACTTCATGACATCGAATCCGTAATTGAAAAATATATCAAGTCTCAAGTTGAATCTCACGGAGGTCAAGTTGAAGCAAAAGAGTTCGATGTTGATACAGGAAAATTAACCATGTTGATGAAAGGTGCCTGTTCAGGTTGTGCAGGTAGTACTGCCACTCTGCAGAAAGGTATAGAGTCAACAATGAAACATTATGTGCCTGAAGTAAAACAGGTTGTTGGTGAAGATGATCCTAACAGTACAACTAAACCTTATTACGATTACAATCCATGGGACGGTCCAACACAAGATGATATGTTAGATGAGTTGGATAGACTGTCTACAGAAAATAACAACAATGAAAATTAATTCTGTCTTTAGTAGTTTCATAGCAATTGAAAATATAGACATATCAAACAAAGATGAAGTTATAAGTTGGTCAAAAAAAGAAATAAATCACGATGCCACACCAAACTATAAATCCACAGGCACAAATCATCTTAACGTAGATGAACCTGTATTGAAAGAACTTGTACAAAAAATTGAGAATGGTTTTAATAATCTACACAATCAATTAGGATTAAGCAACAATCACAAACAAATAGTTTCAAGTCTTTGGGCAAATGAAGGCAGTGACAACAGTGCCATTGAAGCACCTCACAGACACGTGGACGGAGTTTTCAGTGCAGTGTACTGGCCCATAGCAGATACTGGGTGTGCTCCACTTACTTTTATAAATCCAAACAATCAAATGAGTTATGTGTTCAAAAGTAATATAATAGAACATATGAATGAATTCAATAGTGACAGAATAGATGTACAACCGCAACTAAATCAATGTGTGTACTTTCCGTCATGGTTATGGCATTATGTCAGTCATGCGTTGAGTAAAACTAACAACAGAATGAGTTTCGCATTTAACAGCGAAGCAGTAAGTAAATGACTTTAATTACAAACAAAATAGATTATAAAAAATTATCAAGAACTTCTTTAAATGGCAAGAGAGTTTACCAATGTCCAGACGGCAATGCTGTGGCATCAGTTACCACAATACTAGATGCAACCAAAGACAAATCACATCTTATTGAATGGCGCAAAAGAGTTGGTGAACAAAATGCTGTACGTATCACAAAAGAAGCCTCAGGCATTGGAACTAGAATGCACAAATATCTTGAAGATTATATTGAGTTAGGCGATTGGCCCTCTCCAGGATCTAATCCGTATGCTCAGCAGGCATTTAAAATGGCGCAAGTTGTTCATAAAAATGCATTGGTGGATATGAATGAAATTTGGGGTTCAGAGATTGGATTATATTTCCCAAAAATATATGCAGGTACCACAGACTGTGTAGGAGAATACAAAGGAGCACCTTGCATCATTGACTTTAAACAGACAAACAAGCCTAAAAAATTAGAATGGATTGAGGATTATTTTTTACAGTTGGTGGCATATGCTGAAGCACACAACGAAACATACGGCACAGACATCAAAGAAGGACATGTATTCATGTGTGCTAGGGATCTAACGTACCAGCAATTTGATATAACACCCTTAAATTACAGCAAATACAAAGATCAGTGGTGGCGTAGAGTAGAAGAGTACTATATTAAACACACAGTTTAAATCAACATCAATTATACCATCACACTCGATAAATACACACAGCAGGAGAAAAACATTGGCAATTGTATCGATATCAAGAATTCAAATACGAAGAGGTAGAAAGAACCTAGGTTCTGGATTACCCCAACTTGCAGGTGGAGAACTTGGTTGGGCAGTGGACACACAAGAACTTTACATAGGTAATGGTGCTGTGTCTGAAGGTGCACCAGCAGTAGGCAATTCTAAAGTATTAACAGAACACGACAACTTGTTTACATTGAGTGATCAATACACTTACCGTAATGGTTCAAATATACAAACAGGAGTTACATCAGCAACTCCTATCAAAAGAAGTTTACAAAACAGACTGGATGACAATATTGATGCCAAATCGTTTGGCGCAACAGGTGATGGATCAACTGATGATACTCTAGCATTACAAAGAGCAATAGATCAACTGTTTCTTCCTTGGAGTAGTTCACCAGATGCAGACACCTACAAAAAAAGAATTGCATTAAAATTATCTGCAGGCTTATACAAAATTACAAACAGTTTGAAATTGCCACCATATGCTTCAATCATTGGAGATGGTAGTGATAAAACTGTGATCAACCAAACAGGTGTATTTCCTGTGTTGGAAACAATTAACGGTGAGGGCATTGCGGCACAAACAACATTAATTAATCAAACAACTAATATTGAATTGAAAGGTTTAACTTTAAACAGTAATACCACACAGCCCGGATTAAAATTAGCAAGTTGTAAAAACAGTTCATTCACAGACATAAACATTAAAGGTCCGTGGGTTCAAGCACAAGGAGCCGCATTGGTGGCAACTCAGATTGGTATTTTATTAGAAGCAACATCTACTCCAGTTACATCTAAAGACAACACATTTGAAAAGATCAAAGTTTCCAATTTTTCATATGCTGTATCAAGTGACGATGATGTTGTACACAACACATTTAATAATTCAATAATTGAAGAATGTGGATACGGAATTGTGTTTGGTAAAAATACTACTTTAGGTGGAGTTGGTCAAGCCACAGGTCCAATCAACAACACAATAACCAATTCTAAATTTATTGATATCAACTTGCAAGGTATCTGGATTAAACACGGAACAGGCAACATCAGTGAAGCAAACAATTTTTCAACAGTTGGTAACGATGCTGGTTTAGATACTGCACCAAAACACAGTGTAATTAAATTTGAAAAAAATCAAAATATAACTTCAAATGATTTCTTTGCTAGAACTAATGCAATGATACGCAACTTCAATAATATTGCTTATATTACAGAAGTAGAAGGAGCATACTTGGGTAACTTTAATTTCACAACAAAATTCAATATTGGTCAATTAAATGCATACACTGATTTTTTAAGATTACCTACAGACACTAGCAAAACAATTCATATGAATTATGTTTATAAAAACACAGTAGACACAGGAATGAGAAAAGGCACTCTTAAAATATTAATAGACAAAGAAAATAATACAAGTCATATCAGTGACGATTATGACTTCCAAGGAACAAATGCAGATCAATTAAACTTTCAAGTGACACTAAATGATCTAGATGCAGATGCTAATTTTGAAACTCTTGTTGTCCAAGCAATTAATCCTGCTCCAGTCAACGCAGGCGAATCTGCCAATGTCACAATCCAAATTCAAAATATCTCATAAGCCTAATATTTTTTACGGCAACTACATAGAACGCCTAGAAGATTGGCAAAGCATACGGAACTTGGTTAACGAACTACAGGATCCTGTTGATGTGTTGATCAATATATTTCAAAATTGTCCTAGAACCAAAACCAACACAGATATCTATAAAAAAGACACCTGGCTTACTCCTTGGCAACTGATTGAAAAAAATGAATATGATCTTGTTGACATTTCTCTCTTAGTCAGTTATACTGTGTTATTAACTGATAATTTTAAAGATGAAAATGTTAAGATACATACAGTTTATAAAAAGGAATTTAAGTCAAACAACCAGAAGTTTAATTACATATTTGAAATGAAAAACACTCTAATAAACACACACACTATGGCTAAATTAAGCAAATCAGAGTTTGACAAAAACTACATTCTGCAATATACTACCCATATACAAGAACCGATAAATACATAGAATTGAATTAATAAGAATAGGAATATAATGGAATTGAATACGTCTAAGGAACAAATCATCAACACATCTGCAATTAAAATTAAGAAAAGAGACGGACGGTCAGAACCTTTAGACATTGACAAAATTCATTTTGTCGTGGAAGAAGCCTGCGAAGGATTAGCAGGAGTAAGTTCATCACAAATAGAAATTAACGCCAACATACAATTCTATGATGGCATGACCACAAAAGAAGTTCAACAAATTTTAGTACGTTCAGCAAATGATCTCATATCATTAGATGCACCCAACTACCAATACGCCGCGGCAAGATTACTTTCATATGATGTGCGTAAAGAAGCACACGGTCAATATGAATATATGCCTTTGTTAAAATTAATTTTAAGAAATATTAAAGCAGGTGTGTACGATAAAGGCATTGTGGAAAAATATAATAAATCAGAGATTAAAAAGATGAACACATGGATCAAGAGAGAAAGAGATCTTGATTTTACATATGCAGGTTTAAGACAAGTAGTAGACAAATATCTTGTACAAGATAGATCATCAGGAGATTTATTTGAAACTCCACAAGACATGTACATGATGATTGCGGCAACACTGTTTGCAGAATATCCAACAAAAACAAGATTAAGTTATGTTAAGAAATACTATGACGCTGTATCAACATTTAAGATTAATATTCCAACACCAGTAATGGCAGGAGTGAGAACTCCTATCAGACAGTTTGCTTCATGTGTACTGATAGACAGTGCCGATACATTGTCTTCAATATTTTCAAGCGACATGGCAATAGGATTGTACGTTGCCAGAAGAGCAGGCATAGGAATCAATGCAGGACGTATCAGAGGCATCAATGCAAAAATAAGAGGTGGAGAGGTTCAACACACAGGAGTGATTCCGTTCCTTAAAAAGTTCGAATCAACTGTGAGATGTTGCACCCAGAATGGAGTACGTGGTGGATCAGCAACTGTACATTTTCCAATATGGCACCAAGAGATTGAAGACATTCTTGTGCTTAAAAACAACAAAGGCACAGAAGACAACAGAGTGCGTAAGTTAGATTATTCAATACAGATTACAAAACTTTTCTATGAAAGATTTATGAACGATGAAGACATCACATTATTCTCACCACACGATGTACCAGGATTATATGATGCATTTGGTACCGACAAGTTTGATGCACTATATAAAAAATATGAAAAAGATTCATCAGTTAATAAAAAGACAATACCAGCACAAGATTTATTTTCTGATTTATTAAAAGAAAGAGCAGAAACAGGACGTATCTACGTCATGAATTTGGATCATTGTAACTCACACAGTTCATTCAAAGACAAAGTATCAATGAGTAATTTGTGTCAAGAGATCACACTGCCCACAACACCAATCAGTTCAATAGACGATTCGCAAGGAGAAATAGCACTGTGTATACTGAGTGCAATCAACGTTGGACAATTAAACAACCTTGACGATTTAGAAAACTTATGTGAATTGACTGTTAGAGCATTGGAAGAAATTATAGAGTATCAAGATTATCCTGTGTTAGCGGCAGAGCTATCCACTAAATCAAGAAGAAGTTTAGGTATAGGATATATTGGATTAGCACATTACCTAGCAAAACAAGGACACAAATATCATGATAAAGGTGCTTGGGATTCTGTGGACAGATTGTCTGAAGCATTTCAATTCTATCTATTAAAAGCATCTAACAAAATAGCACAGGAAAAAGGTGCTTGTGAAGGATTTAAACAGACAAAATACGCAGACGGTTTGTTGCCAATTGACCACTACAAAAAAGATGTGGACAAGATCGTGCCACACAAACAGAGAATGGCATGGGAATCATTGAGAAAAGACATAGCCAAACATGGACTAAGACACAGCACACTGTCAGCACAGATGCCAAGTGAGAGTTCTTCCGTTGTTAGTAACGAAACAAATGGTATAGAACCACCAAGAGCATTAATGGCAATTAAGAAAAGTAAGAAAGGTCCACTAAAACAGATAGCACCAGGCTACCCTAAACTAAAGAATGCTTACACATTGCTTTGGGACATGCCAAGCAACGAAGGTTATATCAACGTTGTTGCCATGATGCAGAAATATTTTGATCAAGCCATATCAGGCAACTGGAGTTACAATCCCACACACTTTGAGAACAACGAAGTTCCAATCTCAGTGATGGCACAGGACATGCTAACAGCATACAAACTTGGTTGGAAAACAAGTTACTATCAAAACACTTATGACTTCAAAGGTGAAGAAGAAGATGTTCAACCAGCAGGATTAGATGTAGAACCTGCACAACTGAATAACGAAGAAAAAATTAAAGAACAATTAGCAGATTTAGAGGATGATGAAACGTGTGATGCGTGTGCAATATAAATATAAGTATGTCAAAAACAGTATTCAATAAACAAAAAGTAGATTATCTAAAACAACCCATGTTCTTTGGTGCAGATGGTGGCATACAGAGATACGACGATTTCAGATATCCACAATTTGATAAACTTAATCAGACCATGATTGGATATTTTTGGAGACCAGAAGAAGTTTCGTTACAAAAAGACAGAGCAGATTACCAATCATTCAGACCAGAACAGAAACACATATTCACATCAAATTTAAAATATCAAACACTGTTGGATTCAGTGCAAGGTAGAGGACCAAGTCTTATGTTCTTGCCATATGTTTCTAATCCAGAACTAGAAGGATGTATTGTTACTTGGGATTTCTTTGAAACAATACACTCAAGATCATACACACACATTATGAAGAACATTTATTCAGATCCTGCAGAAGTGTTTGACACCATATTGGATGATAAAGAAATATTAAAGAGAGCAGAATCAGTAACAAAAGAGTACGACAAGTTTGGCAAGATGGCATTAGACTATCAAGTGGGCAAAAAAGTGGACACACTTGATTTAAAGCGACAATTATATTATGCAATGAACACTGTGAACTTGTTAGAAGGATTAAGATTTTATATATCATTTGCTTGTACATTCGCATTCGGCGAGCTTAAACTGATGGAAGGATCAGCAAAGATACTTTCATTGATTGCTAGAGATGAAGCAACACATTTAAACTTGTCTACCAATGTTATTAAAGCATGGCAAAAAGGAGATGATCCTGAAATGACCAAAGCAATGAAAGGCACAGAGAAGACTGTGATACAAATGTTCAAAGACTGTGTGGAAGAAGAAAAAGCATGGGCAAAACATTTGTTTAAAGATGGATCAATTATAGGTCTTAATGAAAAATTACTAGGTCAATATGTTGAATGGATTGCTAACAAAAGATTGAGAGCATTAGGGTACGATGCTATTTACGATGTATCAGCATCTCAAAATCCACTACCTTGGACACAGCATTGGTTAAGTTCAAAAGGTATGCAGGTGGCTCCTCAAGAGACGGAAGTAGAAAGTTATATCGTGGGTGGTATAAAACAGGACGTACAAAAAGGTCAATTCAAGAAATTTTTATTATAATGGTAGACTTCAACACAATGAATGGTATGGAAGTTCTGACATATTTGTTAACTTCTCCAGAAGAAAGATTCATCTGGGTGTTGATAGGTATGGGAGTAATAATTTGGTTGTTGAGTCTGTACATGGACAAAGACAATCAACCCGTCGACTGTAAATCACCAGAACATCATCTATAAACATTGACTTTATCCTCAAAAGAAGTTACACTTAGGTATGCCCAAATATAATTTACTCTGTTCTAGAGATCATAAATTCGAAGGATGGTTTGCATCAGAGAAATCGTATCTGGATCAAAAAACTAAAAAACTGATTGCTTGTCCAATATGTGATAACACAGGTGTACGAAGAGCAGTAATGGCTCCAAATGTAAATTTGAAATCAAAAAAGATCAAAAGTAAAAAAAGTAACACAGCATTTTACAACAGTCGATCAACTCTACAACATCTTAAGACATGGGTAGAAAAGAACTGTGTAGATGTTGGAGATGATTTTGCCAAAGAGGCTCGGAAAGCAATGGCAGGAGAACGTGATGACCATATATACGGTACAGCATCGGATAAAGAAATAACAGACCTTCACAAAGAAGGTATAGGAGCAATAAGGATACCAAATGTCAAAGATAACTAAAGCGATTGTATGGAGCAACGTAGGTTGTTCATACTGTGAACAAGCAAAAAACCTATTAAAATCAAAAAATATAGAGTTTGAGGAAAGAAACATAGCACACGGAACGTGGACAGTGCAACAGTTACAAGAAGCAGTTCCAGGAGCAAGAACAGTGCCTCAAATATTTGTTGATGAAAAACACGTTGGTGGATTTCAAGAATTAAAAACACTGATTGATCAACAAGGAGGTGACGATGCCTAGTTTACAACAAGGAGATATTATCACAATTAAACTGATGAGTGGCGAAGAAGTGTTAGCCAAATTGATTGAGATTACACAAGATTCAATTAAAATATCAAAACCAAGAGCAGTGGTTAATATTCCTAACAAAGGAATAGGTCTTGGACCGTTTGTGTTCACTGTGCCTCAAAATGCTGATGTAGAGATATACAAAAATAATATTGTGTGTTTCACAGAAACAGAAGATGGTATGGCACGTCAGTACAGAGAAGGTACAACAGGATTGACGTTACCTAAATAATGAATAAAATTATAGCAATAGATTGTGATGGAGTGCTACTCAATTGGGAGCAATCATTCGACGAATGGATGGAATTTCAAGGCTTTCCTAAACATGCCAGTGATCATTATGAAGTGAATATGAACTATCACATGAACAAAGGTCAATGCGAAGTGCTTATAAAGATATTCAATGAAAGTGCATGGATGAAGTCATTAAAACCTATGGAAGGTGCTGTTGAAAATGTTAAAAAAATAGCAGAACTAGGATATAAGTTTTATGTGATAACCAGTCAAACATTGGATAAGAAAGCCAATCTGTTGAGAGAAGAGAATCTTAAGCAAGTGTTTGGTGATGTGTTCGAACATATTGAATGTTTAGACACAGGAGCAGACAAACACGAAGCTCTATCTAAAATACCGGAAGGAACGTTTTGGATAGAAGATAAACCTGCTAATGCACAGTTAGGTTATGATATGGGTTTGGTAGCATTGCTACTTGACCTTCCTCACAATACAATGTATAATGAGGATAAGGATTCGGTTCAACGAGTAAAAAGTTGGGCTGAAATTTATAACGTTATAAAGGAGAAAAATCATGGCGACTCATGAAGAAATAAAAGAAGCATACGAAACGTACATTGCTGAATCTGAAGCATTCGAAACAAAGGGTGTTAAAGCGGCGGCGGCTAGAGCAAGAAAGGCTCTTGGTACTTTAGGTAAAGCGACTAAAACAAGAAGAAAAGAAATACAAGAGAAGAAAAACTCATTGTAATTTTATTGATGTTGCGGGTGTAAAAATCCGCAACACAACACACAAATTTTCAAAAAAATAATAAATACATCATAAGAAAACAAGAAACAAAATAATATGGCAACAGGTAAAATAAAATGGTTCAATTCAGCAAAAGGATTTGGATTCATTACACCAGACGAAGAAGGCAAGGACGTTTTCTTACACATCTCTGCTCTTAAAGCCGCTAACCTCAAAGAAGTTATGGATGGTGATGTTGTAGAATACCAATTACAAGAATTCAGAGATAGACAAGTTGCTACTGATATCAAAGTAATCAAAAACTTCAATCAATAATAATCACTGCTTGACATTTTAGTGTGTGTATGCTACATTAAGCATATGACAGTTAAAATACAAAAGAATAAGATTGTGATTAACGACTTCCAACACTATTGGCAGTCTGCAACTGAACACGGACATGAGTTCACTTTCGCATATGGCAAGGAATTCAAAAACTCCAAAAAATTCACCATAGAAGTAAAGCATTCTGACAAGTTAAGAAGCAAAGATGGTAGATGGTCTCCAATTAAAATTAAGTCTTGACATTTACCCAATAATCTGTTTAAATACACTGTAGACGTTGAAGTGTGTGCAATACACTTTTGGGACGAGGGTTCGACTCCCTCCACCTCCACCAACACTCATTTATAATAATCTGGTTTATTATGAGGGGGTGTACTTGGTTTCGACCGGAGCATAAAAGCACATGGAGTTTATCAGTCTGATCTCTGTAAAGGATCTTACAAATGCAAACGCATTTAAACCAGAAGTGACAGTTCCAGTTAGCATATTTGCTGACGCGGAATTGGTTGCCGCTTAATACCGGCCACTTGGCGGTAGATCTACCGGGCAACAGAACAGATCAAGTGTGGGAGTTTCGGCTCCCACATTTCACTTTCATTAAGTATTCATTTAAGTTTATAATTGCAGTATCTAAATATTACTGTTATGCCTACACTTAAAAAGAAAACAACTGCTTGGCAAAAGTGGAAAAAGAAAGCACCCAAAGTGCCTGATATCACTTGCCCCATCATAGACGATGTACTCATACGAATAGACAAATTCCAAGACAGTAACACAGTAATTTCAAAGTATCAATGGAACCTACTGCACAAGAGAATGGAACGTCTGCGTACTGACAATGAATTGTTGAGAGAAAGTGGGCAATATTGGTACGAAATCTGCAAACAGCATCTCAAAAACTCAAAGAAATAGCGATTTATTAACTCTTGATTTATTTTTGAAATAGTATATACTTTATATATGGCTATGTGGTATAAAAGAAAACTCATAGATGTTGTGTTAAAATGCGAGACCAAAGTAAAAACTGGGATTGAAAAAATCACACCCTCTAAAAAAACTGTACGCAAAGTAAAAGTGTTCTGTTACAAAGTATTAGCATTGGCTGGTGTTCTTTTATTAGCATACACCTACGGAACATTCAATCCAAACAGCATTGTAGAGAAAAAGATTCGTAAACAAGAAGACAAAAGAATGGTAGAGATGGCAAAGAGTTTTGGACTACATGAACCCGAGTTTAAATTCGATGGACCTAAAACTTATATTAAAGCAATGAACACCTGCATAGACTACATCAACTGGACACTACCGTTGGATCAAAGAATACCTAGAGACATATTGGTGGCAATGGCAATTATAGAATCAGACTATGGTAGAAGTAGATTTGCCACAGAAGGCAATGCAATGTTTGGTGTAAGGACTTGGAGTCTAGATAAAGTGCCACACATGAAACCTGCGGCTATTCCTAATGCTAAATTTGGTGTTAAGAAATATGAAACCAAATGTCAGAGTGTAAAAGATGTAATCGCAATCATAAACAGACATCCTGCTTACAAAGAGTTTAGAGCAGAAAGAGATCAAAACAAATACGAGCCCAATATTACCAAAATGGTGTTTGGATTGAGTGCTTGGAGTACTAACGAAGAATATCCTACGATCATACTTCAAAAAATTGAAGACTTGACAAACAGTAAATAACACAATACAATATTAGAATGGGATTTATTATTTTGAAACAACCTAAAAAAATCAACCACAGATTACCCGACACAGCATCACTGCGAAAAGCTCGTGAGGAACACCAGGAATGGTTAAAAGAGAGAGGGTTGGACAAGATTAAGTTTAGAAAAAAGAAATCAGAAACATTGGTGATCGAACCTATAGAAGACAGACAAGGAGTACCTTGTGGTGACAAAGTACCTGTGATGGAAAAAGGTGCTGGCAGTAAAAGAGAAGAAATGCGTTACACAGGAGAACGTAGATTGATTGGTATTGCAACCATGCACAAGAGTAATCAAGTGCCAGTGTTTGCTGATGACGATGATATAACAGGACGTAAGGCGGCGACAGAGATATCCTTAATGAAAGGCAACAAATAATGTCAGACCAAGAAGAATTATGGAATTGGATTTGTTGGACTTGTAAATGGAGAGGTGTTGCACAAGAATTAGACACAGATGAATCGTTAGAAGAATGGTATTGTTGTCCTACATGTTGTAGTGAAGAAATAGAAGACATAGGATGGCATCAAGGTAATGAAAAGTATAAAGGAGCATAATGGAAGTTGAAGCAGGATTAGGTTTGTTCTTTTTAGGTATGATAGTCTCAGTGGTTGTATTAACTGTGTTAATTAAAGTAAGAGGGTATGACGATGACGACCACAACAGCGAAGATTAAAAAATGGTTTGATTTTGATTGGCTTAAAAAAACTGAGCTGGTTGAATTGCACGAAGTAGATTGTACAAAAGATCCTGTTCGTCCTGAACTGGATATAAAATTTAGAACCTCATACGGTAGAAAAATTTACGGACTTAAACACGGTGAAGATATTATGGCTGTGATGTGTTTCGCATTCACTAACCAAATTCCAAAGACTGTTGAAGAAATGGATGTGTTAAGCAAAGACGCCGCCATGCAGTCAGTACACAGAGCAGGAATACAAGGATCTGTTGCTATTGCTTACACTGTATGGAGTCTTAAAAAAGGTGGTGGTAAAATGATTGTGAAGGAAGTTTACAAAATGATTAAACATTCGAATCATTTGAATAGGTTGGTGACACTATCGCCACTCACTGAAATGGCAGAGAAGTTTCATTTAAGAAACGGTGCCAAATTAATTCAGAAGAATGAAACCACTCAAAACTTTGAATACGTGGTACTCAAATAATATTTTGGTAACATCAATTGCAAAAAGTCAATGAACACGCCATTTATTTTTGGTAGGTAATGCTTGACTATTTTGGCAATTTCATATATAATTTAAACTTACAAAGGAGGCTTATGAAAAGGCACATTAATATAATAATGGTACTTGTATTAGGTTTTGTTCTAACTGCTTGTTCAGGTAGAATGGTACAGTTACCAACAGAAAACATAAAAGCAAAGAAGGTACCGGCTTGGTATCTTAACCACGCAGATACTGGCAAAGAGGGATTTATCTTTAGAGATGGTTTCTATTATGCAGTAGCAGTAGCAGTATCTCCAGATATGGAAATGTCTCAGAAGAAGGCAGTTCTTAAAGCAAAAGCGAAGATCACTGATAGAATAAATGGTGAGATGAACAATAAAACATCTATCAATTATTCAGAAAAAGGTGCATCAGAGTCAATGACTGGAACAGTAGAAGCTCAAGATGTAATTGTTAATATGATTAAACAGACTGTGTTAAGAACATATTCTGTTGAAAAGAAATTAACAATATACAACACTGAGAAGAGCAATTACAGATCATTTGTTTTAATGAAGATATCCAAGAAAGATGTTGAGAATATAATCAATCTTGTTGAAGATAAAAACAACAAGAAGTTATTAAGCAAGTTAAAACTCAGCAACACTTCGGATAAGGTTTTAAAACAATCTGAGAGATAATATGAAAGCAATATTATACGCAATCGCTCTGGTTATGTTAGCACTCGGTTTAATACTGTTTGTTATCAGTTCATCTGCAGAAGCAGGCGGTCCATGGTCGGATCAATACTGTAATGCTAAAACAGAGACAGTTATTGTAAAAAATACTAAAGGCGAAATTGTTGATAAACAAACAGTTGAAACTCTAGTATGTGATGACGGAGCGAAAGACTTTTTGGCATATTCAGGTATAGCCAAAGAATGCAAAGAATATTGGTTTGAAATGTACATCAGTCAACAATGGATAAGGAAAAAAGGATATGTCTGTCAAAAATTTGATGGTTCGTGGGAAATGGTTAATCCTATTAAGTAGTTTATTATTAACTGCTTGTGGAACTACCGCAAACACAACTAAAAGCCTAAGCAGTCAAAAGAGTGTAAGTCATAATTATACTCATGCTGGTACAGGTGTAGAAGTTTGGTACAACTTCATGCGAAACAATATGGGCAAGTTGACCAATGAAGATCGTGAGAAACAGGATCAGGCTGTGTACTTTGCTCTAGATAATTTGGAAGAAGGCAAAGTGGTTGC
>Ga0257114_1000138_pt1 | contig 57427 bp, 51 predicted proteins | sample SI112_10mmetaG_FD_190149 | JGI IMG/M metagenome (GOLD analysis project Ga0257114, IMG submission 190149) | Marine microbial communities from Saanich Inlet, British Columbia, Canada - SI112_10m | ecosystem: Environmental > Aquatic > Marine > Inlet | place: Canada: British Columbia | collected...
CGAAAAAAGCACCGAGTTTTATGCTTAAATTTTTGAGCATTTTTAGTAGTGAAATGAAAGGGATGTTACCTTTTGTAGATTCAATGGTGAGTGCGGATATTTCTCCAACAAAGAATACTTTTAATTGGCAACCTATTCCTTTTGAAAAAACAATTGTTGATACAGCAAAGTCTATACAGGCGTTACTCTAGTGATGTTTTTTTTTGAACTAAAACCGGAATTGCAGCATGTATTTCCGGTTTTTTTGTATTTAACTTTATAGACACTTAATTCAACACCAATTTTTATTTTCTTTCGCTGTTGTACCAAGTATCTTATAGATTAACTGTAGTCAAAATAATCTCTAGCTTTCAATTTATTTCCTTAATTACAAATAGTAAATCAGTTTTTATTTTGTCTGTATCAATCCGGAATCTAATCCTACGCAGTTGTTTTAAATATTATAGATTCAATTAAAAACATTGGCTTCGCCCATAGTACTTTTGTAATGGGAGTTATTAAATATGACACCGCTGTGCCATCTTGATTTAGAATTCCTAAAATAATAGGAGAAGCTTATTTTAAACAAAAACAAGAAAAATATAGAGATTTTTAAGTTTTAGAGCTAAAGAGAGATAAAAGCATCTTAACCAGGTTATGATAAATCATCATTGAAAATAAGAGGTAAGGGCAGAAGTAGGAGAAAAAGTCGATTTAAATTTTGTGTTTGTTGGCTTAGAAAAGACAACCTTAACTTTTTAATTAATTTAAAACTAGTGCTAAAAGATTATTCTAGTCATTTTATTATCAAAATATCTACCAAGATTTTAGACTCAATAATTCCTCTAAAAGATATTTAGCAACTAACGCAACAATTCACATTCCCTATATCCCTTGGTTTATATTTGGTTGCTAATTCAGCCATAAATTTAATATGTTCAGGTGTAGTTCCACAGCATCCACCAATAATATTTACTAAGTTTTCATCGTGATATTCTTGTATTTGATTTGTCATATCTCTAGGAGATTCATCATATTCACCCATCTCATTTGGTAATCCGGCATTTGGATGACAACTAATTCCAAAATCAGTGTTTTTTGAAAGAACTTCTAAATAAGGTTTCATCATTTTTGCTCCAAGAGCACAATTTAACCCAATAGAAATTAAATCCATATGAGAAACTGATATAAGGAATGCCTCTGCTGTTTGTCCACTTAAAGTTCTTCCAGAAGCATCGGTAATTGTTCCTGAAACCATAATAGGGAGGTTAACGCCCTTTTCGTCAAACACTTCATCAATGGCATAAAGACATGCTTTTGCATTTAATGTATCGAAAATAGTTTCAACTAATAATATATCTACCCCTCCATCTAATAAAGCTCTTATTTGCTCTTTATACGACTTTACAACTTCATCCCAAGTAATTGCTCTATAGGCAGGGTCGTTAACATCCGGTGATAGAGATAAGGTTCTGTTTGTTGGACCAATTGTACCCGCTACATATCTAGGTTTTGAAGGATCTTTATCTGTAAATTCAATTGCTATATCAACTGCTATCTTTGCCGAAAAGTAATTAATATCATATACTGCATCTTCGAGTGCGTAGTCAGCTTGAGCAATGGAGGTGCCAGAAAAAGTGTTTGTTTCAATAATATCTGCACCAGCTTCTAAATAAACCTTATGAATGTCTTTCAGGATATCTGGCCTAACTAAACCTATAAGGTCGTTGTTTCCTTTTAATGTATGAGAGTGGTTTTTGAATCTTTCGCCTCTGAAATCTTCTTCTTCCAATTTATATTCTTGAATTAAAGATCCCATTGCGCCATCAAGCACAAGGATTCTTTTCTTCATAACTTCTCTTATATAAGGTTTGTTCATATTTGAGGTGATTTTTATTAAAAGGCGTTTCAGTAATTATAAAGACATTTCTTTCTTATACATTTCTATTTTTTGAAAATAGAGCGCTTTATATTCTGTATCAATAGGTTTAGCTGAGGGGGCCTTTAATTTTAAAGGATCAATAGCCTTACCATTTTTCCATATTCTAAAATCTAAGTGTGGACCAGTTGATCTTCCAGTGCTTCCAACGTATCCAATTAATTGACCTTGTTTTACACGAACGCCAGGTTTAATCCCTTTTCCATATTTCAAAAGGTGCAAGTACCCGGTGGTATAAATGCTATTGTGTTTAATTTTAACGTAGTTTCCCGCAGCCCCAGCGTAATTAGCTTTTAGTATTTCACCATCACCAATTGAGTATACAGGTGTTCCTCGTGGCGCCGCATAATCAACCCCTAAATGTGGCATTCTTCGTTTTAAAATAGGATGAAGTCTGTTTGGATTGAACTTACTACTTATTCTACGATAACTTAAAGGAGCTTTCAAAAATGCCTTTCTTAAGCTTTTTCCTTTTTCATCAAAAAATTCAACAATACTATCTTGTTCAAATCGGAAAGCATTAAAAGTAGTGTCTTTATGATAAAATGAAGCAGCTTTAATATTTCCAACACCTATAAATTCCTCGTTTACATAAAGGTTATCGAAAACAATTTTGAAATTATCACCTTTCTGAATTCCAAAGAAATCTATTTGCCAAGCATAAACATCTGATAATTCTATGGCTAGTTTTGGACTATTTCCACTATCTACTAGTGCTTTATATAAAGAGGAACTTATTATACCTGTAGCTGTTTTTTCTACCTTTGAAACCTTAAATTTATCCATTTTTACAGTTACAGAATCATCAAAATTGTAAACAGCATAGTCTATCGCATTTAGGTGATAAATTAAGCATTTTGCTTTATGAGTGGAGTCTTTTGTACAAATGATTTCATACTCCTGGCCTGCAGCTAATTTCCTTACATCATAAACAGGTTTAGCCGCGTTTGCAATCTTATTTATCTTTTGATAAGAAACATGGTAAGGATAAAGCAAGTCTGATAAACTCTGATTTTGTTTAATTGTACTTTTAATTATATCTACCGATTCCTCATCATATCCATAAATAAGTTTTTTAGCCGGTTCTTCAACATCTTTAGTTTTTATAGGCTCTAGGCTTTCAACACAAGAAGTGAAAAGAACTGCGTAAAAGCACATGATATAAACAAAGTTTGATCTGTTTTGATGGGGGGACTTAAATAGTAGCATTTGTAACCTTATTAAATTGAGGTCTAAAAATATATAATAAAACATAAATGCAACAATGTTGCATTTATGTTTTATTAAGAGTACTATCTTCAAAACTTTAGGAAATGAGTATTTGTGTACCTTTCTGATGCTGAAAATGGAAGAAAAAGAGGACGAACTTTCAACTTCTCATAACTAAAAAACCTCAAGTAGATATTTAATTTCAAAGGAATAAATATACATTAGTTACTTTTTGTTAAAAAAAATAAAAAGACTTTAAAAATCAACGTCTTAAGTATGTGTGGTCGGATGTCGAAATTCAGAACTTAACTCTTGATTATATGAAACTTTTAAAACTGAAGAAGAAACTCAAATAAAATTTTCGGGTCAGCGATTGACCATGAGTGGGGGTGTCTTTTTCCATTAGAACGATAACCTTTTTTCTGGGTAGTTATAATTTTCGCGTTTTTATTTCCATTAAATTGTAAATAGGAAATTAACTGAGAGATCATAAAAATATTTTGATCACGAAGGTCTCTGCATTTATTTTCAATTTGCCATTGAATATCTATTTCGTGAAAGATAATAACTGGAATTTTTTTTAGGAAAAATGCGTTTCCACCACCACTTGAATAACAGGACTCTTTTATGTATAAACTGTTATTTATTAAAGGATTACCTAACGATTTTTCAAGAAGATTTTTTATCCATTGAGCTTCTTGTTGTCCAACACTTGAAACTCCCTCAATATTACATTTTCTTTTTAATTCTCTTTCACAGTATTGATATAAGTCCAAATAATTTATTGGAGGATCAATACAAAATATTGCTTGAGGAATTAATTTTGTATCACGATTTTCAACAGCTAATTCTGTGATTCTAAGAGTTGTAAATCCTCCAAGTGAGAAACCTCCTAAGTATAACTTGTTATCAGGTATTTTGTATTTATCATTAGCATGGCTGACAATGGTTTTCACCAAATTATAAGAACTATTACCTATAAACCATTCACCTTGCCAAATCGCGATGCATTGTAAGTCTAGAGAATCTGCGTATTCATTAATTGTAGTTTCATTGTCAATTAATTGAGGATCACCATTACCTCCGTTAAAAAGAACTAAAAGACCTTTGGGATTATCAACTTTATTCAATTCTTCAAAGTAGTAGTCAATGGAATCTTTTTTGAATGTGACTGTGTTACTGTGTCCCAATTGAAATAATAGAAAGAAAATAAAAAGTAATTGGATTTTCATAGCGCAATGATACCCGATTTAAAAAGAAGAAAATAACGAAATGTTGTTAATTAACAAATTTTATAAAACAAATAAGTATCTCCATTTATAAGGAGTCTTTTTAGCTTGAATACTAATCTAGTGGAGTTTATCGGAGTTGATTCGTACATTTTTGCGATGACTTTAAGGAATCGCGACTAAGGATATTACTAATAAAGAATAAAGAGCCTAAGTGAAACGTATAGTTTTTAAAATTACAATGATCATATTCCTTTTTTCTTTGACCATTATTGATTGAAAAAAACCTTAGAGTTGAACTTACAGATGCTTTGTGGTTAGATTTTTTTGTAAAAAGGTTTATTAGTCGTTTATCAATCCGAATTTCTTAAAAAAAGTAAAAAGAAAGATTGAATGGTTATGTTTGGCAAAAGCCATGCGGTAAAATAATTATAAAATCCAAAAAAAGCTTTTAGTATCAACTATTTTTTTTGACTACATTTTTTTTGAGAAAAATCATTAATTCGGTTTTTTAATCAATAATTTCGCTGAGTGAATTTCCAAAAACGATTATCAGGTTTATTTATATTTTTAACATTATTTTACAGTAATGTTTATTCTCAACTTTCTTATCAAGAAGAGGCAAGTTTAGTTGAAAAACAAATGGATGTTTTATCTCTAAAATATGGTAAATCGGACAAGGAAAAAAAGAAGCAATTTATCCAGAGTATAACTAATTATTCTTTTGAATTATTTAAAGGGAATCTATTAGACAGGAATGAAATATTTGAAAGCTACCTAAAAAAAATAGCAGTAAAAATTAACCCTGATTTTAAAAGTGGTATTTACTTATATAAATCGGCTTTCGCAAATGCATTTACCACTTTTAGAGGCGAAATATTTCTGCATTGGGGTTTAATTGCTGACGCGAAGAATGAAGCATCATTAGCATACACAATTGGTCATGAAATAGGACATTATTTTGGTGCCCATATTTATAAATCTTTTATTTCTGAAGCCAGTCATAAAAATCTTGATAGAGATGAAGTTTTAAAAATGTGGCATAGTGAACAAACTCAAGAGTATTATTCTGATAGTTTGGGCTTTGAATTAGCTTCAAAAGTTGGTTATGACTGGACCTCAGGTTTATCAGGCTTTTATGAATACTTAAGTGTTGACACAATATTAAATGAATTAGAAAAAAAAGGAAATATATTTAATGCTGAAGGCGAATTAATAAACGATATCTATTATAATGAACAATCCGACACCCTATTTTCTTCACATCCGCCCACTCGATCTAGAATAAATAGTAGAAAAAGAATGGGGAAATCGATTCCTCTTGGGTTTGAATATATTGTAAGTCAAAATGATTTTAAAAAGATTCAAGCCTATTCTCGATTAATGGTTTTAGAGCATTTTTTAAATGAAAAACAATATAAATATGGCCTTATAAAAGCTTTTAAATATTACTGTTTAGATCCTTCAAATAATAAATTAAAATATTACTTAATCGAATTCATAAGAAGAAAGTACCACAATAGCGACGCTGTTTTAAAAAGAGGTTTTTTGAGCGACATATTTCATCTCGATCAAAATAAAAGCGTCTACAGTAATTTACGATGGATATTTAGAGATAAGTCGGACTTAGCTCAGGTGAGAAGTGGAATTATTACTGAAATTCAAAATGAAGGTATTACTTACAACAGTTTATTATCATTTTTGAGTCAAGATACAGGCACCGAATATCCTGAATTTTACCTTTCATTAGCTCTGCTAAATCATAAAGATGATAAGAAAAAATCTTATTACATAAGTAAATATTTAGCGAAAGATAATATTAGTTTTAGGGAGTTTGCCAATTCTTATCAGAATGAAGAGCTGATTTATTCTCTTAGAGGAAACGATAAAAATATACTATTTTTTGACGGAGTAACTCAAACCAAGAGAACTTTCAATGGTTCCTTTGAGGATGAGGAATTCGATAAATCCTCTAGGTATAATGAAAAAATAAAGAAATTTGTTGAGAAAAAAGGGAACAAGAAAAATTGGGAATGTATATCAATAAACGAATTAGATAAAAGTGAAGAGTCATATTTCATAAAACATAATCTTCTAGCTTATATGTACTCGAAGGCTTATTCAAATTATGATAATGGAGGTTTGAAAATATCGGGAACAAATTCTGAGTATTTAATCTCTCCAGAAATATGGACTTTTTTAAATAAGAATCAATTTTCCAACGTTTCTATTTGTTCTGGATTATCAATAAAAGATGAAACAGTCTCACTTACTTCTAATCTTAAAAGTCATTTTACATCTCTAAAAAACATTTCATTTGAAGCTAGTAATCAGTATTACGGATTAAGTCGAAATTCGTATGTTTTTAGGTGGGTTAATTTAGATGCATACAGTTTTGGTGTTACATCTTTGGAAGAACGTGTTAAGTCAAAACTTACTCTAGGAGCAATTAAAACAGAAATTATACTCAATATAAAATGAAAAGAATTTTTACTTTAATATTGCTTATTTACTCGTTTCATGCAAAATCAGGTGAGGCCTTTTTAGGGAAAAGTTCACAGTTCTCCTTTAATTTAACAGAGGCGGCTATTCAAAAAATGAATCTCGAATACAGCTATTATTTTTCCAGGTCTTTTGGGGTTTCAGTTTCGGGAGGACTACTTGACGATATGTTTTTACTTAATAAAAAAGAAGGTTTTAAACTCGCCCCTCAATTGGATGTAAAAGCAGGTGATCAATATATCAAACTTGATGGCGGTGAAGTTTTTATTAGGTTTATAAGAGGTAATGGTTTTGAAAATAATATTATTCCAATTGGCTACTCCGTTGCTTTTGGAATTGGAATAACAAATTATGATATTACAGAAAGGTATTCGTCTTATAACTCTCTTACTACGAGGAATAATAAAAGAACGAGTCTGATTTACGATCTAAGAATTCAGAAAACCTTCAATATTTATAAATCTCTTAATTTTTTCTTAGGATCAAATTTGGGGTTAATAAATACACTTACCGGGAAACATGAAAAAGAAACCGAAAAAGTATTCTATGCATTACCTAAAAGAGGGATTAATAGTGCTTACTCTGGAACTTCTAATACGTTAGAACGTTTGTATTTTAATATTCATGTGGGTCTTGCATTCATGCTTTAAGTTTAAAAAAATGAAAAATTCAATAATTATATTCGCCTTAATATTATCTAAGGTGTCATTGGCACAATCGCCAAATTATCTCTTTCACTCGAAACTAAAGGCTGAAAGCAATAACCAAGGCAATTTAATCCTACATAAAAAAATTGGCTCTAGCTCATTTGGAATTTATGATCAAGCCAAAAACAAACTAGTAAATGGTAAAAAACTTGGGAAAGAATTTAAAGCTCATTCTAATATCTTATCCATTGGAAACAAATGGGTGTATGTTCATGACGCCGAAAAAGGAAAATTCGCTAATGGAGATTATTCCTTAATTGAGTTAAACAACTATGGTAATTTTTCATATTCAGCTCCATTTTTTGAGTGCCAAGAAAAGTTAGGAAGTTTAAAGTTTTATGGCTTGGCTGCAACCTCTTCGCAAGTTGCTTTTGTAAATCGTTTAAAAAAATCAACTAACGAAAATTATATTTTAAGTGTAGCCTCTAAATTTTTTGGTAGTAAGTTATTAATAGAATCTCTTAACGTTTCATTAGAGGATTATAGGAAATCTAATGAAGTAGTGCAATTTGCATTAGCAAATAGTAAATTGGAAGTTGTAAAAAAAGGAAGTTTCGATGCGGGTGTAACTAGGCGATACATCAAAGATTTTCAATTTCATGTTTCCGATTTAGGAGATATCTACTTTGTTTATATTTTAAATCAAGAATTTGTTGAAGAAAGTAATCGAGTATTAATTGTTAAGGTCTCAAGTGATGGAAACTCTGTTGAAAAAATAAATGTTAATATGCCTAAATTCAATTCTAGTAACGTGAAAATAAATTTTACGAAAAATAAAATTGAGTTATTGGGCGTTGCTAATTTATTTAGTTTGAATGAAGTCGAAGAACCTAAAGTAAAAGGATTAATTTATGGATGCATTGACCTAAAAACTTTTTCTACTAAAGATCTGAATATTATGATTTTTAGCGAAGAACAAAAAAAGAAGTTAAATGATATTTATAAAAAAAATGAAAAGGTCTTATTAGAAAGAGAAAACTACTTGGAAGTTTTTCCTCAGTTTGATACTCGTTTTGTATCCTATGGAGAAGATAAAGTAGGGTATTTACTAAGATATGATGTTCCTTTGAAAACAGAATCAACAGCTTTGACTCCGGGTTCAATAGTAGGACATTCTTATTCTTCATATTTTTTTGTTAGAATTTCAGAAAATAAAAATAGGATTCTAGATATTACACCTTTAGAAAACATGAAGGGAGAAAATGATAGAAACTTAGAAGTCATTCAAAACGGAGGTGACGATTATTTCATTTATTCCTTGGGAGATAAGTGTGTTGGTTTAAAGATACCTTCAGACGGAGTCTCCTCATTCGATGAGACTAAGCAATTATGTGATTTAAGAAGTGCAGATCAAGTTTTCAGATTTAGCGGCTTAGGAGGAATCCAAATTAATAATTCTAACGACTACTATTTTAATGTTCGTTATATTAAAAAAATCAACAAATTAGGTGTAGCTAGGTTCAATTTAAATTTCTAAAGAATTTAAATTATTCATAACTTTTTATTAGATTTTTTGGTTTTGAACAAGTGATTTTTTTACTTGGCTTGATTCCCTAAAATGATAGTCAATTTTCATAAAAATTTTAACTCTTTACAAGTTGCCTAAACCTTTAGTCAAAAAGTTTGAGCCATTTCCCTTAATCTCCTAATTTTAACATCACAAAATGTTTTTGCAAGCTTGCAAAGATTCGTAAATAAGAAGAAAGTATCGTCACCTTTGTAGCGAACTTTAAAATTTATTTACATGAAAAACAAAACCACACTTTACCATTTCATTGTAGACCAAAGTGGATCTATGCAAGGAATGGAGCAGCAAGCGATAGCAGGATTTAATACGCAGCTAGAAAAGATTCAGGACTTGGAAAAGACAATGCCTGATCAAGAATTTCTTTGCTCGCTCACCTTTTTTAATTCTGAGGTACAAGATGTTCTTAAAAATGAACCTGTAAAACAAATTGAACTATTGAGTAATAACAATTACCAACCTGAAGGAATGACTGCACTACTTGATGCGGTTGGAGGTTCTATTGATCGAATCGAAAAACAATTTTGGAAGGAACTCGAAAACGATGAGATTTCGGTTGTGATGGTCATTATTACTGACGGCTACGAAAATGCATCCAAGTATTTCACCTATCATATGGTTGCCCAAAATATTGTAAAGCTTGATGAAACGGGTAAATGGACTTTTAGCTACCTTGGGGCAGATTTTGACGCGATACACACCTCTAAAATGATGAATATCCGAAAGGAAAACGTAATGAACTTTAGAAAAAAAAGCTATGCCTCTATGATGGACGATTTGAGTGATTCAATAGGAGTATACGCGGAAGAAAAAAGAAAGGGCAATCTGAAAAAAGATATTTTAGATATCTTTAAAGAGAAAGACAGAAGAAACGGTTAATGTTTAAATGAAATATAGGTTATGAAGGTGCATCTGATTCGCTCTGAAGGTTTTAAGATAGAAGATTATAATAATGTTTTCAATATCTTGAATCAGTATTCCGGAGGAATCACGTTTGTCCCTTCTGAACCTATTGTTTTGCCAGATACAGATCGAGAAATCACCTATGATGATAAAGGTGAATTCGGAGAACAAATATTAGGCACAAAACTGTCTGTTGATTCTTTTGAAGACCGGTCTTTTCCTGTTACGGAACCGGTCTATTCTTGGTGTGATTTATTCAGTGTATGTAATCAATACAGAATAGATAATAGGATTCCGAGTGATGAACAGGTTTTTTTGTTGACTGATAAAAAAAATGTACAAAACTGGTTTGGTGCTATGGACGAGAGCACGTTGAATAATTTTTTTGTTGATTGTTCGGATTGGCATAATTATTTCAAAGGTTTTGATATAAGGTTCCCCATAACATATTGTATTTCAGGGTGGTTATTACGGAAAGTGATTTTTGCTTCAGGGGATGAGATGAGGGCCGCAGTACATAAAAAATCGATAGGGTGTTTAATGGATTTTTGTCAAGAAAAAAAAGAAATAGCACTGAAGATGCGTACTGCAGATATATGTGATCAATGCCTTTCTTACTCTGAAAAAAACGATTCAAATCGGGTTTACATGAACCAGTTGATGCAAATTATGGATGGTGTGCGTTCAAATTTGATGTTTCGAGACCGTTCCAAATATTTACGCACAAACAGTCAACTCGAATTTCGAGGAATGATGCACAAAATGTATTTAACTGATTTGGGTGATTTACAGGTGAATTTGAATCCTACAGAACGGGCATTATATCTGGTTTTTATAAATCATCCAGAAGGTATATCGAGAGCTGATTTAATTGATTTTCGTTCAGAATTAATTCATCATTACGCCTTTTTCTCAAACAGCTGTGATAATAATCAAATTAACGAGGCAGTTGATTTACTTACCAATGCTTTGGAACAAAAACTCATGCAGGTTTTATCGCGTATTCGCAGGAAGTTTAAAGACACAGTAGGAGAGGACCAATATAAAACCTACTCCATTGAATCACACGACGGGAAATATAAAATTTTGCTAAATCGGGAGCTTGTTTCTTTCGACGCCAATGCCAAATTGCCAACCCGTTAGTTTTCATTATCTCGTTAGTCTTTACTCTTTGCTAACCCATCGTCAAAACGTAGTATCCTTTTCGAATAGATCCGCCTATTCTAAAATCATGTCTTCGTAAAATAACTAAAAGTTATTGTAAATCAACGATTTATCATCTTGCAAGCTTGCAAAGATTGGCTTTTATATATGTATGTACGCCATCTTTGTAGTATGAATTTTAAATCTTCTCACATGCAAAAACAACAAGTGTTCTAAAATGTGGAACCGTGAATTGAAAAACGAAAGCCATTTACGGGAATCACAGTTTGGTTTTTGATGCCGGTACCAAATGAAACACGCATCATATCGATTATTAAAAAATAAAAAAACAAGTATGATTAATTCAATTACAAAAAGTAAAAGCAAGCCAGGAAACGCCATGATGTCTTTAAATCTATATAAGACAGGTGAAACCTGGATGTTTGATGACGATACTTATGGAATCAAAGCGGAACCATTTGTACTTGGAATGTCCGAAATCATCAGTGCCTATTTATCAAAAGGTAAAGACGGGTGTACAGCGATATTCAGCCTAAATAAATTTCCATTATGTGACACCCTTGATTTAACGCAAGAAGATTCCAATGGAGGTTGGTACGTGGTCAGCGAAAGTAACTTTCCAACCATAAAAGGAATGAAAGGCTGGTTGTGTCCAGTAACACGGATGTACCTGAAGACAATACCGCAAAATGTTTACTATAAAATCGAAGGCTAATAATAAAAACAGTATTAATCTGGATCTGGTTATGTAATTGTGGTTTATATCGTGGACATGCACAAAAAGCTCCGAAATACTGTCGGCAACGAACTACCATATTTTTACGTTATTGATGGACCGTATAGAGGAGATAAACGAGTAATATTGGATCGAGAATTTGTAAGTTTTAGCTAAGAGTAATTGCCTAGTGCAAAAGAAGGCATTCATAAGAGAATACTCCATGACGTTTTCCTTTGAATTCTAAGTATTTATTTCTTGCCGTAACTTTAATGTGATTTTTTTTCATTAAGTCTTAGATTTTGTGTCCGAATAAAAGTAGTAACTCCAATAATGAGGAGTAGTTATTCTCAGACGAATACCTTCGTTTATTGGACAATATTAAAATGCCCAACACTAAGATTCAACTACTTCAAAAGTTATTGAAAAAAGCAATTGGTCAGTTGAGTAAGGTGAACAAAATGCAAGGTGTTGATTTCTCTAAAAAAATGCAGGCTTTGGTGGAGCGTTATAACGAAAGGGAAGGGAATACTTACACAGGTGAAGAATTCTCTGAAATTGCTGAAGCAATGACGAATTTGATTTACGAAATCAAAAAGGAATTTAACGCCGGGGATGAACTGGGAATAGACTTTGAAGAAAAGGCTTTCTATGATATATTAAAGGCTTTAGCGGCTAAGTATGATTTTGATTATCCTGAGGATAAGACGTTATTATTGGCGAAAGAAATTAAAAAGATAGTTGACGACAAAGCTAATTATGCCGACTGGAGTAAAAGAGATGATATTAAAGCGGAATTAAAAGTAGATTTAATTATCCTTCTAGGAGACAACGACTACCCCCCGGTTGATCGTGATGAAATATACCAAGAGGTATTTTCTCAAGCTGAAAATTTTAAGAAGAATAGGTAATGGAAAAAGGTGCGATAATTTCTGACTGTAAAAAGTTCCGTTACCGTTTATGGAGAGTTTGGGATGAAACTAAGCCACAAGATTTGTTTATAATGCTTAACCCAAGTACAGCTGATGAGAATAATGACGATCCTACAATTAGAAGATGTATCAGTTTCGCAAAGTCGTGGGGTTATGGGGGAGTGTTTGTTGGTAATTTATTTGCATATAGAACAGCGTATCCAAAGGAATTGAAAGAAGCCGGTTTTCTAATTGGAGATGACAACGAAAGTCACCTAAAGGAAATGAAAGGGCTCTGTGATAAAGTTGTATGCGCATGGGGAAATCAATTTGAAGTACCATCTAGGATTACTGATATTTTCGATGATTTATATTGTATTGAATTATCAAAAACAGGAATCCCTAAACACCCACTTTATCTTAAGAAAGAATTAAAACCTCAACAATTATAAATTAAACAGGAACCCTCACTTTTAATTAGAATTCTCACCAAATCAAAAGTGATAATCCCTATTCATTAAACAGTTTCGATATCATAACTAATCTCGAAATTTACGGAATTGGCAATAAAACAAAGCTTACCTGCTTCAGCGTGTAATTTAGAAGCTTTATCTGATTGTGATGAATCAACTAAGACCACCTGAGGTTTTAAAACTACGGATTTAAAACGTCCAATTCCTTGTTCATTAATTTTTAAAACACCTTCAGCATTATCCTGATAGGAAGCAATCTTTATCCCTTCTTTTCTGCAGACATACAAATATGACATCATGTGACAAGCAGACAAAGCGGAGAGGAGTAAATCTTCGGGATTGTACAAAGTGGGATCACCAAAAAATGGTTTGTCAGCAGAGCCTTTTAAAGTTGCTTTCCCATCAATATTAATTTCATAAAAACGATCTTCTCGGTGATGACCGCTATTTTCATTACCCAACCAATTCAATTGTAGAGTATAATTGTATCTGTTTCTCATGCATCTTAAATGTACTGATTTAAGGAACTTTAATCCACAAGCACAGCATCGAATTTTCTGGGCACGCTAGATATACCATAAAAGTCCTGAATTAATAGGTAGTCTGTGATGAATATTTGCTCCTATTTTTAATCAAATTGGCACATTAAAACCAGCTCTTCTTTGTACATTAATTTGAAGTGAAAAATGTTAGTTTTAAAACGGGAAAAGAGACAGCTTCAAGTTTTTTAAATAAATTATTGAAATAAAAAAGCCGTTGATTTTATCAACGGCTTTTATTAATTTGTTGGAGCTAACTGGCCTTAGCTCGAACCATTTCTATGATGATTTGAAGATATTACTATAGAAGAGTACGTTCCCTTTTTTATTGAAAACAGTTTATTATTCCTATTTTTTCACCATTTTTTTGCAATAAGTGCAAAAATCAATAATTCCAGTTGTAACATTTAATTCTAGCTTGCTGAAATTAATTAGTTACCTTGTAAGAGGAACAAGTCAATACACATGGTTTGAGTTAAAATCATTGGTGTAACAAAAAATAACTCAAAAGAAAATGAATAAATTAAAATTTGCGAAAGATCAAGGCTCTGATTTTTACAAAGAACTTATCCAAAAAGTTGATGAGTATTTCAATCAGAAAAAGATTCGTAAAACTGGGAATGGAATTATGATTTTTAAAATCATAATGTATTTCTCTTTAGATGCAGTTTTTTATTTCTTAATGGTAAGTAGTGATACAACGCTAGAGTTTTATTTATATTACTTGTTACTTGGGGTGTCAGTCCTCTTAACAGCATTTAATATTTCTCATGACGCCTCTCACGGAGTTGCTGTGAAAAGTAAATTTTGGAATAAAATGTTGTTTTCATTAAGTTTTAATTTACAAGGAAACAACGCTTATGTTTGGGGGAAGAATCATAATGAGTCACATCATTTATATACAAATGTTGAAGGAAGTGATATAGATGTTTTAAATAATCCAGTTTTAAGAATGACGGTAAAACAACCGTTAAAGTGGTTTCATAAATATCAATTTCTGTACATACCGGTTTTAAGTTTGCTTTATTCCTTTAATTGGTTTTTTATCAGAGAAGTTTTAATGATTTTCCGGTCTTCCAGCAGAACAATCTCTATAAGTATTCCTCTAGTTGAAGTTTTGAAATTAATTCTGTTCAAGTTACTTTATTTAGGTTATATGATATTTTGCCCTCTTTACTTTTTAGATGTCGGCTTGTTGAATGTTATTTCGGCGTTTATGTTAAATCATTTTATTGTATCAATAATATTTACAGGTGTTTTAGGAGTGTCACATTTATCGGATTACGTACAGCATCCACAGCCAGATGCCGAAGGAAAGCTTTCTATGAGTTGGCCTACTCTTCAAATGGTAACCTCTGTTGATTATAATGTTAAAAGTCGATTTTTAAATTGGACGCTTGGTGGCTTTAATGCGCACGCAATGCACCACATTTTACCCAATGTAAGTCATGTACATTATCTTAAAATTCTTCCAATATTCATAGAAACAGCACAAAAGCATAATGTTCCTTATATGAAGATGTCATATGGGCAGGCAGTCAAATCCTATTTTAGATTTCTGTATAAAATGGGCCGATCTAAATCAATTAATCCAAGAAGGTATGAAAGCTAAGCACGAAAGTATACAGTCACATAGTAATTTGTATGATTCAATTTATCATGAAATTAAAGAGAAGATAAATTTTGATAAGAAAAAGGAAAGCATGTATTTCCTCTTAAAAGGAATTTTTTATTCCGGTTTATTGTTCTTTTCTTACATCTCACTCTATCTTATTTCCAACCCAGTTTTATTTGTTTTAAACTTCATTCTAATTGGGTATAGCATTGTGTTTTTGTGTTTCAATTTCGCACATGATTTAAGTCATCATGCTATTTTTAAAAATGCTCGTCTAAATAATTTTCTATTTGAGTGTATATATACAATAGTAGGAGCCCATCCTGAAGCATGGAAAAAAAGGCATACAAAATCTCACCATTTTGCACCCAATGTTGAGCATTTTGATACCGATTTGGCAATTACTGATATAATTAGAGTACTACCACATTCCCAAAAAAAGTGGTACCATAAGTATCAGTACCTATATGCCCCAATTGCATATACAACATATACTATTTATTGGGCTGTATTAAAAGATTTTATAGCATTAAAGAAGTTCTCTCCAGAAAAGGGGACACTGAGAAAAGTGTCTTATTATTTTAGATTTGCTTTTTGTAAGCTGTTTTACTTTACATACCTTCTAGTCTTTCCTGTAATTTTTTCAAAACAAGATGCTAGTCTTGTGCTACTGGGATTTCTTTTAATGCATTTAGTGCAATCTCTGTACATTCTTTTTACTTTTTTTATAACGCACCATGTAGAAAAAGCTAATTATCCAGTAGCGAATGAAGAAGGCGTTATAAATACATCATGGTTCATGAATCAAATTAAAAGTTCCAATGATTTTTATCCTTTTAGTAATGTAGCAAACTTCATTTTTGGAGGCGTAAACAATCATATTGCACACCATTTGTATCCGCATATTAGTCATTACTATTATCCACAAGTGAACAAAATTTTGTTTCATAGATTAAGAGAATTTGGAATAGAACCCAATATAAGCACTTATTTAGGAGGAGTTATATCACACTTGAAACATTTGAAAAATATGGGTAAATGATTATGCTAAATATATTTTTAAAGGTTATACTTATTTTTTTAACTGCTGATTTTTTAACAGGAGTTTATCACTTTACAGTTGATACTTACGGTGTTTTAAATAGTAAATTCTTCAAAAATTCTGTAGATCCTCTTTTATTACATCATGTAGATCCTTTATTTATAACTACACAGTCCTATTGGCAAATAAATGGCGGCATGTATGTTTTTTCTTTCCTTATATTTTGCGTGAGTTTATTTTTCGGAATTCAATGGGAATTATGGCTTTTACTTTTGTTTTGTTCGAATGGGAACTCGATTCATAAATGGTCACATGCTAAGTATGGAAATATTCCTAAAATTGGGAGGATACTTCAAAAATTAAGTTTAATACAAACTAAAGCACATCATGCAAAGCATCACATGAATTCATTCAAAGGGAATTACTGTGTAATGACTAATTATTTAAACCCAATTCTAAGTACTATTAAGTTTTGGGAATTAATTATTTTATCGCTTAAAACAATAGGTTTAAAACCTGTTGAAGTTTACAAACAATTACCTAAATAAATTTTTATGGAGAACGATTTTGCTATTGTAATTGGTTGGCCAAATACTTTTTGTAAACAGCCTGGGTTTTGGTTCGATTCTTTAGGTGGTTTTTTAGGTATGAATAAAAATGGTTTTTATAAAGTAGGCCATTCGGCAGTTGTTTTAGTTGATGTGAAAAATAAGAAATGTGAATATTTTGATTTTGGTAGATATCACGCTCCCTTTAAAAAGGGGCGTGTTCGAAATCAGGATACAGATCCCTTATTAAAAATAAAAACGATTCCAATTTTTTCTGCAGACCAAGAGAAACTTTTAAATGTTGAACAAATTTTGGAGGAGCTTCAAACGAATGAAGAAATACATACCGAAGGAAAAATAATTTCCTCGTATTTAAAACTAAGTTTTAATCTAGCTTACAATGAATGTAAAAAATTGCAGATCCTCGGAGTAATTGATTATGGCTTATTTAATTCTTCTAAATATAATTGTGCAAAATTTGTTCACCAAGTAGTTTTAGCAGGGAAGCCTAAATGGATAAATCGTTTTAAATTATCTTGTTTTGTACCATTAATCCCTTCAACAAAATCAAATGTTTTTGTATTAAAGTATAAAAAGTCTTTACCTCATAAGCGTTTAGGTGAATTGTTTTATCCTCGAAAAAAAGTATCTAATAGGTTTTTGAAAAATGTTTTAAAGGAGCCTCCTAGGTCTAACTCTGTTAATAAAAATGCTCAATGGTTAGGTGGGGAGGGTGTAGGTGGCTGGTTTGGTCTTGAAGTATTAAATCAACAATACCGTGTCTCAAGATGGACGGACTCAGGTTTGTTAGTTAGTGAGGCTGAATATGAAGTAGTTGGAGATAGTGAGTTTTTCTACGGTAAGAAATATACTATTGGTTATCCATCAAACAGTCAAGTTGTAACCTTTTTGCAAAATGGTAAGTCATTTAGATTTGAGATTAAAAAATAAGGTTTTTAAAAAGTGTTGTGTCAAATTCAAAAAAAGGTACTGTCTTAACAATTAAACTACTTACAGCTGATTATCAGAATCTTACATTTCTTCTATTTCAGAAAGTATAGGAGGAGTTAATACTAGTTTACTAAATAAACCTTCACCTCAACTAAGGAAGCAGAATAAAATAAGAACAATTTATTCGTCTTTGAAAATAGAAGGGAATAAAGTGAAAACGATTTACCGATTGATTAAAAAGTAATTTGATAATCTATTAGGTTGTAGAAAGTATAAAACAAAAAAAAGCAAACGAATTTCGTTTGCTTTTTCAAAAAGTGGAGTCGGCGGGAATCGAACCCGCGTCCAAAAAAGGAATTAAAGTGATTTCTACATGCTTAGAAAACAATTGATTTTCGACTGTAGCCTGGGTATTTTCGCCCGAGATACAGCTTATCCTGTTAATTTCGGAATATTACCCAGATGTTAATATTCCTAGTTCAAACTCGTCAATGCCCCGATTAGTAAAGTTGTTGAACAAAAGATTACCCGGAACAGTTAGTTCTGTACCTAGTACAGAATCAAGCTTTAAAGTCTTGGACTTATTAAGCAGCTAACGCGAAATGATTTTCGTCGTTTAAAAGTTAAGTATCCTGAATTAACGAGCATAGAAACCAAAGCTCGACATGCTTACAAATTAATTACACTCCCTGTCAAAACCAGTCGACCCCAATAAAAAAAGAACTTTAAACAAATATACGTCAATTTGTGGGCTCGTGCTGAACGAATTTGACAATTTAATTTTGGACTTTTTGGCAAGCAATTGAACTGTTTAACAAAACATCCTTTTTTATAAATTTATTGAGGGTTTGACTTTTAGTTTTAATATGCTGAATTGATTAATTTTGAATTATTGGTTTCATAATTTGAAGAGGTACTTTTCTTATCCCAAATTATCCCAATACAATTTGTTAAAAAAATATTTCAATGGAACATGTATCCCGATTTATTTAGGTTGGAGTACGTGTGCGTGAGCTTAAAAGAATATTAGTTTAGTCAATTTCACCTAAATTGAAAGCATATTGAATAATATTAGCCCCCATTTTAAAAGCGTTTTCACGTGTTTTTGTGTCATCGTTATGTACTTGACGATCCTCCCATCCATCACCTAAGTCGCACTCATAAGTATACAAGAGAACTAATTTACTTTTATAAAACAATCCAAATGCTTGAGGCGGTTTGTTGTCATGTTCATGAACTTTAGGGAGTCCATTTGGGAATTCATATTTCTGATGAAAAACTCCATGCGTAAAAGGAAGTTCAATTAACGTTTGGTTAGGAAATACTTTCTTCAATTCTCTTCGGATGAACTTGTCCATTCCATAATTATCATCGATATGTAAGAAGCCACCTCTTTGAAGGTACTTTCTTAAATTAGCGGCATCATCTCCTGAAAAAATAACATTTCCATGTCCGGTCATATGAATGAAGGGATAGTTAAATATTTCTTTGCTTCCAACATCAACATGATCTGTAATTGGATTTATATTAGATTCTATGTTTTTATTACAAAATTCAACTAAGTTTTTTAAAGAGGTAGGGTTAGCATACCAATCGCCGCCACCGTCGTATTTTAAAACTGCCAGTTTAAAGGTTGAGTTCTGCATAAATCCCAAGCTAATTCCTAAAATAAGAATTGAACTAACTATTATTTTAAAGCTAAGCTTCATAACCTAAGTTTACTGTTGTGCAAGCAACTAAACCTGCTGTTTCGGTTCTTAATCGGGATTCTCCCAATGAAATTGGTTGGAATCCGTTTTTCAAAGCTAACTTAATTTCGTCTTTAGAAAAATCTCCTTCAGGGCCAATAAGTAATAAGGTTTCTTTTTGAAATGCTAACGATTTTAAAAGTACTTTTTCTTCTTCGTTACAATGTGCAATTAACTTTTGTGGAACATCTAGCGATAATACATCCTTAAGTGGTGTTAATTCGTTTAAAATAGGAAAATGATAGTTTTTACTTTGTTTACATGCTGAAACTATAATTTTTTCCAGGCGTTCAGTTTTTAAAACCTTTCTTTCTGAATGAAAACATAAAATAGGGGTTATTTTTTGAATCCCTATTTCTGTGCATTTTTCTAAAAAGAATTCAAAACGATCGATGTTTTTAGTAGGTGCAATCGCAATGTGTAATGGAGGTGTAATTGCGCTTGTTTTGGTGTTTTTAATAACATTAAACTCACATTTTTTTTGATGAGCAACTGTAATTACACATTTTAACAGTTCTCCTTCGCCATTGGTGATGTTAATTTCATCTCCAATACTTTTTCTTAAAACCTTAATGCAGTGCTTACTCTCGGTCTCGTTTAAGAAACCTGAATTGATTTCGGCAGTGCTCGCTGTGAAAACTTGCATGTTACTAAGTTAATTGTTTCGTTTTAAGTTTAAAATGGATAATCCTTTTTAAATTTGTAATTCACAGCGAAAGGCATAAAAGCATTTCGAAATTGGCTTATGAAGATTAGTGGTTTTTCAATGGTAAAGAATGCGGATAAATTATATTATCCTATCAAAGAGGCAATCGAATCAATTCTTCCTATTTGTGATGAGTTTGTATTAGCGTTAGGAGATAACGATGAAGACGATAATACGCGCGCTTTGGTAGAAAGTATTAACTCTCCTAAGTTAAAAATAATTCATACAGTTTGGGATTTAAAAAAGTATCCAAACGGAATGGAAAATGCACATCAAACAGATCTTGCTAAAAATGAATGTACTGGTGACTGGGTTTTTTATGTTCAGGCTGATGAAGTGGTACACGAGCAAGATTTACCTGCTATTAAGGCAAGATGTGAAGAGTTTAAAGATGATCCTGAAGTAGAAGGTTTACTATTTAAGTATAATCACTTTTGGGGAGACTACAATCATTACCATACGATTCATGGTTGGTACAAGAATGAGATAAGAATTGTGAAAAATGATCCAGATATACATTCTTGGGAAAGCGCTCAAAGTTTTAGACGGATTCCAAATTTTGATGGAATAAATTATAGGGTTCAAGAGGGAACCCATAAGTTGAAGGTTGCAGCTGTAGATGCTTACATATATCATTACGGTTGGGTTAGACCACCTGAATTGATGCAGAAGAAAAAGAAATCGTTGGATACAATTCATAAAGGCGTGGAAACAGCTGAGGAAAAGTATAAAACGTTGGAAAATGAATTTGTGTATGGTCCTTTGGATAGAGTAGCTACTTTTAAAGGAACTCACCCTGCAGTTATGAAGTCTAAATTGGCTGATTTCTTTTGGGCAGATAAATTAAATTACTCTCGTGAGTTAAAACATCCAAACGATAAGAATCACAAACACATTAAGTTAAAATATCGTTTTGTTACCTTTTTAGAAAATATAATTGGAAGGGAAATAGGTGGTTTTAGAAATTATATATTAATTCGGAAATAATTACTGGAAAGCATCAAATTCATCCAGCATTATAGCATACTCGCGTTTGTATTTTCCTTGAAGGAAATCAAACTCGTTAGTGATTTTGTTTTTCCCGAAAGCACCACCTGAGAACATCCATTTAAAGAAGTTACTTATTTTTTCGGGTTTTGAAGTGCTTAGCTCGTTAAATAATTGCTTGGGATATTTCTTAATTATCGTGACAGCTTCATCATAAAACTTCTTGGTGCTTTTACCCGCAACGCGCATATCTGTTTTTTGAGCGAAGCGAATAAATAATAAAAAATAAGTGGTTCTACCTGTGAACCTTTCCTGAAACAAAGTGGAGATGTACCTTTTGGCTTCTTTTTTTAAGTTTTTTTCTTTTACATCAGCGCTGAAGAATAATTCTAATTCTGTACCACTTTTAGGAAAGCGATTAATAAATTTTCTTCGGTGGATTGAGTTTTTAAAATTATGCATCATTAGATGATAGGATTCTCTTAACCTCACCGTTTCATCTTGTAATTCTTGCTTATCAATCTCCAAAAAGAAATTTTCTTTAAACTGAGCCTTAATGTGAAAACTATATTCTTTTAAGGAAATGGGATGAAAGTATTTGTTTCTATTCCCTGCCATTACTGTGAAGGTGCCAATTTTTGGAAGGGGTAGGGTATACTGACCTAAATTATCTGTTTTAGTTTGCGCAATAACTTCACCTTTGTCCCAAATTTGAACATAGGTGTTTGTGATTGCAATTCCTTGTTTGGAGTTAACTTTACCAATTAATTCAAATGTTTTGGGCTCAAAACTAAATGATAATGAGATAATTATAATTATGAAAATAGGTAAAGCTTTTCTCATAGATTTGGTACGAGTTTAAAGTATTTTGGTTTTATGAATTTTTAATTGTTGAAAATTCCTTTTTACTTAGTGTGATTAACTTGCCAAAATCTTCATATTTGCACGGTGGAATATGCAATTGTAGATATCGAAACAACGGGTGGTTACGGTGTAAAGAATAAGATCACTGAAATAGCTATTATTATACATGACGGTGACTGTGAAATTGAACGTTATTCAACATTAGTAAACCCTAAAGGTTATATCCCACAAAAGATAACTGCCTTAACCGGTATTACCAATGATATGGTTAGTGGACAGCCTGAGTTTCATGAGGTAGCAAAAAAGGTTTGGGAACTTACCGAAGACCGAATTTTTGTTGCTCATAATGTAAGTTTTGATTTTAACATAATCAAAAACGAATTTGCTGAATTAGGTGCAAAGTTTCAACGTAAAAAATTGTGTACAGTGCGTTTAGCACGGAAAGTGTTTCCAGGTAAAACAACTTATAGTTTGGGTAAATTGTGTGAAGGACTTGGCATTCCATTACAGAATAGACATCGAGCTTTAGGTGATACGGAGGCTACAGCATTGTTGTTTAAATTGATTTTGAAGGAGAATGGTGCTGAACAATTGGAGAAAGAGCTTGAAGCTTTAAATAAAGAAACTAAATTACCACCTAATCTTAATGCCAAGGCTTACGAGGTTTTACCTGAAAAAACGGGGATATATTATTTTTATAATACCAATAAAGAGGTGATTTATGTTGGTAAATCAAAGAACATAAAAAAAAGAGTAACACAGCATTTTAATAGTGGAGATAAGTCTTCTAAGGCGAGTAATTTATTACATGAGATTGCTGACGTTACTTATGAAGTCACAGGATCGGAGTTAGTTTCGCTTTTAAAAGAATCTGAAGAGATCAAAACTCTTTTACCTAAATTTAATCATTCTCAAAAAAGGATTCGGTTTAATATTGGTATTATCCAATATAAAGATCAGAATGGTTATGTTCGGTTAGGACTTGATAAAGGTTCAGCTACTAATATTCCTTCTTATTTAAAGTTTAGTTCTAAATCGGACGCCCAACGTTTTTTACAAAAGATTGTTAATAACGGAGTGCTTTGTCAGAAAATGGTTGGCTTGCAAACAGGTAAGGGGAGTTGTTTTGAAAAGCAATTGGGAATGTGCAGAGGGGCTTGTGTTAATGAGGAAACTGCACTTTCGTATAACGCTAGACTTAAAAAAGTACTTGATTCGTTTTCATTGTCAAGTGATAGTTACTTGATTAAAGATGAAGGTCGAGACATTGATGAATATTCAGTTATTTGGGTTCAAAATGGAGAGTATCAGGGTTTTGGGTTTTTTAACTACGATATTCATGATTTAGAAACAATTAAAGAGTCGATTAAAAAGGTAAAGAACAATCGTGATGTAATTGGAATCATTAAGGCCTTCCTAGTGAAACAAAACCTCCAAATTATTCAACTTGAAGATTCTACTCCTTCAGGAATGTTATTTTAATCTTTAGTTAATTATAAAACAGACTTTAACAACTCTTTTAAAAGAGCCTCGTCGTTATCTTTTGCTCTAACCAATTTGTTTTGATCGTTTGTTTCAAATAATGCAAAATTAACTTCAAACAATTTGATATTGTTTTCCGCTAAATAAGCAGATTTTCTTTCTTGATAAACCTTGCGTTGTTCTTCTCTTGTAACGCCACTTACTGTAAGTTTTTGAGACTTGTCTTTTCCTTTATTTGGAGGAATAGACTTTTTATTTACAATTTCGATTACTAGGTTTAAGTTAGTGTAGTAAGCATCTAAAGGAAGTTTTGTTTGACTAACTTTGTCTTTGTGAAAATCGCCCAAAAGGTCATCAAACGTAAATTGTTTTCTTGAAACCTCTTTTAGTAATTCATCACATAATTCAATAAGATAACTGTCATCACTATTTGAATTAGAAACTTTCTTAATCGTGTTTTGAGGAGGAAGGTTGCTGGATTCCTTCGGTGTGAATTTTCCACCTTCACGAACTAGGTACCAGTAAATAGCTTCTTCTTTTTTTTCAGCGTGAACAGATGGAATTTTGGATAATTCTTTTGCAAAATGTAAAGCTGTAAGCACTTTTCTAAATGGCATCCCTTTTTTTACATCCTTTGCAAAAACACCAGCCAAAACTAAATCAGCCATTATTGCTTTTATTGGAATCCACTCTGTGTCTTTATTGGTATTGAAGTAGTTTGTAATTACTTCATTTATTTTTGAAATCATTTCCTCACTCATGCGACAAATTTACACATGATATTTAACACATAGACGATAGTTCTACTTTTAATTAATAGGAAACTTAGAGCGTTTTTTTTAAAATCTGCAGAGTGATGTGGTTTCGTGAACGCTTCAACTAAGTTTAGTGCTGTCAGATTTTCAAGAATCCTAGAGTTAAATATGTAAAATGATTTGTTTGTTAAGTTTGTTTTTGGGTGTACGCCCTTCACAGATAGGAACGACTTCGGAATCATTAAGTATGACTTTTTTTAAAGTATTTAATTTGTTGCATAATTTTAAAGTTCCCACGCTTTGCTTTTGATTAAGTGATGGGTTAAATGAATAGGATTTATTAAAGTATTAGCTTGGAACGATTAACAATTGTAGATGTATGAAAGTATTTAATTCTCGTTTTCTTCTTTTCTGCGAAAGAGTTCTTTAAAAGAATTAAAGCTTTTTTGATAAGCAGCTCCTAATCCAAAGGTGGTTGTGGTTTGGTTGCTTAATGCAGCATCATTTGTTGTTTTATGGTATGCTTTAGCTTTTAATGCATCTGTAATTTTAAATTCAGCTTCAATATCTCCAACTTGATTGTTAATGTCGTAATCTGTTTTTAAGCTTAGGTTTTTGTACTGAAAACCAGCTAGTAGTCTTAACTCATCCTTCGTTAAGTTTTCACTATTAACATCTTCAACTTCATTGTAATCAACTCCTAAATCAACACCATTCCAAATATTACTTAATGCATTGTTTATTTGCCCTTCAACGAATTGCATTCCGTTATGTAATCCAGCTTTATCAGAAACGATAACATCATAACCATATGAGGGAGGAAGAAATTGGCTTGTTAGAATAAGCGAAAAAGCTTGCCTATTAATTTCATCATCACCATAAACACGCTCTTGTAAAAAATTAACTTCCTCTGGAGTTCCGTTGGGTAAGCTAACACCAATTTTTAATTCAGGTTTCCATAGGCTTCCAAATAACCCTAGATTAGTGTTAACTGATATACGGTTATCAAATTGAGACTGAAGTGTTTCGACATCGCCAAGCTTATTCGTGTCAATTAGATTGATGAGATTAGCTCTGCTGCGATAATAGGTTTTCATTGCAATTTTGGCATCTAATGGATTGCCATCCCAGCTCATTGTACTGCCTGGCTCAACAGTAAACTTTTTACCAATAATATTTTGAAGCGTGAAGAAATAGTTCCCTCTAGCAACAGTGAAATCTCCGTACATATTAAACTTACCGTTGGAATTTATAGCCATTCCGATAGCCCCAGATCCACGAGCACTTATTTCATCACCAACAGCTGGATCGAATATAACTCGAACAGAAGCCTCAGTGTTCACTTTAAAATTAAAATCTAAATCAAGTCCAGAGAGGTCAAATTCTTCTTCTATGTTTTTCTTGTTTTCAGTTGTGTCGGATAGGTTTATAAAGGATACAAATTCACTAATTTCTAATTCATCTGTTTGATCTAACGGTAAAACTAATTCTGTTTTACCGGTGCTTCTTGGATCTTTATAAGGAGTCGTGGAAACGCTTCCTCCAATGTAATTGGTTTTATTATCGCCTTTTAATTTGAGGATTCCGTTTACAAAAGCCTGACCGTAGTATGTTGAGTTGTTATTTAGGGTAGTGTTAAGGCAGTAAAAGTTTTCTAAAATCACCGAGTCCATTTTATAGCTTAAATCTTTAAATCCATTATGATTTACAGTTCCATTTACGCGCGCTTTGGATTTCATGTACTTATCGTGAGTAATTGTGAAGTCGTCAAAAATGATTTTGTCTTTTTTGAACAGCAATGCTTGATTTTCGATCGTATAATCAACATTCAAGTAGTCTAACTTCATTTTAAAATGCTTGATGTTTAGTTTCCCATCAATTACGGGGTTACCAATATTTCCAGTAATAGCTAAGTCGCCTGTTGTTTTTCCACTTCTAAAATTAGAGAAAACACCTTCAAAGTATTTTTCCATAAACTTCAGTTTAGCATTTTTAAACTCAGCAATCATTTCTAACTTTCCTTGATCAAAAGGGTAGTAGTCTCCTTTTAAAACAACCGTATTAAATTTATTTGAAGCACTTGTATTGGCAATTCCTAACTCAACTTTTATAATACCTTCCGATTTTTTGTAGTCTGTTTTGATGGATATATCACCGAACTTTTGAGTGTTTAAATTCATCTTCTCAATTTTCAAATTGGAGTTAACTAATTGATCATCAAAAGCTCCATTAAGTTTTAAGTTTCCTGTTGCATTTCCATTTAAATCTATTTTAATAAAACTCCAAAAGTACTGCAAACCTCCTAATTGAAAATTATTCATACTAAATAGAACACTATCGGATGGGTTACGAGAAGCTATTCCGTTAATGTTTAGAAATTGTTCGTTTGAAAATAAATTGAAGTTTTTGATGTTAATGAAATCCTGTGAGATACTTACGGACGCCGTTGTATCTATTTGCCAAATTGAATCTCTGTAAACAATTGCTGATTTGTTTACACTAAGTTTAATTGTGTCCAAATTACTAAGGTCTAATGCTCCATTTATATCACCGTAAGTTGACATCTTATTATTGTTTTGGTATCCAATTTTATAATCAACAAGATTGTCTTCTATATTTGAGTTAAATGTGAAGTTTTCGATTCCAATTTTATTTACAATTTGAATGTATTTTGATTTACCTATAAGGTTTAGTTTACCACCTCTGTTATTACTTTGAAGCTTTATGTATTTTATGCTTTTGTTGTTCAAACGAATAGAGTCTGAAGCAAAGTTTAGAACAAACGATTTTTTTGTGTCATCAAACCTACCACTTAATCGGGTTTTGTTTGAAAAATTAATAGTAGGTGTAAACAACTCATTAAACATTTTATAATCGTTAAGTTTAACCATTATGCTAAACTTGTTTCCACCTTTGTAAATTTTATGCTCAACAGTATTTATTAGAGAAGGAACTTCCTTAGAAAATACATTAATAATAGTGGGGTATATTTCCTTTAAATTATAGTTTCCTTCAATTTTAGCTACAACAACATCTGATTTAAGCGTAATCATCTCTCGATCTTTCTCCTTTAAGGAATTCAAGGTAACTGAATCAATTTTGTATGTTTTCCCTTTTTCTTTCCAAGTTAAATCACGCAGTTTTAATTTTCCATTAATATCTTCAATATCCTTACCGCTTAGGTTTACTCTTAATTTACCGCTTAATTGAGCCGATGTATCTCGATTAGCCCAATTAATCTTAGTGATGTTGGCTTTTTTTAGCTCAGCAATAAAATTAAATTTTTGTTGATTAGGAATACTGAAATCAACACTTCCGTCGAAATCAAACTCTAAATTCTTATCGTTTACTGAGAGTTTTCCATTAAAAACTTGATCTTTAATAACACCATCCATATTAATTTTGTTGTAAGAATAACCTTTGTAATCTATCCTAGGAATGTCTCCAGAGAACTTTATACGGTTATTTTCAAGCTGTGCAAGTGCATCCAATTCTCCGTTTAAAGACACCAATCCGAAATTGCTATTATTTATTGCTGTACCAAGATTGAATTCGTCACTCTTAATCTTTCCGGATATATGATTTACATTATTTGAATCACGACGGAAAAAGATGTCTGTTTTTATTATTCCAGAGGTAGTTTCGAATATTCCCGTTGCTTCAAAATTAGAAGCAGGGCCAAAAAATTTACCGGTAAACTTCATTTCTCCAAAGTTCTCAAGCCATTTAGGTGTTTTAATTTTTTTTCCAGAACTGAAAGGAAGTATTGGGATATTTTTAATGTCGTCTCGGTAGGTTACTAAATCTGTAATTTCAGCATTAATTTTGGGGTCATTTGATGTTGCTAATCCATCAAACTTAATATTGCCATTAAATTTAGTATAATCGCCGAAAGCAAATTTTAAATTTTGAGCATCCAATTGATCGATTGATCCTTTTATGTTTCCTTGGAAAGTTATTTTTCGATTTAGACCTTGAAATGCAGAGGTGAAATAAGCTATGTCTTTGGAGCTAACAATAGTTTCTTCAAAATAAGTATCAAACCTCACTTCGGTTAAGAAATTATAAAATGATTCAAATCCATCATATTCTAATTCAATATCCCCATTAATGTCAGATTGATTGGTTTCTAATTCGAAATATTTCAAAACCATATTTTTTTGATCCATCAATAATCTACCTTGCATTCCAAGTAGTTCAAAGCCGGATTTTTCTTTAAAAGTTAATAACTCAGTATTTAGACCAATTAAGTCTTTTTTGAACACGAAGTCATTCGCGTCCATATTTATGTCGGTTAGTTTTAGGTGTTGGAAATCAACGACTTTAGGTTTTAATAAACTGTTGTAATCCCATCGGTTTAATCTAATGTTTTCAAGAGCAATATCTTCAATGTAAATATTAAGAGCTGGTGATTTAGTTTTGGAAGTATCAGGAGAAAGCTTGTTTAAAAATTGATTTAAATTGCTTTTAGATTCGTTAGCGTATGTTTTAATGTTCAAATATGAATCGTTTAATTCAATCAAATCAAATTGATAAATATTATTTTTTAAATCATAATCGTTAATCACAAAGTAGAAATCATGGGAAAACAAAAGTGTGTCTTGGTGGTGGTCTAAAATCAATAAATCATTTAAAACAAACGTTTCAAAAGGACGGAAATCAACCTGTCCAACTGTGATATTTGTATTTGTTTTTTCGGATAGATAAGCACTTATTTTTTGGGTTACATAAGTTTGAATCCAACTGCTTTTAAAAAGTACATATCCAATTGTAAGTAAGAAAAGTAACGATAGTACGCTAAATTTAAACAGTTTACGAGAGTACCGTTTTACCCGAATATATTTTGATTTCCACTTCATTTGTTGATTTGACTAAATTAACGTTTAATCTTACCCAAAAGATGCCTGAAAGGCTACTTTTATGAACGTTTGATTGATAATTAGCGTATAAACGATTATGTTTGTTTCAACAGATAAATTATGAAATTAGATATTTTAGCCTTTGCTGCCCATCCTGATGACGTTGAATTAAGTTGTGGAGGAACTATTATAAAACAAGTTAAATTAGGTTATAAAGTTGGTGTAGTTGACCTTACACAAGGAGAGCTTGGGTCAAGAGGCACAGCGGAAACAAGAAAAATAGAGGCAACTAATTCTTCAAAAATATTGGGTTTATCTGTTCGCGAAAACTTGAAGATGGCCGATGGTTTTTTTGAAATTTCCCAAGAAAATAAATTAAAAATAGTACAGATAATTCGGAAATATCAACCTAAAGTTGTTTTTGCTAATTCAATAAATGATCGTCATCCTGATCACGGCAGAGCAAGTAAATTGGTAAGTGAAGCTTGTTTCCTTGCCGGCTTAGCCAAAATTATTACTACCGAAAACGGGTTAACTCAAAAAGCTTACCGTCCCGAGGTTATTTATCATTATATTCAAGATTATTACATCAAGCCTGATTTTATTGTTGATGTATCTGATTTTATTGATTTGAAAATTGAATCGGTAAAAGCTTACAAAACACAGTTCTTCGATCCTAATAGTTTGGAACCTCCAACACCAATAAGTGGAGAAGACTTTTTTGAGTTTTTAAAAGCTCGTTCCAGAGAGTTCGGAAGGTTAATTCAACGTGAGTTTGGGGAGGGTTTTACAGTTGAAAAACCGCTTGAAATTAAGGATGTTATGCAATCTGTTTAAAACTCTGTCAAGGGTTTAGCCAAAATCACTTACCAATTAATTAAATTAGTAGTAAGTGATTCAAAAAACATTAAAAATATTTACATTTTTTTTTGCCATTGCTATACTTTGTAACTGCAATGTAATTTGGTATGGGATCCAGCAAGGTAAAGGACAGCTTAAAATTGTTCGCAATGCCAAGTACTTAGATGAATTTTTAGTAGATGCAACGTACCCGGATTCATTAAAATACAAAATCAAATTAGTAAAAGAAATTAAGCGGTTTGCTTTTGATTCACTCGGTATCAATTTCACAAAAAACTATTCTAAAATGTACAATCAGGATGGAAAGCCTGGTATGTATGTAGTTACTGCATGCGATGCATTTGCATTGAAATCATATCAATGGAAATTCCCCTTTTTGGGGTCTTTTTCATATAAGGGATATTTTAGTAAAAAGAAAGCTTTTAGAGAATCTGATAAACTGACAAAAAAAGGTTTTGACGCTGACGTTGGTATTGTAAATGCTTGGAGCACGCTTGGGTGGTTCAAGGACCCTGTGATGAGTAGCATGTTAAATAAAACACCTGGGCAGTTAGCTAGAGTTTTAATTCACGAATTAACACATGGAACTTTATTTGTTAAAAACGACATTCAATTTAATGAGAATTTAGCTTCGTTTATTGGTGACAAAGGCGCAATTTTATTTTTACTTGATAAATATGGAGAAGGTTCTAAAGAGGTCAAATCGTTTAATGAAGAGTTGGTAGATTTCAAAAAATTGAGAAATCATTTACTCAGAGGAACACAAGAATTGAAATTATTTTATGAATCCTATAAAGGTGATTGTAGCCAAATAAAAAAAAGAAAAAAAATCAACTCGATATTGTTATCGATGGATACACTAACCTTGAATAATAAAAATTGTGTTAATCGAATAATTGCAAAAAGAGAAAAGATAAACAATACATTTTTCACTGATTTTTTGATGTACCGTGAGGACCAAAAAATAATAGAAGATGAATTTGTAAATAAATTTGATGCTGATTTTAAAAAGTATTTTACGTATTTAAAACAAAAACACCCATCACTTTAATGGAATCATTTTTAAAGAAATTTGCTCAAGAGATTAGTGAGCGTTTTACTTCGCCCGAAAACATTTGTATTGTATTGCCTACAAAACGTGCGGTAACGTTCTTAAAACAAGAGTTAGCGCAAGCTTATGGTGCTACTTTTTGGGCACCTGAGTTTTATTCTTTGGATGAGTTTGTAGATGGATTAAGTAAAAACAAAAAAGAGGAGCGTTTAATTTTAGTTTTAGAGTTATATGAAGCTTATCTCTCAGTTGTAAAAGAAGAACCGGAGGATTTAGGTTCGTTTTTAAAATGGGCCCCAACTTTACTATCTGATTTTGCAGAGATTGATCGCTATCTAATCGAACCATCAAATATATTCAGTTATATTAACGAAGCCAGAGCTTTGGAGTATTGGAATGTAAATGGTGAACCGTTAACGGATGCTCAAAAAAAGTATTTACACTTTTGGAAATTATTGGGTGCAATATACGGTGCTTTTAAAAAGCATTTAGAAAGCAAAGAGAAGGCTTATGCTGGAATGCAGTTTAGAGAAGTGGCTCTTGGAATTAATGAGCTTTTTGAAGAGATAAAATTTGAAAAGGTATTTTTTGCAGGTTTTAACGCATTAAGTGCGGCTGAAGATAAAATTATTTACACTTTAGTAAAAAAAGGGAAGGCTGAGATATTTTGGGACGCTGATGAATACTATGTAAATCAACCAGAACAAGAGGCTGGGAGATTTATTAGAAGGGTACAAAGAAAATATCCAACTATTCCGTTTAATTGGACAATTAATGAATTATCAACTTCCGAAAAGCAAATTAATGTAGTTTCTTGTAATACAGACTCTGCCCAAACCCATTATGCAGCTCATATATTGCAGGAAGAGTTTAATCAGGACAACGCTGTTAAAACTGCAGTTGTATTAAATAATGAGGATTTATTGCTTCCATTACTATACAATTTACCCACGAATGTAACCGCTGCAAATATTACAATGGGCTATAGCTTAAAGCTTTCTCCTTTGACTTCTTTTATAAACGTATGCTTGGATTGTTGGAGTAATTTTAGAGGAACTCAAGAAAATAAAGCATTTTACTTTAAGTCTGTTTTTCAAGTAGTGGAACACCCTTATTTTGATTATTTAATCAATGGAAAGGAGAAAGAGCTTCAGGGCTTAAAACAGGAACTGGTTGAAAAAAATGTAATTTATGTTGGTGTGAATCGTTTTGAAAAACACTTTGGGAAAACGGAGTTTATCGACTTATTTTTTAATCAGAAAGATGGAGCCGTTGATTTAATTGAAGTTTTTCTTAAAATATTATCCATTCTTAAAAATGGAGTCGCTAATGCTCGTTTATCCGATTTAGAAAAATCAATACATACAGAGTTTTTATATACTTACACTTTGATATTTAGGAAGTTCCTTAAGTTATCTGAAGAATCAATTCACCTTAAGAAGGTGTCGATTAAAATCTTTAAAAAACTACTTACGCAATTAGTATCTACTGAGTCTTTGTCCTTTTTTGGAGAGCCTTTGAAGGGATTACAGATTATGGGAATGCTGGAAACAAGGTTGTTGGATTTTGATCGAATCATCATGCTTTCGGTAAATGAAGGTGTTTTACCACAAGGAAAAAAGGAAAACTCTTTTATTCCATTTGATATCAAAAGAGAATTTAATTTACCAACTCATCAAGATCATGATGCGGTTTTTGCAAATCATTTTTACCGCTTATTACAGCGCGGAATAAATATCGATTTGGTTTATTTAAATGGTCAGAATGATTTTGGTTCTTCAACTGAGCGAAGTCGATTTATCGAACAAATTGCTTTTGAACTACCAATTAAAAATCCAAAAATTAAGATAGACGAATTTACGTATAATCCGAGTCCTGTTTTAAAAGAGTTAGTTGTCGAATTTCCTAAGGATGATGTTGCGAAGGCAACAATTGTTAAAAAACTAGAAAAAGGAATATCACCTTCTGCTTTGAATAAATTTGTGGCTTGTTCTTTAGATTTTTATTACCGCTATATTTTAAAATTAGGGGAAGCTGAAGAGGTAGAAGAAAACTTAAAACATTCAACTTTTGGAACATGCGTACATCATGCTTTAGAGAAGTTATTTGAACCTTACGTTAAGAAAGAATTATTAGCACAGGATATAGAAAAAATGGAGAAGCTTGTTGCTCCTTTGTTAACAGAGAAATTCCTTGAGTCTTTAAGTAAAGAGGATTTAATGAGTGGTAATAATTTACTAACCTTTGAGGTTGCGCAACAATACGTTCAAAATTTCCTAAAATTAGAGATTAAAAATATAGTTGAAGCCCAAGAGCGAAAGGTTGACTATCGAATATTAGAGCAGGAGGAGAAAATGCAAGCATTAGTGCCTGTTGAATTTAAGGGCGAAACTATACAGGTTAAAATAGAAGGATATGCCGATCGTATCGGACAAGTTGGTAATGAAGTTCAGTTGGTAGATTATAAAACAGGTAGTGTTATTAGCTCGGAATTGAGTTTTAAATCTTGGGATGAATTAGTTGATAACCCTAAAAAGAGTAAAGCATTACAGTTAGCTATATATGGCTATATCTATTTAATGAAGCATCCAGAGGTAACGGAGTTTTCGGCGGGTATTTATAGTTTTAGAAACCTAAAATCAGGACTTTTAAAGCTTAAGGTTAATAAAAAATCGGTTGCTGCTGAGGACTTAAAAGAAAACCTTCCTGATGTAATTAGTCAAATTGTTCGGAACATGCTGTCGGAATCAACACCGTTTAATCACAATGTCGATAGCTTGTATTGCAACTATTGTTGATTAAATAAATTTGAATTCAAAAAATAGACAAATCGATAAACCATTTTTATACTATGAATAAGGCTGACAAGGTATTAGACATTATTAATATTTTGGAGACAGAATTTCCTGATCCGCCAATTCCACTTCATCATACAGATGATTACTCTTTATTGATTGCTGTTTTACTTTCGGCTCAATGTACGGATAAGCGAGTAAATACAATTACACCACTATTATTTGCGAAAGCAGCAACACCGGAAGAGATGATAAAGCTGACGGTAGAAGAGATTAAAGAAATTATTCGTCCTTGTGGATTATCACCTAGAAAATCTAAAGCGATTTATGATTTGTCGCACATACTAATTGATAGGCATAACGGTAAAGTTCCGCAATCTTTTGAGGCCTTAGAAGAATTACCAGGTGTTGGGCATAAAACGGCTTCGGTTGTAATGGCGCAAGCCTTTAACGTTCCTGCCTTTCCTGTTGATACGCATATTCATCGTTTGATGTATCGTTGGGGGTTAACAAATGGTAAAAATGTTGATCAAACCGAAAAAGATGGAAAGCGATTATTCCCAAAAGAAATCTGGAATGATGTTCATTTACAAATCATATTCTTCGGAAGAAAGTACTGTCCCGCTAGAGGACACAAAGTGGAAGAGTGCCCAATTTGCTCAAAATATGGTAGAAAAGGGATTTAAAGATTCTTAAATTCAAGTAATCTATTTTCATGAAATTAAATAAAATATTTTTTTCTGAAGCTTCTTGTAATCTCAACTAATATGGGTTTTGTAAAGGAAGTATCGTTCTTTTAAACTATGATTAGTTATCCTCTAATCCAACTTTTAAAAAGTCGGTGAAATTGGGTTTAGGACCAGTATTTAGAAAGGGATATTCGATTTTAGATAAATATAATCCGTTTGGAAGCGCAGGTTTTATGAGGTGATCATTGGATTGATCTGTTAATATTTGTTCAAACTCTTTAATCGTTATTTCTTCTTTTCCAACTTGAAGTAAAAAATCGATAATTAATCGAATCATTCCTCTTAGAAATCTATTTGCTGAAATGTTTAGTCTTAATCTTGTTTGTTCTTGATTAACGTACAACTTTGCAAACGAAATTATACAGAGTGTATGATTGTGTTTGTCTGGTTGTTTGCACATCGCTCTATAGTTTTCATGCAATGGAAGTAGAGCCGCTGCAGTTTTCATAGCCTCAAAATTTAATTCTTCCAAAGGGTAAAAAGAGCTGTAGTTGGTTAAAACAGGGTCAGGATTTAAGTGAATAAAATAATCGTATGTTCTTGATTTAGCGTCGTATCGAGCGTGTTGTTTATTAGTGACAGGAATTACTTCATGAATTAAAATATCGCTTGGTAGATGCTTGTTTAATCTGAATTTTAAATCAAAATCAAGCTTGCTATCTAACTCAATATGAAAAAAGTATTGAGAGGAATGAACCCCCGCATCCGTTCTTCCACATCCGTTAACAGCAACGTATCGTTTAAAAATAAGCTGAAGCTTTTTTTCAATAGTTCCTTGTACCGATTTAACATTAGGTTGAAATTGCCAACCTTTATAATTATGACCGTCGTATGCTATGTGTAAAAAATACCTCACTTTAATTTACTAAAGATAGGTTTTGTAAGTTACAACCTCATTTTTTTAGCATTAGAACCAAAATTATTTTAAAAACTTTTTGTGGTGCCAAGTGCCATGTTCCTATTGTAACTTATCAGTATAATATGAAATAAAATAATGAGAATCTTTTAACACCGCAAATAATATTTTCTATTCAAAAGAAGGTGTTTAATATAAAATCTGGTCCAATTTAATTTTTTGTTTGATGATTAATAAAAGTCTGTAATAAACTTCTTTTTTATTTATTCGATTGATTCCCTGTGCAAAAGTCACGCGTTTATCGTTTGCATTTTTTGCAACAAACTGAATTCTATTTGCAGTAATTAGGAATCAATTCATTTTAATTCTCTCTAGCTTTAAAATAAAAAAGATATGAAAATTTCGCTATTATTAATGAGTATTATAGTTGTCTTGAATGTAAGTACAGCACAAAACAATACTACTCAAAGGAGCAACACAACTAAAGATATCTCTCATATTATTTATAAAATAATCAAAACAGATGGAGGCGAGTTAATTGGTGAGATTCTTGAACAAAATACAAGAGAAATCTTATTCAAAACTTCAGACGATAGAACGTTATATATCCCTCAGCATAGTATTAAAGAGATTGTGAAACTTGATCTGTCTGAATTTAATCAAAAAGGCGAATTCGTTGGTGAAGATCCTTTCGCTACTAGATATTTTATTAGCAGTAATGGACTTCCACTTAAAAAAGGTGAAAGCTATGTTTTATTGAATTGGTTTGGACCAGACATTCAGTTTGGATTAGGTAATAACGTAGGTGTTGGGGTAATATCCACTTGGTTAGGTGCACCAATCATTGGAACAATTAAAAAAAGTTGGGAGTTAAACGAATATACTAACGTAGCTGTTGGCGGTTTACTTGGTACGGGATCATGGGGAGCTTTCGACCTTGTTGGAGGATTGCCATTTGTATCGGTTTCATTTGGAGATCGCAAAAGTAACGTTTCATTATCAGCAGGGCATGGCGCACTTTCTTATAATGACTATGACTATGTTTTAGATGAAGACGGATATATTGATTACGGTTTAAATAAACGCGTACTAAAACAGGCTACTATGTTCAGTATAGCTGGGATGTATAAGTTTACAAAAAAGATAAGTTTTGTATTTGAATCTTTTTTTATTATTCCTAATAATTATGATCAACAGAATTTGCCTGATTATAATTTACAATCATTAAAAGTAAATGGTTTAATAACACCTGGATTTAGGTTTCAGCAAGAGAAAGGAAAGGCATTTCAGATCGGTTTTGCAGGAGTTTTTGATGAAATGGGTGTTTACCCAATTCCTATGTTGCAATGGTTTAGAAGTTTTTAGATCTTTTTTTGGAGTAAAAAATAAATTTAAAGAAACTCTTTTCAGAAGTATGTAACCCGAAATTTTTTTCTTTTTTTCTCAAGTGTTGTCGCTTATATTATCACAATACTTAGTTTATTTACCTTTCTTCAATCTCTTTTCGGCTTTTTTTTCTTTTGGAGTTTTAGCGGCTTCTTTTTTTACATTCTTTTTTGAGTCTTTTCCTTTTGACATTATCTGCAACTTTAAGATTTATTTTTAAAAATTTTGGTTATTTTCAACCAGTGTATTTTATTACATCATTTAAGATAGTAAAATGAACTAATAAAGTGAGCCTTTTAGCAACTGTGTTTTTAACGTTTCTTATAAACCTTTGTTTATGATTACAATAATTTAAAATGATTTCGAACAGGTTTATCCCATTTCGTAATTTCGATATCAAGCTTGTTATTTAGAAGCGTAAAATCAATAGTTGATGCACTTTAATTTAAATTATCTCTTCTTGATTTAGTAATTATTAAGGCTATATGCAAATATTCATCACAAAGCAGTTTAGTAACAAAAAAAGTCACTTTAATTCTCGGCGTGCCTAGCAAATTAAATCGTGACTTTTGTTTCAAAGTCAACATCATTTTTGTATTCAAGCTAATCGTAAAAACAAACAATAATAGGGTGAGAGGTTTTAGTGTTTTTTATATCGTTCCTTTTAGTCAAAAAAGATTGAAGTTCAAAAGACTTTAATAAAGGATAGGAGTAAATAAATTTAAATGAAGCTTAATATTTCATACAAACCCAAATATTTCGCACGAATCCTGATTTACCTCTTTTTTCAGCAGTACAATAATCTTGAATTACAAGATCTGCATTTTTTATACTACTTTTAATATCAGCGATGGAAACGATAATTACTCGATTCGCTAATTTAGCAGTAGACTTAATAATATTAGCTGTTGCTAAATCATTGGAATAACTATACATGTTATAAGGTAGATCAATGATTGCTGCATCATATTTTTTGTTCAAATTTTTGATGTCAGAACTGTAAACAGTTGAAGAATAGCCGTAAAAATCAAGGTTTTTATTAGTTTGCTCACACCTTTTTGGATTAATGTCACATCCGTCAATATTAAATCCAGAAGCACAAGCTTCTAACATAATTGTTCCAACTCCACAACACACGTCTAATAATTTAATGGATTTGTTTTCCTCGGTAGCAATACTTATTAGAGTTTTGGCAATATCCATTCCAATAGAGTTACTAAAGGAATATGGTTTTTTTTTATGCGTATACCAGTCTACTTTATGTTTTGATAAAATACCAAAGTACCAAGTATTATTGTATAAACATATTGAATAAGTTATTGTTGGTGTTTTAAAATTAGGAGTGCCTTCAATACAAAAACCGACGTCTCTTAATTTTCTTTTTCGGTTACTAAATTCAGTGGAATCGCCTTCAAGAATAACGTATTCAACATTAAAAGCTTCAATTTTTATTTTTTCATGTTTTATTTTTTGAATTAATTCGGAATAACTTTTTGAAACTTTTATAATTTCAATCCTATTTTTAATAAATGGGCTAATTAAAAGGTCAACGCGCTTATTTGATAGTAAGACTTTATTTTTCTCATCTTCATTAAAAAGCTGTCTCGATACCAATTTTGATAAATTGCTATTGTGGATATCATAATTAAATGAATAAAGATAGTTGCGTCTTATCATTATTAATGTCAGTTGTTTAAAATTTCAGTAAATAATCCTTTAACACATTTATGAAGAATCGGCTTTGTTGTTAAAAAAAAAGCCGGAATAGACTATCTATTCCGGCTTAGTTAATTTTAAAAGTAATACGCCCAAATTAGAACGAATAGTTGATTATGCTATTATTTTGCAGCAACAAAAGCTTGGTTTAAATCTTCGATGATATCATCAATATGTTCAATACCAACACATAACCTAAGTAAGTCTTCGCTTACTCCAGCATTTTGTTGTTCTTCTTTACTCATCTGCCTGTGGGTAGTTGAAGCAGGATGACAAGCAAGTGACTTAGCATCACCAATGTTTACTAATCTTTTGAATAGGTTCAAAGAATCGTAAAACTTTTCAGCCTTTTCAAATCCGCCTTTGATTCCAAATGTCATTAGCGAAGAAGGTTTTCCATCGCAATATTTTTTCGCTAAAACATTAAATTCGCTTTTTTCCAAACCTCCATAATTAACCCATGAAACATCCTCATGATTTTCTAGAAATTTAGCTACAGATATCGCATTTTCACAATGTCTTTCCATTCTAAGTGAAAGCGTTTCTAAACCTTGTAATATTTGCCAAGCTGCCATTGCGCTTAATGCAGACCCTGTATTTCTTAATGCTACAGTTCTTACACGTCCTATATATGCAGCAGCTCCAAAAGCTTCTGTATAAATAACCCCATGATAAGAAGGCTCAGGTTCATTTAACATAGGGAATTTATCTTTGTGCTTCACCCAGTCAAACGTTCCACCGTCAACTAAAACTCCACCCATTGTTGTTCCGTGACCTCCAATATATTTTGTCATCGAATGCACAACAATATCAGCACCATGCTCAATAGGATTTATCAAAACAGGAGAGGCAACTGTATTATCAACTATAAGGGGAACACCATTTTCCTTACTTACTTTTGCAATAGCGGCTAAATCTACAATGTTTCCTGCAGGGTTTCCAATACTTTCACAGTAAACCGCTTTAGTTTTTCCATCTATTAATTTTGCAATATCTTCAGGCTTGTCAGATTCTGCAAATCTAACTTCAATACCTTGCTTTGGAAGCATGTGCGCAAATAACGTATAAGTTCCTCCGTACAATTGAGGAGTTGAAATAATATTATCACCAGCTTCTGCTATATTTAAAATAGCATAGTTTATTGCAGCACTTCCTGCACTAACACATAAAGCAGCAACACCACCCTCAAGAGCAGCTATTCTTTCTTCCAAAACACCCACTGTAGGATTCATGATTCTGCTATAGATATTTCCAGCAACTTCAAGGTTAAAGAGATCAGCTCCATGTTGAGCATTATCAAATTCGTACGCAACTGTTTGGTAAATTGGCACCGCAACTGATTTTGTAGTTGGTTCAGTTTCGTATCCTCCGTGGATGGATATAGTTTCTTTCTTCATTATTTTAAATTTTAATGTGCTAATATATTTAAACTTTGTAAACCATTTCAGGTTTAAACAAAAAAAAATCAATACTAAGGCTTTTAATTTTGTATTGATTAATTGTATTTTTAAATTTTTTTTCTTAGTTTGTCTTGATATTAGTTAATTGCAAAGATTCAAATTCGTTGATGATTTGATTGCACCAGGCATCAATTCTCTTTTCTGTCAATTCTTCTTGAGTATCTTCGTCTATAGCTAAACCACAAAATTCACCTTCTTCTAATTCAGCTCTTGAATCTGTATGTAGATAACCATCGGTTGACCATTTTCCAATTAAAGACCCTCCTGAATCAAGAATTTTTTCTCCTAAAATACCCACTCCGTCAATAAAGTATTCACAATATACTATTTGATCTCCTAAACCAAACAAAGCAACTGTTTTTCCACTGAAATTAATTTTACAAAACTCATTGAAATTATTGTCCCAATCACTTTGTAACTCTCCATCATACCAAGTTGAAAGACCAATTATTAGGTAATTATACTTAACAATATCGTCTTTTTTGAAATCGACAACATCAAACATATCAATGCTTAATCTGGATTCAAGGTTTTCTTTAATCTGTTCGGCGACTGCAGTGGTCCTTCCTGTATCTGAACCGTAAAAAAGTCCTATTTTCATTTTATGTTTGTATTGAGTTAATTTTAGTTTAATGAGAAATTTGAAAGTATTCCTTTTTTGGCTTGCATAAATTTTAATCGCCAAACTGGTTGAATTGCATTTTTAATTTTTGATATATTTAATGAAACCTTTTGAATGAATTCTAAAAATTCCTCTGATTCGTTGTGAGAAATTAAAACACTACAAATATTTTGGTCATTTTCAATTCTAAAGTTTCTTCGGGGACAATTTAGTTGATGCTTGCGACATAAATATTTTGAAAGAGCTGTTATCAGTTCAGAATATCCATCATAACTGTCAATTAATTTTTTTCCTGAATGGGTTAGACTAAAACTATCTTTTGAAAATTCGCATGTCCACTCTTTATGTTTTAAGGTTCTATAATTGTTCATGATTAAAAAATATAATGTAAAAATAAATACTGAAAAACATGGTTGCAATACCAATATTTAGGTATAAAATTTATTAACGATTCCTTTAGAGGTAGCTGACGAAAACATAAATTGACGAATAAGTAAGCTACGGTTAACGACAAAACAGAAGAAGAGTCATCAGAATATTTCGTCTTTAAAAGAAAAATATTTTTTGTTTCATTAGTTAGTAATGCCCAAACCTAGAATTAAGCTTGTTGTTTTTTAAGCTAAAGAGTAAACAAAAATTAGCGTGATTTTTATATGATACTCTGCTCAAGCATTTAAAATATTTACTGACTTTAAAGTACTAATCGTTTCAAATAATTTGTTAATATTAAAGTAATCCATCTAATTTGAAAATATAAGCTTAACCAAGAGATCTGTAAATCCTCTTTTTTTTTCGATTAATTAAGCCAAATACGAAAAAAATGATTTTGGTAATGTCTACTTTTAATACTTTTTAAGTAAGCTTTTCACCGCAAGATTTACAGTGTATAGCTTTTGCTAAATGATTATCATCATTACAGTTTTGGCAAACTTGCGTACTAAGCGATTTTCTGTCAATTTTAATTGCTTCTACACTAACCAAGCCTGTTGGTACAGCTAAAATCCCATACCCCATAACCATTATAATTGAGGCTATAAATTGACCAAGTGCTGTTTGAGGAGCAATGTCACCATAACCAACTGTTGTTAATGTAACAATAGACCAGTAAACCGATTTTGGTATACTGGTAAATCCGTTTTGTTTGTCCTCAATCACATACATGATGGTACCCATAATTACAACCAAGCAAAAAACAAATACTAAAAAAGCAACAATTTTGCCTCTTGTAGCCATTAATGCTTTTTTAAGTGTGTCGGCTCCTTCAATGTAGCGAACTAGTTTTAATACTCTAAATATTCTTAAGAGTCTAAATATTCGAAGCATGCCGAAATATTGACCTTCAACTATGAAAATTGTAATGTAACTTGGGATAGTCGCTAAAAAATCAATTATTCCCATTGACGAGAAAATATATTTTTTTGAGTTTGTTACGACCCAAACTCTTAAAGCGTATTCAATGGTAAAAAGAGCAGAAAAAATCCATTCAGTCCAGTTGAAAATTACTTCATATTTTTTACCCAAAGATTGAACCGTTTCAAGCATTGTGAGCAGCACACTCAGGGCAATTACTATTAAAAGAGCAATATCAAAAGCTTTCCCGGCTTTTGTATCTGCTTCAAATATAATTTCATGTAGCTTCGATTTAAGCTTTGTAATCATTTATCAAAGATAATAAAGGATTATTAGGTTCAAATTATAATTAAAACAGGTATGTGATTTATGCGCCCATTTGATAGGAATTGATAGCTGCAAATTTTATTGTTGAATTATTTGGCAACAGTTATCCCTTAGTTTTTCACTCCCTTTTCGACCTTTAGAAGTAAGTACGACTTTGGAAACTTTGCGCTAATGTATAAAGGTCATTTTCTGCTATTTTAGATCAAGAATGAGATGAGAAATATTTGCAGTTAGATGCCATTGATGAAGTAATGTTTTCATCATTCTTCAAAGACAATATTTTTTTGTGTGGGATTCTAATACATATTCTTTTGAAGAATTTCTGTTTTTGTATTTGGTTGATAGTGATTGTTGTTTTTAGAACACTCTCAACTTAAAACTTAAGCATTTTCCCAAAGGGATCTAATAAACACGGGGTGTCATATTGATCTAATTTATTATCCTAAAGTAGATTTTTTTACTAGTAAAACTAACTCAATTGATCTAATGCAAAGAGATTCTCGTTGCTACAAAAAAAATAATATTCTGAATTTTTATTAACCCAAAAGTTCTTTTTTAAAGAAAAAAACTGTTTTCTAATTATTTAGCAGTTCATTTTTGGTAAGATCAACACTCAATATTACTATTGAGTTATGTTAAATGATATTTTAGGCCTTTTGTAAATTAGTGGCAGTCACTTTTTGATTGTCTATTTAGAAGAAGCACCACAGGTTTAAGTTAGCAAAAATAATCTTAAACAATTCATTTCAAATATGATGTATGTTCAGATAATGTAACTCATTAAAAGAAAACATCGTAATCAATGCGGGTTGTTAAACTTAATGATTATTTAACTTAAAAAACTGCAACTTTTTAAAGGTCAAATGCTGCAGTTCAAAAATTTTCTAAGTCCTTTCTTCAACTCTTAATTTTTTTTAATATTTATTTACTTGGCCTAAATTTAAAACTTTAAGCATCATGGAAAATTTATTATTGACAGCAACATTAGAATCAGGTGATTACGTTGGTTTCACTTTCTTTATCGGCAGTATGGCTATGTTAGCAGCAACTGTATTTTTCTTTCTTGAAATGAAGAGTGTTTCAGGGAAATGGCGAACTTCGCTTCTTGTTTCAGGTTTGATAACATTAATAGCCGCAGTTCATTATTATTATATGAGGGATTTTTGGGTAGAAAACAAAACATCACCAACTGAATTTAGGTACATTGACTGGATTTTAACAGTCCCATTAATGTGTGTTGAGTTTTACCTAATCTTAAAGTCATTTGGAGCAAAGAAGAGTTTACTTTGGAAGATGATATTTTACTCTGTTTGGATGTTAGTTACAGGTTACCTAGGTGAAACAGTGTACAGAGAATCAAGCGCAATTTGGGGCGCAATTTCATCATTAGGATATTTAGGAATCTTTTATGAAGTTTGGTTCGGATCAGCCAAGAGGCTTTCTAAAAATTCAAATAATCCAATCTTACAAAAAGCATTTAATTCTTTGGCTTGGTTTATTTTTGCAGGGTGGGCAATTTATCCAATAGGATACATGACAATTGAAGGAGGTTTATTACATGGAGTTTTGCCTTCAGAATCAATGGATATAATTTATAATATTGGAGATGCTATTAATAAAATTGGTTTTGGGTTAGTCATTTATAGTTTGGCTATCAACAGTAAAAAAGAAGAAGCTTCAGTTTAAAACATCTTCGCTAAACAACAATAAAAAATGTCAATGATTTTGTAATCATTGACATTTTTTTTATTAAAATAAAGAGCTTTTAAATAGATACTAAAATTTACTATTTGTTAACTTAGAGTGTCCCCTTTGTACTCGGTAATATTAAATGCTCAGGATCTCTTCTAATCGCCATCTTGATCGCTCTTGCTAGTGCTTTAAAGATTCCTTCAATCTTATGATGCTCATTATTACCTTCAGCTTTGATGTTTAAGTTTGATAACGAAGTATCCGAGAATGATTTAAAAAAGTGTAAAAACATTTCGGTTGGCATTTCGCCGATCATTTCTCTTTTGAATTCTGCGTCCCAAACCATCCATGGGCGTCCGCCGAAATCTAAGGATACTTGACAAAGACAGTCATCCATAGGTAAACAGTAACCGTAACGTTCGATTCCTATTTTGTTGCCTAACGCGTTTTTGAATGCTTCACCTAATGCAAGGGCAGTGTCTTCGATTGTATGGTGTTCGTCGATTTCTAAATCTCCTTTTACGTGTACTTTTAAATCTACTCCAGCGTGTTTTGCGATTTGATCCAACATGTGGTCGAAAAATCCAACACCTGTGTTCATATCGCCTTTACCTGATCCATCCAAATTTAATTCGATAGTAATTGATGTTTCTTTTGTTTCACGGATTACTGATGATCTTCTTTCGCCAGCAGCTAGATATAAGTAAATATCTTTCCAGTCGGTAGTTTCAATTGCGATGCAATCTTTTAACTCCTCAACTTTCCCAGCCAATTCTTCTAATCCTTTTTCATCTTCATGGTTAATCCAAATGGATTTGGAACCTAAGTTTTTTGCCAATTCAACATCTGTGATACGATCTCCAATTACAAATGAATTTTTTAAATCATATTCACCCGTCATATATTTCCCCAATAAACCTGTACGAGGTTTACGAGTATCTGCATTTTCATGCGGGAAAGTCTTATCAATTAATATTTCTGTGAATTCAATTCCTTCACCTTTTAACGCTTTTAACATTGCATCTTGGGGTGGGTGGAATGTGTGCTCAGGGAAGGAATCAGTTCCTAATCCGTCCTGATTGGTTACCATAACTAATTCAAAATTCATTTTACGTACAATTTCACCCAGCCATCTGAATACGCCTGGGTAGAACTCTAACTTCTCTAATGAGTCTAATTGGTAATCAACTGGTGGTTCAATTACTAAAGTCCCATCTCTATCAATGAATAATGCTTTTTTCATATTTTTTTCCTCAGTGTCGCTTTTGTAAAGTAACGGGTTTTTTTGGTTCTTGGCGAAAGCTTTTCAGCTTTCGCTTTTAATAATTGTTTGTTCTTTGACTCAGCTTCAAGTATTTAAGATGTAATTTCTTTAATCGCTGCTATTACTAATTTATTTTCCTTTGATGTCCCTATGGTTATCCGTAAACAATTTTCACAAAGTTCAACGTTTGAGCGGTTTCTTACAATAATTGATTTCTCAACCAGTTTGTTGTAAATATTAGTGGCATCATCAATTTTCACCAAAATGAAGTTAGCATCACTTGGGTATATTTTTCTTACACATGCTATTTCTTCTAATGCTTTCGCCAGTAAAATTCTTTCGGCTAGTATAATATCTATAGCTTCATTCCTCTCATCTAATTTCCCCAAGATTTCACTTGTTTTCTCTTGGGTTAAGGTGTTGATGTTGTAAGGAGGTTTAATTTTATTTAAAACGGTAATAATCTCATTAGATGCGAATCCTATTCCTAGTCTTAATCCGGCTAATCCCCACGCTTTGCTGAACGTTTGCATTACAATAAGGTTAGGGTGGAAGTCTAGGTAATCAATCCAAGACTGAGAATAACTAAAATCGATATAGGCTTCATCAACTATTACAACCCCTTTAAAAGAGTTTAAAACACGCTTAATTGCTTCAGGATCTAATGTGTTTCCTGTTGGGTTGTTTGGTGAACATAGCCAAATAACTTTTGTATTATCGTTGATGGCTTCAAGCAATGCTGGTTCGTTAATTTCAAAATCTGGTGTTAACGGAACTGATTTTGCTTTAACATTATTAATGTCTGCAGAAACTTGATACATTCCATAAGTAGGAGGCAAGATGATTACTTCATCTTTGCCGGGCTCACAAAATGCGCGAAATATTAAATCGATTACTTCATCGCTACCATTTCCTAGAATGATGCGCTCTTGTCGAACGTTTTTTAAATGCGCAATTTTAGCCTTTAAGTCTTGCTGGTATGGGTCGGGATATCTATTTAAACCCGTATCAAATGGGTTTTCGTTTGCGTCTAAGTATACATCTGCTTTACCTGTAAACTCATCTCTTGCAGAAGAGTAAGCTTTTAGGTTTTTGATGCTTTCGCGTAATATTTCTTGTAAATTAAAGCTCATTATTCGTCTTTTAACAAGGTTGTGTTTTTTGATACTCCAATCAGGTGTTATTTACTAAAAAAAATAATATCATTTCCTAATAGAGAAAATGTTATTTTAATTCGTTTAATCTTAGTGTTACGGCATTTTTGTGTGCGAATAACTCTTCGGCTTCAGCCATTATTTCTATTGTTGGTCCAAGAGCTTTTAACCCTTCTTTACTAATTCTTTGATAGGTTATTTTTTTAGTGAAAGATTCTAAAGAAACGCCACTGTATGATTTAGCATAACCATTTGTAGGTAAAGTGTGATTAGTTCCTGATGCGTAATCTCCAGCACTTTCAGGCGTGTAATTGCCTAAAAATACAGAGCCTGCATTGGTAATGGAGTTCATAAATAACTCTTCGTTTTTAGCTCCAATAATTAAATGCTCTGGTCCGTATTCATTAATCAACTCTAAAGCTTCTGCTTCACTCTTCATTAATAATAAAGTAGAATTATCCAATGCTTTGGATGCAACTTCTTTTCTTGGTAATTCAGACAACTGTTTTAACACAGCTTTTTTCACATCATCAATTAGAGAATCAATACAGGTAACAAATACAACTTGTGAATCAGCACCATGTTCAGCTTGTGATAATAAATCGGATGCGATAAAATCTGCATTACCAGTTTCATCACCATAAACGAGGACTTCACTTGGACCAGCAGGCATGTCGATTGCGACACCATCCAAACTTGCCATTTGCTTTGCAGCAGTAACAAACTGATTACCCGGTCCGAAAATTTTATAAACAGAAGGAACTGATTCGCTTCCGTATGTCATTGCTCCAATAGCTTGAATTCCACCAAGTTTTAATACCTTATTACAACCAACAGTTGATGCAGCGTAAAGGATAGCTGGATTAATTTCACCTTCTTTATTTGGAGGCGTGCACAAAACTATTTCTTTACATCCTGCGATCTTTGCAGGGATGGCTAACATTAAAACAGTACTAAAAAGAGGCGCAGATCCACCTGGGATATATAATCCTACTTTTTCAATTGGTGTTACCTTTCGCCAACATTCAACACCGGGTTGAGTTTCAATTTTCTCTTCTTTTGTCTCTTGTACTTTATGAAACTTAAATATATTTTCAGCCGCATTATTAATAGCTACTTTTAAATTATCGGGTGTAGCGGCAGCCGCTTCTGCAAATTCTTGTTTTGAAACTAATAAGTTTTTTAATTCAGCTCCATCAAACTTAGCGGTATAACTTTTAAGGGCTTTATCACCATCTTTTTTTATCTGCTCAAAGACATCCAAAACAATTTTTTCAAGGTTTTTTTTCTCTCGAGTTGGTCTTTTAAGGATTTCACTCCAAGTGTCTTTGTTTGGGTATTTTATTGTTTTCAAAAGATTCTAATTTTGAATATTTTATGATTTCGCCTAATAAAGACTAATCATTTATAGTTTATAATTCAACACTCAAGGTTTTAATTTTATTCAAAAATTAAAGTACCATTTTTTCGATTGGAACGATTAATATTCCTTCAGCTCCGTTCGCTTTAAGATCATCAATTGCATTCCAAAAATCACCGTCTTTAATTACCGAATGAACCGAACTCCAACCTTCTTTTGCTAATGGAAGTACAGTAGGACTTTTCATTCCGGGCAATGCTGCAATGATATCTTGTAACTTATCGTTAGGTGCATTTAGTAAAACGTACTTGCTCTTTTTAGCTGTTTGAACAGAGTTGATTCTAAACATTAATCTGTCTAAAATATCTTTCTTTTCACCTGTTAAACCAGGAGTGGAAACTAAACAAGCTTCTGAAAACAAAATTTCTTCACACTCTTTTAATCCATTTTTGAATAAAGTACTTCCTGAGGAAACTAAATCACAAATACCATCTGCTAAACCAATATTTGGAGCTATTTCAACAGATCCGGAAATCATGTGTATCTCAGCTTTAACACCTTGCTTATCTAAGTATTGTTGTAAAGTGACAGGGTAGGAAGTAGCAATTTTTTTACCTTCGAAATATTGAACTCCAGGGTAATCAACTTCTTTTGGAACCGCTAGTGAAAGCTTACATTTTGAAAAACCAAGCTTTTCAATAATGTCCAAAGAAGCGCCCTTTTCAATTACTGTATTTTCTCCTAAAATTGCAATATCGGCAATACCGTCTTTTACATAATTAGGAATATCTGAATTTCTCAAGAAAAGTAATTCAGCAGGAAAGCTATGAGAAGCAACTTTTAACTGGTCTCTTCCGTTGTTAAACTTAACTCCACACTCTTTTAAAAGTTGGATGGACTCTTCGTTTAATCGTCCACTTTTTTGTATTGCAATTTTTAAAATTTCACTCATTTTAATCTGTTATAATAAAGTAAAAAGCCACGCTTAATAGCGTGGCTTGTTTATATTTTATGCATACACATACACCGCCCGCTTAGCCTAGGTTAATTGTGTGATGATGATGTATGTTTATGTTCAATTTCATTGTGGCACAAATATACAACTATTTCTTGTTCTGTTGAAGTCTTAACTTAATTATTAAATTCAGTTTTTTGATTACAGTAATTGTTTGAAGTAATGACTTCGATTTTTAGCGTAGATTCTACAAGTTGAAGAGATTGGTTTCGCAAAAGCTGTTTTTTTAATCAAATGATTTTTATTTAACGCTGAAATTGAGATTGATAATCTGCCGAATTTCTGAGATTTACTTCCTTTTATTTGTCATAGCTATCCATTATGTAATCAATTGGGTTAAGGAAAAACATTTTTTTCCAACCTTGTGGATCAAAGTCAATTCGCCAAAAGTGAGGAACCCATGAGACAATGGAATAATGTAAGTGTGCTGGTTTGCCTTTTGCGTTACCAGTTGCGCCTACAGTTCCAATTTGATCACCTATATTATTCCAAGATCCAATAGTTTTCTTAATGCTGTTTAAATGTGCGAAATAATGGAATCGTAATTTTGGGCCTAGTACTATTACAAATTTACCAGACATTCCGCCGGAACCTGTTGCGAATGTAAATCCTCGTACGGACGCGTTAACTTTTGTTCCTGTTTTAGCGAAGATATCTACGCCTTTGTGCGTTCCTGATTTCCCCCAGGGGTAATACCAATAGCTTTCGTGGTTAAAATCGTTGATCTTCATTCCTTCAACGGGAAGATCAAACGATTGAGGAATGCTTAAAAAGAAAAGGACTGTTAAACTTATGATGTTTAATGATTTCCGAATCCAACCTCTTTTTTTCTTTCTCTTGAATAATTTCATACTTTCGAAGTTACTAAGCTTTCTAAGTGTTTAGCTAACACGCTTATTATTCGTGAGAATAGCTCAATAATGCGCCGCTATTTTAACAAGTTTATTTCTTTAATTGATACTGTTTGTCCAACCATGCATATAGATGGTGCTCGAGACAGTGCATATTTAAAATAAACTTTAGTTGCCCCTTTTTTAAACGCTTCAGGTAAATTAACCGGCTCATAAGTCGTTGAATCATTTACTTTAATAAGGAAGGTACATCCGTCTAATCCTGTTTTGTCTTCAATAACACCTGTTGTGTATCCTTTTATTTCAACATTAAAATTCTTTGAAACACTGGGGTTTCCGGTTAATACTAATTCTTCTCTAGTGCTGATATTGCTTGATTTTTCCTTGTGTTTGCATTGAATAGTGATTAAGGATATGATGCTTAAAGCAAAAAATATTTTTTTCATTTGATCAAAATCTATTTTTAATGTTTGTTTTGGATTTTCAATTCGTAATTTTGCAAAATTACACTAAATATTATGTTAGCATCAAGAATTGAATCATTTGTAGAATTAGGACATCAAATTAAAGCGGCAATTGATCGTAAAGATGGTGAATATGAAGGTTTGAGTAAAAACCAGATTAACCTTTTATTACAAACTAAAAAAGCTGGATTTAAAAACGGTTGGTTTACAAGCGAGATGGTGAACAAGGCCTTGAATGGAATTGTTTTGATGCTAAACGAAGCTGATTTAAAGGAATGGACGTCAAAGTATAGTGTGCAAATTGAGGCTGTAAAGGAAGCGAAAGAAGTAGGGGTGATTATGGCCGGGAATATTCCTGCAGTTGGTTTTCACGATCTTTTAAGTGTATTGATTTCGGGTCATAAGGTAGTTGCTAAAACGAGTTCGGTTGATGAGCAATTAATGCCTGCAATTGTTGACTTGTTAGTTGAAATTGATGGTTCGTTTGAAGGTAAGGTTGAAATTTTAGATTCTCCTAGAGCAAAATATGATGCTGTAATTGCCACAGGTAGTGATAATTCAGCGCGTTATTTTGAGCAGTATTTTGGGAAGTATCCTAACATTATTCGAAAATCAAGAACATCAGTTGCTGTATTAACGGGTGATGAAACACCTAAGCAATTAGAGGCATTAGCGCATGATTTGTTTGCTTATTATGGACTAGGATGTAGAAATGTTTCGAAGTTTTTATTGCTAAAAGATTTTGATATAACTCCGCTTATGAATGAGTTATCTAAACATGATAAGCCGTTGGTTGAAAACGGAAAATATCATAATAACGTTGATTATAACAAATCAATTTACTTAATTAACAGTAATCCGTTTTTGGATGGCGGTACGTTTATGTTAAAAGAGGATAATAATTTACAATCGCCAATCAGTGTCACGTTTTTTGAGCGGTTTGAGTCTATGGAAGAAATTGAGTCCTATATTGAATTAAATAAGGAAAGTATTCAATGTGTTGTTTCCAACAAAATTAAAGATGCTGTAGACTTTGGTGAGGCTCAAAAGCCAAAGGTTTGGGATTATGCAGATAAAATTGACACCATAAATTTTTTAGTCTCTTTATAAAATAAATTTGTTGTAGTGAATATTCTGACGCATCTTTGCGATCGAATTATGGTTTTAAATTCTAAGAATTTAGATTAATAGGGAATACAGTGAAATTCTGTAACAGTGCCCGCTACTGTAACTCTTTAAATATTTAGCATTCATTTGCCACTGTGAAAACGGGAAGGCGCTAAATAGAGAGAAGTCAGGAGACCTGCCAAAATTCGTTATTTATTTCCACTTCCGGGGTCAGGAGTGTAAGAGATAAAAACTTGAAACGAACACTGTTATACATATTAACGGCATTATGCCTATTAAACTCCTCGGCGCAAACCTTAGACACCCTAACGTTAAGCACTATTGCTGTGGTACCTACTCAGTTTAAAAATGTTGAAGAATTTGGTTCTGTAATTGTTCAAGAACCGTTTTTGTCGGTTGCTGAATTACTTACAAATTGTTCATCAGTACAGGTTAACAATCAAGGTGGTAAAGGAGCTACTAGTAGCGTAAGCATTAGAGGTTATTCATCTAATAAAACTAATGTGAAATGGAATGGTTTATCTATTAACAATTTAACATTAGGGATGACGGACTTTGGAGGTATTCAATCTGGAGTTGTCGATAATATAAGTATTTACAAAGGAAATAGTGTTTCAGATTTAAATGATGTTTCCATCGGTGGAGTAATAGCTATGGACAATGAATTAAACTGGAAGGATACGTTTCATTTTCAAATAGGTTCTGAAATTGGAAGCTTTGGCTATCTAGGTAATCAGTTTAAAGCAGGAGGGTTGATAAAAGGTTTTACGTTTCAAGTGAAAAGTTCTTTTTTATCGGCAGTAAATGATTTTAAATATAAAAATCATAAAAGAATTGGGACACCAAATGAGGTGCAAGAAAACGCGGCTTACTACAATGGGAACCTTATTTTTTCAACAGGCTGGAGAAATAAAAAAATCAAGTTTGAAAACCATACATGGTTTTCCACTAAAAAAGTTGAATCTCCTAAAATATTTGCAGATTCAAAACCTTCGGTCGCGTTTTACCAAGACTCAAGCATAAGGTCGGTTTTTAACTTTTATACTCCTATTAAAAAAGTTAGAATTAAAGGATTTTATGGAATTAATCATGAGCGATTTTTATATAATGATTCTTTGTTTGCAATAAACACATTTTATGTTTTGAACAACAATCATTTTAATGTTAGCGCGAAACATAATTTAAAGGATTGGTATTTTGAGTATTTAAGTGAAATACAGTTTCAAAATGCACACAACAATCAGTTTGAAGATGTGAAGCGCAGAGTTGTAAGTTTAACAAAATCGAGAATTGAAAAACGATTGTTTAAAGAACGATTGAGAATAAGTGGAACAGGTGTTTTAAATAAAATATGGCGCCCAAATAACGTATTTCCTGGTGGAGTTATAGCATACCATTTTAGCATGAGACAATTTGTTTTTAAAGGTAGCGGCGGATCACATTTTAGAGTTGGAAATTTTGACGATTTATTTTGGCCAAAGGGGGGGGATGAAAACCTAAAGCCAGAAAAGGGCTGGAATATTGAACAGTCGGTTGGTTACTCTGTTGTGATTAAAAAATTAGAATTTAAACTATTTGGAGAAGTTTATAATTCAATTGTTAATGACTGGATACAATGGAGGGATGCCGGTGAATATTGGGCTGTAGAAAACCTTAAGAAAGTGAATGCTCAAGGAGGAGAGGCTTCGCTAGAAGTTAATTTTTCTTTAAATGAGGTAGAACTTAACTTCATGTCTCATTATTCGCTTACAAAGGTGACTACTCTTGAGAGTGAGCTTCCTAATGATCCCTCAATTGAAAATCAATTAACATATGTTCCAATGAATAAATCTAAAAATCGGATTAGCCTTGTTTACAAAGGTTTTACGGGAAACTATGTTTTTAACTATTATTCTTTAAGACACACTACGACGGATAACGTTGAGCGAAAAGCATTAGCTTCTTATTACTTACAAGATTTACATTTAATGAAAAAATGGAATGTTAAGCCGTTTTCAATCTATTCAAAATTTTCAATTTTAAACTTATCAAATCAATTTTATGAAGGGGTAAGTAATCGACCAATGCCTGGGAGATCTTATTACTTTACGTTACTATTAAATTTTAGTTAATTATGAAAAAGTCAATTATTTATTTATTTGCAGGGACACTATTATTATCATCTTGTAAAGATGATGAAAAAGATAAAGAGTCATGTTCAAAACCGTTTAATTTCTCATCTGGAGCTGTTGTTATAAACGAAGGAGCTTTTAATGGAACAGGTTCTCTATCTCATATAGATTTGACGACAAACGAAGTGAGAAACTTTATTTATGAAGATGCAAACTGTGATGTACCTGCTGGTAGTGTGGTCCAATCGTTCGCGATAAACGGAGAAAAAGGCTATGTTGTTGCTAACGGTAGTGGTGAAGTACAGGTTGTGAATTTATCTACTTTTAAACAAGAGAAAACAATATTGCTTTCTTATCCAAGGTACATTGCATTTGAAGGTGAGAAAGGTTTTATTTCAAATGGGACATCAGAAGGAAAGGTTTTTGTGATTAACTCATTAAATGCTGTAACAGATACTATTCAGGTTGCAACTGGACCTGAAGGGATATTTGCTTCAGGAGGTAAAATTCTTGTAGGCTGTACTGGACATTGGAATGGCGATTTATTTACGACTATGGTTGATTCTGTGGTTGCTATTATTAATCCATCTGACTTATCGGTGACGAATGTAAATACTTGGGATAAACCAACAGATTTCGTAGAAGATAAAAATGGTGATGTTTGGGTTAGTTGTGCTGGAAACGGACAATATGATAATGGTGCTGATAAAGCGCCTGCATTTGTTAAATTAAACGTTGAAAATGGAGTCGCAAAGGATACTTTAATTATTGGAGAAGTAGGTGAGTCTATTTCTAAAATAACAATTAATGGATCTGGTGATATAATTTATTATTATAAGGGTGATGGAGTTTACAGAGTTGGAATTAATGGTGATTATATAAATGAAGAAGTATTGATCCCTGGAAATTTTTACGGAGTTGAAGTTGATCCTGCTTCAGGAAATATTTTAACTTTTGATGCTAAAGGTTTTTCTTCTGATGGTGTTGTTGGAAGGTACTCGGCTGATGGAGATTCTATCACACATTATTCGGTTGGAGTTGCACCAAATGGTGCTTTGATAAAGTAATTGAGATTAAAATAGATATAATTAAAAGCTGCTTTAATAGGGTAGCTTTTTTTATATCTTACCCGTCAATTTGTAAGCCCAATATCCTATGACTTCATGCGCTAAATGTGTCCAGCCACTAAAAACATGTGCACCTGGTATGAAACAATATTCAAACTCAAATTTACGAGGTCCAGAATTTCTATTGCTACTGAGGTAGTCCGGATAGATTCCTTGCTTTTCAAAACAAGCTAAACTTCTCCTCATATGATTGGATGAAGTGATTAAAAGTATTCTTTTTTCAGCTAAATTCTTAAATTTTAATTGTAATAATTCTTTTGTGTATAAAGCGTTTTCAAATGTATTTCTTGATTTGTTTTCAATAAGAAGGTTATTAATTTTTATCCCAGCATTTGTAAGATATTTGGAAAGAATATCAGATTCTTTATTTTCTGGATGATAAATATCTCCGCTTCCTCCAGAAATCACTAAATTTTTTATTTCGCCTCTTTTAACTTTTGGTAAAATTTGTAGTAAACGGTCTATATTACTATTAAATCTTGTAATGTCATTTTTTGCATCGTAAATAATCATTCCACCTAAAACAATTGCGATATCATACTTATCAGCTCTTGTTTCGCTTAAAGGTTTTTCCCAAAGTCGGATAGCTTCATCGAGAATAAAGTTGTTTCCAAAAATAAAAACAAGTGAAATACTGGCTATTAATAGTTTCTTTCTTTTAATTGGATTTTTAGTAAAGTACACCCAAGTTAGTAAGCCTACCAAATATGTGAATGGAGAAAGGAGGAAGGCTAATATTTTAGATAGTATGAAAAACATTGTTAAAGCTTACCAACTCTTTTCTCAACCGACTTTCTTTTTGATTTAATCAAATTGGTTTTATTCTTGTTGAAATCCATATTCATTACACAGTAAATACGATCTGATATTGGATCCATAATTTCGTATGCTCTTTCAACTACCTTTAAAAGTTCCGGTACAGTTGAAGCCTCGATTATAGTTCCCATAGGGGTGAATTCAAAACTTAAGCCTGTACCTTTTATGTGTTCAACAACTTTACTTACATATTCCCCAATGTGATCACCCTTATCAATTGGAAATATTGCGAAATTCATTATAGCTGACATGATACAAATTTAGACATAAAAAAAGCTATCTCGGTGTACGGGATAGCTCAAAGTATTTTATTGAGTTAATTATCCTAAATCGTCAAATTTAACTTTAGTTGAGTATTTAGAAGTTGTTTCTTTTACTTCTTGAGATTCTTCATAACCTTCGTAAACTCCTTTTTCTTTTTGAATATAATCGATCGATTCATACAAGCCTACAGCAAACTTTTCAAAGTCTTCTTTGTAAAGGAATAATTTATGTTTTTCGAAATGGAATTTCCCGTCCTCCGAAAACTTTTTTTTACTTTCAGTGACAGTTATATAATAATCATCAGCTTTTGTCGCTTTTACATCAAAGAAATAAGTTCTTTTTCCTGCTCTTACAGCTTTTGAAAAAATTTCGTCCCTTCTTTCTCTATTTTCATTGTTATCCATAGCAGTCCTTTTAGTGTTGTTGAAAATCTCATTTTCTTTCACACCGCAATATATAATTTTTTTCCCCACCAAAAAGGTTTAATACGTCTAAATAATAGTTTAAACTATTAAAATCTTCGATTAATGGAGTTTAAGATGGTGCGGAATAATATTACGCATCTAATTTAGCTTGCTTACGTGCTATTCTTTTTTTGTACCAATGAATATTTTGAGGGTGAAAGTAGATAAATGCTGAAATGAATACAGAATACAAAAGTGCATACTTTAGCGTTTTTACACCATCACTTAAGAATATTTGCACCATTTGTCCACCTGATCTTACAGTACCCAAAACTGACTGTGTTATCAATAAGGAAGTTATTGCAAATAATACAAAGAGTAAGCTTGTTTTGACATTTTCGAAAAGAGCTTTTTGAAACGTAACATTGAATTTGAATTTATGCTTGAAAGCAACCATTGTTGTTGTAAACAAAAAAAGCAATAGAATTAATCTCTTTAAATAATATAGTTGTTCACTTACGGCAGCCATTTGAGTGCTTATGTTTTGAAATGCTATGTAGGTTGTATTATCAATATTTGATAATATCTCTTTTCCTTCATCTGTAAAGTCAGATTTTACAACAACGCTGTCTTGCGGCAATCCAATAATTTTAATTTGGTCAACTTCTTTAAGTTGTGCATAATCAACCAAGTCTCTAGTCTCTATGCCTTCGTAAATAGATTCATCATTGTACGACGAATAAATAGATAAGTAAGTAATTACCAAAAGAACAAATACTATTGCAGGAATTAACTTTAACTTTTTCATGGATAGTGTGAATAAATTAAGTCAAATTTAGGGTATAAAAACAAAAAAGGTTGCTTCTTTCGAAACAACCTTTTAACAATACTTTGTAAAAAAAACCTAACTATTCATTGAAATTAAGAATTCATCGTTGTTTTTAGTGTGACGAACTCTTTCTTGTAAAAATTCCATTGCTTCTTGTGGAGTCATGTCGGCTAAGAATTTTCTTAATCCCCATATTCTCTTAATTGCATGTGGTGCGATTAACATGTCATCTCTTCTAGTAGAAGATAAGTTAAGATCGATTGCTGGATATAAACGCTTGTTCGCTAATTTTCTATCCAATTGAAGCTCCATGTTACCAGTACCTTTGAATTCTTCAAAGATTACTTCATCCATTTTAGATCCTGTATCAACTAAAGCAGTAGCTAAGATTGTTAAAGAACCACCGTTTTCAATATTACGAGC
>Ga0257114_1000142_pt1 | contig 57135 bp, 59 predicted proteins | sample SI112_10mmetaG_FD_190149 | JGI IMG/M metagenome (GOLD analysis project Ga0257114, IMG submission 190149) | Marine microbial communities from Saanich Inlet, British Columbia, Canada - SI112_10m | ecosystem: Environmental > Aquatic > Marine > Inlet | place: Canada: British Columbia | collected...
ATGAAAAGTTAGATGAGCTAAATAGATTGAAAAATATTCTCTTGCCAAATACAATGGGTGAAATATTTAAAGTTCTAGTGATGAAAAAAAATATCGACATTCCATTATTATCAACTAAAGAATTTAATCATATACATAAGTTATAATATGGAATTCATACATATATTAATACTGTCAGCTATTCAAGGCATAACCGAGTTTCTGCCCATATCTAGCCAGTCTCATTTAATACTCACCTCATATCTATTAGGGCTAAAAGATCAAGGAATAGGGTTTGATATTGCGCTTCATTCAGGGTCTTTGATTGCTATCTTAATCTATTATAGAAATGAGATTAAAAAAATATTATCTTTAACTAATGAAGGGCTAGACTACCTTAAATTAATAGTAATTGGGTCAATCCCATTACCTATTATAGGTTTACTATTTATTGATATGGTCTCTATCAATATGCGTTCTGTTAGCTCGATTGCTTTAATGACCATATTGTTTGCAGTTATTTTATATTTAGCTGATTCTAAAAAGAAAGATGAAATAACTAAGCTAACAAATATTAGTATATTCACTATTATATTTATTGGCTTGATGCAGACATTAGCTATAATGCCAGGTGTTTCTAGGTCAGGGATTGTCATTACAGCAGCGTTATTAGTAAATTTTAGTAGAGAAGATTCTATTAAGATTGCCTTTTTATTATCTATGCCTGCTATTTTTATGGCAACGGTATATCAGTCAATGCAGTTATATAAGATTGGGAATATTGAAATTTTAAATGAGCATTTATTAGGAATGTTTTCATCTTTCATATTTTCATACATTACTATTCATTTATTTATATCAACTATAAATAAAATATCATTCACTCCATATATTATTTATAGATTAATTTTAGGTGTGGCTTTAATCGGATTTATTTAAGAATTTTCTTATCGAATCTTGTGCAATTTCTCTATGCGCATTTTCAATAATCTTTTTAATTTCAAGACCAGGCTTTTTTTGATCTTCATCGCTTAGTTTAAAATTATTTATATTTTTAATTAGTTCTTCAAAAAAATTTTTATGTCCATCAGGCTCGCCACAAAAATAATATACATACTTCATAAATGAGCTTAATCGATCTTTTTTACGAATATCTATTTTCTTTATAAGAGATAAAAGTGCATCATAATTCTCAGTACTATCTGGGACATAGTCACGATAATTACGTAAACAATTAGAAAATAGCAGCGCTAAACTTTTGTATTCATTTGGAACTTTTAATCTTTGACAAAAAGATTCAATTCCTTCAGGAGTTTGTATGCAGCCATATAAATTAAACGAAATAATTTCAACTTTTGTTGTATCACTTGGGAAAATTTGTCCCATTCCGCTTGACCAACGGTTATCATTTAGAATTTCGGGGAATAATATATCTCGAGCATGATGAGTGATTAAAAAACTAAAGAATTTATCTAAGTCTCTACCAGTTTTATATATTTCTAACCATTTTCTTTCAGGTGTTAGGTGCTCAAGTTCTCCACTCTCAACAATCTCTTTTATTTTATCAACTGTTTCTGATGCAACTATAAAATCATCAAATTTGGCATAAAACCTTGCAACCCTGAGAACTCTTAGAGGGTCTTCAGAGAATGCGTCAGAGACATGTCTTAGTGTTTTATTTTTAATATCTTCTTGCCCATTGAATGGGTCAATAAGGTTCCCATCTTCATCTTGAGCTATTGCATTAATAGTTAAATCTCTTCTAGCTAAATCCTCTTCTAATGTAACATTGGAGTTAGTGTCAAATTCAAATCCTGTATAACCATGACCTGATTTTCTCTCAGTTCTTGCAAGCGCATATTCTTCGCCTGTTTTAGGATCTATAAATACTGGAAAGTCTTTACCAACTTGCTTGAAACCTTTCTTCTTCATTTCATCGGGTGATGAGCCAACAACAACCCAATCATGGTCTTTGACCGGTATACCTAATAATTTATCTCTAACAGCACCACCCACTAAATAAATTTTCATTCACTTCTGCCTGACTTTTTTCTAAGGCTTTCAATATGTTTTTGTTTTAATGAAAAGTTTAGGTACCCTGGAACTATATCTTCTAAAGCTAGCTTCCCTTTAAAACCTTCATTGCTGCAACTATCAGTTTGTAAGGATAAAAAATTATCTAATGTGAATAGCTTCCCAGGTAATCTTTGAAAGATAACAGCCTGTAATTTTGATAAAGTATAATTTAGTGGAATAATAAGTCTTCTAATCTTTAATGCTTTTAATGTAATATCTATAAGCTGTCTAAAGGTGTATTCGTTTGGACCAGTCACATCAATTTTTTGACCATATGTTGTATTATCACGGATTGTACTTACCATGAAATCTGTTAGTTCATTGACATAAATAGGCATGAATTTTGAATCCGGACATGCAAGAGGAAAGACAGGTAAAAACTTCAGTATTGTAGAAAACTTATTAAAAAATGAATCATCCTCTCCGAATACAATCGATGGTCTGAAAATTGTTGTATTACAAAAATTATTCGTATTATCCCTAATATAATTTTCCGCCAAACCTTTTGTAATTAAATACTGACTTATTGCTCTTGGATCAGCATTAAGGGAACTAATATGCAGATAACGTTTAACTTTATTAATTTTTATTGCATCAGATACTTTCTTCGTCAATTCATAATGTAAATTATTAAAAGTATTATCTATACCAGACTCATTCAATATACCTATGGTGTTAATAACTATGTCTGAGCTGGAAAACATAGAATTTAAGGTTCTCCCATCCGATACGTTTGCTTGAATAATTTCTAAATTAGGTATCAGTTTTAAATCTTTATTAGCTTCAATATTTCTGGTTAATACACAAATTTTATCGCATAAAGGAGATAGTTTAGCGCATAACTGTGAACCAATGAATCCAGTTCCACCTAATATTGTAATTTTACCTAAGCTTTGCATTTAAATTTGTATCCAGTAAGATATCATTAATTCTATTATACAATATTAATATAGAACAAACTATTTAAGGATACATATGGATTCTATTAAAATTACTAAAGATATGTTTGTGGTATTAACATATGAGCTCTATGATGATAAATTAGAGCTCCTTGAAAAAGTTGATCAGCCAGTAACGCATATTCATGGTGAAGGAAAAAAATTATTACCGATTATTGAAAATTCTCTTGATGGTAAGATAGCTGGCGAAGAGGTAGAGGTTAAAGTTTCTCCTAATGATGGCTTCGGTGGGTATGATTCATCATTGGTGATTAATGAAAAACTCACAAATGTCCCTGAAGAATTTAGGAAGTTAGATGAAACTATAGCTTTTGCAAACAAGTCAGGTGATACAAAAGACTTTAAGGTGACAGAGATTACCGACCAAAAAATTGTTTTAGATGGGAACCATTATCTTGCAGGAAAGTCGCTTTTGTATAAAATTAAAATTTTAGATGTTAGAGAAGCAACACAGTATGATAGAGAGCAAGCTCAACTAGACTTTCTACGATCTAAAGCTTAAACCTTTTTAAATATGAGCCTAGATAAGACTCATATTAAGTACTCCTTCCATTTTTTCAGCCATTTCTGACTTACCAGTTCTACTATCACCAATCGTTGCAACTGTGATGTCTAACTGTTTTAGCGTTTCATCTCCAAGTGCTGTACGTTTATCAATAGCTGCTTTTTTTATTAATTCAATCATGTCATGTGCAGCACGTTCTGGTCCTTCATGCTCAACCATAGCTCTGTCGTTAAAACCACAGTCGGTCAGTTGATCATCAGTACTTTTAACATATGTTCCTGCCATTAACATACTATGAGCTACACCAATTTTCATTTTTCCTTGGCCAACTCTATCTTTAATATTTGCTAAGAATTTTTCTTCAATTTTTTCAAATTGCCCATAAAGCTCTTCATGGTTTGGAACAAGAGAGCCATCGTTTTCTTTAAGAAGAGGAAATGGGTTAGCCCAATAACTAATTTCCACATCACCTCTTTTAGTTTGAGTGCTACCAGCTGCTACTCGTGCACCACTTCTAAAGTGCCCCAGAGCTTCATCAACTGTCATATTTGTGTTCATACATGATTTGTTTGGATGAATAAGTTCATAGTTATTTAGATAAAGCATAATATCTAACTCTGAACCAGTTGAGATTTCTGAGTACTCTGTTACTGGCACAATTTGTCTAGCATTTGTTCCAGAATGTTTATTATAACCAATCTCTCTACCTTCCATTTGCATTTTAGCATGTTCACTAAACCCATCCAGACAAGCAAATGCTCCAGTTTCTGTACCATAGAAATATGGTGATAGTGACTTATCATCATTTTGAATTAATTTTGCTCTACCCATGTCATCAGCTTTAACAAAAGAATCAAAGATATATGGTTCATTTGTTTTTTCATCAAATTTAACAACATATCTTGTACATCCGCAGTGAAGAGGCAAATCATCATTCATTATGCAAAGTACATTATGAAGAGTTAAAATTGGTTTTTTACCATATCCAAAATATTTACACTGATCAAGATTAGGTATAAGCCCAACTAACAAATTATTTTTTTTGTCATGATAGTACCCTAGATCTTTCATATCTGAATCTGGGCAACCAAAAATAAATACTCCATCCGGCTGTTTATCTGTAATATTTTTTACATTAGAGAATGGAAATAGATTTAGTAAGCCTGGTTCCATTTCAACACAACCTCTTGATTTATGGATATAGCATAAAATATTCCATGCACCGACTTCAAAAGGAATGGCTACATAGTCTTCTGCTTTAAATTTATCATTCTTAAAAGGATTATGTTCTAGAGCATAAAATGGAAACTCTCTTTTATTAGCATGAGTCTCATAATAAACACCTGTTCTCATATCCGCAGTTGTGGTCATAGCAACCTTACTTAAGCTTGAATATTCACCGGGTAAATTAACAAAGTGCCCCGAGATTTCTCCAACTGCAACATTTGGATGGCACTCAAGCCCTTTCGTTCTTCTTACACCATCTCCAAGGCCAGCACGAATAAGCAAGATTCTTCTTGTTTCAAGAATAAGCTCAGAAAGTTTATCAGCCTTCAACGTTACACTGTCTTTTATCATTTCAGCATCCGTTCCCTCTTCTAATATTTCATTATGAAGCCTAACAAGGCGTGTATAAGATTTTGTTCTATAGTGATGAAACGCTCCATCAATAAATTTAACGGAATCTCTATGAGCTTTTAATTCATCACCGGAGAAAGGAGTATCTCCTTCTATAATAGTAATATAAGTACTAGCATCAATACTATTTATGTAGTCAATCTTATGAAGCACGTCATCTTTAAGATCAGTATTTTCACGATTTTTTAATTCTTTTATAAATTGTTTTTTATAAATATCCAGATATTGAGCAAAAGCTTTACTTTTCAGTAATTGCGCTGGAGTAGTACATCCGTCTCTTATTTCTAGAATTTGTTCCATAATTTATTATTCCTTTATTCCATTGATATATACTTATTTTTACAAGCATATAAGTCACATCGTTGCCAGAAAAGTTCTTTGACCATTCAAGCAACGTAGATTATAGTATTAGTCTTCCCAATCATCAATGGGCATTTAATAATATAACTATGGATATTTTATGAAAAATTTGATAGCACCACATGGGTCAGACTCATTAAACCCTTTATTCGTCAATGATTCTTCTCAAAGAGAGAGCCTCATTAGCAAATCAAAAGATATGTCTCAATTATTATTAAATTCTGCAGCAGCAGCCAATGTTGTTATGCTTGGAGCTGGATATTTCACTCCATTATCAGGATTCATGGACAAAAAGAATGCCATTAGTGTGTCAAATAACATGTTAACAACAGAAGGTCTATTTTGGCCTGTTCCAATTGTTAACCTCACTAAAGATTCAAAAAATATAAAAATAGGTGACGAAATAGCATTGTTAGATCCAAACATGGAAGGTAATCCGGTAATAGCTATACAACAAGTTTCAGCAATTGAAAATCTAAGTGATGATGAAATAAAAGTAATGACAGATAAAGTTTTTGGAACTACAGATAAAAGTCACCCAGGAGTCGCAAATTTCTTAAGTCTTGGCAATATATTAATTTCTGGTGATATTAAAGTATTAAACTACAGTTATTTTCCAAATGAGTTTCCTGGTACTTTTGCTACTGCTCCAGAAATTAGAGAAATGCTTGCAAAAGCAGGATGGTCCAAAACAGTTGCTTTTCAAACTAGAAATCCAATGCATAGAGCTCATGAAGAGCTCTGTAAAATGGCTTTAGAAAGGCTGGATGCTGATGGTGTTTTAATTCATATGACATTAGGAAAGCTTAAAGAAGGTGATATACCCGGTGATATTAGAAATTCAGCCATAGCTAAAATGGTAGAGATATATTTTCCAGAGAATACTGTAATGATTTCAGGTTTTGGGTTTGATATGCTATATGCAGGACCTAGGGAAGCTTTATTACATGCTGTATTCAGACAAAATTGTGGTTGTTCACACTTAATAGTTGGAAGAGATCATGCAGGTGTAGGTGATTATTATGGTCCATTTGAAGCTCAAGAAGTATTTGAGCTTGACGTAGTCAAGAATTCTCTAAAATTAGAGATATTTTCAGCTGACCATACCGCTTTTTCTAAGAAACTAAATAAAGTTATAATGATGAGAGATGCTAAAGATCACTCAAAAGATGACTTTGTACTATTATCTGGGACCAAGGTCAGAGAAATGCTGTCAAACGGCAAGGAATTACCTCCTGAGTTTGCAAGAAAAGAGGTTGCTGAAATATTAATGAGGTACTATCAATCCTTATAGTTTATGTGGTTAAAAAGAATATACTTATTTACTAATAATTCATTCCAAACGGATTAAGAATATATTATAATCTTTTGCAGAAAGTAATAAATAATGGAGATATTATGTCGCAAGTCACTAAGAGTGTAACTGGAAACTCTATAACACATAGAACTAAAGCAATTCCAGCAAATGATAAGATATCTCTGCCTGTAAAGCTTAGAATTACTGAAGGCCCAATCGAATCAACTAAAAGAAGCCAAGCTATACAAGCCTAAACTGAATTAAATCCGGAGAAATTATGATAACAGTTAACCCATTCGTCGATAACGTACTAAATATTGCGCCTGCATATATACAAGGATTTTTGGTTCTTATGGTTATATTCACTATAGGTGGTGTAATTTTAGATATGATGCATAAAAAGAATGTTAAGTTCTTTTTTAATAATGCAAAAAAAGCAAAATTAGCTGCAACAAAATCTGTAAGTACAGGTGAAAAAACAGCTATTATTGTAAAAACACTAGCTCATGACGTTGCAACTTCTGCAGAATTCTGTGGAGTAACAAGAAGAATCACTCATCTTTTAGGAATGTATGGAACGATTCTATTTTGGGTATCATCAGCAGTAATGATTTTTAGCGCTTCTTCTACGTCAACAATTTATCCAATGTTGTGGCATATAGGGGCAATAATGACATGTGTCGGTGGGTATTGGTTTTGGTTCATACAAAGAGTAGATGTTAGAGCTGAAGGTAATAACTGGAGTAGAATTGTCTTTGCTGATCTTTTTGTGCTCTCGTTAGTAACAACTTCAACATTTGGCCTATTATGGTCGTACTTCCAATCAGCTAACTCAAATGGCTTAGCAACATTGTTCTTTATCATGTTTGTGATATCCAATATAGTTTTATTTGGTGGAGTATATTGGTCTAAGTTTGCACATATGTTTTACAAACCAGGTGCTGCTATTCAAAAACATTTGGCTGAAGCTGATGGGTCAAGAGATGACTTGCCTGAGCCAGCAGATTTACCAAAACAATTTGGTTTAGGAATCAAGCGTTCTGAGCCACAGAATTATTAAGAATTTAAAATAGATTAAACGGAGAGAAAATTATGTCAACTTTTGTATATATGACCAGATGCGACGGATGTGGACATTGTGTAGACATTTGTCCATCAGATATCATGCACATTGATAAACTTATTAGACGTGCAGTAAACATTGAACCTAACTTTTGCTGGGAGTGTTACTCTTGTGTGAAAGCGTGTCCGCAGAATGCTATTGATGTTCGTGGATATGCAGACTTTGCTCCAATGGGACACAAAGTTCGTGTTCTTCGTGAAGAAGAGAAAGGGGTTATTAGCTGGAAGATTAAGTTTAGAAATGGTCACATGAAAAGTTTTGTTTCGCCAATCACTACTAAACCATGGGGAAAATTTATCCCTAAATTAGCCGAGAAAGACGTACCTAATAAAGATGCGCATGATAATAATAGATTATATGGTGAGCCAACTTATTTGAAAACTGGAAAAGTTCCAGTATCAGATACAGGCGTCCCTTTAATGGCAAAAGTTGGTAAATTGAAACAAGGAGTGTATTACTAATGGCTAAATTTAAAACACATTATGAAGACTGCGACATTTTAGTTGTTGGTGGCGGTATGGCTGGTACAGGTGCTACATTTGAATCAAGATACTGGGGCCGTGACATGAAAATTATCTGTGCAGAAAAAGCAAATATAGATAGAAGTGGTGCTGTTGCCCAAGGTCTTTACGCTATTAACTGTTATATGGGTATGCAGTGGGATGAGAATCAACCAGAAGACCATGTAAGATATGCTCGTAATGATTTAATGGGAATGGTCCGTGAAGATTTAGCATATGATATGGCACGTCATGTAGACTCATGTGTACATATGTTTGAAGAGTGGGGTCTGCCACTTATGCGTAATGAAAAAACAGGACAGTACCAGAGAGAAGGAAAGTGGCAAATCATGATTCATGGTGAAAGCTATAAACCTATAGTGGCTGAAGCCGCTAAAAAATCTGCAGATAAAATTTATAACCGCGTGATGATTACTCATCTATTAATGGATGAAACTAATGATAATAGAATCGGTGGCGCTACAGGTTTCAATATGCGTACTGGTGATCATTATGTATTCCGCGCTAAAGCAGTAATATGTGCAGCAGGCGGAGCATCACATATTTTTAAACCACGTTCAGTTGGTGAAGGTATGGGTCGTACATGGTATGCACCATGGAGTAATGGCTCAGCATATGCACTGCCAATAGCAGTTGGTGCAAAAATGACACAAATGGAAAATCGTATTGTACTTACTAGATTTAAAGATGGGTATGGCCCGGTAGGAGCATACTTCTTACATCTAAAAACGTACACTCAAAATGCAAACGGTGATAACTATGAAAAAACATGGTATGACCAAACAAAAGAAATGGTGGGAGAGTATATTGATCATATACCAACACCAACATGCTTACGTAATCATGCGTTTATTCAAGAAACAATGGCCGGTAGAGGTCCAATTTATATGGTCACAATGGAAGCATTCCAAGATCCACACTTAGAAACTATTGGATGGGAAAACTTTTTAGGAATGACTGTTGGTCAAGCGGTTGTTTGGGCATCTCAAGATATAGATCCTAAATACCAAAATCCAGAATTAACTACATCAGAGCCATATGTAATGGGTTCTCATGCAACATGTTCAGGTGCTTGGGTTAGTGGACCAGAAGATGTGTCTGGCGGCATACCAGAATATTTCTGGGGCTATAACAGGATGATGACTATTGATGGTTTATTTGCAGCAGGTGATGCTGCTGGTGGAACAGCTCATGCATTCTCATCTGGTTCGTTTACGGAAGGTAGATTGTGCGCTAAAGCAGCTGTGCAATATATTAATGATGGTCGTGCTGATGGTATAACTGTTACAGATGGTCAGTGTGAAAAGTTAAAAGAAGTTATATATAAGCCTCTTGAGAACTACACTGTTGGACGTAACGAAATAACAGCTGGGACAGTATCTCCAAGTTACATATTGCCAATCCAAGGTCTACAAAGACTACAAAAGATAATGGATGAGTATGTTGGTGGTATTGGTACTAACTATATGACTAATGAAGTTGGCTTGAAACGTGGGATAGAGCTTCTTGGAATATTAGAAGAAGATTTAGAGAATGTTGGAGCTGAAGATTTACATCAATTAATGAGAGCATGGGAATTAAAGCATCGTGCATTAGTTTCACAATGTGTTGCTGAACATACAATATTCCGTGAAGAAACACGTTGGCCTGGATATTATTATAGAGGTGACTTCTTAAAATTAGATGATGATAATTGGCATTGCTTGACTGTTTCAAGACGTGATCCAAAGACTGGTAAGTTTGAACTAGAAAAAGCTCCGCTTTATCACCTTATCGACGAAGAAGTTGATGGTGAGCAAAAAGCATAAATAATTTTATATTATTTAATACAAGAGTTAACATATGAATCTAGTTGAAATGACGGATGAAGAGATCTTAAAGATTGCTAATCCGATATGGAATGGACTTGTGGAATCATCGAATAAAAAAGATTACGGTGGTTTCACAAAACATTTTTCTAAAGAGATGCTTTTTGGAGCAAATGAAGTTGAAATAGGTAAACAGTGGGCTGCCAATAAAATGCTTACAAGCCTATCTGTTGAAAGAAAATTTTTTGGCTGCCTTAGGCGCAATGAACATGTGACTGTTTTATTTAAACAAACAAGTTCGGAAGTAGAAGGTGAATATCTTGGCAGATTAGTATTAGGCATTGAAGATGAATCTATTAAAGTCTTTGGTGCAACTATATTTTAGCATCTTAGCTTAAGATTTAGTCAACCGCATACATTCAAATGAAATTAAATCCGCATATAATAAAAGATAATCTTTTTAGAATAATAGTTCTTTCTGATACGCATGCTAGTTTAAATCCTTTAATATATAACCTTATAAATAAAAGTGATTATGTTATTCACGCAGGTGATATTTTAGATTATAAAATACTTGAAAATATTAAACTTACATCAAAGGAATTATATGCAGTAAATGGAAATAATGATGATTATAATGAGCTAAATGATGTGGAGATGATAACTACATCTATTGGTGATATTGTGGTAACTCATGGTCATAAACATTATCCTGATTACCATGAATCCTTAAGAGAGTCATATCCTACTGCATTAGTTATTATCTATGGTCATACGCATCACCATACTTTGGATATGACTAAAAAACCATATATTATCAACCCTGGTGCAGCTGGAAAAACAAGAACACAGGGTGGCGCATCCTGCATTATACTTTCTAATAGTAGCGATGGATTTACTTTAGAATTAAAAAAATTTAACCCCAGTTAGGTAAGATTAATAAAGCTTGACTTATCAACGAAACAGCTTAAGATATTAATATTCGTAGACAAATCAAAACTCAATTCAAAGCATAAATAAAATTTAGAGGAAGATTTATAATGAGTTCAGTACTTAATATTACAGATGATAATTTTGAAACTGAGGTTTTAAAATCAGAGGTACCAGTCTTAGTAGATTTTTGGGCAGAGTGGTGCGGACCATGTAAAGTTCTAGGACCAATCGTGGATGATGTTGCTCCTGAATTTGATGGTAAAGTAAAATTTACTAAACTTGATATTGATGCAAATCCTGCTACTGCACCAAAATATGGAATCAGAGGTATACCTACAATAATGGTTTTTAAGAACGGAGAGTTGGCTGCTACATCTGTAGGAGTTTTAACTAAATCGGAGTTAACAAATTTTTTAAATGAGAATCTGTAACTCATTAAATATAGATCTATAGAGTATTAAAATAAATATTTTCAAAAAAAAATTAATTCTAACAAACCAATTAAAATAATATGAATCTAACTGAATTAAAAGAAAAACCAATACAAGAGCTTGTATCTATGGCTGAAAAAATGGGTGCTGAGAATGTCGGCAGGCTTAGAAAACAAGATGTCATTTTTACTATTTTAAAAAGCCACTCATCTAGCGGAGAAGATATATCTGCCGGTGGAGTTCTAGAAATATTACAGGACGGTTTTGGTTTTTTAAGAAATGCTAGCAGCTCATATTTGGCGGGACCGGATGATATTTATGTCTCACCTAGTCAAATTCGCAAATTCTCATTACGTACAGGTGACACTGTTGAAGGAAAAATTAGACCACCTAAAGAAGGTGAAAGATATTTTGCATTACTTAAGGTTGATAATGTAAATTTTGACTCCACAGAGAATTCTAAACATAAAATTTTATTTGAAAATCTAACACCTTTGCATGCTAATGAAAGGTTAAGGCTTGAATGCGGCAATGGCAGCAGAGAAGACATATCTGGACGTTTAGTTGATATTGCTGCGCCTATTGGCAAAGGTCAAAGAGGTTTGATTATCTCTCCACCCAAGGCTGGTAAAACTATTATGCTTCAACAGATAGCACAAAGTTTAATTGCTAATAATCCTGATTCTATCTTAATAGTTTTATTAATTGATGAAAGGCCTGAGGAAGTAACTGAAATGTCACGTATGGTTAGGGGAGAGGTTGTTGCAAGTACTTTTGATGAACCAGCTCATAGACATGTTCAGGTAGCGGAAATGGTTATTGAGAAAGCTAAACGTCTTGTTGAACACAAAAAAGATGTGATCATACTTCTTGATTCTATTACAAGACTTGCTAGAGCTTATAATACAATTGCTCCATCGTCTGGTAAAGTATTGTCAGGTGGTGTTGACGCAAATTCACTAACTAAGCCAAAAAGGTTTTTTGGTGCAGCAAGAAATATTGAAGAGGGTGGAAGTTTAACAATTTTAGCTACTGCTCTTATTGATACAGGATCTAAAATGGATGAAGTTATTTATGAAGAGTTCAAAGGAACAGGTAACATGGAAGTCCATCTTGATAGAAGAATAGCTGAAAAAAGAATATATCCTGCTATCAATATCAATCGCTCAGGAACCAGAAGAGAGGAGTTATTAACCACGCCTGATGAGTTACAAAAAATATGGATTTTAAGAAAAGTCCTGCATTCAATGGATGAATTAGATGCTATGGAATTCATGCTGAATAAGTTGCAGTCAACTAAAACTAATTCTGAGTTTTTCGATTCAATGAAGAGGTAATTAACCTCCTATATCTTCTCTAAAAAAAACTAAGTTATTATTTTCAATACTCATATTTTTATCTTGAAATACTCTGATTTTCTTTATATTTTCATAAGCTATATTTATAGCTTTTTCTTTATTTTCAGCATAAGCATTTACAGTAAGAATTCTTCCACCTGTTGAGCATATTTTATTATCATCTAACATTGTTCCAGCATGAAATATTTTAATATTCTCATTTTCTATAATATCTTTAGTATCAATATAAAAACCTTTTTCATATGCTTCAGGATAACCTTTAGCTGCTAAAACAATAGTGCAGCAGTAGCCTTGACCATCTTGATCGAAGTTTGCAATATTTAAATCTTGAATATTAGTGATAGGGTCATTTAGAATCATATCTAAAAAATCTATACTTGTATTTTCTAAAACAAGCATGAGATTTTGTGTTTCAGGGTCACCCATACGACAATTATATTCTAAAACTTTAATTTTATTAGCACTATCTATCATTAACCCTATATACAGGAAGCCTAAATACTTAGTCTTAGACTTCTTATTATAATCATTAATCCCATTTATAGTTTTTACTAAAACCTTCTCAATATCTTGATACAATTTGTATATTTCATTTTTATGTCCATAGGATAATGGATGGCTTACAGCCCCCATACCCCCTGTATTTGGACCAGAATTATATTCATCACGTGACTTATAGTCTTTTGTCCATGGGAGGCCTATTTCATAGGTACATCCCTTATAATTACATATATATATTGCTGATAATTCTTGCCCACTCAAAAACTCCTCTATTACAATAAAATCCGAATGAGCAGCGCTTAATAATTTATCTATTGCATTATTTGACTCTTCTATTGATGAGGATACAACAACACCTTTCCCTGCTGCCAGACCATCAGCTTTTATAACTATTGGATGTTTTTTAGTGCTTATATATGACTTAGCCTCAGCTTTATCAGAAAACATCTCATAATCAGATGTTGGTATATCATAGTTTTTCATGAATTCTTTCGAGAAAACTTTTGAACCTTCTAAGATTGCATGTTCTTTAGTTGGACCAAAAATTTTTAAGCCCTGCTCAGTAAATTTATTAACAATACCATTGACTAGCGGACCTTCAGGTCCAATTATTGTCATAAAAATATTGTTTTTTTTAACAAAGTCAAGAAGACTAGTGGTATCAGAAATATCTATATAAATATTTTCTATGTTTTTTTCTAGAGCTGTCCCTGCATTACCCGGGCAAACAAAAACATTTTGTACTTTTGGAGATTTAGAAATTTTCCATGCAATTGCATGTTCACGCCCACCTTGCCCTATCACCAGTATATTTTTCTTCATATTTTAATGCTTAAATACTCTCACACCACTAAGTACCATTGAAATACCGTGTTTGTCAGTGATAGATATGATCTCCTTGTCTTTTATAGAGCCACCTGGCTGAATAATACTGGAGACACCAATTTTTTTAGCTAAATCTATATTATCTCTAAATGGAAAAAAAGCTTCTGATGCCATTACACATCCTTTAAGAGATAACCCATGTTTTTTAGCCTTTGTTTTAGCAATATTAGTAGAGTCAATTCTACTCATTTGTCCAGCACCTATCCCAAGAGTTTTCTTATTTTTAGCAAAAACAATTGCATTTGACTTCACATATCTTGCAACTTTAAATGCAAACAATAAATCATCTATTTCTCTTTTTGATGGTTTTTTTATTGTTACAGTTTTTAAATTTTTAGAAGTTAATTTTTTAGTATCACTTTCTTGAATTAAGAACTTACTCTGTAAGGATTTAAATTCTAACTTAACAGCATCCTTGTTAGGTTTTGCTGCTTTTAAGAGTCTGATATTTGGCTTAGATTTAATGACTTCTAGGCATTTTTTACTATAACTGGGAGCAACTATAACCTCCACAAACTGCTGATTAATAATTTTTTTAAGAATTTTTTCATCTACATTTTTATTAAAAGCAATAATTCCTCCAAAAGCTGAAATAGGATCCGTTGCGTAGGCATTATTATAGGAAGCCATAAGATTAGTGCATTCTGCTACGCCACAAGGGTTTGCATGTTTCACTATAACGCACGAGGGGCTTTTAAATTGTTGAACACATGAAAGCGCGCTTTCTGTATCAACTAAATTATTATAAGATAAGCTTTTCCCAGCTAACTGTTTAAAATTAAAACCTTCTACCTTAGGATATTTTATATTATAGAGGCTAGCATCTTGATGCGGATTTTCTCCGTATCTCAGATCATTAATTTTTTCTAGTGTAATATTAATTTTTGATGGAAGAGTTGATTCTTCATCATTCTCATGACTCATTAAATAATGATGAATGATTGAATCATATTCTGAAATCTTCTGGAATACCTTGATAGCTAGTTTACGTCTTGTCTTGATAGATGTTTGATTATTCTCACTGATTTCCTTAACTATAGCGGCATAGTCTTTAGGTTCTGTAACAACAGTCACTCTATTATGGTTTTTAGCTGCTGCTCTTAACATGGTGGGTCCGCCAATATCTATATTTTCAATTGCATCATCATACTTACAGCTAGGTTTTAATATTGTTGACTCAAAAGGATAGAGATTAACTACTACTATATCTATAAGAGAATAATGTGAATTTTTTAACGAGTCTATTGATTTTTTATCTTTAGCTAGTATGCCAGCATGGATAATTGGGTGTAATGTTTTAACTCTTCCTTCAAGTATTTCCTCAAATTTGGTAAATTCAGATATAGATACATTAGCAATCTTTTTGGATGATAAGAATTTTGCAGTACCGCCAGTAGAAAGAATTGTATAATTATTTTTAATCAGTGATTTAGCAAATTTATCGATACCAGTTTTATCAGAAACGCTTATGAGTGCAAATTTCTTTTCATCTTGTTTCATTTATATACTTATACCATAATCTTTGATTCTTTTTATCAACGTCCCTCTGTTAATTCCAAGATAAGCAGCGGTTTTAGTTACATTGCCACCTAAGTGAGATAACACTGCAGATATGAGAGATTTTTCAACTTCTGTAATAAACAAAGTATGCAGATTACTAACACCTTGGCCATTCATCTTATTGATGTAAGCAAGAGTTTCATTTTTAATAGTTTTGCTAAGAGAGCTAACAGCTATCTTTTGTGTTTTTTCCATTACTAAAGCACACCCCTGTATATCAAAGTATAATTTTCAATGATAAGTTTATAGAAAACGTTTCATTATCATACAATTTTAATGATTAGGGTTAAAGGAAAAAATTACTAATTTTTATTAATAAACTGATTTAATGTATTGATTGTGAAATTTCCATCCACAAAAAAATCACTAGTTAGTAAGCGTTTATGTAAAGCAATATTAGTTTTAATGCCTTCTATAACTGTTTCATCTAACGCAAACAACATTTTTTGAATAGCTGTTTTTCTATCCTCAGCATGCGTAACAATTTTTGCTATAAGGGAATCATAATTAGGCGGAACATCATAACCAGAATAAATATGTGAATCAACTCTAACGCCTGGTCCGCCAGGCGCATGAAATAAGCTTATATGGCCTGGTGAAGGCATGAATGTTGCAGGATCTTCTGCATTTATTCTGCATTCTATAGAATGTCCTTTAAACGTAACATCTTCCTGAGTTAATTTTAGCTTCTCATTTGATGCAACCAAGATTTGTTCAGCGATTAAATCAATACCTGTTAAAAATTCACTTACTGGATGCTCAACTTGTATTCTCGTATTCATTTCAATAAAACTAAAAGAACCATCTTGGTAAAGAAACTCAAAAGTACCTGCTCCAGTATATCCAAGCTTTTTGCATGCTTCGGTGCATATTTTACCTATTTTACTGATTGCTGCTCTAGGAATATTTACCGCTGTAGTTTCTTCTATCACCTTTTGATTTCTTCTTTGTAGAGAACAATCCCTCTCTCCAAGATGAATAGCATTTCCATGATTATCACAGAGCACTTGAATCTCAATATGTCTAGGTTTGTCAAAATATCTTTCAAAATATAGGTCACCATTTCCAAATGCATTTTCAGCTTCTGATTTAGTAATATTCATTGAATTAGCAAGGTCTTTAGGATGATTAACAATCATCATTCCTCGTCCACCACCACCATGAATGGCTTTTAACATTATAGGAAAGCCAATTTTTTCAGCAGATTTAAGAACTTTAACTGGGTCATCAGAAAGAACGCCATCATAGCCCGGTATACAAGGAACACCAAATCCTTTCATAGCTGTCTTAGCTTTAATCTTATCGCCCATTTTTTTTAAAACTTTACTTGGCGGACCTATAAAAATAAATTTATTTGATTCAACAATTTCTGCAAATTGAGCTGATTCTGATAGAAACCCATAACCGGGATGTATTGCATCAGCATTAGTGAGTTCAGCTGCACTTATAATAGAAGGTATATTTAGATAACTTTTTTTAGGGTCTGCTGAACCTATGCATACCGATTCATCCGCCATTTTTACATGAGGTAATTGTCTATCAATAGTTGAGTGAACAGCCACTGTCTTTATACCTAGCTTCTTACAAGCTCGTAGAATGCGTAGTGCTATTTCGCCTCTATTGGCAATTAAAACTTTTTGAATCATATTATTTTATTATAAATAGTGGTTGTCCAAATTCTACAGGTTCTGAGTCCTCTATAAGAATTTTGATAATTGTACCACTTTGTTCAGCAGTAACCTGGTTCATCATTTTCATGGCTTCTAAGATACAAACTGTATCACCTTTACTAACCTTTTCCCCTTCTTCTACAAAAACTTTTGAATCTGGTGATGCTGCTCTATAAAAAGTACCAACCATTGGAGATTCTTGAATATATCCATCTGGTAAAGATTGTTCTGCAACACTTTCGGTTTGAGGAGTAATTTCTTTAGTAACAGGTGGTTGAGTTTGCATAACCGGCATCATAGTTTGATTATTTTGCAAAGGTTGATGCTGTGAATGACGAGAGAGCTTAATTGACTCTTCTCCTTCTTTAACCTCTATCTCAGCTATACCAGACTCTTCTAGTAATTCCATTAATTTTTTTATTTTTCTTAGATCCATTTTTAATTACTCCTAATATACTTTACAGCCTGCATGAATGCATAACTATAACCATTTACACCTAAACCAACTATAACACCCACGCTTACATCGCTTAAAAATGATTTTTTTCTAAACTCTTCTCTTTTATGGATATTAGAAATATGTATTTCTATAAAAGGAATTTGAGTACTTAAAAAAGTATCTCTTAAGGCAATGCTTGTATGAGTTAAAGGTCCAGGGTTAATGATAATAAATTTCGTAGAATCTTTATTTGCAGCTTGAATACAGTCTATAATTTCATGCTCTGCGTTAGATTGCATAAATTTTATTGAAATTTTTTCTTTGTCTGCTAAATTTTGTAGACTATTTTCTACATCATTAAGGCTTTCTTTACCATATATATCTGGTTCTCGCGTCCCAAGCAGGTTTAGGTTAGGGCCATTAATAATTAGTATATCTATCAAAATAGTCTCTTCTGTAAATTTTAATAGAAGTTAACAGATTTTTAACGAATATACAAGAAAATTTTGTTATTTTGAAGACATACTTATATTTATACTTTTATAAATTTCAATAAAGTCTTTTGCGTTTATAAAACCAACAATTCTTGCCTGCCTTATCTCTTTCCCATTATTGTTAAAAAATAATATTGCGGGTGGACCAAATAATTTATAATCTTTCAAGAATTTTGAATTGTCATCATTTGTTTTTGTTATATCTAGTTTTATTAAGTTCAGATCTTTTAACAGGTACGCTACTTTTTTTTCGCTAAAAGTATACTTGTCTAATTCCTTGCAAGCTACACACCAGTCTGCATAAAGATCAACCATTGTAATTTTTTTTGAATTTTTTATTTGCGTAAATAATTCTCTCGTGTCATAAATCTTTGCGAATAAAGTTGGTTGAGATTGTTCAATAAAACTCAATACAGGATTAAAATTTTTATTCACATTTACACCATATACTTGCAGTCCTGAATATATAAAAAATAGAGTGGATAAAAAATTCACTATAAATTTTGAAAATGTTTTAAATACAATTATTTTTAATAGCCCGACTGCAATAATAATTGATAATATTGCCCATAAATAAGCAGCGATTTCTGCTGACACAATTCTTTCAATTAACCAAATTGCCACAATTAAAAATAATATTCCAAAAACTTTATTTGCAATCTCTAAGTAAGGGCCAATCTTTTTTGTTAATTCTGATGCAGATGTACCCAATATTAAAAGTGGCGCACCCATCCCCATCCCTAACGAAAATAAAGCTGTACCTCCGATTATAAAATCATTGGTCATTGATATATATATCAAGGCCCCTATAAGTGGAGCGGTAACGCATGGACCTACAATTAATGCAGAAAGCGACCCCATGATTCCTACGCCTATATAAGTACCCGAACTATTGGTATTTGATTTTGATATAAGCAAGCTCTGAATAGATGCAGGCATTTGTATTCTTATTACGTTAAACATAGATAGAGCTAGAATTATAAATAACAATGCAAAACCTGATAATACATATGGATTTTGTAGATCTGCCTGAATATTTGTTCCAGATAATGCAATTAAAATTCCAGCTGCAGCATATGTTAAAGACATTGATAAAACATAGGTAAGGGAAAGAAGGAAAGATTTTTTAGTTGAAATATTCTCTCCTTGCCCAACTATTAATCCAGTCAATATAGGAATCATTGGAAATACACATGGGGTAAATGCCAGAAGCAAGCCAGCTAAAAAAAATAAAGAAATATTTAAAATGACTGATTGCTCAGATAATTTTTGACTAAAAGAATATTGATTTTCAGTCGAACTAGTCTTTAATAAATATGGGTTATTTTCAGCATATTGTTCAAGAGGAAATTTTTTAGTGATGGGCGGATAACATAATCCTGCATCTGCACATCCTTGGTATTTTAATATTAAATTTGAATTACTTGTTATTCTATCAAAATATATATTTGCCTTGGTTGAATTATAATATACATCTACATTTCCAAAAAACTCATCCTTTTTTGTTTTACCCTCAGGCATATCTATTTTTATAATTTTCATATCTGGGTTATCAACTGAAAACTCGAACATGCCAAGATAGAGATAATATCCTTCCTTGATATCCCAGGTAACTTCTAGATGATTGTTTGTAATAATTTTTACTGAAGGCTGAAATGCATCATCTGGGGATAGAAACTCTACTTGGTTTTTAATGATATCAGCAGTTGTAAGGCCACTAACCAACAAAAGCGTTACAGTTAGAAAAATCTTTTTCATATCAAATATCTTCATTACCTTAATTATCTCAATAATTACATATATAGTATATTATCTGCTATAGAATTTTTGTCCATAAATGATAGTGTAAGAGTTGATATTATGAATTTAAAAAAAATTATCCCTATATTTCTATTACTTATTCCAATAATTGAAATTATTTTATTTATTGAAATTGGGTCGATGATAGGAAGCTTTAACACTATTTTAATAATATTTGGTACAGCCTTGATTGGAATTTATATTATTAAATATAATGCTGCGACATACATGTCTGAAATTCGTAGCAAGCTAATGAATGGCTTGAGGCCTGACCAAGAGATATTATCCGGAATTATTGTCTTTATATGTGGCGTATTCTTATTGTTACCTGGCTTCCTAACGGATTTTATAGGCCTATTATTCCTTTATAAACCAATTAGGTTGCTCGGTATTAGGAAATATGACATACCCTCGAGGAGACCTACAAATAGACCCAAAGGAAGAGTAATTGATGTCGATCACAATAAAGACGATTAATTCTATTAATTACACTTGAAATTTAGAGAAAGGTCGCTATATTAACTATCTGAGAGCAAAAACCGCTCATTTGAACTATTAATGAGGATTACATATGAATATAAGACCATTACATGACCGCGTAATTATTAGAAGAATGGAAGAAGAAAAGACTTCACCTGGCGGCATCGTGATTCCTGACTCTGCAACTGAAAAGCCAATTAAAGGCGAAGTTGTTGCAATAGGTAAAGGGAAGATACTTGAGAATGGTGATGTTAGACCATTAGATGTAAAAGTAGGCGATACAATTCTCTTTGGTAAATATTCTGGTACAGAAGTAAGTGTAGATGGGGAAGAATTACTTGTTATGAGAGAAGATGATATAACAGCAATCGTTGGTTAAATTAATAGTATTTTATAGAGGAACTAAAAATGACAGCAAAAGAAGTAAAATTTGGTGATGACGCAAGAAAAAGACTGGTAGCAGGAGTAAATATTCTAGCTAATGCAGTCAAGACAACATTAGGACCTAAAGGCAGGAACGTTGTTCTAGATAAGTCTTTTGGTGCTCCAACTGTAACCAAAGACGGTGTATCAGTTGCTAAAGAAATTGAATTAAAAGATAAGTTTGAAAATATGGGCGCGCAAATGGTTAAAGAAGTTGCATCTCAAACTTCTGATATAGCAGGAGATGGAACGACTACCGCAACTGTATTAGCTCAGTCAATCTTGAAAGAAGGTTTAAAGTGTGTAGCTGCTGGAATGAATCCTATGGATTTGAAAAGAGGAATTGAAAAAGCAGTATCAGTAGCAGTTGAAAGTTTAAAAAAAATGTCTAAACCTTGTGCTGATCAAGGTGCAATTGAGCAGGTAGGTACTATTTCTGCAAACTCTGATAAAAATATTGGCTCTATTATTGCTGAAGCTATGAGCAAGGTAGGCAAAGAAGGTGTTATCACTGTGGAAGAAGGACAGTCTTTAGATAATGAATTAGATGTAGTTGAAGGTATGCAGTTTGATAGAGGATATTTGTCGCCATATTTTGCAACGAACCAACAAAACATGTCTACAGAATTAGAAGACCCATTTATTCTTTTATATGATAAAAAAATTACTAACATAAAAGACATGCTCCCAGTATTAGAGGGAGTTGCTAAATCAGGTAAACCACTTTTAATTATTGCTGAAGACGTAGAAGGTGAAGCGCTTGCTACATTAGTAGTTAATAGTATAAGAGGTATTGTGAAAGTTGCGGCTGTTAAGGCTCCAGGTTTTGGTGACCGTAGAAAATCTATGTTAGAAGACATAGCAATTCTGACTGGTGGTACGGTAATTGCTGAAGAAGTTGGGCTCAGTTTAGAAAAAGCTGATCTTACTTTATTAGGTACAGCTAAAAAAATTAATGTGACAAAAGAGAATACTATTATTATTGATGGTGGTGGTAAAAAGGCTTCGATAGAGTCTAGAGTAAATCAGATTCGAGCTCAGATAGAAGAAGCAACATCAGATTATGATAAAGAAAAAATGCAAGAGAGAGTGGCTAAGCTTGCCGGTGGTGTAGCTGTAATAAAAGTTGGAGCTGCAACAGAAGTAGAAATGAAAGAAAAAAAAGCAAGAGTTGAAGATGCTCTTCATGCAACTAGAGCAGCTGTTGAGGAAGGAGTTGTTCCTGGCGGTGGCGTAGCTATGATTAGAGCTAGAGCAGCGTTAGAAAAAGTCAAAGGCGATAATCCTGATCAAGACCAAGGGATTCAAATTCTTAGACAAGCAATGCTAGAGCCACTTAGACAAATTGTTACTAATGCAGGCGAAGAAGGTTCTGTAGTCTTAGCTAAAGTTCAAGATGGTAAGGACTCATTTGGGTACAATGCAGCAACTTCTGAATTTGGAGATATGCTTAAAATGGGTATTTTAGACCCAACTAAAGTAACTAGAACAGCACTTCAAAATGCTTCTTCTATCGCAGGACTAATGATAACTACTGAATGTATGGTTACTGAATTAGCATCCGACGAACCTGCTGGCGGCGGCGCACCTGCAATGCCTGATATGGGCGGCATGGGTGGTATGGGCATGGGTGGCATGGGAATGTAATCCATATTTGTATTATTACAAATTTATTTCAAAGCCTCTTTCTATAGAGGCTTTGTTATTTTTAATGTTAAGATATATTTATGAAAAAAATTTGGCTTAAACATTATCCAAAAAATATATCGCCAACAATTAATAGTTTAAAATTTAACTCAATTATAGATTTGATGAAAAACTCATCTTCTCTTTTTCCAGATCATACTGCTTTTACAAATTTGAATACTCGATTAAGCTATAAAAAAATAGATAGATATTCGGAAAAATTTGGAGCTTATCTTCAAAATCAATTATCCATTACCAAGAGATCTAAAGTTGCAATAATGTTGCCAAATCTTTTAACTTATCCAGTTGCATTATTTGGGTCATATTTAGCTGGAGCTATAGTTATAAATATAAATCCGTTATTTAAAGGTAGGGAGATAGAAAGTGCATTAAATGATTCTGGGGCAGAAACAATAATTGTTCTAGATAGGTTTGTGTCTGAGCTAGAACCTGTCGTAAAAAATACATTAATTAAAAATATTATTGTTTGTCGGGTAACAGATCTACTTTCTCCTATCATGTCAGCACTTATTAAAACAGTATTTTTTTTCAAAGGACCGAAGATTTCCCTCAATAATGATTATTTATTATTTTCTGATACATTAAAGAATTCATATCTTAGAAAGAATATATTTTTAGAAAATAAGAATATTGCACTATTGCAATATACTGGTGGCACCACAGGAAAGTCTAAAGCTGCAGTCCTTACTCATGGAAATATACTGGCTAATATTGAGCAGTTAAATACATGGGTTGGCCCTATAGTTGTTCCTGGGAAAGAGAGTATTATAACAGCATTACCGCTTTATCATATTTTTTCATTTACCGTTAACTTAATGTATTTTTATAGCATTGGTTCGAATAATATATTGGTAACAAATCCAAGAGACTTGAAGAGTTTTATAAATACATTAAAGAAAAATAAGTTTACTGTTATCACTGGAGTTAATACATTGTTTAATTTATTATTAACGAGTTCTTCATTTAAAAAAATTAATTTTAATGCTTTAAAGTTTACTGTTGGAGGAGGAATGTCTGTATTAAGTAGTACTGCTAAGAAGTGGAAAAAAATAACTGGAGTTGATATTACTCAAGGTTATGGTTTAACTGAAACTGCTCCGATTGTATCAGTTAACATTATATCTGAACCATTTAATGGTACGATTGGACTACCTATGCCATCAACAGATATTTCAATAAGGGATGAAAAAAATAATGAACTTAACATTAATCAAGAAGGAGAACTTTGTGTAAAAGGTCCACAGGTTATGTCTGAATACTGGAATAACCCAGAAGAAACTAAAAATTCTTTTACAGATGACGGATTTTTTAAAACAGGAGATATTGCAATTATTAATGAAAATGGTTCTTTAAAAATTGTTGATAGAAAAAAAGATATGATTATTTCTTCTGGATTTAATGTTTATCCAAATGAAATTGAAGATTATGTATCGCAACATCCAGATGTCAGAGAATGTGGAGTAATTGGAGTCAATGATTCTAATAGAGGAGAGAGTATAAAATTGTTTATTGTCAAAGAGGAAAAAAAATTAGGAGAAATTGAAGTAATTAATTTTTGCAAAAGAGGTTTAGCAGTTTATAAGATACCAAAGAAGGTTATATTTATAGATGAAATTCCTAAAAATAATGTAGGAAAGATTCTTAGAAGAAAGTTAAGAGAGTTTTGATTATTTATTGAATAATATTAAATGGTCCATTTCAGATTTTATTCCGATTACTTCATTAAGACCATGATCATGATGACTTGGCGTATAACAAAATATATTTTCACCACTATTAAGCTTTAATTTATATAAGAAATCTGAACCATGAAAAATTTTTTCTATCACCCGTGCTGATTTAGCAGAATCATCGTCATGAATAATATCATCAGGCCTAATTAAAATATCTATACTAGAGCCAATTTCATATGATGTTGTATCACCAAAATGTTTACCAAGACTCGTCTCTACATGATTTTTATCAATTATTTCTCCATTAATGAAGCTCCCAATGCCACAGAAATTTGCTATCTCTCTTGTTAAGGGTTTATGATAAATATTATAAGCACTCTCAAATTGTATAATTTTTTTATTACTTAAAAATGCAATTTTATCAGATATTTGAAATGCTTCTTTAATGTTATGAGTGATTACGATTGTAGTTATTTTTTCTTCTTTAAGTAATATTTTTACATCTGCTAAAAGCTTTTCTTTTAAATTTTCATCTAATGCACTAAATGGTTCATCTAATAAGAGAATCTCTGGTTTTGGAGCAAGAGCTCTAGCTATAGCAACTCTCTGTTGTTGACCTCCAGATATCTCATGAGGATATTTTTTAGATATTTCTATAATATCTAGAACCTTTACTAATCTATCTAAACGCTCCATTTTTTCTTTAGAGGATAATTCAGATATACCAAAGGTTATATTTTCCGCACAATTTAAATGGGGAAATAAAGCAAGGTCTTGAAAAATTATACCTATATTTCTCTTTTGAGGCTCAATAATTATGGATGTATCATCGACTGTTTGACCATTTAATTTTACTTTTCCTGAAGATATATTTTCAAATCCAGCAATTACTCTCAGCAAAGAACTTTTTCCAGATGCGCTGGGACCTATTATGGATATAATTTCTTCTTCTTTTACGGTTAAAGAGAGGCTGTCTAAAATTCTATCATTATCTAAATTTAATGAAATATTTTCAATTTCTAATTTCATTTTGATTTCCATTATTAACTGTTTTCTTAATTAATATTATCACAGGAATCAGCCCAATAATAATTAGGATTAATGCTGGTGAGGCTATAAGTGACAATTGTTCTGATGATGCCAACTCATAAATATGTATTGCCAAGGTATCAAAATTAAATGGTCGCAATATTAATGTTGCTGGTAACTCCTTTACGATATCTACAAATACTAATATAAAAGAAGTGATTACAGTTGTTTTCATCATTGGTATATGGATATTTTTTAGTATCTTAAAACTAGAAAAACCAAAAGACTTTGCAGTCAAATCTATATTATTTTTTATTTTACTTAAACCTGATTCTGTTGTATTAAAAGATATTGTAGAAAATCTAACTAAATATGAGATTATGAGCGCCACAAAAGATCCACTAAAGTAAAATATAGGTGACCCAAATATTAATGCCTGAAAATTGTCTATCAAAGTAATTGGTATAATAATTCCAACCGCAATTACAACACCTGGTATTGAATATCCAATAGAAAAAACTTTTAGCGAGAATTTAGTATATAAACTATTTGTTGATCTATTCACATATGATGCATATATTGAGATTAAGACTATTATAACTGAAGAAAGAGATGCTATCGCCACAGTATTCATTATAATTTTTAAAAAATCATCTTTAAAAAAATGTGAGTAAGTTTCTATCAACCATAAAAATAATTGAATAATAGGAATAATAAATCCAAGCAAAGAAATTAATGAGCACCATAAAAATGCATAAGTACCATTTTTAGCAGACATATTAATTGGTTTCACTAATATTGATTTTTGAGATGTATGAGTATATTTACTTCGACCTCTTGAATATTTTTCTAATGTTATAAGTATGAAAACAAAGGTAAGTAGGATAGATGCTAAATGTAAGGCGCTAGTATCATCCCCGAATGCAAACCATGTCCTATATATACCAGTAGTAAATGTACTAATCCCATAGTAATCCATAGTTCCAAATTCAGCTAATGTCTCCATCATCACAAGACTTAATCCCGCGATTATACCTGGTCTAGCAAGAGGAATACTTATTCTGCTGAATAATTCTTGTTTATTTAAACCTAGTGATTTACCAACTTCTATCGCACAACCTGATTGTTCTTTAAATGATGAATATGTTAATAAGTATATATAAGGATACAGACATATACTTAATATGAATATTACTCCATAAATATTTCTTAGATTAACTAAGCTATATAACTCTTTGCCTAGTCCAAATGTATTCTCAATAGAGTCAAATAAAAATCCTGAGGGCTCCACTAGTCCTGCATATATATATGCTGCTACATATGTTGGTATTGCTATGGGCATAACTAATAACCACTTAAATATATCTTTGCCTGGGAATTTATACATGGTGACCAGCCATGCGCAAGATACTCCAAGAATGGTGGAAATTATCCCAACAAATATTAATATTACGAAAGTATTAAGAAGATACTCAGCTAGAAGATTATTGGCTAAATGTCCCCATAGTTCAGTTGATGGAGAAAATATATATGAGATTACAGTTATAATTGGAATTATTACTATTGAGGTTATAAGGAATAAAAAAATTTGGTCTTTATAGCCTAATAGTTTTACAAACATAAAGTTACTGCCAATTTACCTTGTCAAATATCTTGACAGCTTTATTATTATTCTTGCCTAGTTGGTTTGCAGACAAACGATCTTGCTTAAAAGGATATCCCCAAGACTTTACAATATCACTAACATCAATATTTTCCCTAATTGGATACTCATGATTAGTTTTAGCATATAACTCTTGAGCTTTGTCACTAGCAAGATATTCAATTAATTTAATAGCATTACCAGTATTCTTTGAATGTTTGACAACTGCAGCACCACTTATATTTATATGTGCTCCTCTATCATTTTGATTAGGAAAATAGACGGCAATTTGTTTGGCATATTTTTTTTCTTCCTCTTTTTCTGAAGACATCCATTTACCAAGATAGTAAGTGTTAGCTAATGTTATATCACATTGTCCAAGGACAACAGATGTCATTTGTGTCCTATCATTACCTTTAGGTTTCCTTGAAAAATTCTTCACAATATTTTTAGCCCATTCTTCAGATTTTTTTTCACCCAAATGATAAATTAGAGATGCAAGCAAAGATTGGTTATAGATATTTCCAGATGACCTAACACATATGCGTCCTTTCCATTTTTTATTTGCCATATCTTCATAAGTTGAAAGATCACTAAGTTTCACTGTATTTGGATTATACATAATAACTCTGGACCGAACTGATAAGCCATACCAGTAACCATCCTCATCTCTCAGATAAGAGGGAACTAGCTTATTTATCTTTTCTGAATATATTTTTTTTAATAAATCCTTGGATTTAGCTATATGCAAATTACCAGCATCAACAGTAAGAAATACATCTGCCCTTGTATTCAAGCCTTCCCTTTCTATTCTATTTTGCAATTCTTTTGATTTACCAGATATTATATTTACAGTTATACCGGTATCTTTTTTGAAAGCCTGGAATAATGGTTTCATTAGATATGTCTTCCTAGCGCTATAAACATTTACTTCCTTAGATTCATTGGTTTTATAAGACCCATGTGATTCTGCTGATACATCATTGTAGTGACCAATAAATATTACCAGGGATAGTAAAAAAATATTCCGTATTATTTTGTTCATATTTATAGTTCTCAGAGTTATCGATATGTATTCACTTTTTATAAACGCGAATGATTCTCATTATATACCTACTAAATTAACATTTAAAGGCATTAGAGTTAAGAATCAAACAAAAAATACATGTATTTTAGTTACTTAAGTCATGCTATGATTTTCAGTTAATTTATAATGAAAAGTGATAACTCATGATAATGTCTGACCTAGAAGGCCAAATATGGATGGACGGATCTTTCCGTGATTGGAAAGATGCAAAAATTCATGTTCTCACTAATACTTTACATTATGGAACCGGTGTATTTGAAGGCGTTAGAGCCTATGAGACTAAATCAGGACCAGCAATATTCAGACTGGAAGATCATACCGACAGACTATTTAATTCAGCTAATTTAGTTGGAATGAAAATTCCTTTTGATAAAGAAACGCTTATGCATGCGCAATGTGATGCTGTTAGTAAAAATAATTTGAATAATGCTTATATTAGGCCGCTATGTTTTTATGGTAGCGAAGGAATGGGGCTTAGAGCGGATAACTTAAAAGTACACTGTGCTATAGCAGCATGGGACTGGGGGCCTTATCTTGGTGCTGAAAAAATTATTAATGGTATTAGGGTTAAGGTTTCTCCATTCCCTAAAAGACACCCAGAAGCAATGCTATATAAGGCAAAGGCAACCGGGAATTATATAAATTCAAGCTTAGCATTAAGAGATGCTTTGGCATCAGGGTATGATGAAGCTCTCATCCTAGGAACAGATGATTCTGTAAATGAAGGTTCGGGTGAAAATATTTTCTTAGTTAAGGATAATCAATTGATCACACCAGAATTACTCACTGTTCTGGATGGAATAACTAGAAAAACCATTATTACGCTGGCTAATGATTTAGGAATAGAAACTATAGAGAGAAAAATTAAGTTAGAAGAAGTTTTTGACTGTGACGAAGCTTTTTTTACTGGCACTGCTGCGGAAGTAACGCCTATAATAGAGATAGATAAAACAAAAATTAACAACGGAATACCTGGCCCTATAACTAAGATGCTACAAGAAAATTATTTCAGCCTTATTAAAGGGACTTATGACAAACATAATGAATGGTTAACCGTTATCTCAGATAAATAAATGATTCCAAAAAAGAAAATACTAGTTATTGGAGACATTATGCTAGATAGATATTGGATGGGTCAGGTTAATAGAATATCGCCTGAAGCTCCTGTTCCTATCTTAGATGTTTCATCATCAATAGATAAGCCTGGCGGAGCTGCTAATGTTGCAAAAAACTTATCTGACTTTGGCATGGATGTTAAATTGATAGGTTTGACAGGTCAAGATGAAGCCTCTATAAAATTATATGAAATTATTTCATCATCAGCAATTAATTATAATCCCATAGAAGACCCAAAGATAAGAACTACAATTAAATTACGAGTTATTGATAAAAATCAGCAGATTATGAGAATTGATCATGAAGATAAAAATTTATCAAAGAAAGTTATAGATAACCTTAAACTTATAGAAACAGATTTGGGCAGTTATGACGGTATTGTTATTTCTGATTATGATAAAGGAATGGTTAAGCCAATTGTTAAGAAGATTTTATCCAAGGCTTTTAAGCTTGGTATCAAAACTTTTGTAGACCCTAAAGGGTTAGACTTTAGTTTTTATAAAAAGGCATTTTTACTAAAACCGAATCTAAGTGAGTTTGAGGCAGTAGCTGGAATATCTAAAAATATAGAAGAATTTAAAGAGAAAGGTGAAAAACTTAGAAAAAAGCTTTCTTTGCAATATTTGCTTGTAACAGAAGGTAAAAAAGGCATGACATTGTTTGAATCAAAAAAATCTACATCATATTCTGCATCTCAACAAGATGTGTTTGATGTTACGGGAGCTGGAGACACGGTTATATCAATACTATCTTCTTATATTATTGCAGGACGTAATATTGCTTCAGCAGTAAAAATGTCTAATATAGCTGCTGGTCTATCTGTACAAAAACTTGGGTCAACAAGTGTAAGCCAAACTGAATTAGCTAATGAATCTAAAAAATAATAAACTAATAAGAGATTTAAAAGACCTTAAGGCTTTATGCTTATCTTATGAGGCTAGCGATAAAAAAATTGTAATGACTAATGGGTGTTTTGATATTCTTCATGCAGGGCACACTTATATTTTAGAGAAATCTAAGAAGCTTGGTGATATCTTGATAGTTGCGCTTAATAGTGATTTATCTATTAAAAAAATTAAATCTAAAGACCGACCAATTGTTTCAGAACTTGACAGAGCATATGTCTTATCATGTTTAAGCGCTGTAGACCATATTATCTTGTTTGATAATGAAAGTCCTGAAGAAATAATATGTAAAATTTTGCCAGAAATTTTAATCAAAGGAAGTGATTACAAAGGAAAAAAAGTTGCTGGCGAAGACTGCTTAATTAAGAATGGAAAAAAAGTAGTCTTAATTGATTTGATTGAAGGTAAATCCTCAACATCAATAATAGATAAAGTCTCAAAACTTTAATATTTTATCTATACTATTAATCACATCCTGAGTTTTAATTAATGACATTGCATTTTTATTACGTATACGTTCTCCCCATTTAGCAGTATTTTCAGTTTTTTTATTAAACATCATTAAGGCTTCAGGATATTTATTGATAGTATATTTCATCTCATAATAAGGACCAGTTCTTAGGGGATTAGATGTTGCATATAGGCCTATCACTGGTTTTAAAAGCATAGACGCTATATGTAGAGTACCAGAATCAGGGCCAATATATAACTCAGATGATTTTATTAAACTATAAACATCTTGCAAGTTTGTTTTCCCTACCATATTTTTTACATTATTTCTCTTATTGAATAAAACTGATTTTTCTAATTCATATTTACTATGTCCGCCAATAATCACAGAATTAATTCCATAGTTATTAGCTAGATAGTCTATAATTATTTTATAATTATTAATATTCCACTCCCTATAATTAAATTTACGAGAACTTGTGAATGGATTAAAAACAATATATTTTTCTTTTGAGGGCAAAATAGAGATTTTAGAATCTTTAATATTTATATCTTTACTATATTCTTTTGATTTTATCCCTATCTTTGATAAAAAATAAAAAAATGTTTCAAGCACATGCACATTACCAGAAGAGTCTATACTTTCATTGATAAACAGACTATGAAAATTTTTTGATTTACTCTTGTCAAAGCCAATCCTACGTTTAGCTTTTACAAATAAAGTCATTAAATTTGACCTTAAAGATACCTGCATATGCAGTAAAACATCAAAACATTTCTTTTTTCTTAGTCTTAAAAGTGCCATTATAGTCTCAATAAATTTTCTTTTATTAATTACAATAAACTCTATATTCTCAATATTTTTAACCAAATGATATTCTGTTTTTCCTATAACCCATGTAATATTTGTCATAGGGGAGTGTATTTGTAGAGTTTTTATTATTGGAATCATATGCGTAATGTCGCCAATAGATGATAATCTTATGATACAGATTGATTTTAATGAATTAATGGGTTTAGGCATAATTTGAGTATAGTAACTAAAAAAATTAATAATAAGGTAATATTCTATGATAAAGATGTAGGAATTAATATAGAAGAATTATTTTCTAACAATGCATTTCTAACAGATGAAAGCCAGAATGTGGAATGGATCAATGATGGAAAATGGGTTAAGAAGCACTATTTTCGTAAAGGAATGATGGCTTTCTTGAATGACTGGTACTTATATAATGACGTTAAGAGTACACGGTCATATAGAGAGTTTGAAATATTAAATTACTTACATAAGTATAGTTTTAATACTTGTAAGCCATTAATTGGGTGGGTTACATATAGCGGCATTTCATATAAGGCTAACTTAGTTACAGAAGCAATTCCTGGCATAACTCTAGATGAGTTACTTATTCAACAACCAATGGATTATGATAAAGAAATATTTTTAAAATATGAAAGGCCAGAACTTTTTAAACAAATTGGAATAAAGGTTGCGGAAATGCATATATTAGGCGTTTATCATGGTGATTTGAATATAAATAATATTATGATTTCTAAAGATTCTCTTAATAATGGCAATTTAAAAATCTGGATATTAGATTTTGACAAATCATTTAGAAAAGATTTAGTGGAGCAGGATAGGAAGTCAAATTTGAATAGATTTAAGAGGTCATTAATTAAAAATAAAAGATATCTACCTTTTGATTATGAAACATTTCTTTCTAGTTATTTTTCAACAATTAATGCCTGAATAGATTTACAATAATTATCAATTATATCTTTTTTTGATTTCATAATTTTTTTAGCATTTTCGCCAAGCAGTTCTCTTGTTTTTTTAGACCTTAGTAACTTTTCAAATACATATTTTAAGCTATCTGAATTCTTGACCATAAGCATTGCCTTTTTCTTACAAAATTCCTCTGTTTCAGCTCTGAAATTATTCATATATGGTCCGACAATAATACTTTTTCCATATGCAGCTGCTTCAAGAAAATTATGCCCTCCATGATCAACCAATGATCCTCCTACAAAAACAAATTCGCAATGTTCCATTAAATTTTCTATCTCGCCAACTGTATCAGCTATATAAATTTGTGTAGAATTTCTAATTCTTTCATTTTTACTTCTAATGGCAATCTCTACTCTATCTAGTGGTAGGTCAGATAAAATATCCCCCAGCCTTTCCGGATGTCTAGGGGCTATAACAAGGAGTACTTTTTTTTCATGAGTTTTTAGCCATTCTACGATAATTTGTCTTTCTTCATCTGGCTGAGTAGATACAGCTAAAACATATTTTTTATTTATTATATTATCTTTAGCAGCAACAGCACTATATTGCGAAAATTTTATATTACCAGTAACTTCTATATTTAGATTAGATCCACCAAGATTTATAAAATTTTCTTTTTCTAATTCTGATTTGCACATTATTAGATTAATTTTTGGAAGCGCTAACTGATATATATTTTTTATTAACTTATTAGTCTGCAGAGTCTTATTTGAGAGACGACCATTAATAATCGTAATTGGAATTTTATTATTTTTGCATATATTGATTAAATTAGGCCATATTTCTGTTTCAACTATTATACAGATCTTGGGTTTAATTAAGGTAATAAACTTTTTAATAGTTATCTGCCAATCTAGTGGTAAGTAATAATGTTTTAATTTTTCAGATTCTATAATTAAAGATTTCGAAGAGGATGTTGTGGTGGTTATGAAAAATAATGCTTCAGGGTAAGTAAGCATAAGTTTTACATGTAATGACAATGCAATTTTAGTTTCACCGATAGACGATGCATGAATCCATATTGTCTCCCTATTTAATTTTGGCCTCATAAGACCAAGCCTTTGCAGAATAAAGGTAATACCACTTTTCCTTCTAATAGCATTAAATATAACTTTTAATATTAAGTAAGGAGTTAGTAGATATAGAAATAAATTATATTTATACATTCAGTTATAGACTTACCAAATCAGAATCTGGTTAATATTTTTAATACTTTCAACACTTAATTCTGATGAATATTTTTTTAATTTAAGATCCATTAAAAGATATTTTAGGGTATTTGATATTAGTTCATGTTTAGCAATAGTAAGTTTGTATTCAGAATCCTTTAATTCAACATTAGTATATAGTCCTGATTGCAAGCCATTTCGAGTAGTTATAAAATCAAGATTAGTAGACTCATATCTATTTTTATTAGCAATTATAAGTTTCTTTAGTAAATTATGATTGTTTACTTTATCAATTATATCTCTTTTAATAGTTCTTCTTAGTTGATCTAAACTTACTTTAGCATTTTCATATTTATACCGAGATTCTTCGACTTTTGAACTTTGAAAACCACCTTGATAGATTGGAAAGTTTACCGTTAATCCTATTGTGTTTGATTCTCTTGTTGTTCTGCCTAGTCTTGATCCACTGCTTGTATCCGAATAATCATACGTTGCTATTAAATCAACAGTTGGATAGTGCTGCGATCTATTAGATTTCATCTCATGTTTAGAAATATCAACATCTAGGAGAGCTAGTTTTATACTATCAAATGATGTAATTGCTTTAGATATCAGTGACTCCGCCTCATAATTTGTAAATGGTATATCAGCTACAGTATTTAGGTTATGTATATCTAGAGCTTTTCTACCAGTAAAGATATAGATATCTTGTTTAACTAACTCTAATTCATTCAAAGATACATCTAGTTCTATATTGGCAATATTAAAATTATTCTCATGCTTGTTCAGTTCAATGTCCGTGATGTATCCATTTGAGAATAACTTTTTTGCATTATTATATTTTAACAACATAACTTCATTTTTTATTAACTCAGACTGATATTTATTATTAGAATTAATTAATGAGAAATATAGCTCAGCAGATTTTATAATCAAATCTTTTTTATAACTTGATATCTCGATTTGAGATCTGTTTATATTCGCTTCAGCTTTGTTAAGTTCATCAAAAAAATAAATGCGTAAAAGTGGCTGAGTTATTTGCAGTGTCGCAGTTTCGCTCGCATAGTCTCCAATTGTCCCAGAACCATCATATTTATTAGTATTAATTTCCTGTGTGCTTGCACTGATTCCAATATCAGGAAATAAAGATGCTGATGTTTGGTTATACTTTTCTTTTGAAATTTCATTATTATTAGTAACAATCTTTAAATCATTATTAAACTTTAGAGCTCTATTATATATATCAAGGATATCCGCTGAATGCGTAATAGGCGATAATGTAATTGTTAACATTATTATGAAAAATCTAAAACTAAACATATTTGGTCATAGACGGGTCAACTTCATTTGACCAAGCATCAACGCCTCCGCTTAAATTAATTACATTTGTAAACCCATTAGCATCTAAATATTTAGCAACCATTCGACTTCTGATACCGTGGTGGCAAACTACTATAATCATATCATTATTATTCAAATCATCTTTCCTTTCAGTAATTTGACCCATCGGAATATGAACTGAGTTTTCTATATGACATATATCATATTCCCATTTTTCCCTCACATCAAGAATGACAGGAATAATACTGCTATCATTTAATATTTCACTAATTTCTAATACACTTTTTTCAATCATTTTTTTCTACAATAAGATGGCTAACATCAGTTTCAGCTATATATTCTTTAGACAAACCAGATGTTTTTAGTTTTTTAATTAAGAACCCTGTTTTTACTGGGGCTATCTTCTCACCGAAAAATATAAACGCACGAGACTGGTTATTCATATGATCCGTTATGAGGCTTAAATCATCAATGCTACTAGTAAGGATGACTACATTATATTTTTTAATAATCGCAAGATTTCTGATTAAATCTAGATTTTCATATAGAATATTTCCTTTCAAAAAATCTTGATTTGAATTTTTTTTAGATATTTTTACTAAATTATCATCTATATCAATTGAATGAACTTTATTTCCCAGCAATGAAACACATGAAGATAGATATCCTGTACCAGAACCTACTACAAGAATATTTTCATTCAGTTGAATATTTAACGCTTGCAACATTTTTGCCTCAATGGATGGCATTAGCATATGTTGACTATTACCAATGGGAATATTTATGTCTACATGAGAAAAATTTGCATAGGCCTCAGGAGTAAATAGCTTTCTAGGTATTAATTTAAGAATATTCAAGACATTATTATCAATAACATTCAGAGACCTGATATGATTTTCTACCATATTTATTGTATCGGTATTATCTACTTTCATTTCATTGGTAAGTTTAGTATTGTTACATTATAAGTCAAAAGCTAAGTAATTAACATAAGTTGGTTAATCATATGAATGATAAAAAAATTGATATAAACGAATACTCAAACAATTTTCCTGCTTCAGAAAAATACTATATAGAGGGTTCTACCCCAGATATTCGTGTGCCCTCAAGAATGATCAAGCAGACACCTACAAAGCTTAATGATACTACTCAAATTAATGGTCCAATATATGTTTACGATACAACAGGCCCTTATACTGATCCAGAGTATAAAATTGATGTATCTTCGGGGCTTAAAAAAACAAGGTCATCATGGATTGACCATAGAGATGATAGTATTCAGTATGAAAGAAGTTATCTGGACAATTTAAAAAAGAGTTTTGATAATGCCCAATATGAAATAACTAAGATTGCTAGAAAAGCTAAAAATAAAAATATTACTCAAATGCATTATGCAAAAAAAGGAATTATTACTTCAGAAATGGAATATGTGTCTATTAGAGAAAATATTTTTAGAAACATTGCTAATCATAATAATAAAATTACTCCAGAGTTTGTTAGAAAAGAGGTGGCCGAGGGAAGAGCAATAATACCGTGTAATATTAATCATCCAGAAATAGAACCAATGATTATTGGAAAAAATTTTTTAACTAAGGTGAATGCTAATATTGGTAATTCTCCAGTAAAGTCTGATATCAGCGAAGAACTTGATAAATTATTATGGTCGGTTAGATGGGGGGCAGACACAGTAATGGATTTATCTACTGGAAAAAATTTATATGAGACTAGGGAGCAAATTATTAGGAACTCTCCTGTTCCTATAGGAACTGTTCCTATATATGAAGCTTTAGAAAAGGTTAACGGAAAACCAGAAGATTTAAATTATGATATTTTTAGAGAAATATTGATTCAACAAGCTGAGCAAGGTGTTGACTACTTTACTATTCATGCTGGTGTACTTTTGAGTTATATACCAAAAACTATGAATAGATTAACAGGAATTGTTTCTAGAGGTGGGTCAATTATTTCTAAGTGGTGCTTAACTCACCATAAAGAAAATTTTCTATATACAAATTATGATGATATCTGTGAAATTATGAAAAAATATGATGTCTCCTTTTCTTTAGGAGATGGCTTGAGACCCGGAAGTATAGCTGACGCTAATGATGATGCACAATTCTCTGAATTAAAGACACTTGGTGAATTAACCAGAAAAGCTTGGACTCATGATGTGCAAGTGATGATAGAGGGACCTGGACATATTCCTCTTCATATGATTAAAGAGAATGTTGTCTTGGAAGAAGAGTTATGTAATGAAGCACCTTTTTACACATTAGGCCCTCTTGTAACTGATATTGCTCCTGGATATGATCATATTACATCAGCTATTGGTGCAGCTAATATTGGTTCATATGGAACAGCTTTATTATGCTATGTAACTCCGAAAGAACATTTAGGGCTGCCAAATAAAGATGACGTTAAAGATGGCTTGATTGCATATAAGATTGCCGCACATGCTGCTGACTTAGCTAATCAACACCCATCTGCTCAGTATCGGGATGATGCTCTATCTAAAGCTAGATTTGAATTTAGATGGGAAGATCAATTTAATCTAGGACTAGATCCTTATAAGTCTAAAGAATTTCATGATGAAACTTTACCTCAAGAAAGCGCAAAAGTTGCTCACTTTTGCTCAATGTGTGGACCGCATTTCTGTTCAATGAAAATAACTCAAGACATTAGGGACTATGCTAATAATAAAGGCATAGAAAATATAAAAGTAGCTGTTGATTTCGGCATGGATGAAAAATCCAAAGAATTCAAGGAGCTAGGTAATGAAATTTATATTAAAAAATAAATAAATTACTTTTTCTTTTTATTTTTTCCAAACACACCATCAAGAGCTTGACTAATATCATTGATAATATCTTCAGAATTTTCTATACCGATAGATAATCTCACTAAGTCTTCAGGCACTCCAGCTTCTTTAAGTTCTTTAGGTGATAATTGTCTATGTGTAGTAGATGCAGGATGACATGCTAAAGATTTAGCATCACCAATATTTACCAACCTAACAATAAGATCTAGATTATCTATAAATTTAGATCCATTACTTTTTCCACCTTTAATTCCGAAACTTAAAACACTTGATGCTTTTCCATCCATTAGCTTTTTAACTAGTTGATAGTCAGGACTACTTGCGATACCAGGGTAATTTACCCAGGTAACATTAGAATGTTTCATTAAAAAATTTGCAACTTTGACTGCATTCTCACAGTGTCTGTCCATTCTTACTGCTAAGCTTTCAATGCCTTGCAATATTAAAAAACTATTGAATGGTGATATACATGCTCCCATATTTCTTAATGGAACTACTCTGGCGGCTCCTATAAAAGCTGCATCTCCTAGTGCTTCTGTATACACTACACCATGATAAGACGGGTCTGGTGTATTTAATCTGCTGAATCTTTTTTTATGTTTAGCCCAAGGAAACTTTCCTGAATCAACTATAATTCCACCTATTGTTGTACCATGTCCACCCATATATTTTGTAAGAGAATGAACAACAATGTCTGCACCATGCTCGATAGGTCTAAATAGATATGGAGAAGGAACAGTATTATCTACAATTAATGGTATGCCATGCTTATGAGCCATTTTGGCCATCTTTGGAACATCTACAACATTTGCGGCCGGATTACCTATTGATTCACAAAATATAGCTTTTGTTTTTGAATCAATTAATTTTTCCATATCAGCAATTTTATCATGTGCTCCAAATCTAACATCTACTCCAAAACGAGGTAACTGATGAGCAAATAAAGTATATGTACCGCCATATAAAGTACTTGTACTAACGATATTATCTCCCGCTTCACAGATTGTCATAATTGCATATGTTGTTGCAGCAGAACCAGATGCTAGAGCTAGAGCTCCTATTCCACCTTCCATTGCTGCCACACGTTTTTCAAGAACATCAGAGGTAGGATTCATTATCCTAGTATAAATATTCCCAGCTTCCTTGAGATCAAATAAATCAGCTCCATGTTGTGAGTCTCTAAATGAGTAAGATGCTGTTTGATATATAGGTACAGCTACTGCGTTTGTTGTAGCTTCCGGAGAGTACCCTCCGTGGATTGCAATCGTTTCAAATTTCATATGTCCCCCAAAATTCGGTATTCAACCATCATAAGAAAAAATTAACATCATTACTAGTATAATTTATGAGATATCAAGATTTAGTTGATTTAGTGGACGATTATCAAACTGTACCCCTATACCTAAAAGTCGTATTGGCTTCTTATTAGTTAAAAGATTTTTTTTCAGAAGATTTAAATAAACAAGATAGTCAGTTTTTTGACTTGATATCTGCATAGTGATTAATTTAAAATCGTTAAATTTTACCTTGATGAAACATGATTTAATTAGTCTATTTTTATATTTTTCTTTACCAAATCTTTTTTTAAACTCTAAATATAATTTATTTAACTCATTAGCAGCCTGATCATAGCTGGTTAAATCTTTTATATAAGTATCTTCAATACTTAAACTTTTACTAATTTTGTTGTCTTCAACTAACCTGTCATCTATACCTCTTGACAATGAATATAATGTGCAGCCATATTTTCCTAGTAACTCTATAAGTCTTTCTTTGCTTAATTTTTGTAAATCACTACATGTCTGAATTCCATGTTTATTTAATAATATTTCAGTTTTTTCTCCTACCCCATATATTTTCCTAACAGCTACTTTTAATATAAAGCTTTTAACATCTTTGTCGGGGATAGAAAATTGTCCATCAGGCTTATTCCAATCACTAGCAATTTTTGCTAAAAATTTATTAGAAGCAATTCCGGCTGAAGCAGTAATTCCTAAGTCTTCAAAAATTTTTTTTCTTATTTGGCGTGCCATTTCTTCTGGATCACCTTGACAATATTCAGAGTTAGTAACATCTAAATAGGCCTCATCAAGCGATATTGGTTCAATAATTTTTGTGTAACATTTATAAATTTTATGCGTTTCCCTAGAGACAGCTCTATATTTTTCCATATTTACAGGTAAAAAAGTTATCTGAGGGCATAGTTTTTTTGCAGTCACAGAAGGCATTGCGGAGCGTATACCAAATTTTCTAGCTATATAGTTGCATGTGGTGACAACACCTCTATTTTCAGAGCTACCCGCAACTGCAACTGGTTTAAATTTTAACTCAGGTCGTTCTTTGATTTCAACTGAGGCATAGAAACAATCCATATCTATATGAATAATTTTTGCTTTATTAAAAAGTTTTTGATTAGACTTTATTGCTCTCATCAATTGTCAACGATTTGATGGTTAATGCATGTATCTCACCTGATTTAATATAACTATCTAAAGCTGCATATATAATTTTATGTCTATCAATTATAGTTTTATCTTTAAATATATCGCTAATAACTTGAACTGTATATTTAGACTCCCCGCCTTCTACTGTAACCAAAGAATCCTTGATTTGATCATTGAGTATTTTTTTTATTAAATCTTCCATATTTATTTCTCCCATAATTCCGGGTTTGCCCAATTTTCGCTATTTAACCAGTCCGGTGAATTTTTATAATTACCTATATTATAAGTATAAAAGAGAAAAAAGATATCACCGTGAGTAATTTGTGGACTTAATTTGAAACCCAATGACATTAGAGATTTATGTAATGGATTGTCTAAGTATTCTACCTTATTTATTTTATTGATTATAATAAAATTATCTGGATATTTTAATATTATGCTTCCAACTTTTCTATAGACATCATTGGAGCTAATCGTATTCTCATCAATCGATAATAATAATAATACATTATCAGAATCAAGTTTCACTAGCTCTTCTAATTGAGGTAAATATTGGCAAGCTATGTTTAAAAATTTCAAAGATTCATATATATAACTATTAGGTTTTTCATATAAAACAATATGTTTATTTTTATTTTCTAAGCATATACGTTGCATTATATTATTAAGATTATCCATTATTACCTTTATATATATTAAAATTTAAAAGTTTTGTTTTTATAGTATATTCTGGTTTTAGTATATTGCTTAGTGAATTCTTAGGTTCTTTGACTACTACCCGGTGATTTGATTTTTTTATAGCAAGCCTAATAAGGTTATTTTTATCATTCTCCTGAAATGATATTAGCTTTAAAGTTTCATTATTTTTAGATGATAGAGAATTTTTTTTAAGTTTATTAAACATGAAATCTATATAAATATAGTCATAATATTTTTCAGAGTGGTTCAGATAGTCATAAGAATTTCCATGATACATATTAAAGTTTGATAACTTTAGCTTCTTCAATGCATCATTTAACAATAATGACATGACAGGACTATTCTCTATCATTGTGACATTAAAGCCCATTGACCTTAAAACATAACTATCCCTTCCATATCCAGCAGTGCAATCTAATAAAGTAGAATTTTTTATTGGAAATAATTTGCCAAATATATCTTTTTTTCCAGAAAGTCTTGATTTTATTTTACTATTTATTTCTTTATCAAGAAAATCTACTGAAATAGAGACAGCCTCTTTATAGTTCGCATTAATGAGTTCAATACTATCTTTGCTAAGATTTATGGAAAGATTTTTAGTTATGACTTTATCATAATAATTATTGAGAGTTTTATCTAAAAAATCAGATAACTCTTTATTGCGTAGATTAGAAAATATATTCATTAAGTAACATTATACTTTCTTCTAAGGTTCCTTAAAAAATAGTAAACTAAAGGCCAGGCTAATGCGCTAACCAAGGGCGTCCAATATAATGAAGTATTATAGTTAGAGGTACCAATCATGCCATCAATCCACAAAATTAGAGTAGCTTTAACAAGCAAGAGTAAGAGAATAAGAATTCCTTGCTGTAAAACAGTTAGATAACGTATTGCCATATAAGATTTAAAGATTAGGTAGGCAATCAAACTGTATACTAATGCGTTAACCCCTAATGTGGAACCCAGAACTACATCTACTAGAAGCCCAATTACCCATGCAGTAAATAACCCAATTGATCCCGGGGTGGCTAATATCCAATATATAAGAAATAAATGTATCCAGTCAGGAGCAAAGTAGCCAAGCGGAAATGTTGTGATGGTTAATACAATCGATAGGAGCAATGACAGTGTTATGATTATAAAATTATTCATCATCCTTGTCCTTTGGTTTATAGTCCCAAATTAGTATTAATTCTGACATTCGCCCAACTTTCTCAAAAGGCTTGATTTCAATTTCACTAAAATCTTTGTCTCGGTTGCTAGTTTTTTTAGTAACTGTTCCGATTGGTATTTTAGCTTTAAACCTATTTGCGAGACCAGATGTAGAGATAACATCGCCAATCATGATATCTATTCCGATTCCTGCATATGGCACAACTAGTTTTTCATCATTTGCATGACCGGTAACTAAAATATTGGTACCAGTCCTGTCAATAACTGCTGGAGTATTATGAGTAGGTTCAGTTATAAGAATAACTTTTGATGAAACAAATGCTGTTTCTATTACTTGGCCAACTAAACCATTAACGCCAATAACATTTTGACCTATATAAACACCATATTTTTCACCTTTATCAATGGAGACGACTCTTTTATTTGGACTTGCGGTATTACTAATAACTTTAACTATAGTTTGTTTTTTAGATGTTATATTTGATGCTTTAGAAATTTTTCTCAATCTCGTATTTTCATCTCTTAAGGAATTTAACTCCTGTAATTTTATTTTTAAATATATATTCTCTTTTTCTAAATTTTCTAATTGAATTTCTAAGCTTTTTACATCACTTGCTTCTTTAATTAAATTATTTATAAATGATCTAGGTAGGTTTGATAATTTGTCGATAGGGTAAACAACTAAATCATTGATCACAGATCGAATATATGTAATTTGATTATATTTATAATCTAAAATTATAGTTCCAATCGATAAAAAAACTAAAAATGTTAACGTATAAAAGTCTCCAGTACTTTTTTTATAAAATCGCTCCATTATTAGTCAACAGATAGAAATTCAATTCCTTCTTTATCAATAATTTCTAATACTTTTCCGCCACCCCTTGCTACGCAACTCATTGGGTCTTCAGCCACGATAACATACATGCCTGTTTCTTCTGTAATGAGTTTATCTAAGTCTCTTAAAAGTGCTCCACCACCAGTTAGAACCATTCCACGCTCATGTATATCAGCACCTAACTCGGGAGGTGTTTGCTCAAGTGCAGTTTTAACTGCACCAATAATACCCTGGAGTGAATCCTGAAGAGCCTCAAGTATTTCATTACTATTAACAGTAAATGACTGTGGTACCCCAGCAGATAAATTTGTTCCTTTTACTTCTATTTCAAGCAAGTCACTGCTAGGATACGCGCATCCAACAGTATGTTTTATTTTTTCTGCAGTCGGATAACCTATAACACATCCATAGTTCCTTCTTACATATGCGATAATCTGATCATCAAATGTATCACCGCCAATCCTAGTGGATGACGCATAAACTATTCCATTTAGTGAAATTGTAGCTACCTCAGATGTTCCCCCACCAATATCAAGGACCATATATCCTCGAGCTTCATCTATAGGCATTCCAGCCCCTATAGCTGCAGCCATTGGTTCATCTATTAAATGTACTATTCTTGCGCCTGCACCAGACGCTGATTCTTTTATAGCTCTTCTTTCAACTTGTGTTGCACCACATGGTACGCAAACTAGCACTCTAGGGCTTGGCCTAAATAACTTACTATCATGAACTTTTCTAATAAAATGTTGAAGCATTTTTTCACAAACCATAAAATCTGAAATCACACCATCTTTCATTGGTCTTATTGCCTGTAATCCAACTGGCGTTCTACCAAGCATTTTTTTTGCCTCTAACCCAACCGCCTCAATCTTCCTTCCATTTGCACCGCGCTCATCTCTAACAACAACAACAGAAGGTTCATCTAACACAATCCCGCGGCCCTTAACATATATCAGAGTATTTGCTGTTCCTAAATCAATAGATAAATCTGTTGAAAAAGTACCCTTTATTTTTTTAAATATATCGGTAATCATTTTTTTAATTTTTCCTTAAGCAGTTGATTTATAATCTTAGGATTTCCTTGGCCTTGAGTTTCTTTCATAACTTGTCCTACAAAGAATCCTAAAAGTTTATCTTTGCCGCTTTGATACTCTTCTACACTTTTATAGTTGTTTTTAATAATATTATCAACTATTTTATTCAATTCATCTACATTAGAAATCTGTTTCATGCCTTCATTTTCTATGATATCCCTAGGATTCTCTTTATTATCCCACATCCTTTCAAAAACATCTTTGGCCTGTTTGCTAGAAATAGTTTCATTTGTTACATTTGATAGCAAATATTTTAAGTCTTCCGATGAAACAGGATAGTCTTTTACCGATAAATAAGTCTTTTTGGCCAGGGCAAGAACTTCTGTGATAATCCAGTTTGCTGTCATTTTAGGATTTAAATCCGAGTCTTTTAAGGTGTTTTCAAAATATTCAGATAGTTCTCTATCCGAGACCAATATGATTGTATCGTATTCACTTAACCCATATTGATTTATAAATCTTGTTTTTTTCGCACTCGGGAGTTCAGGCATATTACTCTTTATCTCTTCAATCAACTCCTGACTAATAGACACTGGCAGCAGGTCTGGATCAGGGAAGTATCGATAATCATTAGCTTCTAGCTTGGACCTCATTGACCTTGTTTCATCTTTTGATGGATCATATAGCCTAGTTTCCTGAACAACGCTATCACCTCTATCAAGAATTGCTGCTTGACGCTCAATTTCATGATTAATTGCACTTTCTACATATTTGAAAGAATTAATATTTTTTATTTCTGCTCTAGTCCCTAGCGTAGTAGAACCTTTCTTTTTTAGTGAAATATTTGCATCACATCTGAACGATCCTTCTTGCATATTTCCATCACTGATCCCAAGATATCGAACTAATGAATGTATATTTTTCAAGTATTGAACAGCTTCCTCTGCATTTTCCATTTCAGGTTCTGAAACAATTTCTATCAATGGTGTACCAGCCCTATTAAGATCAATAGCACTTTCATTTGGATATAAATCATGAATTGATTTCCCAGCATCTTCTTCTAAGTGAGCTCTTGTGAGATTAATTATTTTAGACTTACCATTTATGATAATTTCCATAGCTCCACCAGATACGATTGGTATTTCATATTGTGAAATTTGATAACCTTTAGGTAGGTCTGGATAAAAATAATTTTTTCTAGCGAATATAGAATTATCTAAAATTTCAGACCCAACAGCTATTCCGAATTTGATGGCCATAATTACAGCCTCTTCATTCAAAACTGGCAATACGCCTGGCATTCCTAGATCAATAGCACAAGCTTGAGTATTTTGAGGAGCACCAAAATTAGTAGATGCGGGAGAAAAAATCTTACTCTTTGTATTGAGCTGAACATGAATTTCTAAGCCTATAACTGATTCCCACATATTAATCTCCAGATAATTTTGGCTTTTTTGTATGCCAATCAGTTATTTTTTGGTAGTGATGAGCTAATGATAATATTTTTGCTTCATCGAAATGATTACCGATTATCTGCAAACCAAGAGGTAGGTGATTCTTGAAACCCATTGGTAAAGACATTGCTGGTAGACCTGCAAGATTCGTACTGACTGTAAAGACATCTGAAAGATACATTGCAATAGGATCATTAGATTTTTCTCCAATTTTAAATGCACAATCAGGGGCAGTTGGCCCCAATATTAGATCAACTTCTTTAAATGCTTCTGCGAATTCATTAGAAATAACTTTTCTTATTTTTTGTGCTTTAAGATAGTAGGCGTCATAGTATCCTGCTGATAGAGCATATGTTCCAATCAATATCCTTCTCTTAACTTCTTGACCAAAACCCTCTGATCTTGATTTTTTATATAGGTCATCAATATTTTTGGTATTGTCAGCTCTATGCCCGAATCTAACTCCATCAAATCTAGATAAATTAGAAGAACATTCAGCTGGAGCTACTACCTGATAAGCAGACACTCCAAGCTTTGAGCTCTTGAGACTAATCTTTTTAAACTTACATCCATTCTTTTCAAGTACCTTAATACTTTCCTCAAAAACTTCTTTAACCGTGTTATCCAAACCATCTAAAAACTCAATAGGTATACCAATTGTCATACTAGTAAATTTTTGTTTACATTCTTTTTCATAATCCGGAACATCTTTTCTTGATGAAGTAGAATCCTTAGGGTCATATCCAGAGATATGAGTTAAAAGTATAGCGCAATCTTCAGCTGTCCTAGTAAAAATCCCTGCTTGATCTAAACTTGAGGCAAATGCAATCATTCCGTATCTTGAAACTCTCCCATAAGTTGGCTTGATACCACAAACACCTGTTAGAGAAGCTGGTTGTCTTATTGAGCCTCCAGTATCAGTACCTGTTGAGCAAGGTATAAGTCTTGCAGCAACACTAGCTGCGGAACCTCCAGAGGATCCACCAGGAACATATTCTATGTCCCATGGGTTTTTAACATCACCAAAATAACTAGTTTCATTTGATGACCCCATAGCAAATTCATCCATATTTGTCTTACCAATAATAACCATTCCCGCATCATTTAGTTTTTCCACAACTGTTGCATTATATGGACTAATAAAATTTTCTAACATTTTTGATCCACATGTTGTTTTAAGCCCTTTTGTACAAAAGATATCTTTCTGGGCAAGTGGGATTCCTGCTAGCGGCCTAATTTTACCCTTAGAAATTTCTAAATCTATTTTTTTAGCTTGAGTGATAGCATATTCTTCTGTTAACGAGATAAAGGAATTTAGGTGAGGGTCTATGGCCTTAATTCTATCAACGAAATGTTTAGTAAGCTCAACTGAACTTATCTTCTTTTCCTCTAAATATTTTTTTAGTTCTGAAACAGTTTTATTATGCATATTAATCAATTATTTTTGGAACTATATAGTATCCATTATCTGTATGTTTATTATTTTTTTGGAATAGCTCTCTTTCATCAGACGCTCCCACTATATCTTTACGTAATTCTTGCTTAAGGTTCAGGGGATGAGACATTGGAGTAACATTATCAGTATTGACTGAATTCATTTCATCAACTAAATTTAATATTTTTTCTAAACTAGTTAAAATATCATCTATCTGATCATCTTTTATGTCAATCTTTGCCAGATCTGAGATTTTAATTATTGTTTCTTTATTCATATTATGGCTTTCTTGAGACTGTAAATCTCTTTATATTATTATAATCTAATATAATATCTATGTCTTCATAATAGTTTTCTTTCAATATTTCTACTACTTTTTCAGATTGGTCAAAACCATTCTCAATAAACAACAAACCATCTTTTTTTAATACTTTTTTAGACTCGAAGATAATTCGCTTTATATCAGATAGACCTCCGTCAGGAGAAAATAATGCTTCAGCAGGCTCATAATCACTAACACTTCTAGCAATTTCAGTACAATTGGTCTTGATATATGGTGGATTGGATACAATTATATCTGCAGTACCTTCCTTGAATGCGCTTAACCAGTCACTCATTACCAGAAAACAATTATCTCTATATTCTGATTGGTAATTTTTGTTCAATATTTTTGATGCATCAAGTGATTTTTCCGATAAGATAATATTCCATCCGCCTCTTTCAGAGGCAATGCTTAATCCAATACAGCCTGATCCCGATCCAGCATCTATTATGTTAAAATTTTTCTTGGACTGATATACCTGATCCCCGCGATTAATTATTTCAGAAATTATTATTTCTGTTTCGGGTCTGGGTATCAATACATTATGGTTAACATAGTACTTATATTTATAAAAAAATTGATTACCTAGTACATATGCTAGAGGCATTCCATCTTTCAAAGAATTAAACAAGAAATTAAATTTTATTAATTGGTTAGAATCAATTTCTTTATCATGATTTGTTATTATGTAAGACTTATCTTTACCAATCGCTTCCATTAAACAATATATAATATCTGACTTAGTTATATTCTTATTAGGTTGATTTTTGATATCAGTTAAGGATCTTACCAATATCTTTTCTAATGTTAATGGCATTTTAATTTAGAGATGCTTTTTTTAACTCATCAATTAATGGCTCAATATTCCCTTCTAAAATTTGATCAAGTTTATATAAGGTAAGGTTAATTCTATGATCAGTAATTCTACCTTGAGGGAAATTATATGTACGAATACGTTCTGATCTATCACCACTACCAATTAAATTTTTTCTTTCTTCAGCAGTATCTTTTTTTCTTTGCTCTTGTTCATGCATTAGTAATCTAGAATATAACATTGACATTGCTTGAGCTTTGTTTTTATGCTGAGATCTTCCATCCTGGCATTCTGAAACTGTACCCGATGGGACATGAGTAATTCTGACAGCTGAATCAGTCTTGTTTATATGTTGACCACCAGCACCAGAGGCACGATAAGTATCTATTCGTAAATCCGATGGATTAATTGCAATTTGATCTATTTCATCCACCGCTGGCAATACTGCAACAGTTGAGGCAGACGTATGTATTCGACCCTGTGTTTCGGTATTAGGAACTCTTTGAACCCTGTGAGTTCCAGATTCAAATTTAAGCTGACCATAAACATCAGTACCTGTAACTTTTAGAATTAATTCTTTATACCCTCCATGATCACTTTCTGTAACATTGAGTAGCTCTATCTCCCATGAATTTTTCTCTGCATATTTAGAATACATTTTGAATAAGTCTCCAGAAAATATGGCAGCTTCATCACCACCAGTACCAGCCCTAATCTCAAGAAAAATATCTTTAGTATCATTTGGGTCCTTATCAACTAATTCATTTTCAAAATATCCTTCAAGGACAATTGTTTTAGCTGTATTTTTTTCTATATCTTCCTCAGCTATCATTCTAAATTCTTTGTCTGTTAAGAATGACCTTGATTCTTCAATATTATTTATGAGGTCTTTATATTCATTATATTTATTTACTATTGGATCTATTTTAGCAAATTCTTTATTAAGCTTTTTTAAGAGTTCATGATCTTGGTATACGCTCTCATCTTCTAGCTGTCCAGATATTGTCTTATGTTTTGAAAGAAGTATGTCTAATTTTTCGATTAATTTATTATTCATTACTTATTTTTTAAATATTTTTTGTATTTTTAGAGCAGTAGATTCATCTAACAATGGAAGAATTTCTTTTAACTTTGAGGTAGTTTCATGAGTTAGTTTATTTTTTAACGAGTCTGCAAGATAGGAAATTACATCATCTAGACTTTCTCCGGAATGAACCATTTTTTTTGCCTTGATGATAGACCCATTAGTAATATCATCCACATAACCACGATATAGTTTCACTAGATTATCTGAATGATTTTCATCTAGCCAAATTTTAAAATCTTTAATCTTATGCTCTATTATTTTCTCAGCTTCAGCAACTGCTTGCTCACGTATTTTATAATTATTCTTAATTACTTTGCCCAGATCATCAATACTATATAGATAAACATTTTCCAGATCAGATATTTCTGGCTCCACATCTCTTGGAACTCCGAGGTCGATTATAACAAAAGGCTTAGCACTTATATTGTTGATAGAACTCTCCATCATTCCCTTTCCTATAATTGGAATAGTGCTAGATGTGCATGAAATAATTATGTCATGAGATGCAATGATATTAGGGAGATATTGAAGTTTAGAATAATTACACTCATTATCTTTTGCAATTTTTGATCCTTTGTCAAAATTTCTATTAGTTAAAGTTATATCTCTGACATTATTCGACTGCAGGTATTTAATTGCCAACTGAATCATATAACCAGAACCCACAACTAAAGCTTTTTTTGAAGATATATTATCAAATATTTTTTTTATTAAAGTTATAGCAGTAAACATAAAAGAAACAGGATTAGAGCCTATATCTGTTTTTGTTCTAACTTGTTTTGCGACAGAAAAAGAAAACTCAAAAAGCTTTTTTAAAGATGATTTAATACAGTTATTTTGATCAGCAATTCTAAATGCATCTTTTACTTGTCCAAGTATTTCATTTTCGCCTATAACCATGGAGTCTACTCCTGAAGCTACATTGAAAAGATGTTTTATAGCCTTTTCCTCATAATAGCTATACATGAATGGTTCGCAATCTTTAGTTACATCTTGGTGATTATTCAGCCATTTTATTATCTTTGAGTTATCATCATCATTTTCTGTATATATTTCTGTTCTATTACAGGTAGATATTAAAACCACTTCATTAACACCCTTAATATTTTTAATGTCATCAAGAGCTCTGGGAATAGAATTTTTATCAAATGCTAGTTTTTCCCTAACATCTATAGGAGCAGATTTATGGTTAACACCTAGCACATTTATTGTCATAATTATTTCTCTGTATCTGCCTTACTTTCTTCGAAAATATGGATATGTGATATATTATACTATTATGCATAACTATTTGAATATTTTACTAATAATAATCACATTATTTATTGCGTCATGCTCTAAAAATCCAACCGAAGCGTATCAAGTTGATGATCAGATTCAGCTTGGAGAAAGCATAGGCAATAAATATAGTCATTTATATAATTCTCTTTATATTCATATTGCTCTTGAAAGAAACTTAAACAAAGATGCCTTGAGAATGTTTATCAAAAATATTGATATTTTAAAAGATATAAAACTATATGAAAAAATTTCTAAAATATCTCTAGATCTCTATGATTACAGAAAATCAGAAATAATTGCAAAGAGGTGGATCATGATAGAGCCAGATTCATACTCTCCTTATCAATTTGCAATTAAGTCCTCTTTGGATAATTCTGATATATCTTTAGCTGAGAAATATTTTCAAAGTTATATAAAAAAAATTAAACCTATTAACAAAAGTGATTATAATAAACTAATCTATTCTTTATTTGATAATAAGAATAGATTAAATGTCATCCAGTTTTTTGAAAGCTATTTAAATAAAAATAAAAATGATGCTTTACATTTAAGTTTTATAGAGCTGCTATATTCATATAATATGCCTTCTCAGGTAATATTTCATATTGATAAAGTAGGGCTCTTGGATGAAAGAAATTTAATACGATTATATGCTAATTCTTTGCTGTTATTGGATAGAAATATACAAGCTAAAGATTTATTAGAAAATTTTTTACAGAATAGATCTTCACCAGATAGACAGGTTGAGTATGAACTTTTAGGAGTATATGCCTCATTGAATGACATAGTTGCAACGGAAAAATTAATCAAAGATATTTTTAAAAGAGATCCCAATAATCCAGAAAATATTTATAGAATTTCTAGAATTCTTTATGAGAATAAAAAATATAATTTATCTGAGAAATATTTAGCATATATTGTTTCTGAAAATGATGAGGTTAATATTTTAAGGGGCTTGAATGATTATGAATTAGAAAACTATCCTGAGGCCATTAATCACTATTCAAGAGTTAGTAATTATAATTTAAAAATTATTGCTATGATGCATATCTCATCTGTTTTAGTTAAAGAAGGTAGTATAAAAGAAGCTATCTTATTTTTAGAGAATCAAATTAATAAGTATTCTAATCCAGCCATTAAAGAAAGATTTTTGTTAAAGCAAATATCTTTACTGAATGAATATGAGTTATATGAAGAGATAATAGAATTATCTACAAAATATATAAATAGTAAGATGCCAAGCCCTAATTTATTATATGCAAGAGCAATGGCTTATGAGGAATTGAGAGAAATTGAGTTAATGGAAAAAGACTTAATAACTGTATTACTAATAGATCAGAAGAATGCAAATACTTTAAATGCTCTTGGTTACAGCCTAGCTGTTCATACCCAGAGATATGATGAAGCTTATGAGTTAATACATGAAGCTCATCTTTATGATCCGGGTAGTGCTGCTATCCTAGATAGTCTGGGGTGGGTGGAATATAAAAGAGGAAATTATGCTGATGCTTTAAAGTTTATTGAAGCTTCTTATGAAAAAGATAAGGATAAAGAAATTATTTTGCATTATTGTGAAATATTAATTAAAAATAAATCTTATAATAAACTTAAAAATATTATCCATCTAGAATTAGAGAGAAATTCTCATGATGAATCATTTACTCAAAAACTTCGTTCAATAAATAATGAAATACCTCTATAAGTCGCCAGCAAAAGTTAACCTCTTCTTAAATATTTTAAGAAAAAGAGCGGATGGTTATCATGATATACAGAGCATCTTTCAGCTTATAAATTTAAATGATGAGCTGGTCTTTAAGACAAGAAGTGATGATTCTATAAATTTTAAATGTAATATAAAATCTCTTGAAAAAGATAATTTAATTATAAAAGCAATAAATTCTTATAAGGAAATGTCTGGAATAAAAGATATTGGCTTAGATATTTTTTTAAAAAAAAACATTCCAATTGGTAGCGGTTTAGGAGGAGGAAGCTCTAATGCTGCAACAACCCTTCTTGCCTTGAACGAAATATATGACTATAAGATTAAGCCATCATCTCTCTATAAAATAGGATTGTCTTTGGGCAGTGATGTCCCCTTTTTTTTAAATGCTAAAAATGCATGGATTGAGGGTAAAGGTGATGTAATTACAGAAATATTTCTAAAACCAGTCTGGTTCATTATGATATTTGGGAAACATAATGTGTCGACTTCAGACATATATAGTATGCTTGAGCTCCCTAGTAAACCATCATATTATTCATATGATGATTATATAAACGATAATTCCCAAAATGATTTTGAAGAGATTGTTTTTAATAAATATCCATCTATTAAAAAATCCCATGATATTTTATCTAATATAGGTAATGCCCGCATGTCTGGAACAGGGGGAACAATTTTTGCCTCATTTGATAGTTTAGAAAGAGCTAAGTCAGCTATATCATCCGTTCCAAGGAATCAGAAAGCATTTTTAATTTCATCTCTATAAATATTGATTTTATAAAACACTGTTATTTTGAATACACTTATTATATTTCTCATGTTAATCTAGGCTAATAATCAATAGCTGTGGGGCTAGTAAATTCAAGATACTCTTGATATATTTATAACGAATTTATTTTTGGGGTGTCGCCAAGCGGTAAGGCAGCTGGTTTTGATCCAGTCATTCGGAGGTTCGAATCCTTCCACCCCAGTATAATTTGGAAATACTTATGAAAAACGACAAACCTTTGATGATTTTTTCAGGAAATTCAAATATGCAGCTAGCCAAGAAAGTTGCCGCACATCTTAAACTATCAATAGGTAAAGCTTCTGTTTCAACTTTTAGTGATGGAGAAATAGCTGTGGAAATCCAAGAAAATGTTCGTGGGCAAGATATTTTTATAATACAGCCAACATGTATGCCTACCAATGATACCTTAATGGAATTAATGGTTATGACTGATGCGCTAAGAAGATCATCGGTGAAAAGAATTACAGCTGTTGTCCCATATTTTGGGTATTCAAGGCAAGATAGAAGAGTCAGATCTGCCAGAGTTCCTATTACAGCAAAAGTAGTCGCTAACATGATAGAAGGCATAGGCATTGATAGATTATTAACCATTGACCTTCATGCAGATCAAATTCAAGGTTTTTTTGATATACCCGTAGACAATATTTATGCCACTCCGTTACTTGTTGCTGACATATATAAGCAGAAATTACCTAACATATTAGTAGTCTCACCAGATGTTGGTGGTGTAGTAAGAGCTAGAGCGTTAGCTAAACAGCTTAATTGTGATTTGGCTATTATTGATAAAAGAAGAACCCAAGCTAATGTGTCAGAAGTAATGCAAATTATAGGTGATGTAAAAGATACGAGCTGTATTATGGTAGATGATATGATTGATACAGCTGGCACACTATGTGGCGCAGCTAAGGCTTTAAAAGCTCAGGGGGCCAAAAAAGTCTACGCATATATAACGCATCCAGTCTTATCGGGAAAAGCATATGAAAATATTAAGAAATCAATGCTTGATGAGATAGTTGTAACTGATACAATTCCCTTACATGAAAAGGCTAAAAGTATTGCCAATATAAGGCAAATCTCAGTATCTGGGATGTTAGCTGAAACAATAAGAAGGATTCATGAAGGAGAATCTGTTAGTACACTCTTCATGGATTAGTGTATAATCCTATTTTTGAAGAATAAGAGAGAATATTAGAAATGACATCACAATACATATTAAGTGCAGTTAAAAGAGAAAATTTTGGCAAAAGAGCAACCAAACGCTATCGTAGAGAAAACTTGGTTCCTGCTGAGATATATGGCACTTCTAAGGATAATCAGTCAATATTAGTCAATACTTTTGAGCTTAATAATCAAACTAAAGACCCACAGTTTTATAGTAATGTAATTGATTTGAGTATTGGTGATGTAAAAGTAGAAGTTATTCTTAAGGAAGTTCAGAGAGATCCAACAAAATCAGATATTACTCATGTTGATTTTTTAATGGTAGATCAGAATGTTAAGATTGAAGTTAATGTCCCAATAAAGTTTATTAATGAAGATGTCTGCAAAGGGGTTAAAATTTCTGGCGGTCAATTATCTCGTATAATCTCAGAAACTGTAATTAGTTGTTTTCCCAAAGATATACCTGAACATCTTGAGGTAGATGTAATAGATCTAGATCTTAATCATAGTATACATATGTCAGAGATTATTCTTCCAAGCGGTGTAGAGATTGTATCTGCTAGTGAAAAAGAAAGTGATACAGCTATAATTAAATGTTATATGCCTGCAGAAGAAGAAGTTATTGAAGCAGGCGCTCCAGAAGAACTTGCTGCTCCAGAAGCAACTAATGTAAAAGCAGATGAAGATTCTGCAGATGATAATAAAGACGACAAAAAAGTTGATTCAAAAGAAGGTAAATAGTTTAAATTATTTTCTATACTTAAAGATATGAGCCTAATGTCACTTCAGCTAATTGTTGGCCTCGGTAATCCTGATAAGAAACTTTTGTCAACTAGACATAATGTCGGGTTTTGGTTTTTAGATTTGTTATCTGCAAAGCTAAGCAAGGATTTTGATTTTCAAAAAAAATATGATTCAGATATTTTCCAATATGAGAAACAAGAAAAATTATTTTATATGATGAAACCTTTGAGTTATATAAATAACAGTGGAGTTCCAATAAAAAAATTTATTAAAAATAAAAACATCAATCCAGAGAATATACTTATAATTTATGATGACTTAGATTTGGTCGCTGGAAAGACAAGATTAAAGCTTGGCGGTGGAAGTGGTGGTCATAATGGTTTAAACAGCATAATTGAACAGTTAGGATCTAGAAATTTTTGGAGATTAAGAATTGGTATAAATAAACCTGATGACAAGAATAAAGTTATTGAATATGTCTTGGGAAAACCTTCAAAAGAAGATAAAGAGTCAATTTTTGAAAGTATTCATTTTGCTATTAACGAGATAGATGATTTCTTCTCAGGAAATGGATCAGCTTTAATGAATAAGCTAAATGGAGATAAGAAATAAAATGAGTTTTAAATGCGGTTTAGTTGGAATGCCTAATGTTGGAAAATCTTCAATTTTTAATTTATTAACTGAGCAAAAAATACCTGCGAATAATTATCCATTTTGTACCATTGACCCTAATATCGCATATGTGCAGGTGCCCGATAAAAGACTAAACGCATTAGGTGAAACTAATAAATCTGAGAATATTGTAAATGCCTCTATAGAGTTTGTTGACATTGCCGGATTAATTAAAGGCGCATCAAAGGGTGAGGGTCTTGGAAATGAATTTTTAGGTCATATTAATAGCACAGATGTTATTGCGCATGTCGTAAGATTTTTTAAAGATAAAGAAGTTATTCATGTCAAAGATAATTATACTCCCTTAGAGGATTTTGAGGATATTAATCTAGAACTGATACTTGCTGATATAGGGACATTGGAAAAATATTTAGAAAGATTTAAGAAAAGTAAAACTGATCCAAAAGAAAAAGAAATTTTAAGCACTGAAATGACAGCATTACTCAATCATTTATCAGAAGATAATTTTGCTTCTTCTTTTATGTTTTCCGAAGAATTAGCTGCTCTTAATGATTTGAAATTATTAACTAAAAAACCTATGTTTATAATTGGAAATATTAATGAACAATCTGATCAGAAAGAGATCGATGAATTTAGGAAGCAAATTAGTTCAGACATTCAATTTGTGACTATAGATGTTGGCATGGAACAAGACATAACAGAACTTGATGAAAATGACCAGGAAGAGTTCCTAAAAGATCTTGGTTTAACGGAAAGTGCTTTATCTAGGATAATAAGTGCTGGATATAAATTACTAGGATTAAAAACATTTTTTACTTCTGGTCCCAAGGAAACTAGGGCTTGGGCAGCAAAAAAAGGTTTTAATGCGAGGGAATGTTCAGGTATTATACATACAGATATTAAAAAAGGATTTATTAGAGCTGAGACTGTTGCCTATAGTGACTATATAAAACATGATGGCGACCAAGGCTCAAAGACTGCCGGTGTATGGAGACAAGAAGGTAAGGATTACATGGTTGAAGAAGGCGATGTTATCTATTTTCGATTTAATGTTTAATGGTCATGTAGCTCAGTTGGTTAGAGCACAGCACTCATAACGCTGGGGTCGGTGGTTCAAGTCCACCCTTGACCAAACATTATATCTTGTCCGAATGCTAGTGATACCAATGCTTTCAAAGATTAGAGTATTTCATTACCCATACATTTACCCACAACAACCTAGAAATACCACTGTGTTAACCAATAAGAAAGTGATACTACTAATTGAAAAATACACAAATATAATGCAGTCCTTTTAATATCTTTAATATCCATATTTCACCTCTTTTTCTTTATATTATACCTCTCGCCCATATATTTTTGGTGAAAATTAAAGTGTCAATTAGTCCAACACAACAGAAAATACCATGTTACAATGGGACAGAGTTATTAGTTTAATTCCATATCAAAATAATAGTACCTACACATACACTCACTTGCTATAATACATTCGAATCAAGGAGCTAAATATGGATAGTCTAAGCGAATTTATATATAA
>Ga0257114_1000143_pt1 | contig 56834 bp, 40 predicted proteins | sample SI112_10mmetaG_FD_190149 | JGI IMG/M metagenome (GOLD analysis project Ga0257114, IMG submission 190149) | Marine microbial communities from Saanich Inlet, British Columbia, Canada - SI112_10m | ecosystem: Environmental > Aquatic > Marine > Inlet | place: Canada: British Columbia | collected...
GTCGTACTTCCTCATCACCGCCCTGCCATGTTCGGACTGTTCGTACTTCCTCCTCACCGCCCTGCCATGTTCGGACTGTTCGTACTTCCTTTTCGCCGCCCTGCCATGTTCGGACTGGTTGTACTTCCTCCTCACCGCCCTGCCATGTTCGGACTGTTCGTACTTCCTTTTCGCCGCCCTGCCATGTTCGGACTGTTCGTACTTCCTCATCGCCGCTCTGCCATGTTCGGACTGTCGGAACGTGTCCGGAACGTAATAATTCGGCGATTTTCGGGTTCGACTTGATTTCCGAGTTCCCACCGCGTCGATCCCGCCGGCGACATCGGCGAACGAGTACCCGTCACTGGCGACATCGGCGGGAGAGTCGATGTCTGATTCACCCTCATCGTCAGCTTCGGGCGAGCGTGGCGCTTCGGCGTCGAGTTGCCGTCGCTTGCGCATGCGCAATAAGTCATCATCTTCCGGAACGAGCGCGAGAGTGCGGTCGATCAGCGAGGCGATGTCGTCGGAACGCGGCGCCGCCGTCGGCGACACTTCTAGCCAACATCCCGTGGCGCCGGTTCGCGGTCGTTTCTTCGCCCAACAGAGCGAATGTGATTGTGATGTATTTTTATCCTGTATGCGAAGCATGCGAGGGATCGATCCGTCAGTCGCCGCCTTTGCGCTGGAGTCGCGCCGAACGCGCCGCGTGTCGTCGAGAAATACCGATTAGTCTTGACACAAATTCGTTCTTCGTCGACGTACCTGAAGTCCGCGCCTCGCGCGCTTCGCCGCCTTATGATTCTGTTCCTTAGCGTTCGAGCCGACACCTTTCCGCTTATTCGCCATCGTCGTCGGCGCTGGCGACGCCGCCGCCACCGAGCGTCTCAAAATGACGTTCGGCGTCGTTTCGAGTGTCTTCGCATCTTCTCGTCGCCGATCGGCTGCTTTGCGGGCGCATTCTCGTTCAATTTACGCGTCGTGGTCGCAAATCTCCTCACCGTGCGACGTTCATTGCGCTCGGAACGCGCGACCGCGGCGTAACAACGGCGCGCGCGCGCGTCGACACCAATCGTCATTTCCGAGAAAGTCGAGACGTCGATCGTCAGACGTCGACGCGTCGTCGCGCGATGCCCGTCGCGACGCGCCGTCGCGCGGAAACCGCGCGAAACGTGACAACGGCGCGTCCCCCGTCGCCAACGTCGGTTCCCGCCACGCCGTCGCCGCGCGAACGGGCTCCTGCACCACCGAAAAAGCGATACGTGAACACCGCGGCGTCGGAGTCGAATGATGCATCGTCGACGACGTCGCCGCGCGATGGCGATCGACCCGGATCGGTCAACAACGATGTGCCTCGATCGCGGCATCGCCTTTCACCTCGCGAGGCGGGTCGGAAAGCGCCGACGATCACCGCGGACGAGATCGAGGCGCTCACCGAGGCGCAACGCAGGCGCGTATCGGCGAGATTTCATGCCAGATTGCGTGGACTGAAGCGCCGAGTCGCCGATTTAGCGACGCAGTTTCCCACATCCGATGCCGTCTTGTTGTTTTCGAACCCATTGAAGAGGCGTCGGATGTCGAGAACGTGGTGCGTCCTCGTTCGCGCGACGCCAAGGATGATGTTCTCGCCGACTCACCAGCGCGCGCGTCGCGCTCGCGCAGGGTCGAGAACGAGTTCGCATTTCACGGCCCGACGCGTTTCAAAGTGTTCGCGTTCGAGGGCGAACAGCTCTCGGGCGGGCAAATCGTTCGACGAACTCTGGCGCGGTTGCGCGGAGAGGCGCTCGAGCGAGAGGACGACTTGAGGGACGCGGTGGCGAGCGCGACGCCCGTTCCGACGAGCGATGGCGACTCACGGGCGGTGCAAACGCATGACATCGTGGACGTGAATGCGCTCTATCGCGCGCTTCGGCCAATCGTATCTTCCGCGCATTTTCCGAGACTCGCGCATGTTCTGTTACACGCGCCGCTTCTCGCCGGCGTAGGAGGCGCGCCGGACAAGGCGACGCGCGACAAGGCGAGCGAATTCAGAGACGCGCGGGGTTTGTAAGACAAAAACGATCACAAAGGCTTCGATCTCTTCCTCTCGCTCGAGACGTTACGACGACGCGTTACGACGACGCGTTGTGACCACGCGCCGGCTCTGCGCTCCTGGCGCGGTCGAGGCGAATGAAATCGTCACTGCGCGAAGATGGCGCGCGCGCTCGGCGCGAGCGCCGAGGAGTGACGCTGTAATCATAACGTCGGCGCTAGCTCTCGAGCAACTCTCAAGTGCGCCTCGCGATAAAGCTCTCCGTGCTCTTTCCATACCGGCAGGAATTCTCGCATGGAGATGTCGCCACCGTTCGCTCGATGAAACATGAGCGCGACTTCGACGCCGAGTCGCTCGTCGGCGTCTGGTATACAGACTTCGTTCAGCGCCGTGGCGTAAGGATCTGAACCCGGAAATCCGTGAGCGCACGCGTACTTCAAACACTCCAAATGTCCATGCGTGGCGGCAAATGAGCACGTCCACTCGTCCCAAGGACACCCGCGCTCGCGCGCGTATCGCTCGAAGTGCGGCGTCGCGATTGCGAAACCCAACCGACTCGATCGACATTTCGCGACGACGCGCGCGCGCGCGGACGCCCGCGCGTCGAGCGCGCGCGGCGAACGCTCGACGAGGGCGCGTTCGATGCCACCGCGCGCGACGAAGCGCCGACGCGCGGAGAACGGGGAGCGAGAGGACGATGACGACGCGGACGTCAAGGCGCGGCGGCACGCGAAAGCGCGCGCGTGGGCGAACGAGCGCGCGGGGGGCGGACGAGAGGCGTCGGAGCGCTCGGCGTCGTTCGCGCTGACGGCGCGAAGACCGAGCGCGAGGCCGAGCGCGGTGCGAGGGTTGTTCGAGGCGGAGGAGGAGGAGGACGGCGACGGGTCGAATTCGGCGAAGTCGAAGCCGCCGCCGGAATTGACGCTCGGTGATGCGGACGCGGACGCGGACGCGGACGAGGACGATGGGAAGAGGGGTAAAAAGGCGAAAACGACGGTCGCGGGGGGTGCGAAACGACGCGGGAGGAGTGGGTCCAGGAGTAAGGGGGAGACGACAGATGAAGACGACGACCCGCTCGACGCTTTCATGGCGGCGAACGACGACGCGATGGACCAGGAGCGAGAAAAGGCGAAAGAGCGCGCTAAGCGCGAGGCCGAGGAAAAGGAAGCGGCCAAGTTAGAGGCAAAGGCGAAGGCTGAAGCGACGCCGATGGAGGTTTCGGAGGAAGACGCGTTGATGAGCGTGTTCGCGGCGGCGGCGAAAAAGGCGGCGGCGGCGGGGAAGATTGGCGCGCGAGGCGCCTCCGCGGACGGCGCGTCGACGTCGAAACCGTTGGTTTTGGGGGTGAAAAAGTCTGTCGTCGAGGTTTTGCGTCCAGTGATCCCGACCGCGGCGGTGAATTATGTGCCGGTGAAGAAGAATAGAAGAACGTCCAAACGCGCGCAAGTCATGAACGAGGTCTTCGACTCAAGCGGAGGCGAGTCGTCCGAAGACGAAGCCGAAAGAGATGAAGCTAAAACTACGGATGTTCTGTCGGAAGACGCGGTCGAAGCAAAAACTGAGGTAGATGACGACGACGACGACGACGAAGCGTGGGCAAAGAAGCAAACCGCGAAATTGAGCAAGACTGAACGTCTCGGGACGGTGAATCACGACGAGATCGATTACGAACCGGTGAAGAAAAACTTTTACATCGAAGCGAAGGAAATAGCGTCGATGACCAAGGCGGAGGTGAAGCAGCTTCGTGTGGAGTTGGACGGAATCAAGTGTCGAGGTAAAAAGGTGCCGAAACCCATCAAGACGTGGGCGCAGGCGGGCTTGAACAATCGCGTGCATGAGCTGATTCGCCGGTCTGGATTCGAAAAGCCGATGCCTATTCAGGCACAAGCGCTTCCCGTGATCATGTCCGGACGCGATTGCATCGGGGTCGCGAAAACCGGTAGCGGGAAGACTTTAGCGTACATTTTACCGATGTTGCGCCACATCAACGCGCAGGAGCCCCTCGCCTCCGGCGACGGACCTATTGGTATGATCATGGGACCTACGAGAGAGTTGGTGACGCAGATTGGTAAAGATTGCAAGCGTTACGGAAAAGCCATGGGGTTTTCGGCCGTGTCCGTGTACGGTGGCTCGGGTATAGCGGCGCAGATTGGCGATTTGAAACGCGGCGCGGAAATCGTCGCGTGCACGCCCGGTCGCATGATTGACTTGCTGACGACAGGTTCGGGAAAAATTACAAACTTGCGTAGAGTAACTTACATGGTGCTCGATGAGGCAGACCGTATGTTCGATATGGGCTTTGAACCACAAATTACTCGCATCCTGGCCAATCTTCGTCCGGATCGCCAGACGGTGATGTTTAGCGCCACGTTTCCGCACACGATGGAGGCGTTGGCGCGTGCCGCGCTGGACAACCCGATCGAGATCCAAATCGGTGGAAAGTCCGTGGTGAACTCCGATATAGAGCAGCTTGTGGAACTTCGTCCCGAAGAAGATCGATTTTTACGAGTCTTAGAATTACTCGGCGAATGGTACGAGCGCGGCAAGATTATAATCTTCGTCGCGAGCCAGGACAAGGCGGACTCGACGTTTAAGGAATTGCTCAAGAGCGGTTATCCGTGTTTGAGCTTACATGGCGGTAAAGAACAAAGCGACCGACAAAGTACGATTTCAGACTTCAAATCAGACGTCTGTAACATCCTCGTCGCCACCTCCGTCGCCGCTCGCGGGTTGGATGTCAAGGATTTGAGGCTCGTCATCAACTACGACACGCCTAACCACTTGGAGGATTACGTGCACAGAGTTGGACGTACTGGACGCGCCGGCCAGAAAGGGACCGCAGTAACGTTTATTTCAGAAGACGAAGAAAAGTTCGCACCCGACTTAGTCAAGGCGCTTAAAGAGTCGAAGCAAAACGTCCCGCAGGATGTGCAAGCAATGGCGGATGAGTTTACTCGTAAGCGCAAGGAGGGTCTCGTCGGTGCCGCTGGTTCTGGCTTCGGTGGTTCTGGATTCAAATTCAACCAAGAAGAGCAAGACCTCTTGCGCAAACAGAAGCGTGACGCCGCTCGAGCGGCTGGCCTGGATGTAGACGATGGTGAGAGCGATAGTGACGAAGAGCCAGTCTTCGGCGATGGCAATGCGGAAGACGAAGGACCAATCTACGCCTCTGTGGGTCCGTCCGGTCAAGCCGCAGCGCAAGCATCCGCGGCGCAAGCAGCTGCAGCTGCTCAAGCACCAGCACAAGCGGCCGCAGCAGCGGCGGCGGCGGCGGCGGCGGAGGCTGCGCACACGCCAGGAGCGCTCGTCGCCAAGGGTGGCTTGACGCCCGCGCAGATCGCGCAAGCTGCGGCGCAATCCGTTTTTGCAAAAATGAAGCAGCCGCAAAAACAAGCTGCAGGCGCGCAAAATACGAAAGCGATTGCATTGGCTCAGAGCTACGCGCTTGCGCACGGCGCATCGGCGGGTGCCGCTAAAGCCGCCGCCCTCGCCGCAGCGCTCAACGCGCAGCACGCAAAAACGTCCAGAGGGCCGACGCAGTCAGGCTCGCACTTCGAGACTGAGCTCGAGATCAACGACTTCCCACAATTCGCGCGCTACAAGGTCACTCACAAAGACACGTTAGTGCAAATCATGGAGCATACCGGCGCCGCAGTCACGGCAAAAGGGCAATACGCCGCCCCCGGGCGTCCGCTCGCCCCCGGCGATCGCAAGCTCTACCTCCTCATCGAAGGCCCCACCGAGCGCGTGGTCAAGGAAGGAAAGAACTACGTCAAGAACATCATCGAGACCGCCATCGCTAAGCAAGCCCTTCCCGGCGCCGCAGGTCAACCACAAGGCCGTTATCGCATCTAGCGACGACGCACGACGCATTAATAACACGCGTCGACCGTCAAACCAAAGTAACTGTTTGTCCCGTTCGCGCCTCTCCTCGCCCCACTCCTCGGCGCACCGTCCTCGATGTCCCTCCGCGCGCGGGCCCGGCTTTTCCTCATCGCCCTCGTCGTCGAGCGCGTCCGTTTCGCCGCGGCCGCGATCGACATCGCGAACACGTCGACCGTTTCTTCGAGTGTCCCGGTCGATGCCCGCGGCCTGAGGCTGGACGTCTTCACGTATCCCGTCGCGCCGACGCGCGTGCCGGACGTGCGCGGCGCGGCGCCCACGCACACGGCCAACGTTACGTCGATCGATGTCTCGAGCCTGCCGCTGGCGAGCGGGCAAACCGTCGATGCGAACGCGCTGGCGCGCTTTCGAGGACGCCTGCGCGCGAACGTCACCGGCGCGCACCTGTTCGCGCTGGAAGCGAACGCCGGCGGTGCGCTGCGCGTCAACGGTGGAGTCGTCGCGAGCAGTGAGAGCGGGGGGAATATTACGGGTTGGAAATATTTGGAAGCGAATGTAGACGTGGAGATCGAGGCGATCACGTACAACGGCGCGAGCGGGACGTTTTCGGCGAAGCTGTATTGGCGAGCGCCGCTGAGCGCGGCGCTCGCGGTGGTGCCGGCGGAGCATTTTTACGCGAGCGCCGATAGCTGCTGCTCGTGTAAGTGTGGAACGAAACCCTGTAGGGTTTCGAGCGATCAGGCGGTAGTGGAGTGTTTCGATGTGGTCGATACCTCGGGGGTTAGCTCCGCGACAGCCGCGACATCTCTCGAGAGCATCTTCGGCGTCACGACGCCGTATTCGTAGGTAAATGTAGGTAGTGTAGTTGTAGCTAATGGTAAATCTTGATTATAGAAATAACTGTGTCGTGTGTAGAGTGGTATGTTTATACATGACGGCATCAGATGCTGATTTTTGACTCCGCTCTTGACGCGTTCCCCACCGGGCTGTCCTTTGCCTTTGGTAAAAGGTTCGGTTTCGGTGGAGAACCGCCATCTTTCTTCGCCGCAGCGGCGAGATTGTCGTGCGAAGAACTTTTTGAATTCTTGCCCTTCGACTTACCCTTGACAATCTTCGCTTTCGGCGGCGGTGTCTTGTTCTCCGCGGCGTCCTCTAAATTCTCTGACGACGACGCGGTTCTGGAGATGTTGCTCTTCTTTTTCTTTTTCTTCGCCGCTTTAGCGGGCGCAGACTTTTCAGAGACAGCTAACTTGGCTTTCAAAGCCGCATCAAGCGGTGGCATCGCTGGTGGCGGACCGGCCGGCAGTGGAGGCCTCGCCGGCGGCGCGCCTGGCGGCAACGGGGGCGGCGGAGTCGGCGGCAACGGGGGCGCCCGGGTCGCCGGCGGCGGCACGCCGGGAGGAACCGGAGGCGGCGCTCTAGAAGCGCCCGGTGGGGGAGCCCCAGGTGGAGTCGGTGGTGGTGTTTGTTGTAAAGGATGAGGCGGCGGTAAATGCGGCGCCGAAGGCGAAGGCTGCCTTTTGGACGCGCTCGATTTGCGCGGTTGAGGCGGCGTTCGCGATACGGGACTGACGTCCATGCTTCTGCGAGTCTTAGGTTCTGGTACGCTCCTAGGCGTGACTTTAGGTACAGCCTTAGGAGGCGTACTGTGTACCTTTTCTGGACGCTTTTTAACCGCGCCTCCGACCGGTTCTGGAGGCGTCCACAGCTTCTTCTCTTCGCCGGGTTCGCGCTTCAAATTTTTCAAATGGTCCGGAAGTTTCGCGCTGTTGAAGTGCCCACCATCTCCCTTTGGCCTCACGAGCGCTTTCACACGAGACGTAGGTGGCGATCTGGAGCTCTGACGCGGCTCAGGCACGCGATGTTGCGCTCGCCTGTCGTCGCCTCCGCTTGCGCCGCGTTCGTCCTGCAGCAACCAAGCTGGAGGCGCCAAATCGTCAAAATCGTCGTCTTCTTGTCCCCATTCGTGCGCGCCGTGCGGAATGTGTAGCTTATCTAAAGCACCCTCCGCGTTATGATTCACGTCCAGGCTCCTTCGAACGACGGGCGCCGTCGCAACCGGTCTCGTCGCCGGCGCCGGCGCCGGTTCTTCTCGCCGCCGCCAACTCTTTTCGCGATCGGGACTCTCCCGCGCCTGTCTCCCGAATCCGCGGTGATCATCCCTGTCTTGCCAACCACCGCTTCCATAATCCCTTCCAGCGCGTTCCCCGCTCATCCGCCGATCCGCCGACCTCCAACTCCCTCCGTAACCGCCGTCGTCGTCCCGACTCCGCCTCGCGCCGCCGTCGAACGACGCCGACCCGAACCCTCGATCCCGATCGCCGTACCCTCGCTCTCGCCCGTACCCATCGTCATATCGTCGCGCGCCTCCGTCTCCCGATTCCCGACGCCGCGGATCGATCGATTCATTCTCGTCTCGCCACCGTCCTTCGTCCCGTCCCGGCGTCGGTCTCGCGCTTCGGTCCTCGTCGCCGCCTTCGCGCCGTTCGCTCGGCAATTGCGCCGGTTTCGGCTCCCCGACGCGTCCGATCGAGACAAATCGTCCGAATTTCGCGCCTTGTCCGTTCATCCTGCGCGTCGCGCGTTCGCGCGTCGTCAGTCATCGTCGAGTTTCCGCCCGAATTCAAATTCGCAATTCTGTTAAGAACACGACTCAAATTCTCCCTCGTGACGCCCCCCGTCGCGCGCGCTTCCCCTACCGCGCGCGAACGACGCTCACGACCCCCCCGCACCGCCCACCGCGCGTCTCGCTCGCGAATCACGCACCGCTGCGACGCCATATCGTCGCGAAGTCGTCGAATCGCCCTCGACACCACCGCCCGCGCGCGTCCCGCGCGCCCGCCCGCCCCCGCGCGCGCCTCGCCCGCGTCCGCGTCGCCGCGATTCGCCTCGCGCAAAAGCGCTCGACGCTCTCACCGCGCGCGCGCGATGTCGCGCGTCGCGCGCGTTCGCGCGCGCGCGCACCCGGTCGTCGCGTTGTGCCGCGATCGACACTCGTCGACGCGCCTCGACGCGCGCGCGACGCCGCGACGTCGACGCGAGGCGCGAATCGCGCGATGTCGACGCGCGCGCGCGTTCGCGTCGATTCGCGCGCGCTCATCTGCGCGCGACGCGCGACGCGCGCGTCGAATCCGCGCGGACGCGCGATTCGCGTCGCGTCGTCGTCGGCGTCGGCGCCGCGCGTGTGCGTCGTCGGCGCGCGCTCGCTCACGGGACGACTCATCGCGGGCATGCTCGCGCGCCGCGGCGGCGACGGCGTGGCGCTGGTGGTGGAGGACGCGGACTCGTACGTGCCGCGGGACATGCCCGAGGACGTCTTCGAGCGACGGTTCGGGACGAGCGCGGCGGCGATGATGAAGTGCGCGCTGGTGAACGAAAACGACGACGAAGCGGTGGAGCGAGCGATGCGGGCGAGCGACGTCGTGATCGTGGCGCACGAGAGCGGGGCGAGGAGCGAGGCGGCGGCGGCGAGCGTGCGAAGGGGGGCGACGAAGGCGAAACGCGTCGTGGCGCTGTCGCGCGTGGGGGTGAATCGTCGGGATGAAAATCCGTTCAAAGAACAGAATCGACCGGTGCAGAAGATGGTGAAGGTTGGACAGATGAATCTGCCGATCGGAGGGGACGTGGATGGAAGTAAGGGACTGTTGGATTCGTACGCGGCGGCGGAGGCGACGCTCGAGCGCGGGGCGAAGGAGCTCGGATACGCGTTGACGGTCGTGCGTTCGGGGCAATTGCGCGGTAATGGGCCGTTGTTGCTCGGAGATTACAGCGCGCGGTTGGTCGATAACATGTACGACGTCAAGTTTCAAGATTTGTACATCAAAAGGGGCGATACTTCCGAAGGCTACACGAAGCGGTTAAATCTCGCGCAGTTCATCGCCCACGTCAGCACGACGCGCGTGGACGACGCTCCGGACGATGTGGAAGTATTGAGCGTGGTGACGAAGACGAACTTCTTCGGCGAGCAATCGCTGACGCCACCCACAGACCGCGAGCGAAGGAAAGGATACGATATGGCCAAGGGAAAAGCGCCCGCCGCCATCGACGTCGAAATCATCGACGCTTTGCTCGCCGAAATTTAACGATTTGCCGCTACTGTTTATTGCAATCTATTTCTATTGAACGAATTATGATCCAGCCATTAATCCTCCGAATCGCTCGAAGACGAACCGAGCATGGAGTCGAGCATGCCCGCGCCCGGCTTCTTCTTTGGCGCCTCTTTCAGCTTCTTTCCCAACGTCGAGCGCACGATTTCGTTCATCTCAGCCCCTTTCTGTGCCGATTCCGCGCGCAGACGCTTCAGCGTGTCGTGCTGAGACTCATTTCTAATCTTTTCCGCTTCAGCACGCGCCTTCGCCGCCGCCTCGGCGCGGCCTCGCGCCGCTACGCCGACGAGAGCCGAAACGTCCGCGCCGCCGCGCACGACGCCGCACGCCGTCACTCGAACCGGAGTCGGCACCTTCTCTCCCTTCTCGCGGTGCGTGAGCGCGCGCAAAATCTCTAAACCACTAATAACCCTCCCCACGACCTGCGCGGATTCGTCCAAAGACTCACACGCCGCCGTCGTCACGCAAAATTCCCCGCTCCTTCGATCCACGCCGACGACGCCCGCCGCCGCGTGCGTGAGCTCTCCCTCCACCTCGATCGTCGTTTTCACCCGTTGCCCCGAAACCCCGAAACTCACTCGCAACTCATCGTCCACGGTCGTCATCTCGCACGAATCTCGATACGACACCCCATCGCAATCGCCCTCCGTCGCCTCCAAGCGTTCCGCGAAGCGTCTCGCCGCGCGCGGCGCCGCCTCCTCCAACACCTCGATCACCACCGACCCTCGGTTTTCGCCCCCCACCTCGACGTCGACGAACGCCTTGACGTTCGACGCGTTCTTTCGCGCGACGTTCGCCAGCCTTTTCGCGCGTCTCGCGTCGTCCGGGTCGATCTCCAGTTCTGGATGCGCGCCCGTGCGCTTGAATGTTTCCATGCGTAATCGGCGCTCGGCCGCGCTCGGGCGCGCGCGATCGCGCCCGCGCTCGCCCTTCGCGAGCGGTTCGAACTTCGTCATCGATCGCCGCGCGTCGTTCGCTTCGCGCGCGCCGCGCCGCGGGACGAAGTGACGTTCGGCGGTGGTTACATTATTATGACAACACGTGATTAAATGATGGCGACCGAAACAGACAACGAAAGACAACGAAAGACGACCGATCGCGCTCGCGAAACGCGCGCGCGAATTCAATTCACGGCGACGCCGAGGCGAATCGTCGCCGCTCGCCGCTCGCCGCCGCTCTTCCTCGCCGCCGCGTCCCCGGTCGCCGCCGCCAGCGTCGCCGCTCGCCGCTCGCCGACGCTCTTCCTCGCCGCCGCGTCCCCGCTCGCCGCCGCCAGCGTCGCCGCCGCCTCGACCGTCTCCCTCGCGCGCGTCCGTCCTCGCGCCTTCCCTCGCGCTTCGCTCGCCCGCCGCGCGCTCGTCGTCGCCTCGCGTCGTCGTCGACTCCGCAGGCGCTCCGCCTCGCGCTGCGCCTCCGTCTGCGCCAACCGCCGCCGCGCGCTTCGCCGCCGCTCCCGCTCCCGCCGCGCCGCCGCCTTCAGGGCCGCCTTCGCCGCCGCCTCGCGCTCGACCTCCTCCCGCGTCGGCGCCGGCGTCGGCGATTTGCTCCTCGTCCCGAACGCGACGACGTCGAACGGATGTCGAATCGCGTCGCGAATCGTCGTCGTCGCGCCCGTCGTCGTCGTCCCGATCTCGAACCCGAACACGAGGTCGTCGAAATCGTCCATCGTCGGTTCGCGCGCGCGATCGATCGTCGCGCGCGTCGGCGACGCGGTGCGCGCGGCGCGCGATGGCGCGACGGCGCGAACGATCGCGTCCCGCGGCGCGACGATCTTTCGACACCCGAGTGTCGCGTTGGTCGCGTTGATGGGCGTTCGCGGCGCGCACTACGGGGCGTCCGTCTTTATCGTCTTCACCGTATATTCGCGAATCCCGCGCGCGGGGGGGTCGGTCGGGGGTGTCGCGTACATCGCGTGCGAAACCGTCAATGTATGTGATCGAATCATATATAAAAGTAGACACGTAGACTATATATACAAGGAGATGGACACGCCAGAGACGCGACGCGCGTCGCGCGCGCCGCACGCGACGACGGCGACGGCGCGCGATGACGCTCGCGACGATGACGCGCGCGACGACGACGCGCGCGACGACGACGCGCGCGCGCGGCGCGCGACGGGACGTGCGCGCGCGGGCGAAGGATAAGAAACGAAGGGCGGCGCGCGCGGCGAAACAGCGCGAGTTCGCGAGGGATCTGGCGACGACGACGCCGCGCGACGCGGCGGGGGGGGACGAGGACGAAGACCGCGCGGCGATCGGGTCGGGCGGGACGTCGGCGGCGCGGCACGAGACGGCGGAGATGGTGTTTCACGCGCTGGACCTCGGGCTGTCGTATAAAAGGGCGACGGGGACGAAGCTGGTGGAGGGGAACGTGATGGTGCACGACGCGGCGAGGGCGCTGTTTCGAGCGCCGTTCGCGTGCGCGAGTCACGATGGGAACGATGTGTTCAATTATGGGAATCAAGCGGCGCTGGAGCTGTGGGAGATGGAGTGGGACGCGTTCGTGGGGATGTCGAGTAAAAAGTCGGCGGACGAGGCGGACGAGGCGACGCAAGCGGAAAGACGGGCGCTTTTGGATCGAGCGGCGAGCGATGGGGTCATCATGAACTATAGTGGCGTGCGCGTGAGCTCGAGAGGGGCGAAATTTAGGATTGAAGACGCCACGGTGTGGACGATGAAGGATGGCGACGGGAACAAGACGGGGCAGGCGGTGCGCTTCGATCGCGTCGTGCGTCTTCAGCCGGACGGTTCGGACGGCGAAGTTCGCGTCGTGAACGACGAAGGCCATTGGGTGACGCGAGTGGACGAGCCCACGGGCGAAGCTCCGGCGGTTGACGCGGCGAAAATCGAAGAATTATCCGCCGCGGTGGACGCGAAGGCGGCCGAGGTGCGAGCGCTCAAAGACGCGGGGCTCACGAACGCCGACGACGACGTCAAAGCCGCGGTTAAAGTCTTGCTCGACCTCAAATCGCAACTCTCCGCGCTCACCGAAAACGCGTAGCCAGCGCCATTTAAGAGCAGACAAAAATCCATCGCGACCCTTCGCCGACGTCCCCCGAGTCGTTCGCACAGCTTCGTACGTTGAAATACAAAATTGGTACACGCGCGCGCGTCGCGGTATCCCTCGCCGCGCGCGCGTCATCGTTCGCGTTTTACATCGTCCGTTCGATCCAGACGTTCGCGTTGGAGCACATATCATTCTCTGATCCGTTTCATCGCTCGCGAGCGTCCCGGTCGCCCAGTCCTCGTCAGCGCGCGCGCGATTCATTCCCCGAGCATCCGCCGCCCTACTGTTCTTCCTCGCTCGACGCGCTCGTTCGCGGCGTGCACCGCTCATCCATCGATCGTCGTCGAATGAACTCTCCCAGATCGTTCTTCGAGTCACCGGTGTGATGTTCCGGGTTCATCATCTCATTGATGTACCCGGGGAGCGGCGCCGAGGGTTGGTGCTTGTGCTTCTTTCCGAACCAGAATCGCGCCCAGAAGCCGTGGGTGTGAAGTTTCTTGTCGTCTGCGGTCATCGGTGCGCGTTTGCTCGCGTAGGTCGGCGTCGTCGGGCGCGCGTGCGTGCGTCGTGCGTCGCGCTTCGTGAAATGGCGCGATGGGAATTATTGGAGTTGCCTAGTCAGCGCGGGGCGAGCGGACGACGCGCGCGGTGGATGCGTCGCACCGCGCCGAGTGAATGCCTAAAACGCGTTCGATTACACGAGGCGCTAGAGTAACGTGTCGGTTTCGATGGCGTTGAGCAAGTCTTGGCGGAATTTCGCGGTCCAGCGCCTGTCGCGATCCGCCGAGGCGTTGTGGGCGACCAAGGCGAGCTTTTGTTTTTTGGAAAACTCGGGATGGATTTGCATCCATTTCTCGACGTCTTTTTCTGGGACGTAGAAGGCGTTGATGTAGGTGCTGACGTAGCGCCAGTCGAAGGCGGGGGACTGGGACGGGGCGAGTTTCGCGAATTCGCCGCGCAGGGTTTCGACGTCGAGCGCCATGAGCGCTCTGCCGGCGTCGGTGCATTTTTTCACCTTGCTGAAACCATCGACGAGAGAGTCTTGGATCACGCTCGCGGCGTGCTGCCACAGAACATCCAGAGCTTCAGGTGCGACGTCGGCGCAGGCGAGTTTGGTGGTGAACTGTAAGAGTTCGGCCTGGACGTCGTCCACCCACTTGTTGTGCCTCGACGGCGTCTCGCGAATGTTGTACTTGCCCACGAACGTAGAGTTCACCAACGCAAAGTTTGGATCGCCGTCTCCGATCGCTTCTGCGCAAAATTCAATGTTGAGCAATAATGAAGCAACGTTCTTGTACACGTGCTCGCGCAAATCGTCCACCGCAGCGACAGTGTGCGAGTAAAAGCGATCCGCCAGCGCGGCGTCTTTGAGCGGGAGCGAGCGTTTCACACGCGCCTTGATGCGCTTGAACTCATCGGCGACGCGCGAGAGCGACTCGAGCGCGATGCCGCGCTCCTTCAAACCGTACAAATTACCGCTGGACAAGATGTCTACGTCCCCTTGTCCCCGAATCGTAGGTCGAATCGCCATGGCGCCACCCGAGTTCCCGAGTCTAGACAACGTACCTCGCAGCCGCGGCGTCATGTCGTGCGATTCGGGAAGCAAAGCTTCCGTTCGCCCGAAAGCGTTAAAAGTTTTCACTAGTGCGAGCTCGAAGAGTTGACAGATACCGTTGAAAATCACCGGCACGCTCGGCCGCATTACTTGCATCAGCGCCGTGTACTCGACGATGCCCTGAAGAATGTACAACGAAGACGCCGTAATCTTCACGCCCACGCGATCAAGACCGGTTTTATCGCCATTCTGATTGCTGATCTCTTCATCAAACCCATCGTCGACGTCGTCCGTGGTGTTGGTGGTGGTCGTCGTCTCATGTGCGGCGACGACGTTTTGTGCGAGAATGTCTCGCGGCGAGTGATTTTCCTCCGCCGAGGAATTCCCAGACTCTGAAACGAATGGATTCGGCTGGTCGATGAACTTCATGAACGACTCAGAATTCAGGACTTGTTCCGAGGTAAAAGTCGTTATCACCGTCTCGCCTAAAGTTTTGCCCAGCCCATTCGCCGCTCGTCCGCGCTGCATGGCATTTTTCAAATCGTCTCGCACGCGCTTCACGGCATCTGTGGAGACTGGCACCCATCGCTCTGTCTCTAACATCGTCTTCGATGCGTCCATTCTAGCGCTATGCAGCGATTCAAAGTATCTATCACCGATCCTCTCCAGCTGCGCGCGCAAAACTCGAGACTCTTCGCCACAAAATGCCTCCGCGCATGTTATGAAGACGCGGCACAGATCGAAAACCTCGCGAAACGCCGCGTTACTGGGTGCGGCTGATGCTTGCAGTAAGGCTGCCAGACGCACGCTCGCCATCTCAACAACTGGTTTTCGGTTAATTTCTAACGCCGCAATCAATGCACTGCAGTTATTGATCGCCTCTGCATCCGAGCTATCAATCACCTCGCGCATCGCCGTCTCGCACCACGCCGTCATTCTATACGACGAAAGGAAAATTTCATGTAACGACTCGAGTGTCTTGCGTAGGCACGGTACGAACTGCATCGAAGACAATTGCGAACACAGTTGCTTGTAACCCATCCTGCTCTTGCGCTTGGTGTCAGCCTCGTCCTGATTGTGCGAAAGCATGGCGTGCAGTCGCAACATGCCTTCGGTTTGCATCTCCACCGCCTTGAGAAACGCGTCTTGAATCTTATCAGCCAAGTGCTTCACCTCTGGACCAAGCTTTGGGTACGTGTCGTAAAGGTTTGCAAACTTCTTAGCGTCAAATGTGCCACACAAATCAATCAAGACGTTATCAACGCAGGTGACGAGCTCCCATCGCAACGCGACGAAATCTTCTCGAAGCGTTGACGTACACGTCAACGCGTGCATGTCTTCTAAAATTTCCCACGCCTTGGAATACAGCGACATGGCATCCGCGTACTCAGAAACATCCAGACGCGCGCGTATCTTAGTTTCGCACGTTTGGCAAAACCTAATATTTTCTAGAATCTGCAACACGCCCATGATTGAACCCTTCGTCGTATGCGAGCCTTGCACTCGAAGCGCACTCTTCACGTCGGTCTCCACGCGCTGGAGCAAACGACGAGAGTTGCTCAGTAACACCCCTGACGACTGAAGTGCGTTGTAAATCTCTGCAATATTTTCTATCCCTTTCTCAAAGTCTTCCCCATGTGCCATAATCTCTCTATTCAACTCCGTCGACACGCGCTCGACGAGCTCGGACAGACGCTCTTCCTCTTTGCTCAAGTCCTCCACAGTGAAGTCCGCGCCGAGGCGGTTCAAAGACACTAAGACTGGATCAAACGAAGGCGCACTTGTGGATGGCTCATCAAAATATTCGCACTCGATGCCATCCACGAGAGAAACTCCACTCGACTCTTGTCGTTGCCGCGGCGAGGGTCGCTCCGGAGTCGCCGCCGCCGCATTCGATCGCTCCACAAGCACATCACGCGCGCGAGACGCCGGCGCCGGCGATTCTGTAACGTTTAACATAGATAACCCGACATTCGACTCGTATCGATACGGCGATGGCGGTGGAGTCGTCGTCGCCGACTCTTCGCCGCCGTTGCGACTCGTCGTCGAAAACCGCGGCGCCGTCTGTCCACTCGGCGAATTCATCATCTCCTTCGCCCGATCCCGCATGCCCACCGCCTTAACGCTCGCCTTGGTCTTCATCTCTTTCATCTTATCCATGAACCCCATGATCCTCACCAGCGAGCGCTCACCGCTCGAACAGACTCAGCGCGTCCTCCGTAAACGCCCTGAACTCTGGATCCTCCCTCGCCTTCGCCAACGCCTTCTCACCGTCCTTCGCCGCGTCGATCGCTCGTATTATCTCTCGCAATCGCTCGCTTCGCAGCTTTTCTCGCACGCTCGCGTCGTCGGCGACGCGTTGCAGATCCTCGCGATGCGCCCGCGTCCCGAGTTCGTCTTCGGAATCTTCCTCGAACGCGCGAGACGGCTGTTCCCTCGTCTCGTTCGCGCGTTCCGCGACCGCGGGCGCGGTCGACGCGCGCACCGGTTCGCACGTCGTCTCTATCGCGCGCGCGCGTCGTTCATCGTCAGTCTTCTCGCGCCGTCGTCGTTTTAAGTCGCATTCGTCGCGCGCAATCGGTCGACGCGAACGCGCGTCGCGGGCGCACCCCTGTGCGATTTGTAGCACGCGACCGAGCAATAGGGCGAACGACACGTCGGACACTTGTACGATGAGGTCTCCGCGGCGCACGCGACGCAGGGCGCGGCGGATGGCATGTGAGAGTGTGCGGATTGCCGAGGCGTGGGCAAAACGATGCGATTTTGGCCGGTATCGAGCGTCACAACGCGATTCCGCGATGTCGGATGTGATTTTGGCCGGTATCGAGCGTCACAACGCGATTCCGCGATGTCGGATGTGATTTTGGCCGGTATCGAGCGTCACAACGCGAAGGCGTCGACGACGAGCGTGGGTCTGCTCGCCGGTGCGGTGGCGGTGCGAGGATTCAAGTAGTCGCGACAGACGAGGAATAACGTCGAACGCGCGGGAGGCGAAGCGGCGACGACGCAGGGAACGGCGACGCGCGCGCACGCGGCGAGCGAAGAGCCGAAGGCGACGGCGAAGAGCGATGAACGCTCGTCCACGATGAAGGCGCGGTCGTCGATGGCGGCGAGAACGCGGACGTCTCGCGCGCTCACGAAGGATGATATCGGCCCGCCCGTCGCGTATAAAGCGATGGTGGTGAACGCGGCGCGTCCGCGAGAGACGACGTCGCGACCTCTGACGACGATGAGAAATTGACGAAGCGACGCGACGCGCGTGAAGTCTCGAGAGATCGAGTACAACGCGTCGGTCGTCGCACCAAAACACGCCGAGCGTACGCTGACGCCGGCGGTGGACCAGGGCGAGTAGAACGGGTCTCGCCTGCATCGCGCGTGGTCGACGGGCATGACGACGAGCGTCGTCGACCCGACGCGCGCGGCGCCATCAACGACCACAACCGGCGCCACGGTCGTCGATAATTCATATTCATGCTGTTTATCGACCTTGACGGTGAGATTCAGTGTTGGCGTCGGTAACGCTTGCGAAACCGTCGACCCGCCGCGCGCGGCGCCGGAGCTCGCGCGCCGAGCGAAAAACGCCGGCCATTCCAATCGCGACCACTCACCGAGGGCGTCCTCGCCGGTCGCGTTCAAACGCGACGGCCAAAACGCGACGCGAAACGAAATCGAGAGCAAATCTCCGAACCCGCCGCCGTAGCGCACATCGTCAAAGAGCGGCACTAAATTCACCGCGCCCTCGTCGTATCCCGCGTCGCCGAACGCCGTCCTCATCGCCTCGAACGTCTCGCGCGAGTGCGTCGCCACGAAGATCAACACATCACCGTCGCGCTTCGCGTTCGCGTTATTGATCGAATGTCCCGCCTGCGCCGACACCACGCGCGCGCCCCGCCTGTACACGTACGGCGCGAAGGAGAAATACCTCGCCTCGGGCGGCGCTCTTAGCGCGACGCACAGCGCGTCCTCCCCTCCCAACCGAAACCCCGACGCGCCGTTCCCGTCGAACACGCGCGCGTAAATCATTCCCGGGTTCCCTTTTCCATCGCTGTCCACGCCCGCGCCGCTCGCGTCGATCGCTCGCCGCTCGGCGTCCACGTCGTGCGTGAACGCCAGCCTCGCGCCCTCCTCCGTCGCGAACGCCCGTTCGTCGATCGCCCTTATCACCGCGTCCGTCTCCAGCGCCCTCGCGCGCGTCGCCGTCGCGAACGCCCGTTCGTCGATCGCCCTTATCACCGCGTCCGTCTCCAGCGCCCTCGCGCGCGTCGCCGTCGCCGTCGCCATCGCCATCGCCATCGCCATCGCCGTCGCCGTCGCCGCGCGCGCGCGTCGTCGTCGTCGCATCGTCGCGTCGCGCCGTGCCGCGCTTCAGCCTCGGCGACGCGAACCGTCGCGCGCGACGGCGCGATCGACGGATCGACCCGCGTCGCGCGATCGATCGCGAACCTCGCGTCGTCGATCGATCGCGATTTTTCCATCGACGCGTCGATCGAGCCATCGGCGTGTGCGCGAACAGTGCGGACGCGGATTCGCCCGACGGCTCGAGCGCGCTGCACCGCGGCTTTGGATTAGTCGACTTTATCCGCGCACGACGACGCGCGCGACGACGCGCGGGCGACTCGACCGCGCGCGCTCGACGGCGGAGACGCGTCGGCGGACGCCCGCGGCGCGATGGGCGGGATGACGCGGCGCGCGCGCGCGGGAGGCGCGATTCGAGACGACGCGAGAGCGATTCGAGACGGCGGACGCGCGACGCGATCGACGACGGCGACGCGAGACGCGACGACGGGGACGTCGGGGTGCGAGGTGACGATGGGGGGAGATCTCGGGAAGCGCGCGAGCGCGCAGCGGAGGGCGAAGACGGCGAACGCGATGGGAGAGGAGGGGAAGACGATGGAGACGCGGGACGACGCGGGACGCGAGGAAAAGGCGCCGACGACGAAGGGAGGGAAACGGAAGCGATCGGGGACGACGACGACGCGAGGGATGAGCTCGAGACGATCGTCGAAGTCGTCGTCGGGGGCGTCGACGTCGAGCGAGGGCGGGGAGGGGGGCGCGGTGCAGGTGTTGTTTGAGGGACGGGAGGCGTCGGAGATAAGGCGACGTCGGGGGGGGGCGACGGTGTCGAGCGACGCGATGACGGGGACGCCGTACGGAGATACGCCGCCCGCGGTGGCGACGATCGATGCACGCTCGAAACGCACCAAGCTGACCCGGTTTTACATCGAGGGAAACGTGGAGATGGAAAAGAAGACGACGCGGGCGAGAGCGGGACGAGCGAACGACGCCGATGGGCACCTGCGATACGCGCTCGGGGACGCGCTGACGAATGAGTACAAGATCATCTCTTTGCTCGGCGAGGGGACTTTCGGTAGAGTTTTGGAATGCTGGGACGCGATATCCGAGCGACGCTGCGCGATCAAGGTGATTCGAAACGTACAAAAGTATCGCGACGCGGCGATGGTGGAAATCGAAGTCTTGAAGACGCTCGCCGAGGGCGACGCGTCGCGGAGGGATGGCGAACGGTTCAATTGCATCGCGCTCAGGCGGGCGTTCGATTATCAAGGACACGTATGCATGGTGTTTGATAAGTGCGGACCGAGTCTGTATGACTTTTTGCGATCGAATCGTTACAAGCCATTTCATCCGAAGACGGTGCAGAGCTTTTGCGAGCAGACGCTCGTAGCGGTGCGATACTTGCACACGCTCGGACTCGTGCACACGGACTTGAAGCCCGAGAACATTCTCTTGATGTCGAGTTCGTACCTCGAAAACGCCACGTATCGCGTCCCAGTCGATCATACGATTCGCTTGATTGATTTTGGGAGCACGACGTTTGTCGAACGGCATCACAGCGCCGTAGTATCGACGCGACACTACCGCGCCCCTGAAATCATTCTTGGCCTCGGTTGGTCGTATCCGTGCGACATGTGGTCCATCGGATGCATAATGATCGAGCTTCTCACGGGTGAAGCGTTGTTTCAAACCCACGATAACCTCGAGCACTTGGCCATGATGCAACACGCCCTCGAAAGCGCCATCCCCGTCGCCGTCGCGAGACGCGCGCCCAAGGACAAGCACAGCGAGTTTTTCACGACCAACGGATCGTTGAATTGGCCAAATGATCAAACTGACAACGAGTCGTACGCCGCGCTCGGGAAAACGGGCATCGTTCGAAACTTGATCGACAAGCAGCTCGCGGGCGAGGCGCGAGAGTTGTTTTACGATTTGATTAGTCGCTTGCTCAATTTCGACCCCAAGCGACGCTTGACGTCGAATCAGGCGGTGACTCACCCGTTCTTTTCAGTCAATCTCGATCAGATGGATTGGAAGATCAACACGCGCAACGGTAGTCAACTACGACCGAAGAGTCTGGAGAAGTCGCGCTCGTGAGGGCTCGCGCCCCACCAAAGCACGCACACACGCACGCACGCACGCACGCACGCACAGCTCGCAGCATAATTGCGCAGCACATACGGCTAGAATCTTTCCTTGTATCATATCCAGCGCTAGTGAAGATTCACATTAATCAACATGATTGTTACACACGCGGTCGCTAGAGCTAGTCGCGCCCAGTCTTTGTTAGTCGTAATCGTCCTCGTCTTCGCCCACGTCTGGCGCCGCCGCCGCGAGCGATCCACCAGCGAACGGAACATCAAGCGAGCCTGAATTACCGACGGGCTCCTCCTTCACCTTTGCGCTGGGATTCACTGGCGCCTCCTCGTCTTCTTCGTCTTCGTCGACGAAATCGTCCACGTACTTCTTCGGAGTCGCGCGAGACGACCTCGCGCGCGTCGGCTTCTCCCTCGGCTCCACGGGCGCATCGGCATCAAATTCTTCATCAGTTTCACTCATTTCATCCACGAACTCCTCGTCATCGTCGTCGATGAAATCCTCCTCCTTCTTAACCTTCTTCGCTCGTCCTTTGGCTTTCGGCTTCGCCTTGGTTTTCGCCTTTGATTTCCGCTTCGCGGACGCCGTCTCATCCTCTCCATCATCCGCATCCAACGACCCACCGCCGAAATCCAAGTCCCCCAAGCTTCCCTGCGCTTCCTTTTTCCCTCGTTTCTTCCCTTTCCCCCCCACCGCCGCCTTGAGTTCCGCCTCCACCGCGCGCAGATCCGGCGGCGGTCCCAAATCCTTCGCCTTCTCCACGATGTCGCTCAAAAAATCGAACGCCTCGGGCACCATCGCCACCGCGCCCTTCAGGTGACTCCCGTTCACCGTCTTGCTCCCGTGCAGCACCGCGACGTCGTTCGCCGTCGTCACGAGCTGCTTGACGAATAATTCCAACGCCTTGCCCATGACGATCGGCGCCGGGCCGGCGATCTTTCCCACGTCCTCGTCCTTTTGCATCACGCGCTTGATGCGCGCGGCGAGGAGATTCGTCTTTCCCTTGGGCGGCATCGCGCGCGACGGGCGCGCGACGCGACGCCGCGCGGTGCGTCGCGAATTGATGTAAAGGATCGACGAAACCGCGACCAAACCGCGCACGCCGGCGCGCATGTCGGCGCTGTCGAGCGTCGCGCGCGCGCGCGCGTCGGGAACGACGGTGCGCACGCGCCGTCGCTCGCGGCGCGCGCGCGGGACGCGAAGGGCGACGAACGAGGACGACGCGGACGCTGGGTTCGATGTGGAAATCGCGGAAAAACCGACGCACTGGCGCGTCGTCGATGGCTTCGTGAGCGATTTCGCGAACGATTTGCGCGCCGTGTACGATGGACGCACGCGCGATCCACTGCGCGTGGATCCGGAGCGGTTCGTGTGGGATTACTGGCACGTGCCGAATCAGTACACGCTGCTGCGAACGCCCGCGGAGGACTATTTCGGCGCCGAGCGGTACGGCGAGTTGGAAAAGGCGCTGTTGGAGTACGGACGGAGAGAGTTGGGATGCTCGGCGATCACGCCGGTGTGGATGTCGTGTTACGTGCACGGGATGCGGCAAGAGTTGCACGCCGATGTGCCGCACGGACCGTGGGCCTTCGTGCTCAGTTTGACAAAGAACGACGCTGAGGATGGGTCGTACGGCGCACATTTTAGGGGCGGTGAAACGCAAATAATGCGCCCCGAGCGATTGAATTATTGGAAGAATTTTGACGCCGGCGAGGTCGTCGAGCGGTCGCAAATCATGGAGACCATCGCGCCGACCTTTGGGCGTCTCGTGGCGTTCGACCCGCGCCTACCGCACGGCGTCACTGAAGTTTTCGGGACTCAAGATCCGAGGCACGGAAGGTTGGTACTACACGGATGGTTTAAAGACCCCGAACCGTCGTTTTCTGGCGCATTGACGGAGGAGGACGCGTCGCCGACGCTCGAGGGCGCGCTTGGGGAACTGTACGGACGTCTCGTCGAGCTTCCCCGAGCGAGCGGCATGGTTTGCGCCGCGCTCACCGTAGCTCCAGATGGTGCGGTGACCAATCTACGATGGACGTGCGATACCCTGACGCCGATTCCTTTGCCCGAGCTCCCGAGTGAGACGGACATTCGCGACGCCATCATGCTCGACATCGCGAGCGCGCTGTTGGAGTTGAAATTTCCGGCTCGCGATGCCGAGTCCGTCATCACCTTACCGTTTTGTTTCGAATGAGCGTCACAGACGCACTTTTTTCACGATCGCACGTAGATTTTAGGCGATAGTTTTGTATCACAAACGTAGAGTAGCCACTCGCCGCCGAGCGTCCAACCGCCGAGGCACAGCGCGCCTCCCGCGCCGACTCCATGACAGCACAGAAATGACCCCGACCGCGTCCGACGGCGCCGACGATGATATTGTCGACGTGCACGCCTTCAAAACCCCTCGCGGAGTCGTGCGCGTGCGCACGCGGCGTCCGAAACTCTTTCCAGAAGACACTTCAACCGCCGAGTGCGACGAGACTGGACGCGTCGCCTGGCGCGCTCTCCCAGCGCTCTGCGCGTATTTAGCCAGCGACGAAGGATACTCGATCGTGGTCGAGCGCTCGCGCGTGCTCGAGCTCGGCGCGGGGCTGGGGACGCCTGGGATGCTGTGCTGGCTGAGCGGCGCCGCGCGCGAGACGACGCTGACGGACGGAAACGCCGACGTCGCGAGCGATCTACGGCGATCGATCGAGATGAATCGAAACTTTGTAGATGAAAATGTGTTGACGTCGCTCGGGAGCGCGACGGCGGGGACGCTGGAGTGGGGGCGAGGGGACGCAGATGATTTCGCGAGAAAAACGTTTCCACTCGTCGTCGCGAGCGACGTGGTGTACAGCGAGGCATCGGCGCGCGATGTGTTAGACGTCGTGCACACAAAGCTCGAGCGTGATAATGGGATGCTTTTACTCGCGTACGTGTCGCGTTGGGCGCACGTGGATCGGGCGCTGTACGAGGCAATCGTAGCCGGTGGGTGGACCGCAACGCTGATTCCCGTGGCGGATTTCGACGAGCTCGCTCGCAAAGAATCGTTGGAAGGTCGACCTTGTTTGTTCGAAATCACACGCGGTGGGTGCGGCGCGCGCGGGCAAATTCGAGCAAGAATGCCGAAACGCGCTCGTGAGTGGTTTGATGCTGAATTAAACGTGCTCAAGATCACACCCGCGGACGCGTTTACGGAGCGCTTTGCTGATGACTTGTGTTCAACACTCGAGACGCACGGAGGCGCGATCGAGAGTCTGGAGATTAACGCGAAAGGGCCGTTTAGAATACATCAAGACACGCTTCGTTGTTTGCTCGACGTGTTTGCGAAACACGCGTCACGAGTGAAGCTAATTAGGTTGAAGTTGTGCGAAACTTGGCTCGACGTCGACGGATGGCGCGCCTTGGGAGATTTTCTCTGCGAATCGGACGTGCGCGATTTGGAGATTATCGGTGAGGATGTCGACGAGGAAATTTTGCACGCGATGACGAATTCGAGTGGAAACGTTGCAAACTCGTGGGTCAGTCGATTGAAGAGCTTAAAGTTCAGCCGTTGCGACCGATTGAACGCTCAAGCCATTGTCGCGCTTCGACAGTCGTGGTTTCCTCCGCCCGCTCTCGCACGCGAGTTGGAATGTTTCGAAGTAAGCTTCTGCCCAATCGGCGACGAAGGCATAAAATCAATCTGTGACATCGAATTTGTTGGCTTGCGCGAGCTTCGTCTGGCGAACGTTGGCGTGTCCGCGATTGGCGGCGCCGACGTCGCTTCAAGACTCGTGGCGCGGTGCGAACAATTACGAAACCTCGATCTGAGCGGCAACGATTGTTTTGACGCCAACGGCGCGGCCGAGCTTTCTACATATCTCGAAACCATAGGGAAATCACTCGTGATCTTGGATCTGAGTGGTTGTTCTCTAGGAGATAACGGATTGATTTGGTTGTGCGAAGCGCCTCGAGGGCTGAAAACGCTGCGTCGCCTCGAGACTCTTCGTCTTGGTTCGAACGGAATCGGCGACTCGGCGATGCCAGCGCTGGCCAATCTCTTCCAAAATGGTCACTTTCCTATGCTAAAGTGTTGCGATCTGTCCATGAACGTCATCTCATGGCGCGGCACGTACGATTTTACCGAAGCCTTCGACGTCGCCGCCGCCGCCGCCGGCGCGTCGCCTACTCCCCTCGAGATCCTCAGCCTCCGCGGAAACCACATCGGCGATGACGGCATCGACGCCATCACCGATATTCTCCCCAATCTCCCTCGCTTGCACACGCTCGATGTCTCCGACTGTGACCTCACCGCCGTCGCCGTCCGCCGTCTCGCGGAATCGTCCTCGTCTCGCACGTTCGCCGCGACGCTCTCCCGCAATCCCGGCATCGACCGAACCGCCGTGGCCGCTCTCGCGCGCGAATTCGATGATTTAGCTTTTGCTCGCGGACTAGATGGATTTTAACCTTTGAAACCCGTTTCGTGCGCACGAGTCGTCGCGTCTGGCGCGCTCGCGCAACAACCCGGGCACCTCCTTTCTTTTCACGGCGATATTAATCGTCAAACCCCCACAACGCCGCGCGATGAGTTTGGACGCAGACGACGCGGACGACGACGAAACAGCGAGCTTAGATGAAGGAGATACCTCGCTTGGTGATTATGACGAGGACGCGTTCGTCGAGGCGCGTGCGGCGCGCGTCGGCGTCCCACGCTTTCGTCTCGCGCGGGTGCTATATTAGGAAGCTCTCGGCGAGTCTGCGAACCGTCGAGACGATGCGATCGACGCACTGACCGCGGCCGTGACGTCGCGCGCGCGCACAGGCGATATCAAAATTACCGCGCGACGACGCGCGCGCGGTCAAGGTGCGAGAAGAGTGCGATAAGGTGAGGGCCGCGCTCGCGGACGCCGCGGAGCGCGAGCGAGCGTTGACGGCAAAGTGCGCGACGCTCGCGGAGGAGTGTCGCGGACAGGCGAGGAAAATGATGATGACGCTGGATTTGTCGCGGGAAGATCAATCAACCATCGATGCGCTCAAAGAAGAGTTAGAGAAGGCGTGGGCGATGGTGGATGAATCGCACGAGAGCGAGTTGGCGAGTAAGCGCGAGGCGAGCGAGTTGAAGATGGAAATTGAACGGCTGACACGAGATGAAGACAAGCTAGGGGGTTGCGAAACGACGACCAGTGATGGGTTTTTTATGGAGCGCGCGAGTGCGCGAAGGGCGAACTCGCGCGAGATTGAATCGTTACTGAGCGCCAAGGAGAGTCTCACCGCCGAACGAGATGAATTACTCGAGCAAACCATCAGGCTCAGGGAGGATATCGATAAGCTATCGGAGCGAACGAGAAAGGCTGAATCGACGAAATTAGATTTAGACGTAGAATTACAAAATGCACGTGATCTATCGCACGCGAGTGCGATGGAGGTGGAGCGGCAAAAGCGCACGAAGGAACGTCTCGAGCGCGAGATGCGCGAGGTACAGGAACGCTCTGAAGAACGCGACATTGAGATCAGAGAGTATAAAGCGAGGATAACAAAGGCTGACGAAATGATTATCAAGCTAGAAAAAGATACTTGTTTGCAAGAGCGACGGACAGAGGCGGCTCAGAAAGAGTTGAACGTGTTAGCGAGCAAATCTGACAAGCTTCATCGCGAACTTGACGAAGCTCGCGCGAGTAATAAGAGTGCTGAGGATGCAAACACGGCCAAGATGCACGAAATTCGAGCGTTGAACGATGAAATCAAAACGCTCGAGCGTGAAAAGGAGAGTACTTTAAAAAAGTCCACTCAACTAGAGTCTAAACTCCGCGCGGCGGAGCAAACGAAATTGAACGCAGACGACGCAAAGAATGCGCTCAAGCGCGAGATTCAATTACTCGAACAACGTCTCGAGCAACAAAAAAGAGACTTAGATAACGAGCAAAGGCGAAAAGAAGATCTTATGCGCGAGCGCGATGTCCTTCTGAAGACGACTACGCAGGCGCAGAACGCCACAAGTCGGCAACAAGATTTGCTGCGTATTCATGAGGCGCAGCGTCAAACACTCGAAAACGAAATCAAGAGTTACAAACGCGAACAAGTTAAGCAAGAGATGCAGATAAAAAGTCTCGATCAAGAACGTGCAAAGTTATTGGCGGATATCGCGGCGGCGGTGCGTCGTCAGGAAAAGTTGGAGGATGACGTTCATGATCGACAGTCTCAAATCGTTGATTTACAGCAAGAATTACAAGATGCAGAAAGCAAAATTAAGCAAGCCGAGCACGCGTACGACGTCGTGTGCGCGGAACGCAATCAACAATCAAAGTCTCTCGTCGAGGCCCAGTCACAAATTGCGGAGATCAAACGCGATTTCAAGGCCAAGACTGTGGCGATGGAAGGTTTGCACGAGGAACTTAGAATGAAGGACGCCGTCATCGCGGGCGAGCGTTTCGAGCATCGCAAGTTGGACAAAGAACACGATGCTCTACGACGACAGAATGATAAGCTAAACTCGACGCTTCGCGAGACGCAAGAGTCTCTGAAGCATACGAGTGATGAATCGATGACGCTACGCTCATCTGTGGCGTCGTTGCGAGAAAGTCGCGAGGCGCATCGCAAGCAGCTCGATGTCATCAAGCGTGATCGTGACGTTCTCAACGCACAACTTGTGCAGCGGAATCAAGAATGCGCGCTACTTTACGAGAAAGTCAAGGTTCAGCAGAAAATTTTGAATCAAGGCCAAGCCGAGTATCGTGAGCGCGTTCGCGAGATTAAAACGTTGAAGCTCAGATTGGCGTCGCACGCGCAAGAACTCACGTCCCTGCGAGAAGCGGCGGCAAGCATCGATGCGTTGAAGCACGAAGTCCAAACGCTTGGTCGCGAACTTCTCCACGAACGCACAAAAGTTAAGGCACTCAGCGAGGAACTCGAGAATCCGATGAATGTCCATCGTTGGCGACAGCTCAAAGGCAGTGATCCGACTATGTACGAGTTGATTCAGAAAGTTCAAATGTTGCAGCGCAAACTGATCACGAAAACGGAAGAAGTGACGACGAAAGACATTCTGATTAGCGAGAAAACAAAAGTACTCGCCGAACTTCGCGTGGTGTTGTCCCGTCAACCCGGACCTCGAGCGTTTGAGGAGCTACGAGAGACGCACGCGCACATCAAGGAAAAGTCGCGTCAAATCAAAGGCTTGCGAAGCGAGCTAAAGATGTTCATCGCGCACAAGGACGCGTACACGCACGAACTAACGATGTTGCACGACGAGTTGGCGTTGTTGCGGAAGAAAAAGAGCGGTGTAAACGGTGCCGACCGTTCCATCATCATCGCGAGCGCCGCCGGCTGAGCCGAATCCGTTCAACGTACATTTTTAACGATATTCCTTTACACTTCTCTCTACTTGGCATCGAGCGCAGCCACCATGGCGTTGCACACATCGATACCGATTTGCGCGTTCGCCTTTTCGAAATCATCCTTCGCGTTCGTAAATTTCGCCTGATGCTCGGCCAACCCTTTCCTCACCGCGTCCCCGTCGAGTTGCTCCACCGGCACCGCCTCGATGGCGCAAATATCCGCCGTCGAATCCGCGTGCACGAACGCGAATCCACTGCTGACGAAGTATTTCTTCACGTCTTTATCGTTCAAATGCACGCTCACCACCCCCGGTCGCAGCTGCGAAACCGTCGGCACGTGTCCCGGTAAGATTCCAAAGTCCCCCGTCGTCGCCGGCACGAGCACCATGTCCACCTGCGCGCGCGCGACGCTCGTCGTTCCGTCAGTCATCGCTCCGAGATCCCGCGTCGTCGCTCGCCGCGCGCCACCATCCCACCATCGCGCGATCGTTCCGCGCGCGCCGCGTCCGACCCGCGCCTCGTCGCGCGTTCGCGCGCGTCTCCTTCGCGTTCGGGTCAAACCCACGCCTTCCACTCGTTGGCCGCAACCCCATCGGGCGATCACCGTCCCATCGCGTCTCGCATCGCTCGCGCACCTCCTCCTCGTCGTGCGCCACCTCGTGCGGGAGGTAGAAATTCAGCTTCAACTTATCCGCCGTTCCCTTGGCGCTCTCCTCGACCGGCGCGCTCGCGAACGTCGTGGGCGTGCTCGGACGGTCCATCGTCGGGCTCGTCTTCGCGACGTCAAACTTTTCCATGAACGCGTCGATCGACGCCTGCGACGCCGCGGTGTTCGCGCGGGCGGCGGTGCGGGCGAAGAGAGTTTTCGCGCATCGTCGCGCGTGGCGCAGCGCGACGGCGGTGGACATGGCGCGCGCGCGTGTGCGGGCGCGCGCGCCGGCCGAACCGCGCGTCCGCATTCGCGTCGCGCGCGTGTTCGCGATGTACATACATGGAGGGTTTAGATTATTATATATATGGTTTGGGTTTTATCGCATCGTCGGCATTCGACGACGCGCGCGCTGCATGCCGTCGTTCGCCGGCGTCGGCGCCGGAGACGTCGGCGACGCCGCCACCGCGTTTCTCACCGCGTTGGACACGTCGCTCGCGCGCGCGTGGCGCGAAGAGGACCGACAATGGCGGAAAGAAGAGCGACAGTGGCGACGCGAAGATTTGGAATTTCGCGTCGAAGAGCGCGACTGGTGGGAGCTCGAGCACGTCCACAGGGACGAGCAGCGGAAGTGGCGACGACAAGACGTCGAGCAGCGCGTGCTGGAGAACGCGCGATGGGTGTGGAATCGGTACGCGGAGAAGAATAGACGGGACGTGGAGGAGAAGGGCGAACAACTGCGAACGACGTCGAACCTGAGCGCGTTGATCAGTGGATTCGCGGTCGTGGCGCTGGTGGAATTGCAGTTCAGCGATCCGACGGTGAAGGCGTTTCAGAGCGAGGCGTTGATCGCGGCGTACGCGGGAGCCACGGCGGTGACGGTGGCGTTGATGTTGAACGCCATGGTGCTGTGTTCGTTCATGTTGAGTAATATTTTGAGGAATGGGAAGTCGTACGTCAGCGAGGACGAGGAGGCGGAGTTTTTATACGCGTGTCGTAAATTTGCGCTGTCGTACGCGCCGGGAGATACGCCGCCGCAGCCGCAGAGGTCGTTCGAGAGGTATTGGGAGACGCGATGCGAGGCGGATTGGCGAAAAGCGTTTCGGATGTTCACGTACGGGGTGCCGATGTTTCTCACCACGCTCACGTTGAGCGCGTGGTTGAAGTTTTGGTACTCCACGGTGACGTGTTCCATCGTCACCGGCGTCGCGGCTGTCGCGATCGGATTGTGGTGGCGGACGCAGAGCGCGTGGGGCTGGCACTTGATGAAACGCAGCGAGCAACAATTTAGCAAGTCTAGATATTTCCCACCCGAGGGCTTACCCTTCGATTGGCACGCGCGTCCGAGGAAGAAGCCCACCGACTCTGATCTGGGCTCTATGCGCAACAATTCGGGCGCGTCCGACGAAGACTTCTTCGCGGCTTCGCCCAGCGTCTCGAGAAGCGAATCGCTGTCTCGCGCCGAGCCGCCGAGCGACGCATCGGCCGCGCGCGTCGACGCGTCGACGATCGCGCACCAGAACGGCACGACGACGAAGCAGAACGCCTCCGGCGCCAAGCGCGACCCGTACGCTGGATTGAAGATTGACACGCGTCTCCGCGCCGTCGCCGTCGAAGCCGTCTCCGACCGCGAGCGCGAATTCCTCCGCGATTCCAGCCCGCGCGCGATCGAGACGACGAAGAGGGAGTACGAAAAGGTCGGTCTCAAATCCAAGCTCGTGGATCAGCGCGCGGGCGCGTCGTAGCGCGCGTCGCGCGATGTGATAGACGCAGACCCTCGCGTGTCGCAAACTCTCAGTCATTTCGCCAATTTTTCCCGTTGAGTCGACGAACCGACATCGATCGCGCGCGCCGCACTCCACGACGCGCCCCGAGCCGCGCGCGCGCGACGCGCGGCGAGGGCGCCGGTAAAAATGCCCTCCGTCTCGACGTTCCGTCGCGCGTCCCCGCGCGGCGACGACGACGACGCGCGAAGCGCAAACATCATCGCGTCGAACGGTGTCGGTTCATCCACCGCCATCGACCGCGCGATCGAACGCGCGCGCGTCCGCGCTCGAGACGCCGAGCGCGCGCTGCAGCGCAAAGTCACGCGCTCGATGCGCGATCTCACGAATCGCGGCGTCGAGCGCGACGCGACGCGGGATGGGATGCGAACGGACGCGGCGGCGAGGGGGTCGAAGGACGGCGACGCGAGACGCGGCGACGACGACGACGACGCGAACGGCGCGACGCGACCTCGAGACGGACGAACGAGCGAGGCGCGCGATGCAACAAACGGTTCGCGCGCGACGGTCGGACGCGAGCGAGGGATGGGGCGGGAGACGATGACGTGGATGGAAGACGCGGTGGCGCGAGCGGTTCGCGAGGCGGAGCGAGCGGAGCGCGAGGGAGGACGGACGATGCGGGCGCGAGCGGCGAGCACGGTGGCGGCGGTGATGCGAAGTGGGGTGAAAAGTTCGAATGGAGGGCGACGGGAGAGGTCGGAGGGGGGCGTCGTCGCGTCGGGGGATCGGGAGATGATGGACGCGTCGCCGAGCGGTTCGGCGCGCGAGGGGAAAGTGTCGCCGTCGTCGTCGTCGCCGCGGTATAGACGATCGGACGTCGAGGCGATCGAGGCGACGCTGAGGACGGATTTTGAGAACGCGCTGAAGTTGATGCGCGAGCGCGCGGAGGCGGCGGAGAGAGAGGTTGGGGCTCTGACGGCGAAGTGCCAAGAGTTGGACAACGGGCGAAAGTCGGCGAGAAACGCGCTCGCGGAGATGGCGTCGCAGAACGCCAAGCTCGTCAGCGCGTTTGCGTCGAAAAAGGATGAAGTTCGCGCCTTGAAAGAGTCCGTAGAAGTCACCGCGTCGCAGGCTGACTTAAAGGCGGAGAACGCCGAGTTGCGCGACGCTTTGGCGGGCGCCAGGGCGGAGGCGCGCAAAGCGCGAGAAATCGAGGCCATTCGTAAGAAGGAACTCTCGGCGACGCGTTCGGAGTTGGACGCGCTTCGCTCGCGTGTAAACTCGAATAATAGTGATTCTTCGGCGTTGAGTGCGAAGTTAGCGGCGGTCATGAAGGAGCTCGAACGCGAGCGTGAGGCTTTCGCCCTGCACAAGGCGTCGTGGAAGCAAGAGCGCGCCAAGCTCGTCAGGTTCGCCACGGATGCCTCACCCCGTAAGGCGTCCTCGCCCAGACGCGCGAGTTCTCCAGAAACGAAGGCAACGACGACACCATCGAAAGCGTCGCCACCAAAGCGTGAAACTCCGCAAAAGGCGAAGCCTTCGCCGCGACGTCAGCGAACGCCGACGCGACCGTCGCCAAAGAAACGTCTCAGTGCGTTGCGAGAACAAGCGGAACAACTCAAGGTGCGGGGTAATCAAAATTTTCACGCCAAAGCGTACGATGCGGCGCTTCAAGCGTACGCTGATGCTTTGGCGATCGATTTCGATGACCAAGCGTTCCGCGCCGTGCTTCACGCGAACAAAGCCGCCGCGCTTCAAGCCATGGGCAAGTTTTGCGACGCCGTCATGGAGTGCTGCGTCTCTCGCACGTTCGATGACACGTACATTCGCGCGTTACAGCGCCGAGCGGATGCTTACTTGTCCATGGGCGACTGGCCGATGGCGATGAAAGATTTGGAGGAACTCGCGCCGCACATGGGCGACGACTGCGCGATGAAGTTGCGCGAGGCGCAGCGCAAGGTGAAGAACGGTGCAACGTCGTGCGAGCACTACGCCGTGCTCGGTGTGAGTTCCCGCGCGACTAAGGCGGACGTGAGTAAGGCGTACAAGTCGCTCGCGCTGAAGTTTCATCCCGACAAGGCGCCGAGCGACGCCGTTCGGCCGGCGTCTGAGGCGCTCTTCAAGCGCGTCGCCGAGGCGTACGCGGTGCTCAAGGACGCTTCCAAGCGCGCGTCGTACGATGCCACGCGAATACGTCGCACGCACTCCATCTAATCGCATCGCGAGCGCGTCGATGGGAAGAATCTAAACACCGCATATTATTTATAACCATCTACAGTACGTGTTGACCGAGGCTCCGTCCTACTCCGCCTCGCTCAAGATTTTACGCATCGCCCGCGACGAATCCCAGTGAAACCGCTTTTGCAACAATCGCACGAACGGATAACTCACCACGCTCAGCGCGTGCGCGGGCCTGCTGAACGCGTAGGCCTCGTAAAACACTTCGCCGTCCTCCGCGAGCTCCACCGAGAACCGCTCCTCCCCCGCGAGCAAGTGCCCGCCGAGCGTCCCGTGCGCGAACGCGAACCGCGCCTTCGCCCTCGCCCCGGACGACGACGACGCGCCTCCGCTCGCGCGCTTCTCCCGCTCGCGAAGCTCGACGACGCGCAGCGGATTCCGTATCCACACGCCCGCCACGCGCGCCTCGACGCACACCGCGTCCCCGACCGCGGTGCCGCTCTCTCGCGACACGCGCGCCCAACCGAGATCGAAGTGCTCCCACGACTTCAGCGCTTTCACCGCGCGTTCGTACGCGCGCGCGCCGCGTCCGACGCGCGCGCGCGTGCGATCTATCGCCCACGACCGTCGTCGCTGTCCCTCCAACCGCGCGCGCTGTCCCGGCGCCTCCTCGTCGCAGTCCGACGTCCCGACGAGCTCGCTCGGGTAGTTGTGCCCGCACCGCAGTCCGTGCTCGCACGCGAGCCGCGCGTCCGCGCGCGTCGGCGCGCGCGCGCCGAGGAACACGCGGCCGAAGATCGGCGTCGGCGTCATAGTATGACGCGAGCGCTCGGCGCGTTCGCTCGCTCGTTCGCGCCCGCGCGCGTCGCTCGCTCGAAGCGCGCGCGCGGAAGAGTCACGCGCGCGATGGCGGCGTTCCACGACCTGCGCGCGCCCGCGCTCGACGGCTCGACGATCGAGTTTGCATCGATGAAGGGCAAAGTCGTGCTCGTGACGAACGTCGCGAGCAGGTGAGGCGCGACGAAGCGCGAGTACGCGGCGCTGCGCGACTTGTCGAACAAGTACTCGCCGGATTTAGTCGTCGTGCTCACGCCGAGCGGGCAGTTCGGGGGACAGGAGCTGGCGAAGGCGGAGGACATCGCGGCGTTCGTGGCGAAGCAAGAATTCGAGACGGCGCCGACGGTGACGGCGAAGACGAACGTGAACGGCGCGGACGCGTCGCCGGTGTGGACGTTCTTGAAAAAGGCGTCGGGGGATGAATCCGACGTGCGATGGAACTTTGCGTGTAAGTTTTTGGTGGATCGCGATGGAAACGTCGTCGAACGCAACGGGGACGGCGCGGCGGATAACGAAGCGAAAATCGTCAAGCTGTTGGGTTAACCGTCTATTACAATTACAAGAAGCTGTTGGGTTAACCGTCGCGACGCGATCTCGAGAGATCGGCGCGAGCGTTCGGGTGAGCGTGCGTGAACTCGCGCGTGAGATGTGACGCGCCGTCGCGAAACGGACGTTTTAACGTTCGGTGGCGGCGTCGATTATCGCGCGCGAGCTTTGGCGAGCCGCTCGCTCGACGTATTTTGTTTAATTTTTTGATGTTTTACGTGATACCGCCGGCTCCGCTCGGCGCGAACGGTTTCAAGCGTGATGTAATTACATGTACGAACGCCCGTTCACGTCGACGCTCGTTCGTCGTCGCGCGCGTTTGATCCCGTCGCGTATTCGATCTCGCGCGAGAACGACGTCGGTGGTCACATCGCGACTCTCAAACACATGGCTAAGAAGGACCCATGCGCGCGTTTGCGCGAATCGATCAAGCGCCGGGCCAGTCAGACTCACGATTGCCTCGAGACTTGCCTCGAGAATGTATCTCGCGGACCGCAGCGCGATGCAGACGGCTTAGTTTGCTCAAAACTCGCGGAACTTGGCTATCTCGAGCAGCTGAAGGAGGCGCGGCGACTCGACTTTCCGTGGAACGAATGGACGTCTGCGAATGCCGCCATGAATGGGCATTTGAAGTGTTTGAAGTACGCGCACGAGCGCGAGTGTCCTTGGGACTGGAGGACGTGCTATTACGCCACCCGGAATGGACATTTGGAATGTTTGAAGTACGCGCACGAGCACGGCTGTCCTTGGGACGAGAGGACGTGCATGAATGCCGCCCGGAGCGGACAATTGGAGTGTTTGAAGTACGCGCACGAGAATGGATGTCCCTGGAACGAGTGGACGTGCGCACTTGCCGCCATGGATGGAGAGTTGGAATGTTTGAAGTACGCGCGTGAGCGCGGGTGTCCTTGGGACGAGACGCGAGAGATGGCTGCCGAGAATGGACATGAATTCATGTCAATGGATACATACGTGCAATATACGAACAACTAAAGCTACTACTATTCCTCGTGCATCCCCTTCGTGGTGGTTGGAATCGAGGCTGACGCGCCAAAGACATCCATCTCGAGCGCGTCTTCGCTCGCGCGCCGAATCGCCGCCGCGCTCGCGAGAAGAAACGGTAGGGCGACGAGCCATTTCAAGGCGATCTCGTAATTTTCGTGAAACGAAACCGAATACGCGTCTTCGTCGGCGATCAAGTTGACATCTTGAACGCGCACTCGGATCTCCCCGCGCGTTTTCGTCGATGGAACGCCCACCCGAAGCGTGTACCGACCGGCGCGATCGTGTCGAGCGGAGACGATCTTCTTGAAACCATCCAAACTCGTCACCGTAATCGCAACCTTGTACGGCGCGAGCGACGATTTCCTCGCCTTGGCGTGATCGAGCACGCGTCTATCGATGATTTCATAAACCGCATCAACGTACGTTCCACGAATGACGCGATAAGTGCGATCGTACAGCGCCACACCGAAATAATCGTAGCGAGACACGTGATCGCTCGACGTCAACGCCAACGCATTAAACTTTGACCCTTTCGCCTTGAACGAGCGCACGTGACCCTCCATCGTGGAAATTATCACGTCGAGTTCGCCGAAGCCGGCAAAAGAGGTGACAAACGGCGCGGCGTAAATCTTTTCGGCGATGTCAAAGACGTCGCGGCATCGACTTCGGCCCTCGAGCACGTGCACCACGCCGTCGTGCGCGGCGACGATGACATCGAGCCCGCGTTTTGTTTGACGAAGTTTCGTGAGCACGATCGGGGCGAGAATTTTATCGCCCACGTACACCGGCCAGTGCTCGCGTGCGGTGCCGTCTTTGGCGCGAAACGCGTGCACGGCGCCAGAGGTGTCGCCGACGACGATTTCGATTTCGTCGTCGCCGTCGACGTCTCCTACGCTCGCCGCGACGGCAATCCGAGACTCGACGTGCTTGTTCCAAAGCTCGACGCCGTTCGATTTAAACACCGCCACCGTCCCGCGAACGTCGCACGCGATGAGTTCGATGTCACCATCCGAGTCGACGTCCGCGGCGGTGACTTGCGCTTCCATCTGTCCGAGCCGTCGAGGCCATCCCGGCAAGGGATTTCCCGAAACGCCGTCCACGACGTGCAAAACGCCAGCGTACGTGCCGATCACGATGTCCAATCGTCCATCGCCGTCGACATCGACGAGCGTCGGCGGGGCGTACGCTCTGGCTTTGAACAGCGCCGTCGCCGCGCTCTGATCGAGCGCGATCGAGCGCTTGGTGGACAAGTCCTCGCCGTTCAACACGACCAACGCCGTCGCGGCGTACTGCTTCGGATCGACGTCGTCTTCAAAGCGCACGGAAGAATCGAAATAATACGACACCGCGAGCACGAGCTCGGGTTCGCCGTCACCGTCCACGTCGCCGACGGCGGGCGTGCACAACGCGTGCGCGTCCACGAAGACTCGTCCGTCCACCGCTCGCCGCGCCTCGACGGACCCACTCGCGACATCGCGCGTCGAATCACCGCCACTATCGATCGCGTCCCAACCGCGATCGCTCCTCGCCTCTTCCTCCGCGCTCATCGTCGTCGGCTCTTCCTCTTCGTCTTCGTCTTCGACGTCCAACAACCGCCTCGATCCCGGCGCGCGTCGTCTCGCCTCGTGTCTCCGCTCAACCTCGCGCGGATCGCCCGCGTCGCTCTTCCCCGATCCATCGTCACCGAACCAATCCACCGCCATCGCCAGCGGCGCTAATCGCGCGACCGCGCGCGTTCGCTCGCCGTCGAACGTCCTCGCCTCGCCCGCCAGCGACGCGCTCGCGTACGCCTCCCCGATCCTCACCACGCCTCCCCGAGACGCCGCGCCGAGTCGCGCGCCCCAGCTCTCGCCGTCTAAATCGATTCCCGTCGCGCCGTCGTGCGCTCGAACGCGCGCGCTCGTCGTCTGCGTCACCGCCGCGCCTCGTCCGTCCCGGTCGACGTCCTCCGCGAGCGGCGTCGCGTACACCGACGCGTGCGTCTCCGCGCGCCACGCGAGCTCGAGCGCCGCGCGCGACGGACCCGCGCACGCCGTCCACGTCGCCGGACGACCGCGCGCGCGTCGCGCGTCCTCGTCGCCGCGCGCGCGTCGCGATCGGTGATCCGACGACGTCAAACCGTCGGTCGTCATCGCCGCGCCGACGCGCCATCGCGACAGCGTCAGCGTCAGCGTTACCGCGAGCGCGCGCATCGAGCGCGTCCGCGCGCGCGTCCTTCGCGCCATCGCGCGCGGCGCGCTCTGCCGCGCGCGACGCGCCGATCGGCGCGCCGACGGCTGATTGCATCGAGAATCGATTCGTCGCGTCGTCACGTCGCGACGCGCGATGGCGTCGGTCGCCCTCGCGCGCCTGGGCGAGGAGCGCCGAAACTGGCGTCGCGACCACCCGCCCGGATTCTTCGCGCGTCCCGAGAAAACGGCGACGGGGGAGACGAATCTGTTTCGATGGCGGTGCTCGATACCGGGCGCGCGCGGGACGCTCTGGGAGGGCGCGTTCGTGCCGCTGACGATGGAGTTCCCGAGGGAGTACCCGGCCAAGCCGATGAAGTGTAAATTTCCCGCGGGATTTTATCACCCGAACGTGTACCCGAGCGGGACGGTGTGCCTGAGCATTCTGAACGAGGACGAGGGGTGGCGGCCGAGCGTGACGGTGAAGCAGGTGGCGCTGGGGATACAGGAACTGCTGGATAATCCGAACGAGAAGTCGCCGGCGCAGAGCGATGCGTACGTGACGTACACGACGGATAGGGCGAAGTACGAGCGGAGGGTGAGGGAGGAGGTGGCGAAGTATCCGCCGCCGGAGTAGCGAGGCGAGGCGAGGCCCGGGCGAGGGCCGGGCGTAGACGGCGAGCGAGCGTTTGATTGAAATTCAATGTTTGAAGAATAGCGTATGAAACGAAACTTGAATCGTGAGAGAACGCGATGCGATTAGTTACCGGCGGCGGCGGCGGCCTGCGCGCGCTGTTCGGCCTGAGACGCGCGAAGTTGCATGGCCAACTTGCTGCCGCTGTCGTAAATCGAGCCCGGGTACGCGCCCGAGGCGGAGATGCGCGGGATCTCGCCGCCACCCTTGATGAAGGCGTAGTCGACGTAGAGCGGATCGAGCTGCGCCGGGGCGACGCTCAGCGGACCGCCCGGAATGCACTGATCGGTGCATTGCTTGAGGTTCTTGATGATGGTCACCGCCGGCCCCGGGGCGCGCTTGCCCAAAATGCGCTGCGTCTCGTACACGTCGAGCAAACGCGCGCACGTGCCGTCTTGGGCCACAATATCGATACCTTTTTGACGATCCTCGTAGATGTACGGCGCGAGCGCGGCGAGTTCGTTCGGACCGAGACCCATGCGACGGAACCAGGCGATGAAATCCTCGGCGTTGCCGTCGACGAGCGGAATCAAACCTTCGGGATCGGGACCGTCGGCGTCACGGCGACCGATGCGAATTTTCGCCCCCAAGAACGGGTTGGTGCCGATGAACAAGAACTCGTAGTTCTTATCGTCCCCGACTTCCTCCATGTAATCCGCCTTGAACTGTCTGCGAGCCGCAAAATGCGGAACGATGGCGATCAAATCCGCGTACGTAATCGGCTGCGTCGTCTTCGCGTCCACAGCCTTTTTAATCTTTTCGATCGACTTGAACGCCGGCTTCAATCCAGCATTTTCCGGACGGTCGAGTTCGAATCGAATGCTTCCGTTCAACCCATTCTTCTTACCGACGACGGAGAACGTCCCCAAATCCGCCAACGCCAATCGGAAGTACGACCCAAAGTCCATATCAATATTCTCCTCGATGATCGGCGCGATAAACTGCGCAAACTCGATCTGCGCCTTGGATTTGTTCGCCCCCGTCGTTCCTCGGTACCCCTCTTCTCGAGTCAACGGCTTGACCTCGAGATCCGGGAGCAAAATTTCCCGTTTCGGCGGCGGCGGCTTTTCGACGAGCAAGTTTGACAGGTAATCTTGCACGTCCGCCTTGGCGCTCCCGACCGCCCCCGCGGTGCCTACCGCACCCGCGAACAGCGTCGCGATCGCTCGACGACGCGTCGTCGCATCGCCGACCGCGTCTTCGGCGTCGTTCGACCGCGCATTCGCGCGAACGACGCGCGCGATCGCGTTCGAGCGCGATGACGTCTGTTGACGCTTCGACGTCGTTTGACGAACCGTGGGCGTCGCCGAGGCGTTGGCGAACGGCGCGAAGGCGTGCATGATTACGCTTTCACGCGAACCGGTCGCGCGCGGTGCGTCGCGGCGTGGTGTGACGGATGCGGCGATTACGCGAGGACGGTGGTGAGAAATATCTGCGACGGCGCGCGACTTTATCCAGTTCGGCCGAACCGCGCTCGGGCGCGAAAGCGCGGGCGAAACGCGATGGAACGACGAACGCGCCGGCGAGAGGTGTGTGTGTGTCAGTGTCAATGTTTTCAAGCTACTAAGAAAATGGGTTGGCCTACTCGCGTCGTCGAAGCGCGCGCTCACTCCTCCTCCATGTACCCCGTGTCGCGAGCTTCCTGGACTTGCGCGTACACGGCTTCGGAGATCAGCGGCGCTTCGGGGATCAAACCCTGAAGGGCGTTGAAAATGGAGTACCCGAGCGCGAAGAACGAGTTGACGAAGATCCAAAGCTCCATCCACTCGCCGACCCAGCTCACCATTATGAAAATCGGCATGTATTGCATGATCAAACCGCCGAGCATGCAACAGATGTCGAGCAAGATGGCTTGCATGGTGCAATACCGCACAAAGTACGGAATCTTCTCGTTACGCACGACGAGCAAGAACAGCGCGAAGAAGGTCATGAACGGAATGAACGAGTTCCCGTAAAAGAGCTGCATCGCCGGGGCGAAGATGAACATCGCGTGCTTGAACAGCGGCAAAAACTCGTACGCGCTGTGCGTGAACGCAATCGTCCCCATCAACGGAATCACGAACGGTATCACCGCCAAGATTCGCAAATAGGGCGCCGGTCGTATCTTACCCTCGTTCGCCTCGTCCCTGCCGAACCACAACTCTAAAAATCCCTTGCCCTTGTTCCCGTTCGGCGACGGTCGAAACGGCATCTTAAACGAATCCGGAATCGCATCCGACGACGCCCGCGTCTGCGTCAGCGCGAACGACCACAATTCACACCGTCAGTCTCGTGCGTTTTCCCGCGTTCGCATCGCCGCGCATCGGCGTCCATCGTCTTCGTCGCGAACCGAATTCGACGCCGTCGCGCGCCCTCGCGCTCTAACCCTCAACCCACCACCAGCGTCGCGCATCGCCGCGCCTCCGATCGCCCTTTCCGCGTCTCTCCGCCAGTCGTCGCGCGCGCGCGCGATCGCGCGATATCACACGCACCTCCACGCGTCGTCCCGCGCGCGCGGCGACGTCGCGCGCGCCGTCTCGCGCGTTCGTCGTCCCGCACCGCGCGCGCGCAACCCTGACCCGCGCGCGCATCGTTTCCTTCGTCGTCTCGCTCGCGCGCGCGCGCCGCGGCGCCGCGGCGTCGACCGGGACCTCCATCGTAATCGCGCGCATGTTCCCTCGCGCGTTCGCTCGCGACGGCGCGTCGCGCGCGCGTGTGCGGTCGCGCGATGCCTCGCGCGCGCGCGAACGCTATCAATCACCGTATTTAACGAACGCGCGGCGCGCGCGACGCGCCATCGCGCGACGCGCGCCCGTCATGGGCGCGCGCTGCTGCAGACCGCGCGCCGACGATGGAGACGCGGTCGCGCGCGCCGACGCCGACGTCGACGCGTTCCACGACGCGTTCCACGACGCGCGTCACGACGCGTTCGAGATCGATTGGGACGACGACGTGCGATGCGACGCGAATTTCGACGTCGCGCGCGCGCGGCGCGAGTGGATCGGCCGCGCGGACGCGCTGACGACGGTGGACGCGTGCGCGAACGATGCCGAACGGTTGGCGGCGCTCGGCGAGCTCGAGGCGGCGCTGTGGATGGTGGCGCGGGAGGACGCGACGGGGAGCGCGCGGGACGAGGCGTCGACGCGTCGACGCGAGGCGTGGCGGGACGTGTACGAACAAGCGATCGCGCTGAACGACGTTGAATTAGAGGAACATCACGATGGGTGGAAACCGGTGGATAAGGGGGCGAAGCGAGCGGCGCATCATCGGCGACAGGCGAGCGTGGAGGTGGACGCGGAGGTCATCATCGGAGCGAATCACAGCCGGCGAGCGTCGAGCGTGGACTTTGGGATGCGGAGGACGTCGAGCGTGGATTTCGGGCGGATGCGAGCGAGCGAGAGCGGGAGTCGACGGACGTCGAGCATAGATTTAGGGCGAGGGTTGAGTCGACAGCGGACTTCGAGCGTGGATTTCGAGCGTGGGGGCGCGAACGACGCTCGGAGAAGTTTGCGACAGTCGGGCGCCGAAGTCGAGGTGAGTTTAGGACGGACGGATAGGGAGAAACGAGGCGTGATTGATTTTGGCGAACTCACCGATCTTGCGAGTTCGCGCGCGTCGATGTCGGACGGTGAAGAAGACCCGTTGGCGCCTCGGTATCGACGTCGGAGACGAAGCAGACACTCGAGGAGCGGTAGCGTGAGTTCGAGCGACGGCGCCGTCATCGCGACGCAACCAGATCCGTTGAGCGGGAGCGAGAGCGGAGGTGAAAGCAGCGTGCGTGGAACCGCTGGCGTCCCAGGGGTGATGCAAGAAACGTTCGAGGCCGACCCTGATTTGGACGAGCGTTTGGTGATATATTACGGACGCTTCAAAGGCGGAACGGTGCACAGCATCAAACTGAGCGCGACGTTTGACGCGCCGCCGCATAGACTCGTCGCCATCGCGCGCGAGTGGGATTTAATGACGCTTTGGAACGTCTATGCCATAGAAACGTCCATAATGCTCGTTCGCGGGCTCACGCACTTGGTCGTATACTCCGCCATTTGGCTTCCCTGGCCGCTGAGCGCTCGAGACAAAATCATCGTCATCGATTCCACGTACGTCGGTCAACCGCCGACGCGAGCGTACGATCACTTGAACATCCCCGGCATGGATGAGTTCGAATCAGAAGTCCCGCATTCGTGTGCGATATTAATCACTCGAACCAACAAACCGGGCGACGACCTGGGTTCGGGCGTGCCACCGTCCGCCAAATCGCGCAAGCGCATCGAATTCGTCGGCAATTGCGGCATGCGCATGCGCGCGCTCCCGCCCGTCGCCGGTTCAAAATCCATCCGCACCCGCGGCGACATCGTCGTCCACGCCGACGTCAAGATGCGTTTCATCCCCGCCACCGTCGTGCGTTTCGTCCTTCGCGTCATGGCTCCTTGGGTCCATCGCATGATCGACAAGATGCTCAAATCGCCAAAGTATTTCGGCGCGAGCGATTCGTTGTTTCAGCCGCGCATCGACGCCAATCCTGATTTATATCGCATGGTTCGTCGAAGGTTGGGCGAACCCGAATTCGACGACGTCACCGCCGAGGTCATCGTTCCCGACGCCCTGGCGCGCGCGCAGCCCGTCGTCGCGTCCGCGTCGTCGTCGTGACGTAATCTACGTGTAATCTATTCCATTCCGTTGCATTCGCGCCGCGCGCGTCGCGAATCATCACAAACCGTCGCGTCGAGTCCGCGGCGTCGATGTCGCGCGAGACCCCGCGCGCGCACGACGACCGCGCGTGCGCGTACGACGTCCTGGGCGTCGCGCGCGACGCCCCGTTCGACGAGATTCGTCGCGCGTATCGTCGACAAGCCATGCGGTGGCATCCCGACAAGAATCCGAACGGCCGCGACGCGTTCGAGCGCGCGTCGCGCGCGTACGAGGCGGTGCGAGACGAAGCGCGACGCGCGCGGTACGATCGCGCGCGTGGATTCGGACACGCGGAGGGACGCGCGCGACGAGGGCGCGAGGAAGACGAGGAAGCCGACGAGGACGGGAACGAGGCGAGGCGAGGCGAACGCCGAGACGAAGGGCGGACGACGACGGATGAGGATGATTTCGATGGACGAGGATACTTTTTTGACCCGTTCGAGACGTTCCGGCGAGTGTTCGGGGACGATGCGCACGGGACGCGCGGTGGGCGAGGGATGGGGACGTTTGGATCGTTCGGACGGGATCCGTTCGCGATGGAGCGCGCCGATTCGGTTTTTCGACGGCGACGGTCGATTTTTGAAGACGTCGATTCGTTGGACGGATGGTTCGGCGATGGGTTCGGCGGAGACGGTGGAGGGGGTCGGATGGGAGGCGCGTTTTCATCGTCGACGGCGTTCGGAGGACGAGGGGCGACGTGGTCAACGTCGACTTCGACGACGACGACGATTGGCGCCGATGGCGTTCGACGAACGCGCACGGTGAGTCGAAGAACTTTACCGGACGGCACCGTGGTGGAGACGGAGAACGTGACGCAAGACGCCGAGCATCACGCCGCAATCGGCGGTGGACACGGCGGCCGATTTCTCAATCACCACTGGTGAGAATGATATATTTTTACAGAACCAATCGCGGCCGCGCGACGCATTGATTTTTTTTGACCGAGCGCAGCGCGACGCCGCGGTTTGACCAACATGTAATAAAACGATTGATGAATTAGATACACTTACAAGTCTTCATAATGACACACTACCTCTTTCGCTAAGCGCCTGATGTTGACCAACTCGCGCGATTTCAACGCCAGCGAACGTTTGAGGTGCGTTACTTCCTCATCGTTGGCGCGTCGCAAATCGTTCGTCTCCCGTTCCCACTCGAGCTTTTGCGTCTCGAACGCTTCCATGAGCTCGCGGATACCGCGCTCGAGCGTCGTGATTTTCTCCTCTGCTCGTCGTAGGTCCCTCGCTCGCATCGCCCCGAGCTCCGCGCGCTCGCGTTCGACGTCATCCGCCGCGGCCGCGCGTCGGCGCAAGCTCTCCGCCTCGGCGTTCGCCTTGGCGAAGCGCCGATGCAACGCGTCTGTCTCATTCACCTGCACGCGAAGCTCATCGCTCATTTTCCTATTCTGCGCCAAAATTCTCTTTACAGATCGCTCCATGCGCGCCGTCATCGTCGATTCCGCTTGTTTCTTCGCCTTGGCCACGCGCGCGTCGCACTCGGCGCGCATCGCCCCCGTCCTCGCCGCGAACGCCCGCTCCATGTCCGCTCGTTCTGACTCTAAGGCCACCGTCAACCGCGCGCACTCCTCCCTCGCCCGACGCAACGCTTCATCATGCGCCTTCTTATCCTCGACGAACGCTCGCAACGCCCGTTCACGCTCAGTCAACGCCCCGCGTTCCGCCGCCAACGCCTTCGCCTCAGCCTCCGCGCGCGCTCTCGCCTCGACCTCCGCCCTCGCTCTCGCCTCGCCCTCTCGCTTGTTCCCCATCACGAGCGCGTGCTTCTCCAACCGTAATCGCGCGATCGTCGTCTTCGCGCGATCGAGCTCGTCGTGCGCGAACGCCGCGAGCGCGTCGTCCGTCGTCGAAGCGCCGCTGCGACATGAATCGTCCCGCGTCGTCGCATCTTTCGCATCTTCGCGCGCGTCATCGTCGACGGCGACGTTCATCAAACGGGCGTCGCCATCGCTCGACGTCGGTTCGACGGTCATGCGCGGACCGGACCGGGCCGTCGCGCGCGCGTCGCCGTGTCGCGCGGTCGCGCGGCGACTCGGCGCGCGGTTGACTCCGCGCGTGGTACACGATCAGACAACTCGGAGCTGCGCATACAGTGACACGCGTATTAAAAACATTTATGAAACGGGACGCGTAGTGAAGCCGAACGACGCGACGCCGCCCGCAGTTCGCGGCGCACGAAGATGGTCGCCCGCGCGCGCCGCGCGACGAAGCCCGCGCGCGGACGCTCGCCGTCGCCGCCGTCGCCGCGAAAGACGAAAAAGAAATCCGGCGCGCGATCGAGCGGTCGCGCGCGCGCGTCCGGAAGTCGGAAAGCGGCGAATAAAGCGACGCATCGCGACGCCGGCGCATCGCGACCGCATTCGAACGACCGACTCGCGCCGCGCGCGTTCGGTGATGGGTGCGTCGTCGCGACGAGCGCGAAACGCGAGAATGATTTACTGACTTTTGCGCCGTGCGCGCGTCGCGAGCAGGAAGATCGGAGGACCGACGCGGAGAAGCGCGAAAGGAGGATGGACACCCGAGGAGGTGCGTTAAAATTTGAAATTTGAATTTGAATTTGGATGCGGATTTACGCGACGCGAATGCGCCGTTTGCGGTGAAAGAGGGCGGCGAAAGAGACTGACGTGGGGTGATTGCGTTCGTAGGATGAATTGTTGCGCGGCGCGGTGGCGGTGTACGGGGGGAGGAATTGGAAGAAGATTGGTACGCGAGCGACCGCGCGATCCCTCGGCGAAGCGCGCGTGAACGAGCGTCGGGACGCTCGAGCGCGGCGGTTGATGTCGTGCTCTTTCGCACTCGTTCGGACGACGAGGACGGTGTTTGTGTGATTGCTCGCGTGTTTCACGGTTACTGACGATGAGTTTGTGTTTTCTCGACGCGCGCAGCGGTGTACTTTAGCGATAGCCGCACCGACGTGCAGTGCTTGCACAGGTGGCAAAAAGTGCTCAACCCCGAACTGGTGAAAGGGCCGTGGACCGCGGAGGAGGACGCGCGAATCATCGAGCTCGTCACCGAACTCGGGGCGAAGCGATGGTCCAAAATCGCGGGCGAGCTTCCTGGGAGAATCGGGAAGCAATGCCGCGAGAGATGGTACAACCACCTCGACCCGGAGATCAAGCGCGAGGAGTGGAGCGCAGACGAGGACCGTCAGTTGATCATCGCGCACGCACAGTACGGCAATCGCTGGGCGGAAATCGCCAAGTCTTTCAAAGGACGCACCGATAACGCGATTAAAAATCACTGGAACTCCACGTTGAAGCGCAAGGTGGACCAAGCGTTGAATCAAGGGTTGCCCGCGCTCGCGGCGGCGGAGCAGCGCGAGCATTCCAAGTCGGGGAAGTCTGGCTCGATCAAGAAGTCGAATAACACGCGCAAGGCTTTGGCATTGAATTCGTCGCGTATCAACATACCGCAGTACTACATGACACCGTCTCAGCGTGGTGGTGTCGATATGAGCAAGCGAAAGAAGTCCTCGAGAGCGTCGCGCTCTGGGGCGAGGCGACGCGTCTCAGAGCCGATTTCGGACATTCGCGCGAACATGTTTGATGCGTCAGAAGGTGAGGCTTCGAATCCGCCTGGTGGCATTAGCGCCAACATTTTCGCGTCGCCGTACTCGGACGTGCCCACGCCGACGAGATACGCGGGTGAGAGCCCGTTCAAGATTAGCGAGATTTTTGAAGACTTTGGAGGCACGACGACGAACACGCCGTTGGTGACGACGTCACCAGTGTTGGAAGCCACTTCGACACCCGAAGGCGCGTATCAAGGTATCGGCATCACATCGCCGGGTAAATCCGTGCTCCCATCTGGCGTCGCTATCGCTGCTGTGGAGGGTTTATCCAACGTGACGAAGATCAAGCTGCCGCACTTCCCGCCTAACGTGAGTATGGACGCGTCTTCGATTCAAATGCCAAAGATGCCAGGCATCAGCTCCATCGAGGATTTGCAAGCGTTCGTGTCACCGGACAAGCCAAGAAAAACTCGTAACACACGTCTTTCCCACCTGTTCCGAAGGGGAGGTAAGCAAACTAAGACGAAAGACGATTCCACTGGAGTTGCGCAAAATGTTGACGCGTTGGATTTGATGCGCACCGTGAACCGGGCCAACACCAGCATGTACGAGCAAGCTGAGGAGCTTTTACGAGGGGTAGATGTGAGCGAGTTTCCGATTCTGACGGGACTGAGGGAAGGTGCGTGCGCGACGCCGACGAGGCCGAAGTACAACGAAGCGGCTTTGGCTGCGCCGTTTTCGCCATCCATCTACCTTCGATGATAGCCACCTATAGCGACCTGTAGCGAGTCTCGTACTCTTTGTAAGACGTCTTGTATTTTTCCAATAAACATACTTTCCTACTGTAAAGCTACGTCAAAGCGCTCACAAGGACCCCGTTTACGCCGACGAGCGTCTGAGCCTTGCGTCACGCCGACGAATCGTCCGCCTCGCACGGTGACGGTAGCCGGCGTGCGCGGCGCATCTTCTAAATCCGTGATGCATCCCCCAAAGCAGACGATGTTATCATCCGACTGTAGGCGAAAAAGCAAATCATCGGGCGGCGGCGCATTCGATACGCCACCGAATTCTAAGTCATCCAAGGTAAAACCGTACGCGCACTCCATTCGGCGTAAAAAAGCTGGAATGCATGAGTGCCCGACTCGAGCGATTCTAAAATCGTTCGACGCTGCAGGGTGCGCGCGACAACGCGCCAAGTCTTGTCCTTGCATGTTTGCCATTGCACGCGTCGGGTGTGTGTTCGTATGGACAGTGTGAGCGTTCTTCGTAACGTGGAAGTCGAATCCCGCCGCGGCGAGTTCGTGAACGAATGAAATCTTGTTGAAGCCGTACTGCACGAAAGACTCATCGAAAGGCAACGCAAGATCTGCGCGAACGATGACGTAAGGCTCGTAGTACCACGGATGCTTCGGAGTCGCGACGCGATACGTTGAGTCCGCACCAGTGGTGGTGTTCTCAAACCATGCCGTGTAGTTTGTCGGCGCGTGCGCGATCGGAAAGTAATTGATTTGGAAACCGTTCGCAAGTCGACGCTCGCGAACGAGGCGATCGAGGCGCTCGCGCGTGGAATACGGAAGCGTCAGATTTATTGCGGTCGCTTTTGAGTCGACCGTTCGAGTTCGGTCTCTTTCAACGAGCGTCTCGTATAGAGACATCGGATTTAGTCGTCGTACATCACCCTTGGTTGCGATACTGTCCACGACGGCGTCGATGGACTCGTCGTCGTCTTTGCCTTCGTTGCGGCGAGACTTTGTTTGTCTTTGCACCCGCCGCGCGTTCAGAATCGCATCTCTCTTCGCGTTCACTCGTTGTGACCACACCGCATGAAGTTGAAACGCCGGCACGACCAGCGCGCGGCGTACCTTTTCGCCGCTCCGCTTCCCCAAAACGTTTCGCACGTCGTTCAAAAACGCGTCCTCGTCGGGCGCAACAAAGACTTCGAAATCGACGTCGTGTGCCAACACGTACTTCGCTCCGAGCTCCGCGACGCACTTCTCCCGCGCCAAGTTGCGCAAAAAGTTCACTGGAAATCTATTCTCGTACTCCGGTAGCGCCTCCACCATCGTGATCGCGATTCGTCCCGCGTCTCCCTCCAACTCGCTCGCCATCGCGCTCAAGTCGAGCGCGTCGCCGGGCGTTTTCAAATCCGCCAACACCGCCACGCTCACCGTCCCTCGCCACGTGCTCGCCATTCGCGGCAGCGCCGATCTCGCGCGTTCGATCGTCGCCGGCGAGTACAGACACACGTCCGACATCGTCAAGTTCGACGTCGTCTCGTCCCTCGCGTTCGCGTCGTCGCGCGTCCGCCTCCACCTTCGCCGTCCGCGCGCCGCGCTCGCCGCCGTCGCCGCCACCACCACCATCCACGCGCAGTGCGCGCGTCGCCATCGCGCTCGCGCGTCGCGCGCCGTCGCTCGTCGTCGCTTTCCTCCGCCGCTCGTCATGGCGCGTCGCGCTCTCGACCTCGTGACTCTCGAGACACGAGACGTCGCGCGTGTCCGTTCGCGTCGCGGGCCGACTCCGTATTGAAGCGCGATTGATAGCATTCTACCAACTATATATACAATGACACTGTTTGCGCACACGAATGGGCGCCGCGCGTTAACGGCTCCGACGCGCGCGCGCGACACGGCGACGCGCGCGACGGCTCGAGCGTCACGCGCGGTCGGAAAGCGCGCGTCGGTTCTCCGGCGATCGAGGGCGCCGCCGAACGGGCGAACGCGGCGTCGATCGCGACGGTGACGGCGAAGATCGCGACGCGAATTTCGAACGCGATCTCGATTCGACGTCGAGCGATCGACGCGCGCGGACGAAGCGCGACGCTCGATCGAGGCGCGCGGCGCTCGATCGAGGCGCGACATGGATCGCGACGCGACGCGACGGTCGACGGATCAGGAGATGATGGACGCGCCGCGAGGGAGACGAGGGATGGATTCCGAGAGCAGCGGGGACGACGTGTTTCAAGACGCGGTGGGCGAGGCGCAGGGCGAGCGGCGGGCGGAACGCGCGAGCGACGCGACGGGAGAGGAAGCGCGACGAAGCGAGGATGAGACGTGCGGGATGGAGTGCGGGGTCGAGGCGGGAGGGAACGGAGAGGGCGATGGAGAGGAGGGAGGACGGTCGACGGCGGAGTCGCCAAAGGCGAGCGGACGACGAAAGCCTTCGGATCGAGACGGGAAACCGCCCGGGGACGGTGATCTCGAACTCGAGGACGAGGAGAAACGGAAGTCGACGCCGAGCTTACAGGTGGAGATTCCCGCGCATTTTCAATGTCCGATCACGATGGAGTTGATGCAAGATCCGGTGATGATCGCCACCGGGCACACGTACGATAGACCGGCGATTCAACGATGGCTCGACCAGGGCCATCGCACGTGTCCGGTGACCGGGGTGCGGTTGCGACACTTGGAGTTGATTCCCAACCACGCGATTCGCACCGCCATTCAGTCGTGGGCGCCGGCAGAGCTGAGCGCGTTGCGGCCTCTTGCGCCCCTGCACGACAAGGCGGTGGTGGATATTCATAGACAGAATAGCGATTTCGCTGGGCTTCCGTCGGCGGATCAAGAGCTCGCGCCTTCCGCAGGTGGCGCCGCGAACGCGTCGACCGCGGATGCGAGCGATGATCAGCATCCGGTGTACACCATCGCAGAGGGACACGACGAAATCGTTTGGGGCGTGGACACGACAGCGACGACGTTGTTTAGCGCTTCGGCAGACAAGACGATTCGGGCGTGGGACATTTCGAGTCGACGCTGCGTACAAGTTCTAGAAGAGCACACGCGGCCGGTGTTGTGTTTAGCGGTGTGCGTAAAGCACGACAAATTATTTAGTGGTTCGTACGATTGCACCGTGCGGGTGTGGAACCTGAGCACGTACCGAAGAATCACCTATCTTCCCGGCCACACAGACGCCGTGCGGGCGCTTCAAGTGTACAACGATACGACACTGTACACGGCATCTTACGATCACACCATTCGTGCGTACGACATAGAGTCGCTCGAGTTGCTCAAGGTTCTTCGAGGTCACAACGGTCCCGTGCGCACGTTGGTGACGGTGAATGATTACGTCTTTAGCGGATCGTACGATAGAACCGTGCGCGTCTGGCCCGCGTACACAGCCGATGTCGGTCCGTCCGCGGGAACGGATTTGGTGAAAACGTTGAAAGGACACCGCGATGCGGTTCGTGCTTTGGCGTGCTTTCCGCGTAGGCAAGCGACGTCGAGCAACCGCGCCATCGGGCCGTTTGTATTTAGTGGTTCAGACGACACCAACGTCCGCGTGTGGAACGCGGCGACGTTCGAGTGCGTTCAAGAACTCAAGGGCCACGGTGACAACGTGCGTGTTTTGACGGTGGATGATAGACACCTGTACAGCGGATCTTGGGACAAGACTATTCGCGTGTGGGATTTAGAAACTTTCAGCTGCAAGCACATCATCAACGGCCACACCGAAGCCGTGCTGGCGCTGTGCGTCATGGGCGGCCACTTGGTTTCCGGCTCGTACGACACCACCGTGAGGTTATGGGGCGTGCAACCGGAGACCGAGTTTGAGTGCGTCGGAGTGTTCCAAGGTCATCACGACGCCGTTCGCGTTTTGACAAGCGCCGGGCGCAACGCGACGACGGTGTTTAGCGGCTCTTACGATGGCTCGATAGGATTCTGGCGATTACCGATCGCGGACCCGAGAGATTGGCCACCTAGTAGATCGATCACGAACGGGTGGGTTTGAGTGATTTTGCGTTTTGTAAATTTCCGATAAAAGAATCAGATGACAATCAATCGATTCGCCGCAACGTGTTCATGTACGTGTACCTCGAAAACACGACGAAAATCTTACGATACCACACGAATTGCGAAGCGTGTAAGCGGACCGCCTTGAGAACTTGCATAGGTGACGCGCTCGGCACGAACACGCGCCGCGAGTCGATCAAACTTTCTAAATAAGAAGTCGCGAAATCCAACGCCCCGCTCAACTTTCGTGCCGCGTTTGTCGTCTCTAATACCCAGACCTGCGGACAACCGCCCCGATCGCTGACGCTGGAAATGCTAACTTTCCGCTCCTCAATCCACTGTTTCGTACCTTCATACGTGCAAACGTGATTCAAATGTCCTGACACACCACCCGCGTCGAACGTCACCACGTAATCAAACGTCGCGGGCGCCCCCCCGGTGTACTCGTCCAGCACCGTCATCACCGTCTTCGCCGGCCACGCGTTCGTCATGCCGTCCATCAAATCTTCTGCCTCCACGATGCACATCCCCTCTAGCTCGAACAGCTCTTTCACGCGCAATAACTCCTTCTTTCTCGTCTCTCCGTCCCCGCCGGCGCCGCCGTCGCTCAGGCACACCAAGTGTGTCTCCACGTTCGCCGCTTTCAGCGCTTGAATCGTCGGTGCGAAGAAGTACGACTCATCATCGGGGTGTGACGTGAGCACGAGCGCAGCCTTGCGCCCGTCCGCGCCTTTTTCGCGCGAAGAACCATTCGGGACAGCGAAAGGATCGAGTCCGGTCCTTGTCCTAATCTTGCGCGTTATTCGAAGCGCGACGAGCGAGCACGCGACCGCGGCGCCCGCGAATGCGACGGATGTCGCCACCACGTCCCGTTTCATCGTCGCGCGGACGCTCCACTCGATCGACCGCTCCAGGACGCACGAAGAGCGCGTCGATGTAAAGTTGTCGTCTTGAGTCTTCTTTTACAAAAATGCTTGCGCACGCGGGGCGAAGGCGAAGGAAGTCGACGACGCTCTGGCCGCCGCTCGCTCCGACTTCATGTCTAGCATTTGATTGTAAATGGCCTCGCGCAAGTACTCGTCCGGAATGTGGGCGTCGGGTTCGTCGAGAGACTTGAAGTGCGGGTCGTCCGCTGCGGGCGTGTACGTCGGCTCCATGGAGGCGTCGTGGAGCGAGGCGAGATACGGATGCGCCAAGGCGTCGTCGACGCTGATTCTTCGTTGAGGATCGAACACCAAGGTGCGCTCGAGAAGATCAATCGCCAATGGATTGGCGTCGGGATAAAGAACCGCGAAATCGACCTTTGGTTTGCGAGGAAGACTGGCGATGTACTTGCGCGCGTACGGCGACGAGATGAAATCCATGTCGGCTTCTTCGGGCGAGCCCAACGTTTCGATGATGAGTCGCATTTGGTGGATGAAATCTTTCCCAGGGAATAAAGGCTTACGATCGATGATTTCGGCCAAAATACACCCCACGGACCACATGTCGATCGATGCGGCGTACTCTTCTGAATTCAACAACAACTCGGGCGCGCGATACCATCGCGTGACGACGTACGACGTCATCATTCGTCCGCGTTCCACCATGCTTCGCGCGAGCCCAAAGTCGCATATGCACAAGTCGCAGTTGGCGTTGAGTAAGATATTGCTCGGCTTCAAGTCTCGATGCAATACTTTGGCGCTGTGCACGTACTTTAATCCGCGCAAGATTTGATAGATGAAGTACTGACAGTGCTCGTCCAACAGCGCTTGCTTGCTTCGAATGATTTGATGCAAATCGGTGTCCATGAGCTCGTATACCAAGTACACGTCATCCATGCGCCCGTTATCACCCACGGGCATCATGATATCTTCGAGTTTAATGACGTTCTCGTGCTTCAACCGTCGCAAAAGATGCACCTCGCGCAGCGCTCGCCGCGCCTCCACCGGAGAATCGAAGCAATTCGTCAACTTTTTAATCGCCACGGTATTTCGCGCACCCAGCGGCGCGACGCGATTGTTCGCCGAGCACACCACCCCGTACGCCCCGCGCCCGATCGTCTTGATCGGGTCGTACCGCTCGTCCACGTCGAACGCGTGTCGTCCCAACCACACTCGTCTCGGCGTTTGCTCGCGAACTCGTTCGGTCTCGCGTCCGCGCGTCCGCGCATCGATCGTTTCCAAGAGATGAATTCGCGCCGCATCCGCGACCGCGTCCTCCTTTCTCTTTCGTCGCGCGCCCCCCCCCCCCAGCGCGTCTCGGCGTTCCGCCGCGGCGACGCGCGCGCTCAGTCGCGCCGTCTCCTCGTCGAAATCGCCCTCGACTCCCATCCGCGCGCCTCGCGCGTCCCGTCGTCGACGCTCTCGCGCCTCCTCGCGTCGTCCGACGCGCCGTCCCGCGTCCATCCCTTACCCGCCGTCCCTTTTCGCGCCTTCCCGCTCTTTCCCGCGCGTTTTCGATCGCGCGCCGATCCCTTGCCTCGCGCGCGCGCGCGCGCGCGCGCGTCTTCTGCCCGCGCCCTTCGTCGCTCGGTCGCTCGGTCGAATCCCGCGCGCGATCGTCGCGCGTCGTGTGGTGCCCCGCGACGCGTCGGGGCGGCGTTCGCGCGCGTGTCTCGCGTGCGTCGCCCCGAATCGCGCCACGCGCCGTCGTTGACCGAATCGTCGGTTCGTCTACCCTCCACACGCGGGTTTTTTAGGGGGCGACCTTACGAAACACCCGCGTGTGCGGACGGTCGGTCGGTCGCGACGATCGACGCGTCCGATGCGGCGACGCGTCGTCGTCCGACGCGTCGCTCGCGACGGTCGACGACCTCAAAACGCCGCGCGCGATGTCGTACGTCCGCGTGAAGCGCAAGCGCGGCGACGCGTCGCACGCGCGCGTCGTCGTCGAGGTCGTCGAGGCGCACGATGGATTCGGGGACGGCGCGCGCGGCGCGAACGCGGCGCGCGCGGCGGCGCTCGCGCGAGCGCTGGACGACGCGCTGGACGGCGCGCTCGACGCGACGTCCGAAGCGCGCGGCGCGCGGAAACGGCGACGGCGCGCGAGACGCGTGGCGGAGGGCGTGGCGCGAGACGACGCGGAGACGCGGGCGGCGGACGACGGCGCGGGACGCGAGACGCGCGTGTACGACGCGATGGTGGATTCGCTCGAGCGCGCGCGGGCGATGGAATCGGCGCTGATGTGTAACTACGCGCCGATGGTGCGCGAGTACTTGGCGAGTCGAGGCGAGGCGAACGCGGAGGTGGGACCGCCGCCGTTCGAGGGAGAGGAGGCGTTCGCGAGGACGTCGACGAGCGCGAGCGAGGGAGAGGACGAGTGGGTGTACGATGTGTACGAGATGATGGACGAGGACGCGCGCGACTCGGACGACGACGATTTCGACGATGGGTACGCGCCGGTGATTCGGGTACGAGATTTTCACGACGTCGCGGACGACGAGGACGCGGAGAGCGATTACGGGGACTCGGACAGTAACGCGGCGGGTTATTTCGACGATTATCCCGACACCGAGAGCGATTCTTCGGAGCACAGCGATCGGTTTGAGGACGACGACAGCGGATTCGGCGACGACGACGACGACGATTGGAGCTAGGTCCCATAGCCGGATAGGCGTGTGGCGTGTAGGCGTGTAGGCGTGTAGGTTTGTAGTAACTAAGTGAGTAAGTGAAGGAAAAACTATAAATGCGTGCGGCGCGCCGCGCGATCGATTACTTCGAAACCATCTCCTCGGCGTCGCGCTTCGCCTTGGCGGCTTCCTCCGCGCGCGCCTCGGCGGCTTTCTTCGCCCCTGGCGCGCAGTGCGCGTCCAGCCAATCAGACGTCTCGGCGAGCATGTGGTTGATGCTTTCTTTGGCGCGATAGCCGTGGGACTCGTGCGGTAAAATGACAAGCTTGACCTCGGCACCGTTACCCTTGAGAGCGGAGAAGAAGCGTTCGGATTGCATGAGATGGGTACCGCTGTTTTGATCCTCCTCGCCGTGGATCAATAAAATCGGCTTTTTAATCTTGTGCGCGTTCATGAACGGTGACATCGCGTTGTACGTTTCCGGCGCTTCCCACAGCGTGCGTTCTTCGGCTTGAAACCCGAAAGGCGTTAGCGTTCGATTGTATGCCCCGCTTCGCGCGATGGCGCACGCGAACAAATCCGGTGCGTGCGCGAGCAAATTCGCCGCCATGAACGCGCCATACGAGTGACCGCCGACAGCGATGCGCTCCGGATCCGCGACACCGCGCGCAACGACTTCGTTCACCGCCGCACGCGCGCCAGCGACGAGTTGTTCGACGTACGTATCGTTCGGTTCCACACCCTCGCCTTCGCCGATGATGGGCAACGCCGGCCCGTCGAGCACTGCGTATCCACGCGCAAGCCACACCAACGCGCTCGATGGGCCGATACCGGTGAAGCGATACGGTGAATCGCGTAGCTGCGATGCAGCTTCTTTTGTTTTGAACTCTCGTGGATAAGCCCACATCAGGAGTGGTAGCGGACCATCGCGCGCGGCGTCGTACCCGGGCGGCGTGTACAGCGTGCCGTTGAGCTCAACGCCGTCGTCGCGCTTGTACTTGATTATTTCCTTCGGCAGCTCCTTTAAGTCGGGATGTGGATGAGGGAAATTTGAAATTTTCACCTCTTTTCCGGGCGAGCCGTCGGCGGTCATTTGAAGCGAAAAGAATTGCGAATTCTCCGACGGGCTCTCTCGAGAGAACAATATGCGCATAGTTTCGAGCGTGACAGGCGCCGCCTCGGGGCCGCCGTAATCGCTGATCAAACTCCCCGGATGCTCCAAATACGGCGGTTTGCTTTCCCACATTCGATGCTTGGCGCCGGTGTCGACGTCGAACAAGTCGATGAAGGGTCTATCGCCTTCTGGATTCGCGCCGTCTCCCTGCAACAACAGCTTCACTCCCGGACCCGTGGGTTTACCTTCTCCCAACGGCGTCGGTCCGACGACACGCGCCAGAATGTACGATCCATCTTCCGTCCGGCGTGTAGCAAATGAACCGGGAGCGTTGTAACTGTCTTCGTAGTCGCGCTCCCAAAGCATGCGCTTTGTCGCATTCGGATCGGCGTCGCCCGGCGAAGTCACCCACACTCGCGACGTGCGTGTCTTGTACCAACTCTCATATAAAATCGACATATCATCGCCGCCCCATGCGACGCCACCGTAGCGATAATCAGTTTGAAACAGCGTCTTGGGCGTCGCCGCAGGATCTTTGCCGACGTCGACCGTGTACGTGACGTCTCGAGGGGAGACTTCGACTCTCGGATCACCCTCATCTTGCGCCTCGGTCCAGTACAACGACGCACTCTTATCCGAACGCCAGTTCACCGCACGAGGTCCTTTACGCGTGGCGTTGTGCACGATGGGCACATTCTCGGCCAAAGGTAAGTCCGCGACCTCGCGCACGACTTTGCCGTCGCTGTCCGCCACCCAAACCTTCTTTGGAAACCTACCACACGGCACCGAGTACGAGTAGGGCCGATGAATGGCTTCGACGATAGCATATTTTCCGTCGGGCGACGGATCGCAGCGCGTGTAGATTCTCGCCTTTCCATCACCCCAAGTCTTCGTCGCCCCGGTGGAGACGTCCACCGCCACGAGTTCCGACGAACAATAGTAATCGAATAAATCCGCATCGTGCGAGTCTTTCAATAAATCGGCGTACGTTCGCGCCTGTGCCACGTTACCACCTCGGTTTGTTTGAATTCTCGGCCCGAACGGCGTCTGCGGTCGCTTCGGCGCTTCCTTGGGTCGATTTTCTGGAATGCAACACGCGACGATGACGTCGTCGTTCAACCAACTGTACGACTCAAAAATAGTATTCAACCCACGATTGGGAAGCAGCACTCGGCACTGTCGCGTGTGCGCGTCGGCGATCCAAAGTGTCAACGGTCCTCGCTCTGGCTCACCCGGT
>Ga0257114_1000145_pt1 | contig 56521 bp, 44 predicted proteins | sample SI112_10mmetaG_FD_190149 | JGI IMG/M metagenome (GOLD analysis project Ga0257114, IMG submission 190149) | Marine microbial communities from Saanich Inlet, British Columbia, Canada - SI112_10m | ecosystem: Environmental > Aquatic > Marine > Inlet | place: Canada: British Columbia | collected...
TTTGTTTTTAATTGTCCTTTTTGATCTGACTGCACAATAGGTGTTAATTGAAGAAAATCTGCAATCAATTTAACTGAATTTGGAAGTCGACCACCGCGAACAGCATATTTTAAATTAGGAATAATGGCATAGGTTTTAGTATTAGATCTGGCAATTTCTAATATTTCCAACGTATCCTTAACGGTCTTACCTGCCTTAGCACAGCGTGCTGCTATTAATGTAATCTGCCCTTGAGCTTGAGAAGCATTGAGTGAGTTAAAGATATGCACTTGACCAGATGCAGTAATTTTCTTTGCAGCTAATTTTGCCGCATCAAATGTACCGCTGACTTTATTGGATATATTAATTGAAATAACATCAGGAAAGTGATTCGCTAAATATTGGAATTGCCTTCTAAAATCACCTATTGATGGTTGTGATGTGGTTGGATGAATTGGATTCTTCTTCAGTTTAATAAAAAAATCCTCAGAGGTAATACTGACCTTGTCTAAGTATCCTTTTTCTCCGAACTGGATGCGACACGGAACAATGTGTATATCCAGATTTTCTATATCATCCTCATTTATGTCAGCAGCAGAATCAGTAATGACGGCAAATTTATTAGTAGTATTTGAACCTGTTTTTTGTTGTGCATGCATATCATCTGCTTTTTCTGATGACACTGTACCGAAATCCTTAGATAGGTTAAAAATACTGTTGGGACTATTTGTATGAATATGAATTTTAGCTTTTTGTTTTGTCCCAGCAACTACAATAGAATCACCATGTTTTGAAAGTGATTCCCTTAATTTTCTTCTATCAATATTAGTTCCATTAATTATACATTCGGTACAAAATTGATAATTACTTTGTTCGTTCTCAGCTTCAAATTGATTTTCCCAGTCTGTATTTGAAATAATATTTTGATCTGGCTTTGATTCCATTTTGTTTGTTAGTAGATAATCAAAAAATCCTTTCATGAGAATAAAAAAACCTCTAGCGCCAGCATCTTCTACATTGGACTTTTTTAATACCGCCAATTGATTCTTTGTTTCTTTGACCGCCTCGTTCAAATCATTAATAACAATATTATTTATGGTATTAAAGTCATCATGGTTGTTTTCGATAGAATTTTTATGATAATTTTTTGCGAAACTGTCAATAACAGTAATGATTGTTCCTTCAACAGGGTTTGATAATGCATCACTGGCGTATTTGCTTCCCAATTCCAAGGAAAGTGCAAATTCAAATGGTGTTAACTCGTTTTTATCATTCGAATATTCACTTAATCCTTGAAAAAATTGTGCAAGAATACTTCCAGAATTACCTCTAGAATTATCTAAGAGAGTATCTGCCAGTTGAGTCAGAAGAGTACTGAGCTGGTGATTTTTTTTACTGTCAATTACTCCTATCAATGGGCTCATAGATAGACAAAGATTGGTACCTGTATCAGCATCGGCAACTGGAAAAACATTAATAGAATTTAGGGTTTCTTGAGCTTTTATAAGCTTGTAAATTCCTGATTTTAGGGCCCGTGAAAATAATGAACCATTCAAATGTGTGAGAATAATTTGTCGCATTAAAATTAGCTAATGTTTAATTTTTCGCTAACAGGAAGTTAATATTTTTGTAATTCAAAATTACACCTTCAACAGTGATAGTTTGTATGTATGGACCGTATATCAATGCTTCACCTTCCTTGTATTTCTTCATATTTATAAAAACAAAACGCTCATTTGGTACTTCACTGTATACATGTATATCGATATGTAAATCAGGTAAAGAAAGATTATATTTGAGGTTAGCAATATCAATATTAAAGATTTCTGATGGATTTATTACACTTACTTCATTCGATATTTCTTTTATTTTTTGCGTTTCTGGGTCTTTAATTTGTACTTTAGGTGCTATTTTCTTTTCCTGTGGTAACTCTATGGCGATGTAATCATCATTATTAAAGATGTTTATTAAATTAGGGGATAGTATACTTAATGTGAGAAGGCTGATGATTATAATTAGCATTGAAATTATAGCTATAAGCCACTTAGGCTGATTAAATTTTGGTTGTTCCAGAAGAATATTAGACATTTTAGGTGCAATTCTCTTCTGCCTCTCGCGCTCAGATTTTTTTAAAGCATCTAAGATAAAAGACATGTCAAATCTCAATACCAGTTAATTTTCTTATCATTGCAGGAAAATCTTGAATATCTAAATAGTCATAATTATTTAATAGAACAATAATCAGTATCGTAACAAAGATAGTAAATATAATAGGCCAAACGCTTATCTTGGGCGTCTCAACAATACCTTGTATTTCATTATGTGCTTTTGAAATAATATCTTTCGTTACTTCAGCTGAATCAACACTGTAAGCACCAAGAAGAGCTCGGTCGCAAATTATATTGATTAATCGTGGAACTCCTGTTGAGTATTTAAAAATCTCTTTTTTGGCAAGCTTATCAAAAATACCAGTTCTAGCACCCGCTATCTTCAATCGATGATCAATATACAAATTGGTCTCCAATTGAGATAGGGGTTCTAAATGGTATCTTGCAGTAACACGTTGCGCTAACTGTCTGAGATTATTTTTTGCTAGAACATCTCTTAATTCGGGCTGACCAATGAGAATAATTTGTAATAGTTTTTTGTGGGCTGTTTCTAAGTTGGTGAGTAATCTTAACTGTTCTAATACATCTGGTTTAAGATTTTGTGCCTCATCAACTAAGAGGATAACTCGCTTGCCATCTGAATATTGCTCTAATAAATAGTGATTAAGTAGATTCACAATCTCGATCATACTTTTACTCGAATTTTTGATTTTAAGTTCATTGCAAATTTCGATTAGAAATTCCTCTGCAGAAATCTGAGTGTGCATGATCAATGCAATTTCTATTTTTTTTGGTAATTGTTCCAATAGAGCTCGGATGAGAGTTGTTTTACCAGTACCAACTTCACCCGTTAATTGGATAAACCCACCGCTATCTGTAACACCATAAAGAAGATGAGCTAAGCCTTCGGTATGCCTATTGCTCATGAATAAATAACGGGGATCGGGCGTTATAGTGAATGGTTTTGAGTTTAGACCGAAATATTGTTTATACATAATTAATCAATACCATATTTAATGGTGCCTGTTAATAAGATAGTTTGTAAGCCATCTTAAAGAATTTGCTTCAATATCAAACATATCCAAATATCGCATACATTTCGTTAATAATTCATCACAATAATTATAAGATTCCTCAATTCCAAACATTGCTGGCCAAGTTGCTTTTTTGTTCCTTATGTCAGAGTTAGCTGTTTTTCCAAGCTTTTCTGTTGATTCTTCAATGTCCAATAAATCATCACGTATTTGAAAAGCCATACCTAAAGCCCAGCCAAAATCACTCATATTTTTTTTAGTGGAATCATTAACTTTTTCTATCAAACAAAATGGAGACATTATTGAGGCATGAATTAAGGCTGCAGTTTTCATAGAGTGCAATTTATTTAATTCAATTTTATCTAGTACCTTGCCTTCAGATGCCAAATCGATCGATTGACCACCAGTCATTCCAGATGATCCGCAAGCTTTCGAGATTAGGGAGATTATTTGAACCTTTTCAGAATTATTTAAATTTTTTGAATCCGCTAATACCTCAAATGCAAGTGTCTGAAGAGCGTCAGCTGCAAGTATTGCTGTTGCTTCCGAGAATTTTTTATGAGTGGTCGGGTGTCCTCGACGTAAATCATCATCATCCATGGATGGAAGATCATCGTGAACCAATGAAAAAGAATGAAGTAATTCTATAGCAACTGCCGGAACATCTAATTTATCTTTTTTGATATTAAAACAAGCTCCTGAAGTATAAATTAGAAGAGGTCGAATACGTTTTCCTCCGTTAATTACGGAGTAACGCATTGCTGAGTTCAAATCGGTAGAATCATTGTTCGAGATTGGAACAGATATGTCTAAGAGTGAGTTTATACGCTCTCTGTAGACTTTAATATTTTCTGGAGACCTTATTGGCATATTAACTCTATAGATAAGATGTAATAATGATAATAAATGACTATATAAACATAGTATTGATATAAAATGACACAAATAAATTAGTATAAATAAATATGTAACATAACAATATAATTACTCTCTGAATTTAGAGGATATCATGCAAGCATTTGCTAAAGCGCATCCCAATATTGCATTGATTAAGTATTGGGGTAAGAGGGACACTGCAAAAAATCTTCCTGCAGTTGATTCATTATCACTAACATTAGGTGATTTATGGACAAATATGAATGTTCATTTTTCCTCTTCTTATAGTCGAGACAGATTAGAAATTAATAATATTGCTGACGATCAGAATATATCAAGAGTCAGTAGATGCTTAGACTCCATTGTTGGAAAATCACGACCTTTCGCTAATATAATTAGTGAGTGTAATTTTCCAATAGCTGCTGGCTTAGCCTCTTCCTCTTCTTCTTTTTCAGCATTAGTCGTAGCTGCAAATAATGCCATGGGTAATAAATATGACACTCAACTACTTGCATCACAGGCTGGAAGCGCCTCTGGATCGGCAGCAAGATCAATGCTTGGCGGAATAGTCGAACTCAATAATATTCAAAATGATATTGAAATTAAGCAATTATCATCAGTAGAAAGATGGCCATTAAAAGTAATTATTGCTATCACAAACAAAGAAAAAAAGAGTATTTCTTCATCCCAAGCGATGAAGTTGAGTGCTAGTTCTTCTCCTTTTTATTCATCCTGGATCAATAAGCAAGAAGCAGATATGTGTGAGGGACGACTGGCAATAAAAAATAAAGATTTTGAAAGATTAGCAGCTGTATCAGAGCATAATTGTTTGAAAATGCATTCGGTAATGTGGACTACAAGACCATCAATTATCTATTGGAATGAAGCTTCACTCAATTGCATGCATGTTATTCGTGAGATGCAGAAAACTGGAGAAGCTGTTTTTTTTACAATGGATGCCGGTCCTCAAATAAAAGCAGTTTGTCTGCCAGAAAATGAGGCCAAGATAGCTCAGCGATTATCTGAGATAAAAGGAGTAGTCTCTGTAATGAAATCTAAGTTAGGTTATGCGCCAATTTCGAGAGTAATGAAATGACTATTGTAGAGGCAAGTGCACCTGGAAAAATAATAATTGTAGGAGAGTATGCTGTGTTATCTGATGCACCTGCCATTTCAATGGCTGTTGATCAGCGAGCTCAGGTAACGATTAAGAAGCATAAAGAAAAGACGCATATACTAACAACCAGTGGTTATTCAGATACGGTAGCGCGGTTTAATATTAGTAAAACTGGAGCGATTGAATGGGTAGACACTATAGCCGAAGATTCTGTTCGATTATTTTTTGAAAGTAGTTGGTCTCATGTATGTTTTCAGTCTGATAATTTTTATGAATATAATCTTGATACTACAGGATTTTATGCTCAAGCTGGAGGTTATAAGTATGGTATTGGCTCCAGTGCGGCATTAGCTGTTGCAGTGGCTGCGGCATTTGTAAAAATGTTTAAATTAACTCAAAAGGCAGGAGAATTAGCTTCTCAGATTCATAATACATTTCAAAATAATCGCGGTAGTGGGGTTGATATAGAAACTTCATCAATTGGTGGTGTTATAAAATATTACCGTGATCCAGAGAAAAAAAGTGTATTACTGGATTTACCTGAAAATTTAAAATTTAGAATTTTTTGGTGTGGCACTCCATTCAATACAGTAACTCAGTTAAAGAAATTAGGCTCATTAAATAAAAAAAGCTTCTTGGCTCTGAGAGAAATGGCGATTAGTATTGATTCAGTGCTCGCTAATTTCAGTAGTGAATTTTTTATAGATTACCTTAAAAAATATACCGATACACTCAGAAGATTCAGCGATGATTATGATTTAAATATATTTGCTAATAAGCATGATATATTAACTGATGAGGCAAAAAAATATCCTAATACAATTTATAAACCTTGTGGCGCTGGTGGCGATATTGGTATTTGTTTTTCTCTTTCTAGTAAGACATTAGATGTATTTGAATGTATAGCCAGTCAGAATGGCTTTAAATTGTTAGACTTAAGCATAGATAAAAAAGGTTTCATTTCAAAGGATTGGTGTTAATGATTAATTCAAACATCAATGGCTTTTACAAAATGAATATAGAAGAGCGAATTGATGAACTATTCAAGCAAGGTGTATTGACCTCTCAAGAACATAAGTTACTTATTAATGAATATCAGGTTCTTTCAGCGAAGAATGCTGACAATATGAGTGAGAATGTTATTGGTGTTTTTGGTTTACCCTATTCAATAGCAACTAATTTCCAAATTAATCAGCGAGATTATATTGTCCCAATGGTTGTGGAGGAGCCATCCATCGTAGCTGGTGTCAGTGGGGCAGCCAAGATAATTAGAAATGCAGGTGGCTTTAAAGCCTCGATTTCAGAATCCTTATTAATTGGGCAAATACAGCTTTTAGATATCGAAGAAATAGATAAAGCTTTATTGGCTATAGAAGAGAATAAATCAAAGTTAATTCATAAAGCGAATTCCTCCCAACCAAAATTAATAAAAAGAGGTGGTGGTGTTCGTGATATTGAGATACGTCATGTTCAAACAGGTGATCATGAATGTTTAGTTTTACATATTTTGATCGACACAAAAGATGCCATGGGGGCTAATTTAATCAACACTGTTTGTGAATATTTAGCTGATGATTTGGCCGAGCTTATTTCATGTGATATTGGACTAAAAATATTATCTAATTTAACTGATAGGTCATTAGTTGATGTAGGTGTAAAAATACCATCTAAATATTTAGCAAAAGATCACTTTAGCGGTAATGATGTTAGAGATAGTATTGTAAAAGCAACGAATTTTGCCAATGCAGATCCCTATCGAGCGGCTACACACAATAAAGGTATTATGAATGGTGTGGATGCTGTTGCTATTGCAACTGGTAATGACTGGCGTGCCATTGAAGCAGGAGCTCATGCGTATGCTTGTCGTCAGGGTAGTTATCGATCATTGAGTGACTGGAGTGTTGGTAAGGATGGTGATTTAATTGGAAGATTGATCTTACCATTAAAGATTGGAATTGTTGGTGGTTCTTTGACGGCCAATCCTGCAGCCAGATTAGGACTAAAGATTACTTCGGTCAAAACCGCTGAAGAACTAGCGATGGTAATTTGCTCAGTTGGTCTTGCTCAGAATCTTGCTGCTCTGAGGGCATTAGTAACTCATGGAATACAAAAAGGACACATGAGGCTTCATGCAAAGAGTGTAGCAATGAGTATAAATACACCAGAAAAGTTTTTTGATGACGTAGTAAGTGAAATGATTGATTCTGGCGAAATTAAAGCATGGAAAGCTCAAGATATCCTTCATGAAAAAACTCTAAAGCAAAAAGATCCTATAAACATAAATCCGAAAAATAAGTTCAATGGATTGGGTGCCGCAGCAGGTAAAATTATTCTTTTTGGTGAGCATGCTGTGGTATATGGAGAAAGTGCGATTGCACTGCCAATAGAAAATGCCGTACAAGTTGTTATTGAGGAAACTGATAAGTGCTCACAATTTATTTTCAATGGTTATCAGCAATACATACTCGATAAAGAATCAAGTGAATATTCTTATATGCTAATTTTAGTGCAGAAAATATGTGAACTACTGGAAATAAAGAATCATAAATTTAAACTTAATATAATCTCACGTATCCCAATTTCGATGGGCTTAGGTTCCTCGGCCTCTTTTGCTGTTGCTATAATCAGAGCGATAATCAGTTTATACGATCTGCCGCTAACCAATGACAGAGTTAATGCAATTGCATTTGAGTGTGAAAAGATATCACATGGTAATCCTTCTGGCATCGATAATACTGTGGCAACTTATGGGCGGCCAATTCTCTTCAGGAAAAATACTAAAATCGAAAATCTTGAAAACAACAATCTTAAATCATTACCAATACTCATTGCTATAAGTAAACAATCTTCCAGAACTGCTGATGTCGTAAAAGAAGTTTCATTGAGATATGAAAAAGATGTGAGTTTGTACAGTAATATCTTTAAACAATTAGGACGCATATCAAAGGATAGTGTAATCGCATTACGTGAGTACAATCTGGAAAAGATAGGAGCAATGATGAATGTCTCGCATGGCTTACTCAATGCAATAGGAGTCTCAAATAATGAGCTTGAAAAGATGGTATATTTAGCGAGATCAAAAGGTGCCTTAGGAGCAAAAATTACTGGCTCAGGTGGAGGTGGCTCAATTATTATACTCTGCCCTGAAAAAGAACAAGCAATAACTGATGCATTCGAATTGGCAGGCTATGGGATAATTTCTATGAATATTTCTAGATGTGAATAAATGATGAGAAATATAAAAAACGATGTCGTTTCTTTTGACAATGAAAGCTTGATATTGGTTGATAGCTCCGGTAATGAAATTGGCACGATGAACAAGCTTGAGTGTCATCAGGGTGCTGGTGAATTACATCGTGCTTTTTCTGTTTTTTTGTTCAATGAGAAAGGTGAGTTACTCATTCAACAAAGAAGTGCATCAAAAACTTTATGGCCACTATTTTGGTCAAATAGTTGCTGTAGTCACCCAAGAAAAGGTGAAACCATGATTGAAGCAGTTAATAGGCGATTATATGATGAGCTCGGCCTTAGTGAGTTTAGTTTGAAATACATATATCAATTTTCTTATGTTGCAAAATATAAGAATATTGGAACAGAAAAAGAGCTTTGCTCTGTTTATTTGGGAAAAATTGATTCAGAAATCAATGTTAATCTCAATGAAATAAATGATAGTAAATTTGTATCAAAAGATGAGTTAGATGAGTTATTACGAGTCGGAGAAAAAAATACTCCTTGGTTTTTAATGGAATGGAGAGAGTTAAATTTAAAATATAATCTGGAGTTAAAAGATTATATCACTTAGTGTATTTGTGGTATTCGATACCCATGTCTTGATAGTTATTTTTCGCAGTATTACCAACGTAATCGATAGTAAATTCATTGTTTAATTTATAATCCAGTCCACTAATAGCTTTTCCAGCATGGAGATTGAGGTACTGTTTTTTATTGATATCGAGAGTGAACGCCATCGCTTCAGCAAATTTAATTTTTGCAGCAGCAGTTTTCCATCCTTTACATACTTTAAAAGGTATAACTTCTGCTGCATCGCCGCTTCCATAGCCGAAAGTGAGAATCTCTTGATTGTCTAAATTAATATCTTCAGTCAGTGCTTGCTCCATTCCTGCTGCTATCCAAGCAGGAAGGGCCGCAGTATAAAGATTCCCTAGATCGAGCATCGTATCACTGCCCAATGCCATTTTATCTAGTATCTCCCTTCGGTAATGTCTTGAGGCCCTGAATATTCGGAAAACTGCCATTGTCATTGGGTAAGCTTCATTATTAAGGTCATCTGGATTAGCGAAGTTTTTGATGTCTGGTATGACTCCTTTTATTTCATCAATTACTCGTTGGGGCTCAATGCCAGCCTCATAACAATAAGAAGCAAGCTCAGCTTGATCATCAGAACCACCCTTAGCTAAGGCAAATAGATAAGCAATAGCGAGACCAGTTTCTGGCATTTTTCTGTATGGTCTATGCATAAATACTATATTTAGGGTACGAAGATATTTTATGGGATCAAGATTTCTTTTTTGGTACATATCATTCAATGCATGAAGAGTTTCATCGAGATAGCAAGTAGTTGAATACTTTCCATTAAATATTGGAAAGTCCTGAACTTGTTGATTCATATTCCTATCTTGATGGCAAAAACGAATCATAGGTTTCCGAAAATCAAGGATCCTATAGTCAGAAGCTGATCCACTATTTAAAATATCAACTTCAAGAAGTTTTGGATTTTCTTCTACCAGCATTGCTACTGCACCTGCCCCTTGAGTTGGTTCTCCGCTGCTACCCAAGGGATATTCAGCAATGTCCGCACAAACAACAATAGCTTGCCCGCCATTGCCATCAAGGGCTATCTGTCTAATGGCACCTTTCATAGCATATACCCCTCCAAGACATGCATGTTTGAATTCTGGTACTTCACAGCTTCGCGAGATAGGTGGTTTATTCTGAGATATGAGAGCTTCGTTTATCATACCTTTAATAATTATTGCTCCAGCAGAGTTATCAGTACTTGATTCAGTTCCTAGTGCAAGAAATTTAACTTTTGTTGGATCTATATTGTACTGATCAATTAATCTAATGACAGCCGTAGCAGCCATAGTATAGACACTATGTTGATTGCCTCTTAGTCTGAAGCTTCTGCCAACAACTTCTCTTATTTTTGGCCATTGATTATTGGTCCACTCACACCAGTCATTTAACCATACTCGGTATGGTGGGATGTAAGCTGCTATTCCGCTTATACCAATTGGTGTGTTGAGTTTTCTCATGATTGCAAACTATTGAACTTCTATTGTAATTTTCTCTGAATAGATTGGAGGCATATGGGGAATATGCAAATAATCTCCTAAAATAAGTTGAAGAGTATGTTTACCTGGGGAGAGTGTTAATTCTGTCTCGGCACTTCCATCTCCAAAATGTATATAATTTTCATCCGCAGGTATTGGGAAATTCATATCTGGCAGATCTGCATCAATAATAATATGGTGATGGCCGGTATGGATTATATCTTGGCCAGAAGGGACAATCTCCATTGCATTCACTCCAAATTTAACTTTAACTGGATTTGAAAGAATTGCATTTGCTCTTGGGGTTATAAAATATACTCTGGCACCATCTGGAGCTGGCTTTCTAGTAATAGAAGGTGGAGAATAATTCATCTCTTCACTTACTGATTTATTAGGCATGTTATCTTGACTGCATGCGCCCATAATAAAGATGCTCAAAAGTAATGCTATGGATTTTAATTTTTTCAATATGTCCTCCGAGTTAATATTATTATTTTAATAATCTATTTGTTACGGCCGATTTCATTTTGAGCGAAATCATCTACAGATAATAACTCATTTACCTTTTCATGATATGACTTCAGATCAACTATTTCTTCAGAGCTGAGTAATTTTTTTTGTTCTGCTTCATCAATTTGATGACCAAGATAGTCACTTTTAATTAGGCCATCTTTTCGAGCTTGACGGAGTTTGGCTTCAATCAATCCAGTTTTCTCAGATAACTCTAAAGCTTCTTGAAGAAGACCAAGTGGGTTACCATCTTCAAGAATTGTATAAGCATATTCACTCAAACGTTCTCTGGCATCACCACAAGTAGTGATGATTGCAGAAACTTTTTTTGTTAACTCATCAGGTGGAGGTGAGTATGATCGTCCTCTTGGAAAAATGCAGCAGCGGAGAAAAGAGGCGAGGGGTCTGTTTGGAAGATTTTTTAAAAAATTATGAAGTTTTTCCTGCGCTTCATACATTAGAGTTCTAACTGACCACTGAACCAAAGGAAGATCATTTGGTTTGCAGCCCTGATTTTCATAGTGCTTAAGTACAGTAGAAGCGAGGTACATTGAACTCAGCACATCACCCAGTCTAGCAGATAGTAGTTCTTTCTTTTTTAACTCTCCACCAAGAGATAACATTGCAAAATCAGAGGCAACAGCAAAAGCAGCACTATACCTATTGATATGTTGGTAATAACGTTTCGTATTTGTATTGACTGGTGTTTTACTATATCTGGCATTAGTGATGGCAAGTATCAGGGATCTTGAAAGATTACTAATCGCATAACCAATGTGAGCAAATAAAGCTTTATCAAAATTATATAATCCCATTTTTGTATCGTTATTTTCAGCTGCTTCCAATTCCTTAAGAACAAAAGGATGACACCTGATAGCTCCTTGACCAAAAACGATTAGACTTCTCGTTAGGATATTTGCACCTTCAACAGTAATCGCTATAGGGGTTGCCATAAAACTTCTACCCATATAGTTCTTAGGTCCCATCATAATGGCTTTTCCACCATGAACATCCATTGCATCATTAGCAACTTTTCGCCCTAATTCAGTGCAATGATATTTCAAAATAGCTGAGGGAACGGCAGGTTTTTCACCTTGATCGATGGCTCCAGAAGTTATAGATATAGATGCATTCATTATATAGGTATTCCCTGCGATTCTTGCTAATGCCTCTTTAATACCATCAAATTCTGCTACTGGAAGATTAAATTGTCGTCTGATTTGGGTATATGCACCTGAAGCATAGGCTGCAGCCTGGCCGCCTCCAGAGGCACTGGCAGGTAGTGTTATCGCACGCCCAACTGATAACAGCTCTACTAACATTTTCCATCCCTTACCAGCCATTTCTTGACCACCAATTATGTAATCAAGTGGAACAAAAACATCCTTACCTGCTGTAGGTCCGTTTTGAAAAGGAACGTTCATTGGGTAATGGCGACGGCCAACTGAAACACCGGCAGTATTAGTTGGGATAAGCGCTGCAGTGATGCCGTAACTCTCTTTCTCACCAATAAGGTGTTCCGGATCATATAGCTTAAATGCCAAACCAAGAACAGTTGCTATCGGTGCCAGAGTAATATATCTCTTGCTCCAATTTAGACGAATTCCAATTATCTCTTTTTCGCCCCATTGACCTTTACATACAACACCAGAATCAATTAAAGCTGAAGCATCAGATCCTGCTTCAGTAGAAGTTAGAGCAAAACAAGGGACCTCCTCACCAGAAGCAAGACCAGGGAGATAATGTTCTTTCTGTGTATCAGTTCCATAATGCAGTAGAAGCTCTGCTGGACCAAGTGAATTGGGTACACCAACTGTAGATGAGGCCACCGCACTTCGACTTGCTAGTTTTGTGATTACCATTGCATTGGCATAGGATGAAAATTCTAAGCCACCAAATTCCTTTGGTATAATCATGGCGAAAAATTTATGTTTCTTAATGTATTCCCAGATCCTCTCAGGAAGATCACCAGTTTCATGTGAAATTTCCCAATCATCGAGCATCATACACAACTCATTGCATGGCCCATCAAGAAATGCCTGCTCCTCATCTGATAGTTTTGGATTGGGCATTGACATCAAGACTTGCCAATCTGGCATTCCAGAGAATAACTGACCATCCCACCAGACATTACCTGCTTCTAATGCTTCTTTTTCAGTACTAGACATTTTTGGAACCATTTTTTTGTATATTCGCAATAATGGCTTAGTGATTTTTGAGCGTCTGAGTGGGGTAATATTAAGTACTACGAGAATCCCTAAAATTAACCATATTATTAAATCCCATAAGAATCCTCCACCTCCAAAGATCGAATAACAATAGGTTGAGATTGATAGAACGATTGTAGAGATCAACAAACTGATTCTATGATAAGTTAAACAAAGAGTTAAAAATAGAAACGCCGTTAACCAGATCAGACTAACAATGATTTCAGGCATGAGGACCTCCGACTTAAAGCTTCTAGTTACTTAATGCTAATGAAAAACATATTATTAACTCATAATATATGAATCATGTATTAATATATATAATATATGGTATTCGATGACAAGATCTGTGGAATTACAATAAATCCTCAACTGCTGCTCTCTCTTCCCTTAATTCTATCTCAGTGTTAATCATTCTTTTTTTACTGAAATCACTTATAGGTAGATTTTGGACAATCTGATAACTTCCATTAGAGCATCGCACTGGAAATGAATAAATAATTCCTGGGGCAATATCATAAGAACCATCTGATGGAACACCCATGCTTACCCAATCGTCAGATGCAGTTCCCAAGACCCAATCATGCATATGATCAATTGCAGCAGATGCCGCTGACGCTGCTGATGAAGCTCCACGTGCTTTTATTATAGTTGCTCCACGCTGTTGAATGGCTGGGATAAAATCATTTTCAAGCCAATCTAATTTTAATTCATTCTTTATATGGCTACCTGCTGCCTTCACATGCTCAATATCTGGATACTGAGTGGCTGAATGATTTCCCCAAATAATCATATTTTTAATGTCTTGACTTTTGGAGTTAATTTTCTTGGCTAAATAAGCCTTAGCACGGTTATGATCTAATCGTGTCATTGCGGTGAAGTTCTTTGGATTAATATTTGGTGCATTTGAGCTTGCTATCAAAGCATTCGTATTAGCTGGGTTCCCAACAACTAATACTTTAATTTGATGATCTGCATTTTCATTTATGGCTTTGCCTTGATGAGTGAATATTTTTGCATTCGCCTCAAGCAAGTCATTCCGTTCCATACCCGGGCCTCTTGGCATCGCGCCAACCAATAACGCATAGTCCGAATCTTTAAATGCAAGATTTGCATCATCAGTAGCTATTACATTAGCGAGTGTACTAAAAGCACAATCTTCGAGCTCCATTACGACACCATTTAATGCGGGGAGAGCTGGTGAGATCTCAAGCAATTGTAATATTATAGGTTGATCTTTACCTAACATCTGGCCAGAAGCTATTCTGAAAGCAAGCTGATAGCCTATCTGTCCTGCGGCACCAGTTATTGTTACTCGAACAGGTTTTTTCATAATACAGACCTTATTTTTATGCAGAGCTTTTCATGATGAGTTATATACGCAAGAGTATATAACTTCATTATAAGCTAATTAAGTGAAATTAATTTATTAATCTATTTTATTATTTGGCAGCTTGAGCAGCTTTATATGCTCTTACTTGTTCGTTAAGTAATTGAGCAACCCTTTGTTGATCTTCTACAGCAGCATTATATTTTTTATCTTGTAATTCAATTATTCTTTTTTCTACTTCAGGGGTATGCTCTTTATTTATTTTAAGAAGCGTTATTGAAGCAGTAGTCTCTTTATCCACACATGTCATATATTCATTCATGTCAGTTACCCACGCTTTTACAGCCTGATAACCAGACATAAACTCTTCTGTAGTGCTCGATGCTCCATTTGGAATCTCAACCTTTGTTGGATAATTGCATTCAGCAAATAGAGGAAATGTAATTGTAAGTGAAAGGATGATTGTAGTTTTGAAGAATTGTTTCATATTATTTTTATTTTTGGAGATTTTATATAAAACTCCACCTTTTATTTTGAATTTAATAATCTAATTTAATCATTTTATGACGCTCTAGTGAAGTATTAAGATCAATTTTAATGATTTATCTATGATTCTCATTCTTGGGAGATATAATTCAATATTTTCATAACTCGTTGATGTTAGAATGATACTTTGATGAGTTCAGTTAAACGGAGATAGTTGAGCGTGGGAAAGGTATTCGAAAGAAGGCTACTATCGATTTTAAATTCAGAAAAGCCTCATGTATTATGTGGCGGTCTCAAAGGATTAGAAAAAGAATCATTAAGGATAGATCAAGCGGGCGCTCTTTCACTGAGAAAACATCCTTCTAGATTAGGCTCAGCATTAACCAGTAAATTTATTACAACAGATTTCTCTGAAGCTTTATTAGAATTTATTACACCTGCAGTTTCGAGTTCTTGGGAAGCCCTCAGTTTTTTATGCGATATTCATCAATTTACCTATGAAAATATTGATGATGAGATGTTGTGGGTCTTAAGCATGCCCTGCAAGCTAGATAAAAAGCAAGAAATTCCACTGGCGCAATATGGATCATCAAATATTGGTCAAATGAAAACTATTTATCGCAATGGCCTGGGCCTCAGATATGGCAGAAATATGCAAGCAATTGCAGGAATTCATTTTAATTATTCTTTACCTAAAGATTTTTGGCCAATATTCCAAAATATTGAGCATGATCAGCAGTCAATTGAGGATTTTCAATCATCAAGCTACATGGCATTGATAAGAAATTTTAAGCGATTTGGTTGGTTGGTATTATATTTATTTGGGTCTTCACCTGCATTTAGTAAATCATTCGACTCACTCGTTGATAATGGTATGAGAGAATATGATAAAGATACTTTATACCAACCATATGGTACCTCACTGAGAATGAGTGATTTGGGCTATACAAGTAAAGTACAAGCTAGTATTAATATTTCGGTAAATAATTTAGAGGATTATATTAATAATTTAAGAGAAGCTATTACTACGACTGAGAGTTCTTATGCGGATCTTGGCTTATTAGCTGATGGAAATTACCAGCAGTTATCACTCAGTAAATTACAAATAGAGAATGAATATTATAGCCCAGTTCGACCAAAGAGAGTGGCATTATCCGGTGAAAGGCCCACTGCAGCACTTAGTAGGGGTGGTGTGGAATATATTGAAATTCGGTCACTGGATTTAAATGTATTTGATCCTGTGGGTATTAACCAAAATACACTCCGTTTTATGGAATCTTTCTTAATATATTGTCTGCTTGAAGATAGTCCAGAAATGACAACTAATGAAGATAAAGAAAATATGACTAATCACACAGCTACTGCTAATTACGGTCGAAGTCCAAACTTTATGCTGCAACAGGATGGAAAAAAAATCAGTCTTAAGAGTTGGAGTTTGATGTTGATGGATAATATATTGCAAGTTGCTGAAATGATTGATCGAAATAACAATTGTTCAGATTACAAGAAATCAGTCCAAGCGCAGATCGAGTTGATTCAAGATGCTAGTGCCACACCATCAGCCAGATTCATTCAAGAATTACATGAGACAAAGCTAGATTTTGCTGAATATGGACTTTCACTTGCAGAGAAGCAAAAAAATTACTTCGCTGATCTAATGCCATTGAATTCGAAAAAGAGTAAGTTGTTTAGAGATGAGGCAACTACCTCAAAACTAAAACAAGCTGAAATCGAATCCGTCGATCAGCCTCCACTTAACCTGTATCTTAAAGATTATTTTAAATCTTGATTTTCTAGAGGGTTCTTAAACGGGAGCTCATTACCATTTTTGTAAGCAAAATCTCGATGAAGTTGTTGCATTTTTTTTGTTATTGGCCCTGCTTTTCCATCACCAATGATTCTACCGTCAGCCTTTAAGATTGGAGTTAGTTCCCCCATTGTGCCAGTAGTAAACGCCTCATCAGCAGTATAGAGATCAGTGATTGAAAGATTTTTTTCCTTAGCGCTTATCGCTTCTGTTGTTGCGATTTCTAATATCATCGCTCTAGTCAGTCCTGGTAAACAACTATCAGCAAAAGGAGTAATTAGTGAACCTCCCTTTACTAAAAAGATATTTGTGTCATTAGTTTCAGAGATTAAACCATGAACATCAAGCATAACGGCGCTATCAACTCCGGCAACATTAGCTTCGATCATAGCTAAAATATTATTAAGAAGATTATTATGATGAATTTTTGAGTCTAAGCATTGTGGAGTATTTCTTCTTATTGAAGAGGTGATAACACTGATTCCAATATTATCATAGATTGGCGGTTTCCATTCAGCCAGAACAATTAAAGTACATCCAAATTGATTAAGTTTTGGATTCATACCAGATGTCGTTTTCTTGCCTCTAGTCAGAGTAAGACGAATATGCGATTCATCCCACATATTATTTTTTTCTAGTGTCTTGAAGATAGCATTTTTAATATCTTGATTTGATGGTATTTTCTCAAAGGCTAATGTTTTAGCGGAATTTTGCAATCTTTGAAGATGATCATCTAATGCCGCTATTCTTCCTTTGTAAACACGTAAACCCTCCCAGACTGCATCACCTCCTTGAACTGCGCTATCAAATACAGAGATCTTAGCATCATCTCTATGGACTAATTGGTTATCTATAAAGACAAAAATATTCTTATTTCGTGGGTCTGGCGTTTGCATTTTACTAACTCCGTTTAGCAACTAAAGCATGCTTATATAGGTTATTATAATAAGGAAGACATTTATTGTACAAAGGTAAAAATTTTTTTTGTAAGTCTGGTTTAGGTTTATATGGCATAAATGTACTTGATTTATGTACAGTTTCATACCAATACTTAGACCATATTCCATCCTCATTTATTGGCCCTGGATTCCAACTCAGCATTCCTTTTGAGTAATTTATTTTTAAATGTGCACATAACTTGGTTAAAATAAATTCTGGGTTAATTAATAGTTCACGGCTATCTATAATAACTGGGTTTCCACCCATAGAGATAAGTGACTGATATAATTTCCACTGGATATCAAGACCAGTATCACTGACTTTAGCGTCTGGAAGTTGAATGGTTAGAGATGGGATTACTTCCTTTGGATCTCGAATAAGGAAAATATTATCCACTTTTTGCAGGAATTCATCATCCAAATCTTGAAGATGATGTGACATTTGTTTCATAAATAAAATTTTAAAGTTACTTTCTTTATCTCTCATAATATCTCTCATGACAGAGTTTCCATCACAATTCATATTCTTTAGAACTTCTTCTCGGCCAGGATGATTAGCATTTGTAATTCTTAAATAATGTCCGTAGAGAGGTTCATCAATTACATGTGTGTCTCTTCGTTGAGCAAAACTGTACATAAGCGCGGTGGATATATTTCTAGGTCCGGACCATAAGCAGATTCTTTTCATAGTATTAAGATTTAATTTTGATTTTGTATTTCATATAAATATAAATTAATTTATGCGCTAATTCCTCCATCTATAATTAATTCGCTACCTGTAACAAACTTCGATTCATTAGAAGCTAGGTAAAGTATTCCATAGGCAACATCAATAGGGTCACCTATTCGACCTATAGGTATTTGTTCAGATAATTTTTTAATAGCTATTTCACGACCTATTTTTTTTGTAAACTCATTAAGTATTGGAGTGTCGATAAAAGCTGGATGAACTGAGTTACACCGAATGCCATTTCTTTCTTTGGCACAATGTAGAGCTATAGATTTGCTCAAATGCCGTACAGCTGCTTTTGCTGAATTATAAGCAGCCATATTATGACCTGCGATTATACCTGCGATTGATGAAACATTTATTATTGAGCTATTTTTAGTTTTTTTCATTAATGACACTGCATATTTGCAGCCCAAAAATGTGCTATTGAGATTTACATCATGAATATGTTTCCATTGCTCATAATTTTCATCTTCAATGTTACCAGCAGATCCAATGCCAGCATTATTAACCAGTATATCGAGCTTACCAAGATTTTTTTCTAAAAAGATTATAGCGTTCTTCCAATCGGATTCTTGGGTGACATCGAGTTTTAAGGGGATCGCTTGTTGAGGAAATTTTTTATTGATAGCTAGAGATTCAGAATCAACTTTTTCTTTATTAATATCAGCGAGAATAACTTTTGCACCTTCTTTAATAAATAATTTAGCCGTTTCTAAACCAATACCTTGTGCGGCTCCAGTTATTAATGCGACTTTTTTTTTAATACGCGCCATATTTTTTACCTTATACTCTTCTTTCATAATCTCATCAGATGCCAAACCATCATGCAAATATATATTTTTATTTTTTGGCAATTTAACAAAAGTTAGTTATTCTTAAAAAATTTTAAACATGGAAAATTAACATGAAAACAAATGCAATTCGAATAAATGAATACGGTGGACCAGAAGTCCTTAGTTACAGTGAGATTGACTTACCAAAATTAAAATCCGGTGAAGCTAGAGTTCGTCATACTGCGATCGGATTAAATTTCATTGATACATATCACAGATCAGGACTATATCCTATGCCTCTTCCAACAGGTCTCGGTAGTGAGGCAGCTGGTGTTGTTGAGGATGTGGCGGATGATGTTACTGCGGTAGAGGTGGGAGATCGGGTTGTGTACACTGGAAGACCAGCTGATTCGTACTCAGAGCATCGCAATTTCGATGCTAATCAACTTGTACCAATACCAGATGAAATTCCTGATGAGCAGGCTGCAGCGCTTTTTTTGAAGGGTTTAACTGCATGGTATTTATTGAATAAAAGCTATTCTGTTCAAACCGGTGATAACATTCTTTTGTATGCTGCAGCTGGTGGAGTAGGATTAATTGCATGTCAATGGGCGAACTATTTAGGCGCTAAAATTATTGGCGTGGTAAGTACAGAAGAAAAAGCTGAACTCGCTATAGCTCATGGATGTTCTAATATAATTATGGCCGACCAAGATATTGCTGAGAAAGTTCTTGAGCTTACAGCTGGTGAAGGAGTTGCTGCGGTTTATGATTCAATTGGTAAAGATACATTTATTTCTTCCCTGAATTCGTTAAAACCACATGGAGTTATGGTGACATTCGGTAACGCGTCTGGCCCTGTTGATCCATTTGCACCATCTGAGTTAGCATCAAGACACTCTTTGTATGTCACCAGACCTATATTGGCTGATTTTATAAACACTCGTGAAAAGTTACTGAATGCTTCTCAGGCACTATTTGACCTTGTAATGAAGAAAGTTATCAAGATAAGTATAAATCAGCGTTATGCCCTAAGAGATACGGCACAAGCTCACAGAGATTTAGAGTCACGGAAAACTACGGGCTCCACAATTTTGATACCTTGAGAGCATTACAATGACTTACCAACCAATCAAGGAAGGTGTTTCTACTTTCCTTGATATAAGAGGGAAAAAGTATCATCTGAAAATATGGGGACAATCCGATGCCCCCAAACTTTTTTATTTGCATGGGTGGGCAGACACTGGCACTACTTTTCAGTTTGTTGTTGATAAAATGCGATCAAATTGGCAAATTATTGCTCCTGATTGGCGTGGCTTTGGTAAAACTGAGCATCAGAACTCTTCTTATTGGTTTCCAGACTACTTAGCGGATCTTGATTTTATTTTAGAAGCTTACTCGCCAGATGAAACTGTTATAATAATGGGTCACAGCATGGGGGCAAATATAGCCTCTCTTTACGCTGGAATAAAACCAGAGCGAGTGAACCAATTAATAAATATTGAGGGTTTTGGATTAAGTGATTCGGACCCAAATAACGCGCCAGATACTTATCGACGATGGTTACAAAAACAAGAATCAGCACCTACTTTTAATGGGTATTCATCTTATGACGAGTTAATCCCTAAAATTACAAAAAGAAACCCAAGTATGAAATTAGATCGAGCAGCCTTTGTAGCAAGAGAATGGGCTTATGAAGATTCTAACGGTCATATAAGCTTACGTGCGGATCCATATCATAAACTACCTAATGCAGTGCAATACAGAAGATTAGAAGCGGAGGCCTGTTGGAAGAATATTATAGCTAGAACACTTCTTATTTGGGGGGAGCATACCAATTTCAAAAAAGAAATGGATTTATTGAAAAAAACAACCTCTGCCAATCATCCATTTACTCAAGCTAAATGTGTTTGTGTTTCAAATACCGGGCATATGATTCACTTCGAGAATCCAGAATCTCTAGCAGCTATCTTAGATGATTTTTTAAGCAGTGATTAATATCACTTAAGCAAGAAACATCCCATATGCAGGATTGTTACTTTCTTGCCAGTAACGATAACCCAGTTCGGAAAGATGTTTTTCAAGTTTGTTCATCTCAGTATCGGTGGCTTCTATCCCAGCAAGAATGCGTCCAAAGTCAGAGCCATGATTACGATAATGAAATAAAGTAATATTCCATTCGACTCCCACTGCATTTAAAAAGCCCATCAGCGCCCCAGGCCTTTCTGGGAATTCGAATCGATATAAACGTTCATTTTTTATGGAAGTTCGTCCACCTACCATATGTCTTATGTGAACTTTTGCCAATTCATTTTGACTTAGATCCATTACAGAGTAATTTAATTTTTCTAAATAATCTATGGTTTCGTTATGAGCATGCTCTCCTTGATGCAAAGCGAGCCCTAGAAAAACTCTTGCTGATACTTCATTATGGTAACGATAATTAAATTCTGTAATATTTCTTTTGCCTATGGCATCACAGAATTTTTTAAAACTACCAGGTTTTTCTTCAATTTCTACAGCAAGCAATATTTCACTTTGTTTTCCTATCGCCGCTCTCTCAGCTATATGTCTGAGTCGATCAAAATTTACATTTGCACCACAATTAATACCTATATATGTTTTATTTTTAATTTTATGGTACCCAGTATATTTAGTTATACCTGCTAATGATAAAGCGCCAGATGGTTCCACAATGGATCTTGTTTGTTCGTAAATTGTTTGAATAGCTGCGCATGTTTCATCGGTAGTGACTGTAATGATTTCATCAACATATTTTTTACATAATTTAAACGGGATATCACCAACTCGCTTTACTGCAACACCGTCAGCAAATATACCTACATGGTCTAGTGTTATTTGTTTATTAGCTTCTAATGATAATTTCATACTGGAAGAGTCTTCTGGTTCAACACCTATTATTTTTATACTTGGTCTTGTTTCTTTAATGTAAGTAGCAATTCCAGATATTAATCCTCCGCCACCGATTGGGATAAAAATAGCGTCAATATTTTCTTCCATTTGTTCCAGTATTTCTACACCAATTGTACCTTGCCCTGCTATCACATAGGGATCATCAAATGGATGGATAAAGGTTAAGGATTGATTTTTTTCCAGTTCTTTCGCTTTAAGGTATGCTTCATCATAATTATCGCCATGAATAATAATTTCAGCACCAAGAGATTTAACTGCCTCTATTTTAATACTTGGAGTAGTTTGAGGCATCACGATAACAGCACGCTTTTTGGCTAGTTTTGCAGCAAGGGCAACCCCCTGCGCATGGTTCCCAGCAGAACTACAAACTACTCCATTTGATGCTAGCTCTTCTTGTAGGTGCTTTAGTTTATTAACAGCACCTCTTATTTTAAAGGAAAAGGTTTTTTGCAGGTCCTCTCGTTTTAAAAAAATTTTATTTTCAAGTTGCTTCGATATGAGTTCGACATGCTCGAGTGGAGATACTTTTGCTACTGAATAAACATCTGCAGTTTTTATTAACTCTAAATAATTATCTTTACTCACTTGATTTTGTCCACATTGGTTAGATCACGGTAGCCTTATTTTAAGGTACACTTATTTCTTCTCCATTAGTATTAAGTATTTTAATTTCATTAATATCAAGAGCTTTAATCTTTTCTTCTATTTCACTTCGGTCCCCAACAATAACCCATGTTAAATTATCAGGTTTAATAATTGAGATTGCAGCATTATTTAATCGCTCCTTCGTTAGATTGCGGACATTAAGTGAGTATTGGTCCCAGTAGTTATCTGGTAATCCATAAGTGATTAATTCACTGAGATCGCTCGATATTGCTCTGATAGTTTCCCAACGGCCAGGTAAGCTTAGCGTATTATTATCTTTAACTTTTTCAAGTTCTTCATTTGTAACGGGGTTGCTTGTTAGATATTCAGTAAGCTCTCTTTTTATTTCCACTATTGATTCAGCTGTTTTATTAGTTTGGACAGGAGCATAAGCTATAAAAGGGCGTTGCTCTTTAGCCTGCAGAATAAGAGTTCTTGCACCATAAGCCCATCCTTTGTCTTCTCTAAGATTCATGTTGACTCGAGAGGTAAAAGATCCTCCAATCACCTCATTCATAGATTCAACTGCAAGCTCATCAGAATTAGCCGGACTGGGGGCAATATTAGCTGCTAACACTATCGATTGCTGAGCTCCTGGACGGTCTATCAAGTAGAGGGTTTCCTTCTTTTTGAGCGTTACAGGGATTATATTTTTTTTGGGCACATTACCAAAAGCCCAAGTCTTAAAATATTTTTCAAGTTTAGGTTTTATTTCATCCATTGTGATATCACCAACGACAATCATTGAGGCATTATTTGGTTTGAACCATTCTTGATGAAAATTAATAAGCGAATCTTGAGTAATTTTGTTAACAGATATCTCAGTACCTGACCCTGTCAATGGGAGTGAATATGCATGATCTTCCCCATAAATAAGTTCGGGTAAAATTCTCAGGGCAATCCCAAAGGGTTGATTTTTCTCTTGCTTGATCTGAGCTAATCTCTGATTTCTCAGACGATCCAATTCATTAATTGGAAAGCTTGGATTGAGAATAATATCCGCAAAGAGTTTAAGAGAATCATCTAAATTTTCTTTAAGTGCACTAAGAGAGACGTTTGAGCTATCAATTCCAGCGCTTGCATTTATAATGGCACCTAAATTTGCCGCAGTATCACTAATCTCAAGCGCACTTAATTTTTCTGTACCTTCATCCAACATGGCCATAGTGAGACTAGATGTTCCTGGTTCATTAAATTGATCTGCCGCATATCCAGCATCAAGCAGTAAGTTTATGTTGATAACAGGGACACTATCTTGACGAGCAACTATTAGATTTAATCCATTAGATAAAGTAGTTTTTTCAAAATTTACAAAGGTACTTTTTGGAAATTCTTTCGTCTCTGGGAGTTTTGAGCGATCAGCACCTTTATCACTTGCCGTGAAGGAATTACTAGGATGTACTTCTAAGTTATACGTTCCTTTTCTTAACCAATTATTTGCAACCTGGAGAATTTTTTTAGGAGAAGCATTAGTAGTCGCGTCTATTGATTCTTTATAACGACCCGGGTCTCCAGTATAAACGGCATATTGAGCTAATATATCTGACTTTCCACCGAAACCACCCACTTTCTCCAAGCCTCGAATAAAGCTTGATTTTAGTTTAGTTTTTGCTCGTTTTAATTCCGCTTTTGAAGGACCATCCTTTAAATAACGATTTAACTCCTCCTCAATTGCTTTTTTTACTAATTCTGGATCACCATTGGGTTGAACTGTTGCTTCTATGTAATAGAAGCCGCCAATATCACCTGCAAATTGATAAGAACTGACGCTTGTAGCAATCTGATCTTTATATACCAATCGATTATATAATCGCGAGGTTTTACCTGAAGTGAGGATTATATCTGAAAGTTGCAGATAGTCTGAGTCAAGATTTCTAAACGCTGGTCCACCCCAAGCTTTATAGAGACGTATTTGTGGCACATCATCTTTTATTATTTCTCGTTTATCGGTGTCTAATCTGATGGTCCAATCAACTAATTTCTCAATTGGAGGTGCCGCTGGTATGTCACCAAAATATTTTTTTACTTTTTCAAAAACATCATCAGGTTTGATATCTCCAGCAATCACAATAACAGCATTATTTGGGCCATAGTATTTTTTGAACCATTCATGCACATCCTCCAAGCTGGCAGCATCTAAATCTTCCATTGAACCAATGGTGCTCCATGAATAGGGGTGGGCAGTTGGGAAAATTCCCTCTAGAATATGATATTCAACCATACCATATGGTTGGTTATCCCCTTGTCTTTTCTCATTTTGTACAACACCTCTTTGTTCGTCTAATCTCTCTTGAGTTATCGCACCCAGCATATGCCCCATTCGGTCAGACTCCATCCATAAAGCCATATCTAATGCCGTATTTGGCACATTCTCGAAATAATTAGTTCGATCAAAGTAAGTTGTACCATTCATGTTTGTGGCACCAACTCTCTCAAATGGTTTAAAATATTCATCGTTGTAATTTTCACTTCCATTAAACATTAAATGCTCAAAAAGATGCGCAAATCCTGTTTTGCCTATTACCTCATTTTTGGAGCCCACGTGATACCAGACATTGACTGCAACAATAGGAGCTTTATTATCCTCATGCACGATAAGTCTTAAGCCGTTATCGAGAGTATACTCTCGATAATTAATTTCAATTTCAGAATTGGCATACGTAATTGATGAGAGTGCTATTGAAAAAAATAAAAAAGTGTATAAATTTCTAAACATAATTAATAATCCTACTAATATAAATTGTTTTTTTTGATTAAATTTCTAGATCATACAAACATTTTGCAGTTAAATGAAAAAATATTACGGTATCTTTATTGCCTGAAAACCCAACAATATTTACTATCATAACCTTTACATAAATACTGAGAAACACCTTGAGCAAAATAATAATCCGAAACGCAAAAATAATAAATGAAGGAAATACTTTTGATTCTGATATTTTGATCGATAATGAGAGAATTCAAAAAATAGCACCAAGTATTTCAGTTGATAATAATGTTTGTGCCATCGACGCTAATGGTCGTTTACTAATTCCTGGTATGATTGATGATCAGGTCCATTGTCGTGAACCTGGTTTGACACATAAAGCGGATTTAGTAACTGAGTCTTCGGCTGCAATTGCAGGAGGTATTACTAGTTTCATGGAAATGCCAAATGTTGAGCCAAAGACTATAAATAAATCAGCCCTTGATGATAAATATAATAGAGCAAAAGATCGATGTAGAACTAATTATGGGTTTTATTTAGGAGCAAATAATACGAATATTGAGGTTATTAAATCATTATCACTTAATGATGCATGTGGGATTAAAGCTTTTATGGGGGCCTCAACTGGGAATATGTTAATTGATGATCCGAGTGCTCTTGAATTATTATTTGAGCATTCACCAATCATGGTTGTTACCCATTGTGAAGACTCTCCTACAATATGGAAAAATGAAGCTCAAGCAAGAGAAAAATACGGTGAAGATGTTCCAATGTCAGAGCATCCTCATGTAAGATCTGATCTTGCATGTTACAAGTCATCAAGCACAGCGATTAATTTGGCCAAAAAATATGATGCTTTGCTGCATGTACTGCATTTAACTTCAGCAAAAGAAATGGAACTATTTTCAAATAAGCATCGCTCGGAAAAGAGAATTACAGCAGAAGTATGTGTTCATCATTTATGGTTTGATGAGAATGACTACGCTGTTCATGGAACGAATATAAAATGTAATCCTGCAATTAAGACAAATCATGATAAAATGGCTTTAATTGAGGCGTTAAGATCAGGTAAAATTGATGTAATTGCAACGGATCATGCTCCTCACACCAGCGAAGAAAAGAAATCATCTTATTTTGATGCTCCAGCTGGCTTACCTTTAGTGCAACACGCCTTACCAGCACTTTTTGATTTAGTTGCCAAGCAAGAAATATCTATGGAGTTAGTAGTGGATCGAGCATGCCATGCCCCAGCTGATTTGTTTGGAATTGAGAGTCGTGGATATATCAGAGAGGGTTATTATGCTGATCTTGTATTGCTTGATATAAATAAGCCAAATCAAGTAACTAAGGATAATATTCTTTACAAATGTGGTTGGTCTCCATTTGAAGGTCATACTTTTAAAACCTCAATTGACACAACTATAGTAAATGGCACAATTGTTTATGATGAAGGTATTTTAACCGGGGCAATTGTAGGCAAAAGAATGACTTTTAATCGGGCTCGATAATAAAAATATGTTTACTTTATTAGAGATACCATTATCCTTATCCTTGAGGGATTAGTTTGTTGTACCACTACTAAAATTTATATTGTTGCATGAGTGCAAAAAAATTAAATGAAGCCAACAAATATTCAAGATCCAAATTATTTTCATAAAGTCGTGGACTGTCAATGGGCCTGTCCTGCACATACAGATGTACCTCGATATATTCGTATGATTGCGCAAGGACGTTTCTCCGATGCATATATGGTAAATCGTGAATCAAATATTTTTCCTGGAATACTAGGAAGAGTTTGTGATCGGCCTTGTGAACCAGCGTGCCGTCGCAATAGAGTGGAAGATAAAGCAGTTGCAATTTGTAGGCTTAAACGGGTTGCAGCAGATCATCGTGATGACATAAATGAACGATTACCCAAAGCTCCAAAGGTAAAAAATGGATTTAAAATAGCTCTTATTGGCGCGGGATGCGCATCTTTGTCCGTAGCAAATGATCTATTACCTTTAGGTTATGACATTACAATATTTGAAGCACTGGATAGTACTGGTGGGCTGATGCGTACAAATATTCCTCAATTCCGTTTACCACCAAAAGTTTTGAACGAAGAGATTCAATATATTCTTGACATGGGAGCAGATCTTAAACTCAATCATCGAATAGAAAGTTTTGAAGAATTTTTAAATGAGGATAACTTCGATGCTATCTTCGTAGGAACTGGCGCCCCAAAAGGTAAGGAATTAGATCTGCCGGGCAGATATGAAACAAGCAATGTTCACATAGGTATTGAATGGCTCGAATCTGTAGCCTTCGAGCACACTAAATCAATTGGCGAAAGAGTTTTAATAATTGGTGTCGGTAATACTGCTATGGATTGCTGTAGATCATCTTTAAGAATTGGGGCAAAACAAGTTAAGGTTATGGCAAGAAAGCCGAGGGCTTTCTTTAAAGCGTCTGATTGGGAATTAGAGGATGCAGAAGAAGAGAATATAGAAATTATAGTAAATCATTCGCCCAAGGCTTTTGTAATTGAGAATCAGAAACTCGTGGGTATGTTATTCGAAGAAATGGAATATAAAATTAGTGACCAAGGAAAAATTGATCGAGGAAAGGTGGTAGGCGAAAAAATTATTGAATGTGATGATGTAATTCTGGCAATTGGACAAGATAATGCATTCCCTTGGATTGAGAGAAATATAGGAATTGATTTTGATGAATGGGATTGTCCGATAGTTGATGAAGCAACTATGATGTCATCCAAGGCAGGAGTTTTTTTTGGAGGAGATGCTGCTTTTGGACCTAAGAATATCATTTGGGCGGTAGCTCATGGTCATGAGGCTGCGACATCTATACATAAATTCTGTAATAAAGAAGACTTAGTTGATCGTTTACCGCCAGGGCTAAATCTAGCTAGTCAGAAAATGGGTATTCATGAATGGAGTTATTCTAACGATTATGATGCCTCCGAGAGAAGGCTAATGCCTCATGTTGATCTAAAAGAGCGCTTTAAGCAATTGGATATTGAAGTTGAATTAGGTTTCACGTTAGAGCAAACAATAACGGAAGTTGAGCGATGTTTGAATTGTGATGTTCAGACAGTTTTCAGCGCTAAATTATGCATTGAATGCGATGCTTGTATTGATATATGCCCAGTTGATTGTCTAACCATAACAGATAATGGCGATGAAGAAGATCTGAGATCTCGATTAAGAGTTCCAGCAGAAAATATGGAACAAGATATATATGTTTCTGAGGATCTCCCTCAAACAGGAAGAGTGATGGTAAAAGATGAAGATCTATGCGTGCATTGTAGTTTATGTGCCGAGAGATGTCCTACAGGTGCCTGGGATATGCAAAAATCAACAATTCTGTTGCCGCATGCCAAGGATGAGATTGATTTAAATCAACCAATTAAAGCACTTAGTAACTAAGGGGTGGGTAAGAATTAATAAAAACACTCAATCCATGACAAGAGTCAATGACTTAGTAATTAGGATAGCTACTGTTAACGGGACTGGTTCAGCTAGTGCTAATGGTTTGCTGATGAAGTCAATTTTTCGCATGGGTATTCCAGTAGTAGGAAAAAACTATTTTCCTTCCAATATTCAAGGCTTACCAACTTGGTATGAAATAAGGGTAACTGGTGATGGTCACCAGGCCGCCTCAGATCAGGTTGACATTGTTGTTGCTATGAATGCACAAACATACCAAAAAGACTTAATGTCCGTTCAAGCAGGTGGTTGGCTTATTTATGATTCGACATGGCCTCGAAGTAAATTACTAGACCGTGAAGATATAAACGTTATCGGTATTCCTTTGTCAAAATTATGCAATGAGAATTTTGATGGAGTAAGGTCGCGAATTTTAATGAAAAATATTGCTTATGTGGGTGCCTTAGCTGCTTTATTGAAAATTGATCTAAATATAATAAAAGAATTACTAAATGAGACTTTTGCCACAAAAAAACATCTGGTAAGTTCAAACTTAGAAGCTATTATGTTGGGTTATAATTATGTAATAGAAAGTTTTCCTTGCCCTTTATCATTAACAGTCAAACCCATAGATAAAACAAAAAATCATGTAATTATTGATGGGAATACCGCGGCTGGCTTAGGTTGCGTTTATGCAGGCGCTACTGTTGGAGCATGGTATCCGATAACGCCTTCAACCTCATTGATGGATTCATTCGAAGCATTTTGTAAGCAATTAAGAAAATGTGACGAAACTGAGAAGAATAATTTTTGCATAATTCAAGCAGAAGATGAATTAGCTGCTATAGGTATGGTCCTTGGAGCGAGTTGGAATGGGGCACGTGCGTTCACTCCAACAAGTGGACCAGGAATATCATTAATGAGTGAATTTATCGGGTTTGCTTATTATTCAGAACTGCCTGCAGTGATTTTTGATATTCAAAGAACAGGCCCTTCAACGGGTATGCCCACAAGAACACAGCAATGCGACCTTATGATTTGTGCGTATGCTTCTCATGGAGATACTAAGCATCCATTATTATTTCCGTCTAATCCTGAGGAGTGTTTTTATATGACACAAGCTGCATTTGACTTAGCAGATGAGTTGCAGACACCAGTATTTATGATGTCAGATTTAGATATTGGTATGAATGATTGGATGTGCCCGGATTTAAAATGGGATGAGACATATCGCCCAAAAAGGGGAAAAGTGCTAAATGCAGAACAATTAGAATCAATGGAAAAATTTCATAGATATCTTGATGTTGATGGGGATGGTATACCATATAGAACATTGCCGGGAGAACATGCTAAAGGTTCATTCTTTACTCGTGGCTCCGGGCATAACAAATATGGCGCTTATACCGAAGATGGCAAAGAGTATCAGGATGTTGTTGATCGTTTACTATTGAAATGGGAGACAGCCAGAGTAATGATGCCTCAAGCGATAATTAACTCCTCGGAATTTAATACAACAGCTATAATATCATATGGTAGTAGTGATGGTGCTGCAAAAGAGGCATTAGAGAGACTTAAACAGCAAAATAAAAATTATAATTACTGTTGCGTAAAAGCTTTTCCTTTTAATGATTCGATTAAGGATTTTATAGCTAATCATGACAAAATTTTCATTGTTGAGCAGAATAGAGATGCGCAAATGCGATCGTTATTGATCCTTGATCTTGAGATAGATCCAAAGAAATTGATATCAATTTTACATTATAATGGAAACCCAATTCACGCAGATTTTATTGTTGATGCAGTTATGAAGAATGAGCAAAAAGGTGTTGCGGCGTAGCCCAGAGAATAACTAATGAGTTATATTGGAAAACCAAAAATTACACATCCAAAGGCAGCTAAGAATGCCATTGGCTTATCTAGAAGAGATTATGAAGGAGTAGTGTCAACGTTATGTGCTGGTTGTGGGCATGACTCTATCACAGCAGCAATAATTCAGGCTGTATTTGAACTGGGAATAAAACCATACTCATTAGCGAAAATGTCTGGAATTGGTTGTTCCTCTAAAACGCCCGCTTATTTTGTTAGTCAATCACATGGTTTTAATTCTGTGCATGGAAGAATGCCTTCTGTAACTACTGGTGCAAATGCAGCAAACCGTGATCTAACTTATATCGGCGTTTCTGGCGATGGCGATTCGTTATCTATCGGTATGGGGCAGTTCGCTCATGTTATTCGCCGAAATCTCAATATGACTTATTTGATTGAAAATAATGGTGTGTATGGTCTAACAAAAGGTCAGTATTCAGCATCAGCAGATATTGGAAGTAAAGCAAAGAAAGGTCCAGCCAATCAGCAAAAACCAATAGATCCAGTTAGTATGGGAATAGCCCTAGGCGCAACATTTGTAGCACGAGGTTTTTCAGGTGATAAAGAACAATTAGTTCCGTTAATTAAGGCAGCTATAAGACATAAAGGATTTGGTTTATTAGATATAATTAGCCCGTGCGTCACATTTAATGATAATGATCAATCAACAAAAAGTTATTCGCATGTTAGAAAATTTTACCATCAAGTAATTGATACTGATTTTGTTCCTCCTGCGCAAGAGATAAAAGCAAAATATAATAAGGGCAAAGCAATGCCAATTAACTTACATGATGGAAGTAAGATTATTTTTCGTAAAGTTGATAAGAATTATGACCCAACTGATAGGGCGGGAGCCTATTCTTATCTGAGAGATAGCGTAAGTAAACAAGAGGTGACCACTGGACTACTTTATATTGATAAAGAATGTGATGATATGCATGAAATTGCTGATAGCGCAGATCGACCTTTATCTAAAATACCATATGAAGAACTAGTTCCGAGCTCAAAAGATCTTGCGAATATTATGAATCGTTTTAGATAAAACTGATGATTTTATTACGTTTTTTTCTAATTCTGATCATGACATCAGTTTTTATATATTCATGTGAAGTTGAAACTCAAAAATTATCTCAAAAGGATGTTACTTTTTTTGGCACAGGAAAAGTGTCTCGATATCAACAATTTAAGGATGGCTCTCACGAAATATTGAGACCATTATTTTTTGCTGAAATATTTATATCTACAGATGGTATCGTTAAGAATGCAAAAATTAAATTCCCAGAATTTCTAGATATTACAAAAGAACTACAATATCGATATTCAGAATCAGATGAAATTGGAGATGTGATGTATCTGAGTGGTTTTGCAAAAAATTATCAAGATTTAGAGGTAGAATTTCCGATGGGTGATTATTCATTTAGCTTTGAAACATCAGAAGGTATAGTCAGAGATAGTGTAGTGAGTTACAAAGACAAATCTTTTCCTGTTCATCCAAAGATAATATTCAAGCAAAAAAATAAAGTAATTCCTATTGATAAAGTTAATCCACAGGAAGAACTAATTATCACTTGGCCAAAATTTTCTGAAGGAAAGGCAGATAAAAATGGTCTTCTTGATGATCCAATTTTTGTAGCGATTGATAGTTGCGAGATAGAGGATATTGTTCACAGTGGGCGACCTTTTGAAAAGAATGGATATTTAACTTTCAGAGCAGATCAATATGTTGTCGCTGCTGGAGTACTTGAGCCTGGACAGAAATATAGTATGTATGTCGAGCATGCTATATTTACGGATACTCAAAATGAGAATGGCATGCCAGCTTTTGCAACTCTAGCTTCTTCAACTTATATGGACTTCAATACCACAGGGACAGTTGATCCTGATTATTGCCAACCTTAAAATTTTTCATATGATGTGGCTTTGTACTTCTTAAATTTAATCATTCTTTTGAATTTGGATTTATCAAAATTATGTATATAACATTAAAAGAACGAGTAGAAAAAATATTACCAAAATGGAAAAGTCGGTACGCCAATCCATTTGATGCTGCTACTGATTTAGGTTTATTGAAAGCTACAGTAAGTGATCCAGATTCTTTAAATCTCAACAAGCGACATTCACGTATTCGTCAACAAGCTAAGTCTCTTGAGCGAGAGTTATGGGGTGGCAATGGTGGGTAAATATAATTTTTTGTTCTCATTAAGATAAGGGTTTAATTATGAATTATAATTTGCAAGAAATTCGTAGTAATTTTCCTGCATTATCTATAAAAGATAAAGGTAAGCGAAGAATATATTTTGATAACCCTGCTGGAACTCAAGTCAGTCAGCAGGTTGTTGATGCTATGCAGGATTGCTTAATAGGATCTAATGCAAATATTCAAGGTGGTTTTGAGACTTCAAATCGCGTGGATCGAATATTATCTGATGCGCGTCAAGCTATGGCGGATCTTTTAAATGCTAATTGTCATGATGAGATTATTTTTGGTCAAAATATGACTACATTAACTCTGCATTTTTCTCGCTCTCTCGGAAGACTATTTTCTCCTGGAGATGAAATTATCTTATCCAAAATGGATCATGATGCAAATATCTCACCATGGTTATTATTAGCTGAAGATTTAAATTTAAAGATTAAATGGCTGGCCTTTGACAATGAGTCATTTGAATTTAATATAAATGATTTAGATGCACTGCTTACCAATAGAACTAAATTGATTTGTGTTGGAGGTGCAAGTAATTTATTAGGCACAATTAATGATATTAAGACAATTAGTAAAAAAGCAAAAAGTGTAGGTGCCTTTTGCTTTGTGGATGCAGTTCAGCTTGCACCTCATGTAGCAATTGATGTTCAGGATATTGGCTGTGATTTCTTAGTATGCTCATCTTATAAATTTTTTGGACCTCATCAAGGAATTCTATGGGGTAAGAAAGACGTTATGTCATCTTTGGAGTTATATAAAGTCCGACCTGCCACTGATCAATTACCTGGCTGTTTTGAAACAGGTACACAAAGTCATGAAGGTATAGCTGGCATTACAGCTGCAATAGATTATTTTGCTTGGGTAGGTGAGAAGTATGCTCAGGAATTTGTAATCAAAAATAAATCAAAGCGTCAACGAACTGAAATATTGCATGGCGCTTTGGATTATCTCTTAGCTTATGAGGCGGACATAACTAAACATCTGATAGATGGGTTAAATACCATTAAAAATTTGAAAATTCAGGGTGTCACTGCAAATGAAGCTATTCATAGAAGACTCCCCACGGTTTCTTTTACAATTACTAACTATCAATCTTCTGACATAGCAGCTGCTTTGGCTAGAGAAAATATTTTTGTATGGAGCGGCCATAGTTATGCATTGGAAGTGGTTAAATCATTAACTTTACTTGATTCAGGTGGAGTTGTTAGGGTCGGTCCTGTGCATTATAACGGCACCGAGGAGATAGATGATTTTATTGAAGTGCTTGGCAGAATAACGACTCATTAACTAAGGAGGTTAAATTGAAAAATTTGTTTTCATTAGAGGGAAAAATAGCAATTGTTACAGGTGGGAGTAGTGGAATTGGTGCAATGATTGCTGAGTCATTTGTTAGAAACGGAGTCAAAACATACATAATTTCGAGAAAAGAGGAAGTTTTACAAAATACAGCGAGGGAATTTTCAAAATTTGGTGAATGTATTGCAATTTCTGCTGACCTATCAGAAAGAGAGGGAATTTTAAAATTCATAAAAAAAATAAAAACTATTGAAAATAAAATCGATATCTTAATAAATAATGCTGGTACAAGTTGGGGGGCATCCATTGAGAAATTTCCCGAGCAAGGTTGGGATAAAGTAATGGATATAAATTTAAAATCTATTTTCTTTCTAACCCAGCAATGCATCCCCCTATTAAAGCTTGCTGGTAATAAAGAAACACCCGCAAGAGTAGTTAATATTGCATCAATAAATGGAATTACTCATCCTAATATGCCTACTTACTCATATTCCTCTAGTAAGGCAGCAGTTATTCAGTTGACTAGGCACATGGGAGCTGATTTAGCTAAAGATTTTATAAATATAAATGGAATCGCTCCAGGTTATTTTCCTAGTAAAATGACAGCATTTGTAGAGCATGATGCTGAAATGCAAAAAATGGTTTTAGATAAAATACCTCTAGGACGTATGGGAAAAACAGAGGACATCGCAGGTGCCGCTATATACTTATGTTCAGAAGCGTCATCATGGATTTGTGGTCAGACAATTGTAGTCGATGGTGGAATGATTGCGGGAGCTGGATAGAACCAATTATACAATCAATGAGATATTTAGAAGTAACTGCTAAGGTTTAAAAAAATATAATGGCCTTTGATTCAATGATGAAAGTTTTGTGGTTTCTAAGAAAGGTAGTTAATCTATAGTATACTGCTCCAATTCAAATTTTCACGAGAGTAAAAATGCGCCCGTAGCTCAGCTGGATAGAGTACCTGGCTTCGAACCAGGTGGTCGGGAGTTCGAATCTCTCCGGGCGCGCCATCTTATTAATAAGAAAAATTAAGGGAAGTTAGATGCGAAATAAAACAGAATTTGATAGTTGGCAATCTATTTCTCTGGCGCTATACATGACTCTAATTGGTTATGGTGTGATGGTAGGTATACCAGTTATTAGTACTGCTTGGTCAGAAAACTTAGGTTTTACTGCTGAACAAGTCGGCCGAGTTGCTGGTGCTGATATGGGTGGTTTATCAGTAGGTGCGGTTGCTGCAGCCCTAATTATAGCGAGAATTAATCGAAGATATTTGGTTGTCGTCAGTGCAATTATTACCATTATCGCTAATTATCTGTGCACGCAATATCAAAATTATGAGGTTGTTTTGTGGTTAAGAGTCCTTTCTGGTTTTGGTAATGGTATATATATCGGGGTGGCAGTTGCGGCACTTGGAGCTACAATTAAGCCAGCTCGAGCATATAATCTTATGCTCTTTGCATTTGCGTTTTCTCAAGCGTTGGAGGTAAGGCTATTTCCACAATTATCAATGAATGGTATCTATTGGTTTTTTATAGGTTGCGTAGCTTTTGGGTTGCTCTTTACCCATTGGATTGTACCTTATAGAAAAGAGATAGATGTTGAAAATAATGAAAATCAAATAACTATCGAAACAAATAAATCTATCCCCAATTATATAATATGGATGTGCATGGGAGCTATATTGTTCACTTATCTCAGTATTGGGGCATACTGGGTATATATTGAATTAGCTAGTTTAAGTAATGGCATTTCTGATTCATGGGTTAGTGGTGTATTATTTTGGTCCTCATTGCTAACACTTATTGGATGTGCGTTTGCGGCTTATTTTAATAATCGCTATGGACTAGCAAAACCATTAATTGGTGCACAAATTCTAATGATGGTAATCATTGGAATGTTAATTAGTGGAATCACAAATATTAATCTTTTGATAAGTGTTTTTATGTTTAATTTTCTCTGGATATTTAATGATGTTTTTCAAATGGCAACAGTGGCAATTCTTGATAAAGATGGCTCTTTTGCAGCACTCGTTCCAGGAGCTCAGGGGCTGGGGCAAATAATAGGGCCAAATATAGCAGCTACTATACTGGGTGCGCAGTATGGATACAGTGAAGTATTTATTATGTGCATGATAGCGATCGCTATTAGTGTGATAATTTATCTACTTATGCAAAAACGTTTGAAATTATATGCACCGAAGTTGCTCGATGCATAATGATCTTGGCTGCTAAAAAATGTAGATTATTTTTTCATGGTGGCATTAAATCGATTCATTAAATACTCACCCGCTTTAATTGTTTGATACTTTTCTTCATTGTCTGACTGAATGCATGTTGGTAAACATTTGATTTCAGCATCGAAATTAGGATTCTGAAAATATGCAATCGATTGTCTTTTTTCAGTTAAGGTTTGCTGTATTTTATTCGGTGAGGTTACGCGATGAAGGGTGGACACCCATCGATCATTCGTCCATCTTGCCATCATATCTCCAATATTAATTATGAAAGTATTTTCTTCTGGATTTATTGGTAACCATTTTCCATTCTTATATTTGACTTCTAAGCCCCCGATTTTAGGATCTGGGAGCAAGATAGTTAGGCTTCCATAATCGGTATGAGCTCCAGCTCTCTCTTGGTCGGGCAGATGGTCAAACTTAATTGCAGGGTAATTTAAAGTTCTGAGAGCACTAATATGATGAGTGTAATACTTATCAAAGAAAAATTGATTTAGATTTAAGGCAACAGCGAAAAGCCTCATAATTTGTAGACTTAGTAGCTCCATAGATTGGTAATATTTGATCCAAGCATTTTTGAAGTATTGAGGCTTCTCTGGCCAGATATTCTTTCCATAAAAGAAATCATAATCGTCACCTTGATTTGAAATTTGACTTAATGGTCCAGAACTAAATGCTTCTTTAAGATCCGGTGGAGTCATGATACCTCTTGATTTAGTTAGAGTTTCTGATTGCATCGGAAAATAACCGCGCGGTGAACGAGGATTAATTGGTTTATAAATATTTTTCTGGCGCTCAGATAACGCAAAAAACTCTGTTGCTGCATTCCACGCATTTTCAATAGTATCGATTGGAATCTCATGATTTGTAATCTTGAGAAAGCCAATCTCTCGACAAATTTCATCAACTAAAACACCAGTCTTATTTCTGGAGTGGTCATCATTCTTATTGAAAGCCCCCAGATCGATTGAAGGTATACTTATGTCATCATTCATATTTAATTAACCTAAGCTTTTATAGCTGCGGGCAATTTCTGCGGCAAGTTTTGCATTATTTAACACTAATTGAATATTCGATTCTAAACTTTTTCCTTTGGTTATTTCAGCAATTTTAGATAGCAAAAACGGGGTGGTTTCTTTACCAATGATATTTTTCTCTTTCATCTCAATGAGTGCAGAATCTATCACTGAATTAATTTCTTCTGGAGGTAAGGAGTATTCTGCCGGTATTGGATTAGCGATAACCATGCCACCTTTAATAGATAAATCCCATTTTGCTCGCATAGCACTTGCAATCTCGAGAGCGTCGTGACATCTGTAATCAACAAGGCACCCACTCTCAGAGCTATAAAAAGCGGGCAAGCTATTAGTTTTATAACCAATTACTGGCACTCCATGTGTTTCAAGATATTCAAGTGTTCTGGGCAAATCTAAAATTGATTTTACTCCAGAGCAAACTACAGCAACATTAGTATTAGCTAGTTCTTGCAGATCAGCTGAAATATCAAGAGAGTCATTAATATCTCTATGAACTCCGCCTATACCCCCAGTTGCAAAAATATTTATATTAGCCATAGATGCAATAATCATTGTTGCTGCAACTGTGGTGGCGCCATCACTATGTTGTGAAATTGTAAAAGGAATATCACGCCGACTTATTTTAGGTATCTGCACACCATTTTTTGCTAAATACTCCATTTCATCTTGAGTTAATCCAATTTTTAAGCGACCTTTAATTATCGCAATAGTCGCTGGAATAGCTCCGTTATCGATAATAGTTTTTTCAACAGCTTTCGCTGTTTCAATATTCTGCGGGTAGGGCATGCCATGACAAATAATTGTAGATTCCAGAGCAACAATTGGTGTACCAGATTCCATTGCTTCTTTTACTGATAAACTAATATCTAAGTTAGGTATTAGTTTTTTATTATAAATATTGTTCATTATATTTTTTCTCAAGATATTCGGCTGACATAGATGAATTAATAGTAGTATTTTTTGATAATGCGATTTTAGAGGCAATTAAAGTTTTTTTAACTGAATCCTTAATATTGTATTGCGCTTTCCAGGCATAGACCAGTCCAGCCATTGATGCATCACCAGCTCCAGAAACATTGGAAACAGTATTTCTTATTACTGGCATTGATTCAATACCTGAATCTATAGAATCACTATAAAAAATCCCTTTTTCTCCTAAAGTGATAAATAATCTTTTGAGTCCTCTCTCATGAAACCATGTTGCCATAGATGAAAGGGTGGATATTTTTTTTACCTTGATTCCAGATATTGCTTCAGCTTCAATTAGATTTGGTTTAAGGGTGTGTATATGACTTAGGTAAGGCTCAATTTTAACCGCCTTTGAGGTTGATACAGTATCGACAAATATTGGTAGATGACTAAATTTTTCAAATATATAGTTCAAAGTGTCCAGAGATAGATTAGTATCTAAAATAATCATCTCTGATTGATTAATATTTTTTTCAATTGATTGAATGTAGCTGGGCGTGATTGCTGAAATAATATCCATATCAGATATTGCGCAGAGCATCTCACCTGTATTATCAATTATAGAAAGATAGGTGGAAGTTTGAAGCGTCTCATGTCTATGTATACAGCGAGTATCTATGCCTATTTCTTGGCAGTTTTGTAATAAAAGATCTCCATGCTGATCATTGCCAATCGCGGTAATGAGCCTACTTGGGAGTCCTAATCTAGTAATATTCTCTGCAATATTTCTGGCTACACCCCCTGGTGAAGTATGCAGATTGCCAGGATTAGAGTCATGAGTTCTAATTTTTTTAGAAGAAATCCCATGCAAATCAATATTTGCTCCACCAATAACTGAGAAGAATGGGTCTTTGCCAATTATATAACCTCTCCCTTTTATCAGGCCTTTCGAGTTTAAATTCATTATGTGCACAGCCACAGCAGATCGAGTGATACCCAACCTCCTGGATAAGTTCTTTTGGGAGATTTGAGGATTATTCTTTATCTCTTCAAGTATTTCTTGTTCTCGATTGGTTATATTCATAACAAATGTTTAAATAATTAACAAATGTTAGTAAGATACAGTAATAACATTAAATTGTAATCATTTAATTAATTAAAAATCCAATTAGAATTTTCTTTATAATAAAAATATAAAGAGCTACATTGTAGCTTCAAGCAAGGTGTCATTTAAATCATTTAAAAAGGAATTTAAGGTGAAGGAAGAAAAAAGAAAACAATTAAATTTTGACAGTAAGGCAGTATATTATGCTCCTGATAAGGGTTCGAGCTCCATCGGTGCGCCAATATTTATGTCCTCAAGTTTTCACTATGGTGCTGATGTGTATCAACAGGTTGTTGATGGTGAGAGAAAATCAGTCAATATATATGGTCGATGTGGCAATCCTAATGAATATCAATTTGAAGAGCAGATGATCATGATTGAAGGCGCTGATGCATGCTTGGCAACAGCTTCAGGGATGGCAGCTATATCTGTAACATTATTCGGCCTTTTAAAAAGTGGTGATCATATAGTTTGTGATTGGACAACTTATAGTTCTACACATGAAATGTTAGATCATCGGCTAACAGACTATGGCATAACAACAACTTTTGTGGATACGGCAGATTTAGATGCAGTCAGGAATGCTATTCAAGAAAATACCAAAGTGCTGTATTTTGAATCCATTGCAAATCCGTCGATGAAGGTGCCTAATTTTGATGCTCTTGTAGAAATTGGTCATGAGAATGATCTCGTTGTAGTTTGTGACAATACCTTTGCCAGTCCATATGTAGTTAGACCTCTTGATTGGGGCGTGGATATCGTTATCGAGAGCGCAACTAAATTTATTGGTGGTCACAATGATGCACTTGGTGGTGTAATCGCAATGAGGTCAAAATTATTACCACCTGATTTTATGGAAACAATTCGCTGGAATACCATGGTTAAATGGGGTTCACCACTTTCACCTTTTAATGCCTGGGTGTTATTACGCGGTATTCAGACTTTATCTGTCAGATTAGAGCGACAATGCAAAACAGCAATGATACTAGCTAAGTATTTTTCGGAACACCCAAAAGTTAAGAGTGTCTGGTATCCTGGTTTGGAGAGTCACCCTCAGCATGAATTGGCGAAAAAACAGATGCCTAAATTTGGTGGTATGCTTACATTCGAAGTTAAGGATGGAGATGATGCTTTAACGGTCCTCGATAATTTGGAGTTAGCATGTTTTGCTGCCAGCCTGGGCGGCGTTAGAACGACAACACAAATTCCTGCGACGATGGCTTTTTTGGATATACCAGAAGAGGAGCGACAAGAAATGGGAATTTATCAAGGCATGATAAGGGTATCTACTGGTCTTGAAGACTCCGATGATTTGATTGCTGATTTTGAGTCTGCCCTTAACTTGATTTGAGATATAAAATGGAATTAAAAAGGTCTTTAACGTTTTGGGATGTTTTCGCAATTGCTATGGGACAAGTAATTGGTTCTGGTATCATGGTACTCATCGGGATTGGTATTGGTTTTACTGCATACGCTATTCCTTTTGCATTTATCTTATCCGCTATATTATCAATAATAAAACAATTACCCATTGCATTTATGGGTTCAGCTATGCCAGCAACTGGAGGTTTGTACGTTTATTGTAAACGTATTCTTGGACCAAAAATCGGTTTTTTCTATCTTGCCATTCTAACTTTCACGCATATCTTGATTGCTTTATTTGCTCTAGGTTTTTCTCAGTATGCAATCGCTTTAATGCCACAATTAGATGCGAATATAACTGCAATTAGTATTATGCTTTTATTTTATATTGTTAATTTATTTGGTGTTAAGCAAGCGGCCTTTATCCAAAAGATCATGATTGTGTTTTTACTGTGCGGCCTTTCCTCTTTGATATTTTTTGGCATTATGGAAGTTGATTATAGTAACTTTAATAATACCGAGAAGTTATTTCCACAAGGTTGGTATGGTTTTGGCTTAGCTTGTGTGGTTTTGTCATTTTCCACGGGTGGCGCCCAATATATCTCTGAGCTTGGTGGTGAAATGAAGAACCCTCATCAAGATTTACCCAGAGCAATAATATTGAGTACGGTTATCGCTGCAGTTTTCTTTGCATTGGTCTCAATAGTGGCTGTTGGTATTTTACCTATAGAGCAAACAGCTGGAAAACCACTGGCTGAGGTGGCGCAAACTATATTACCGCCTGCTGTATATATTGCTTTTATTGTTGGTGCAGGTTTGTTCGCTCTGGCGACAAGTATAAATTCAACGTTTTCTTGGGCTACTAAGTCATTACTTATAGCATGTAAAGATGGTTGGCTGCCATCTCGTCTTGCTACTGTTAATAAACGCTTTGATACACCTCATATATTATTGACTGTAATTCTACTTTTTGGACTGACACCAATTCTAGCCGGAAAAGATTTGCGATATATTATAATGCTTGGTGGGGGCTTAGTTTTTATATATGATTTAATCCCATTGATTGCAGCCTATCAGTTTTCAAAGAAATTACCAAAGCAGTTCGCCAGAGCCACTATGAATTTATCTGAAAAAAAGGTAAAAATTATAAGTGTTACTGGTATATTTATTTTGATAGGTCAAGGAGCACTCTCTTTTTCTGATATTGATAGGAGTGGATGGTTATTAGTTCTCATATATATCATATTAGTAATAACGTATATAAGATATCGTGCACCGTACAATAAAATCGCCGAACAACAGCAAGAAAGCTATTAATTACCTGAGGCTTAATAAATGAAAAAGAATATTAGTAAGAAAATTTTGAATCTAATCGGCATTATAATTATTTTTTCTTCGGTATCTTGCTCCGGTAAAAATGAAGCGAATATAGAAATAGAGAGATTATCAAATATTGCTAAAGAGGTGAGTATAATCCGCGATGATTACGGCGTACCACATATTTATGGCAAGACAGATGCTCAAGCGGTCTTTGGCTTATTGTATGCTCAAGCTGAAGACGATTTTCCTCGAATTGAGAGAAATTATATCTGGGCTATTGGTAGACTTGCTGAGATAGAAGGAGAAAAGGCTTTATATAGTGATCTTCGGGCTCGTCTTTTCATGACCATAGAAGAGGCTCAAATGGCTTATGAGAGCGCACCAGAATGGTTGCGAGCACTTTGTAATGCATTTGCTGACGGATTAAATTTTTATTTAGCCAGTCATCCTGAAGTTACACCAAAACTCATTACGCATTTTGAACCCTGGATGCCAATGTTCTTTTTTGAAGGTTCAATCGGTGGTGATATAGAGCAGATCCCAACGGCAGGTATCGAATCATTTTATGGGGCAAATCAAGATTATATTGCGAGCAGTAAGTCAGATCCTATCAAAACTGGATTTGATGAGCCAAAAGGATCAAATGGTTTTGCTATTTCTGGAGAGCATACTGCTTCTGGTAATGCCATGTTTTTAATAAACCCTCATACATCTTTTTACTTTCGAGGAGAGGTGCATGTTGTCAGCGACGAAGGATTGAATGCATATGGCGCTGTTACATGGGGTCAGTTCTTTGTGTATCAGGGGTTTAATGAAAATACAGGTTGGATGCATACTTCAACACGCTTGGATTTTATGGATGATTTTATCGAAGATATAAATGAGGAAAATGGTCAGTTATATTATCGTTATGGTGATGAAAATCGACCTGTTGAGGTTAAGCAAGTAACTCTTAAATATAAGGATGAGGAAGGTATTTCTGAGAGAACTTTTCCAATGTATCGAACTCATCATGGACCTATTACTCATAAAATTGATGGTAAATGGATTGCAACTAAAATTAATTGGGATCCAGTGAACGCGCTTACTCAATCTTTTGTAAGAACTAAGAAAAGTAATCATGATGAGTTTAGAGAAATGATGAATATACGAACAAACTCGTCTAATAACACTGTTTATGCAGATTCAGGTGGTAATATTGCATACTATCATGGTAATTTTGTTCCAGTAAGAGATACTTCATACGATTACACACTGCCAGTAGATGGGAGTAATCCAGCTACTGATTGGCAAGGATTGCATGAGGTTGACGAGATAGTCACTCTCTTGAACCCTGCAAGTGGCTGGATACAAAACTGTAATTCAACCCCTTTTACAGCAGCAGGGGAATTTAGCCCTAATCCAGAGGATTATCCAATATATATGGCTCCAGATATGGAGAATTTTAGGGGTATTCATGCGGTCAACTTACTTAGAGAAATGAATAAAATTACTTTAGATGATTTGATCAAAATGGCTCATGATCCATATTTACCAGCATTTGAAGCATTAATACCAGGTCTCATAAAAGCTTATAATGAATCTGATATAAAAAATCAGAAGTTTGAAGCTGCAATTAATGTTTTAAATAAATGGAATTACAAAACAGCAAGTGATTCGATAGCGATGACCATCGCTCACTTCTATGGCTTAAATTATTTAGCTGATGGGGAGAATCCACAATCACTAAAAGGGATTAATTTAATTAATTATTTTGGTTCAGATTCGTCAAATAATGAAAAATTGCAAATATTTAGCAAGACTATTTCCAATCTTGAAGAAGATTTTGGGGGTTGGAATATTCCGTGGGGTGAAGTAAACCGTATGCAACGAATTACTGGTGATATCATGCAACCTCATGATGATGATGCCCCAAGTATACCAATTGGAATGGCTTCTGGAAGATGGGGAGCACTGGCTGCTTTTGGTGCGAAAAGATATCCTGACACAAAACGCATTTATGGATACAGGGGGAATAGCTTTGTTGCAGTGGTTGAATTTGGAGACAAGGTAAAGGCGAAAAGTTTATTGGCAGGTGGACAAAGTGGAGATCCTAATTCACCTCATTTTTATGATCAAGCAAAAAATTATCAAGAGATAAAATTTAAGGATGTTGCTTACTATAAAACAGACGTTATGGAGCGAGCAGTATCGCAATATAATCCGGGGCTATAACTACAGTTATGAGGTCAAATCAACCTAATAAATCAACATTAAAGACTCCTGATTATTCTTCATATTCAGATCGCCCTATAAAAAATTTATTAGTCCATTCTCTTGGTTTAGAGGTTCAGTATTGTAATGGTGAGCAAAGTTTTCATCTAGCATCAGATTTACGTGAATTCAGTACTGATGAAGAAACTACTCATCCAATTACACGAGAAGCTCTTATATCTCCATTAGAAATACCAGATAATTTTAAAATTAAAAAAGCAATTCTTCTTGATTGTGGATCTGTAAGGGTAACTTGGTCACATCAAATAACATCTAAAGATATTGGTCATTCAATTTTCGATGCAGGTTGGTTATATCAAACAGGCTTATTGGATGATTTGGATTTTCCAATGAATTTAGAAGCTCAAGAATGGGATGCCAAAGATTTTGATAAAATTCCTATTTGTGATGGTACCGTAGTTATGGAGGATGCTGGTGAGTTCATCAAGTTACTCACAAACTTAATTCGTTACGGGGTAGTCATCATTAAGAATCTGCCAATTGAGAAAGAAGTATTACAAAGATTAACTTCAAAAATTGGAACAATAAGATCCTCCAACTTCGGAACATTTTTTGATGTTAAAACTTCTAAGCAACCTGATTCTAATGCTTATACTAGTGGAGAGCTATTGGTTCATAATGATTTATCAACAAGGGAGTATATCCCTGGGTTACAGTTTTTGCATTGTTTAGAAAATGAAACAGATGGTGGATTATCAACTTTAACTGATGGCTTTGCTCTAGCTAAATATTTTCGACATAAGGAACCCAGCGTATATAAATTTTTATCAAACTATCCGGTCAATTTTGCTAGCAAAGGAAAATCATCCGACTACAGATTGAAAAGATCTATTTTTCGACATAATGAACTTGGAGAAATATATGAAATTAGATGGACATGCTGGTTAAGATCTCCCTTGAGAGGATCTTTAGAAGATATGGATGGCTTCTATAGAGCACAGAAGAAGTTTTATCATTTAGCAAACAATTCCAAATTTAAAGTTAAATTCAGATTAGAGCCAGGTGATATGATTTGTATGGACAATCGGCGTATTCTTCATGGTCGCACTGGATTTACTGAGAATAGTGGGAATCGATGGATTCGGGGATGCTACATGGATCGAGATGAACTGTGGTCAGCCTTAAGAGTATATTCCAGAATCCATAATACGTAGAAAGTAAATATCTGAGATAATAAAATGACTCAAATTGCAATAATCGGAACAGGGGTAATAGGGACAGGATGGTGTGCTCGTCTAATAGCTAATGGGCATAAAGTGAAAGCATGGGATCCAGCTAAAAATTTTGGGGACCGATTGCAATCTGAAATGAAGAGATTATGGCCAATATTAAAAAAATCCGGAATGACAGAAGGTTCCTCTATTTTAAATCTTTCTATTTGCACCACCCTAGCAGAAGCTTGTGTTGAGGCCGACTTGATTCAAGAATCAGTACCAGAAGATATAGAAATTAAAAAAACTATTCATCATGAGATTGATAGTGTTAGTAGGCAAAAGGCTCTTATTGTATCCAGTTCATCAGGATTACTGCCCTCTGAGATACAAAGTGATTTATCTCATCCAGAGAGGTTTGTGATAGGACATCCATTTAATCCAGTATATATTCTTCCTCTTGTGGAGGTTGTTGGAGGCTCAAAAACCTCAACTAAAACCATTAAAGATGTAAAAGATTTTTACAAATCAATGGGCATGTATCCCCTTGAAGTGAGAAAAGAAATTGAAGGTTATCTATCCGATCGTTTACAGGAAGCACAATGGAGAGAGATTCTTCATTTAGTAAAAGATGGTGTGGCAAACACACAAGAATTGGATGACGCGATTATATATGGCCCGGGTTTAAGGTGGGCAATGATGGGAACTTGTCTGACTTTTCATTTGGCTGGAGGTGATGCTGGGATGCGACATATGTTGGAACAATTTGGCCCAGCACTAAAGTTACCTTGGACAAAGCTAGAAGCACCAGAGCTTACCGAAGATTTAATCGAAAGATTGGTTGAAGGTACTCAATTGCAAGCTGGAGATAAGACAATAGATGAGTTAGGTGAACTCAGAGATAGTTGTTTGATTGAAATTATACAGGCTTTAAAAAAATATCAGATTGGTGCGGGAAGGTTGTTATAAAAAAGAGATGTTTTAAGTGTCTGATAACATTTTATTCATCGAAAGCATTAGTAGTATATATATGAATAAAATCGGGAATGAAGCCATAATTGTTGCTGTTTTTAGTGTCTCCAGTCCGCCAATAAAAAGGAGGGCGGAGGGTAACAATCCCATAAATATGGCCCAGTAAATTCTCAAGTTTCTTTGAGGTTCTTCATTTGCTTGTAGTTTTTTTGTCGATCCTGCGGCCAGAGCATAAGATGCAGAATCATAAGTTGTAGCGGCAAATATTACCCCAATAATAGCTAGAAAAACTAATAATAATGACCCCATCGGAAGCAATTCAACGATAGCAGCGATAGCAGAAGATTGTCCCAGCTGATTTACATGAGCTACTACTGAGTATTGATTAGTTAGTTCCAAATCAAGGGCATAATTACCAAGAACAATAAAGAATAAAGAACAGCCCAGACTGCCCCATCCCATCATTCCAAAAATTACTTCTCGAATGGTTCTTCCTTTTGATATTTTTGCAATGAACATTCCAATAAATGGGCCAAGAGCCATGGCCCATGCACAATAAAAAATTGTCCATTGTTCAACGAAATTTCCTCTTTCTAGTGGGTCTGTCCAGGTTAGCATTTTAATGATATTTTGCGAAATATGGCTAATGGAAGTAATACCCATTTCTAAAATGAAGGTAGTAGGCCCGACAATAAAGACAAAAAAAATGAACAGTAATGCTAATCTTGCGTTGATGACACTCAATACTCTAATTCCTTGATTCAGACCTCTGTAAACACTGTAGGCAATCAAAACTATGATAATGAACATAACAAAAAGTTGCATCTGCTTTCCATCCTGAAGGCCTGATAGTTTTGTAATTGAGGAAGTGGTTAGTTCAACTGCAAAAGCGAGACCAGTAGCAGCCGTTCCAATGAGTCCGGTAATAAAAAATAAATCAATTATTTTACCTGGCCATTTTTCTGTATAAGTACCCAGTATACCGCTACATGCCGCGCTTAAGCGAAGTATTGGTATTTTTTTGTAGTGGTATGAAATGCAAAATGCTATAGCTGGAAGAGTGTAAAGTGTCCAAGTAAGAGGACCCCAATGGAAGGAACCATAGCTGGCCGCCCAAATAATAGCTTCATCACTTTTTGGGATAATCGCATAGGGTGGATCCTGATAGTATGATACCCATTCTGTCGCCCCCCAGTATAGTATTGCTCCACCTATACCAGTACAAAACAACATCGACGCCCAACTAAAAGTTGAGTAATCTTTTTTCGCATTGACATCGCCAAGGACGATTTTGCCTTTTTTTCCAAAAGCAAGTATGCCCAAAAATATAAGTGCAGTATTCATAATTATGATATACAAAATACCAAATTCGTAAGTGATGAAGTTGAAAGTATTTTGAATGACTCGCTCGCTCCATTCCTGATTTATAACAATTGTTAGGACAATTGTTAGGATTAAGATGCTTCCAAATAGAACAATGAAATAATCAATTGCAGGTGACTTGTTAGCCTCTGGGTTGGTGTTTGATGTATCTTTATGCATAGTAATTTATTTTATATGTACCCTAATTTATTTATCTGAAGCCACAAAAAAAGGGAACAATTTATCATTGAACCCTTCTTTATATAACTAGATAGAAGTTAAATTGACTCCTTGGATTTGAGTCACGATTTAATAACTATCATCATCAGTATCCTCATAAAGTGCCATGGCAGTTAATTTTGGTCCAGTTTGTAATATTATATATTGCTTTCCATTATGAATATAATTCATCAATCCATAGTTTGTGCGGTCCTCAACTTCTATTCCTCCGAGTTGCTCACCCGATATCTTGTCTACAAAATAAAGCATACTTGTTCCATCACTAGCTGTTGAGGCATACATAAAGACAGTCTCAGTAACACCCATGGCAGCATTGCTCCCAGTCCCTGTGGATGGGATATCCATGTCTTGTAAGTCAGGATGATTGAGGACTCGTTCAGGGGTTTCACCAATCGGTAATTGCCAGAGATGATCACCAGTATTCATATCGATTGCAGTGATGTGACTATAAGGAGGCTTGAATAATGGTAAATCATCCGGACCTTTTACATTATCATAACGAAGAGAAGCGAAATCTGAGAATCTAGCCCCTGTTGGCAGTTTAATATTTTTATCACGCTCTGCACCGCTAACAATTATTCTACCTGTGCATGCTTTTCTCGTTGACACATAGAGAATACCCGTGGTTGGATCTGCCACGCTTGGTCCATCAATATTTGTTCCACCACCATCTCCAGGGCACCAATATGCGGCACGATATCCTTGATCATTATCTCTGTGAAGCGGGGGATTAAATAATGGGCCTATTTTATGATCTTTAAGAGCGTCAATCGCCTTAGCGCGGAGCTCTGGTGTAAAATCGATCAAATCATCATGAACCAGACCTTGCATCCCATATGCTAAAGGTTTAGTTGGAAAAGGTTGAGTTTCAGACAGTTTCTCACCAGGAACGTCTGATGCAGGTACAGGTTTATCTTCAATGGGCCATATAGGCTCACCAGTTTCCCTATTGAATGTATAAACCATGTTTTGTTTAGTGGTTTGAGCGACGATTGGTACTTCTTCACCGTCAATTGTTACATCTAGCAGAATCGGTGCAGTAGGAGTATCGTAGTTCCAAATATCATGCTTTACTAGCTGATAGTGCCAAACACGCTTTCCAGTTTTAACGTCTAATGCAATAAGGCTAGTAGAAAATAAGTTATCACCTGGGCTAAAGCCTCCGTAATAATCTATGGTAACTCCATTTGTTGGTATATAAACAATGCCTCTTTCTAAATCGGCAGACATTGGTGCCCACGAAGATATATCTCCTGTATATTTCCATGCATCATTTTCCCAAGTTTCATGGCCTACTTCACCAGGCTGAGGGATAACATTGAATTTCCAGAGAAATTTTCCTGTTCTAGCATCGTAACCTAAGATATCTCCTGGGACATTTTCTATTCGAGACTGATAATAACCTTGCTCATGAGAATTACCTACTATAATGACGCCATTTACTACAATTGGTGGCGAAGAAGTAGTGATATAGCCGGTTTCTAATGGCAATCCATCATAAGGATCATATTCATGACCTAAATCAGCCAGCATGTCCACAACACCACTTTTTGGAAAACCTTCAATTGGTACTGGTGTTCCCCAATTTTCCAAAGGTTGACCAGTTTCTGCATCTAGAGCGGTTAAAAAGAATGCTGGTGAACTAATATAAATTACCCCCTTACCATCAATTTCTGCATATGCTACTCCTTTACCATAGTCCTTTCGCATAGAATACTCATAACGACCTGTTTTTGGTTCACCATATGACCAAATTAATTCACCTGTTTCAGGATTTAAGGCTGTCACATATCTTCTAGCTCCAGCAACTGTATATAAAGTACCGTTAATATAACTTGGTGTGGATCTTCCACTTTGAGCATTGAAACTAGCGCCATCCCATGTCCAAACTTCTTCTACATCTTCAAAATTTTCAGCATTAATTTGGTTTGCCGGTGAATAGCGCGTATGAGCAGCATCACCCCCCAGGTATTCCCATTGACCATCTAGAGTTCCTTGCCCTGAGGTAACATTCCCAGAAGATTGACTTTCGCTTGGATTTTCAGAACAAGCGACGATGCCAAACATCACAAGACAGATAATAATTATTCGTGAGATTAGATTTGATGCGATTGATTTTATAAAGAATTCCATACTATTTTCCTTATTCTACTTTCAAAGATCCACTCAAAAGAGTGTGAAGTTTTTCTATAAATTTATTTATTAGTCTGAGTCTACTCTAACTCATTATAATTTAAAGTCTACAAGTTATATTATCAACATTAGATAATAATTTTTTTAAAATTCTTTACTGTATAAGTTGTAATAAAATCCTACTTAAGGTCAGATACTAAATTAGTAAGAGGTAATTGATTTAATGTTTGAAAATTTTTTTTATATAACTAATATTTTTGATGAATGGTTATGGGGCCCATGGACAATGGCCTTTATCGCTTTTGTCTCCATCTATTTAACAGTTAAAACAAGATTTTTTCAAATAACGAATTTCTATTTTATTTTTAGCCAAACTCTTCATAAGATATTTAGTAAGAATAATTCAACAACAGCAAGAAGTATTTCCCCTTTCCAAGCAACTTCAGCATCCCTAGCGGGTACTGTTGGTATGGGTAATATGGCTGGGGTTGCTACAGCAATTTCAATAGGTGGACCTGGAGCAATTTTTTGGATGTGGGTGATGGCTTTTTTTGGAATGATTACTAAGGCCGCAGAGATTACTTTAGCTGTTCATTATAGGGAAATTGATGCGCAAGGAAATATTCAGGGCGGGCCAATGTATTACATTAAAAAAGCATTAGGTTGGAAAATTCTGGCCATACTTTTTAGTATTGGAATTACCATTAATTGTATTTTTACTTCCTCCTTATTGCAGGCACATACAGTTGGTCGGGCTCTAGAAGCAAGTTATAATATTAATCCATATTTATCCGCTACCAGCATGGGGATAATTACTATGATAGTGGCTATCGGTGGAGTACAAAGAATAGGTAAGTTTTGTGAAGCCTTAGTTCCGTTTATGACAATAGTGTATTTGATTGCAGGATTGAGTATAGTTGCGGCGAACTTCTCCTCAATACCACAGTCTTTCAGTGACATATTAAGTTATGCTTTTGCTCCAGCTCCAGCTGTGGGTGGCTTTGCTGGAGCTATGGTCATGACTGCTATTCAAATGGGTATGGCTAGAGGAATGTTATCTAATGAAGCAGGTTTAGGAACCGCCCCAATGGTGCATGCTAGTGCTGAGACAGAGCATCCATTTCAGCAAGGATTATGGGGCGCTGCAGAAGTTTTTATCGATACTACGGTCGTTTGCACTATTACAGCCCTAGTTATTCTCAGTTCTGGAGTAATTACTAATGGAAATTCTGGGATTGAGTTACTTTTGGATGGTTTTTCTACTTATTATTCACCAATAATTGCGAATGCAATTATATCAATTTCAATTACAACTTTTTGTCTCACCACGCAAATAGGATTTTTTATATATTTTGAAACAGCACTCACTGATCTTTTTGGAAGGAAAGCGTTTCGGGTAATAAAATGGTTTTATTTTCTGCCAGGCATTATTTTTGCTGGTGTTACTAATGTAGATCAATTATGGGTTTTAGCTAATATATCTGTAGCGTTAAGCTCTCTACCTAATTTAGTGGCATTACTTTTATTAAGCGGGGTCTTTCTTAAGCTGATGCTCGATTATATGTCTGGTATTAAAAAATATACTACTCGATTGACTGATAAAAATAAGCAATATATAAAGGTTGCCGAGTAATTTTTATTTTAAAAAAATTAAGGAAAATTTTTAATGTTAAATAATAAGCTAGATGAAACTGCTTCTGGTGTTTATATAATTTCTGCGACTCCTTTTAAGGATTCTGGTGAATTAGATATTGAAAGCACAAAAAAACTTATCGATTTTTATATAGAAAAAGGTGTGAATGGCATAACTATACTTGGTGTCATGGGAGAGGCACCAAAGTTGACTGCGGAAGAATCAAAAATTTTCTTAAAGACAGTTATTAAGCAAGTAAACAATCAAGTACCTGTAATTGTTGGTGTCTCAAATCCAGGTATTGATAATTTAATTGATCTAGCTAATTTCAGTATGGATGCTGATGCTGCAGGAGTAATGATTGCTCCTCCTCCTGGAATCGGCACTGAGGAAAAACTATATAATTATTTAGCTAATACTTTAGATAAACTAGATGCTCGGATACCTGTCTGTTACCAAGATTATCCTTTTTTCACAAAAACAGAAATCTCAGTTGCAACCTTTAATAAAATAATAGGAGAATATGATCAGGTTGTTATGTTCAAGCATGAGGAATGGCCGGGTTTAAATAAATTATCAAGAATCAGATATTCAAGTGATAAAGGTGATACTAGAAGAGTATCGATTTTGACTGGAAATGGAGGTCTATTTCTTCCTCAAGAGATGCAGAGAGGAGCAGATGGTGCGATGACAGGTTTTGCCTATCCTGAAATGTTGGTTGAAGTCATTAAACTTCATCAGCAAGGTAAAATTGATGAGGCAGAGGACTTATTTGATATTTACCTACCCTATGTCAGGTATGAGCAGCAACCTGGACTTGGATTAGCAATTCGCAAAGAAACATTATTGCGTCGAGGTGCAATTAATTCATCTAAATCTCGTGATCCTGGACCAAGTTTAAGCCTTCAAGATACCAAGGAATTATCACGATTAATCACTCGTTTAGAATCATGCTTAAGTAAAATATAAAATCACCAGATAAGAGTAATAGAGATGCAAGAACTAGATTTAAAAATTATAAACGGGACTATTGCGAATGCTACTGAAACATTTTATTCGGATATTGGTATAAAAGATGGTTTGATCGTATCAATAGGTAAAAATATTGGTGAGGCAAAAAGAGTTATAGATGCGGCTGGTAAATTTGTTCTTCCTGGAGGAATAGAGGCTCATTGTCACATAGAGCAGGAGTCTTCTGGCGGTATTATGACTTCAGATGATTATTATTCTGGCAGTGTCTCAGCAGCTTTTGGCGGTAATACTTGCTTTATTCCGTTTGCGGCGCAACATCGTGGCCAGAAACTACATGATGTTTTAGAACTTTATCATTCTAGAGCAAAGCCGAAATCAGTTATCGATTATTCTTTTCACTTAATTATATCCGATCCTTCTGACGAAGTAATTAATCAAGAATTACCTAATGTCATTGAACGAGGTATTACTTCTTTTAAAATTTATATGACCTACGATAAATTAATTGTGAATGATGAGCAGATGTTGAATATTATGTCTGCCGCGAAGAAGCTAGGGGCTTTAACAATGATTCATGCTGAGAATAATGCCATGATTAATTGGATGAGTGAGAAGCTTATTGATGCTTCGCATCAGGAGCCAAAGTATCATGCTTTAAGCCACCCAAGAACAGCAGAATCAGAAGCTATTAATAGGGCTATAGCATTATCAAGTTTTATTGATACGCCAATTTTAATCGTCCATGTTTCAACTGAAGCAGGCGCTAGAATAATAGCAAAGGCAAAATATGATGGGCAGAAAGTGTTCGGCGAAACATGTCCGCAATATATGTTTCTTAATGCAGAAACAATGGATCTTCCTGATATGCAAGGTGCACAATTTTGTTGTAGCCCTCCATTAAGAGATAGAGCGTCACAAGAAGAAATATGGCGATGCTTGCAAAATGGAACTTTTCAAGTTTATTCATCTGATCATGCTCCATACCGTTTTGATGAGACCGGTAAACTGCATGCGGGGAAAGAACCTCCATTTACAAAAATTGCCAATGGATTACCAGGTATAGAAACCAGATTGCCTTTATTATTTTCTGAAGGTTATCTCAAAAAACGTATTACTATTAATCATTTCGTGGCTCTAGCATCAACTAATGTCTCTAAGATTTATGGCTTGGATCATTGTAAAGGTTCGATTACTGAGGGTAAGGATGCGGATATCGCGATATGGGATCCAGAGATTAAAAAAACTATCAAAGCAGAAGACTTGCACGATAATATGGATTTTACTCCTTATGAAGGAATGGAGATAAAAGGTTGGCCTGAAATTGTAATACAAAGAGGTGAGATTATTATCGAGGATAATGATCTTAAGGTTGAACGAGGCAATGGACAATTCGTACACCGTAAAAAAATTGATTGCACTGGCATGCCGGGCAGGCTTGCGCCTGAATTAAATATGAATAAGAATTTTGGCGTAGATCTTGATATCTAATGTCTAGAATTCTGGTTATTAATCCAAATTCTAATAATTTGGTTACTATTCACTTGCAAAGTGCTCTTGATAAGCATGTATCTGATCTAGATATAACGGTGCATTGTGTTTCAATAGAAGAGGGTCCTTTCGGGATTGAGACTAAAGCGGATATTGAGTCTGTTGAGCCATTGGTAGAAAATAAGATAGCATCTGTATATGAGGACTATGACGCTTTTGTAATTGCTTGTTATTCAGACCCTGGCTTATCTGCAGCTAGAAGAATTTTCTCAAAACCAATTTATGGTATTCATGAAGCAACTATTAAATATTGTGACAATAAGAAACTCAATTTTGGAGTTATTGCGCTTGCTGAAAAATCAATAGTACGCCATGCTTCATATATTAAAAAATTAAATCTAGAACATTTTTATGTTGGTGAAAAGGCGCTTGATATAAGTGTTAATGAAGCAGTACATGATCAGAATACTTTGAATAAGATTATAGATGCAGGTTTTAAATTAATAAAAGAGAGAGCAGCAAAAATAATTATTTTAGGATGTGCAGGTATGGCGAGACATCGTTTACAAGCAGAGAAGGAATTGGACGTTATTGTAATTGATCCAGTGCAAGTAACTGTAGAAACTGCGATTGAGGATTTAGGTTGATTGAAAATATAGGAATAAAATGAATCAAGAAAAATTAATAAAACGAAAAAAAACTTCGAGGAGAAAATTTGTATTGAGTTCCAGTGCAGCTGTACTGGGTTTAGCGACAATGAGTTCATCAAACATTTATGCGGCTTCTTCAAAAGCATTGGACTTAGCAGAGACCAAACGAGATGAATTAATAAGTTTGCTGAGTCAGTTAATCTCAATAAGAAGTCAAACTGGAGAGTCAGCAGAGGAAGCTCAGTTACTTGTGAATAAATATCTCAGTAATTTGCCATACAAAATAGAAAAATCATTAGATAGACCAAGCTTATATCAAAATCATCCAGAATATATGCCACCCAATCCTCCGAGTGATGGACCATTTGTAAATCTTGTTGGTTGGCCTGAAAAGAATATGAGGGCGACTTCAGCAATATTTTCACATATCGATACGCATACTATAGAAGCTGGTTGGGAAACAGATCCCTATAAGCCCATTATAAAGACTAATCGAATGTATGGATTGGGCGCATCAGATGATAAAGGTGGTATTGCCGCCATGTTGATTGCGGCAAAAATATTAAGTGAAAATAATGGACCTTTGCCAATCGTAATGAGTCTCCATGGAAAAGGAGGAGGTAGTCGAGGAAGTCTTCCAGTTTTTGAAAGAATAAGAAAACAGGAACATAATATTCAATCTGTTTTGTATGCTCATCCAGCTGAAACTGGCAGAGGGTTGGAAGATATAAAAAATGCAGTTCTTGGCGTCCTTGATATTGAGATGAAGGTCAAGGGGTGGCGTGGCCCACAAATGGAAATCGGTAGTATTGACTCTGCTGATTGGAAAGAGGGCGGTGACGCCATTGAAGCAGCCATGCGTTTTATGGATATTTTAGATAAAGAAATATTACAAGAAATTGAAATTAATCTGGGAAAAATAATCGGTGGGGATCGCATTGGATCCGTACCTGATCAGGTTAAGATTAATTTTAGATTAAAATTCAAAGCTACTAATAACTGGGTTGATTTATTAAAGAAAATTCAAAATGAAGCTCAATTATTTGCTAATCAAATCTCTTTAAAAGAAAATCAGTATCAGATAAATGTGGTGGCAAATGGTTACCGGACTAATCCCGGTGAAGCTAAGTGGGATGGCAGGGAAAGTCAGGTGCTCAGGACTTCTATTTCTGAAATTACAGGTAAAGCACCTAAATCTTATCCCAATCATTATGCTGGTGATATCCGTTATCCAATTCGATTATTAGATGTACCCGCCTATGGAATTGGTTCTTTAGGTGGAAATTTTTATGGCCCCAATGAATGGGTAGATATTGATGACTTGGTTAAATTGACAGCGGTTTTAGTCAGTACGGTAGAAGGTTGGTCTTAAAAAAAATATTACCCTTTAATTGAAA